>WNGK01000600.1_pt1 | contig 63881 bp, 38 predicted proteins | sample 5400601 | NCBI WGS metagenome assembly WNGK01 (sample SAMN13153376, study PRJNA577476) | soil metagenome | isolation source: 60 cm soil or saprolite under Garry oak tree replicate 1 | place: USA:California | collected 2016-06-15
GCCTGCACCTCGCCACGCAAAACGAGGAAAAGCGTTGTGCTCTTGTTGGGCGGTTTTGAGGGATACGCGGGAAGGCAGGGCTGTGGGGACTGAAATCCGGATCAGTTAAACGTTTGCAGATTCCCGAAAGGACGGTGTAGATTGAATTTATCGAAGCACTCGCCCGCTTGGCTCAGCAAGCAAGCGCTTTAACAAGTGCTTCCTCTTCTGTATCTACAACACGGGTCAGCACGGTTGACTACTCTTTGACCTCTCATTTGAAGCGCGAAAGAACATTTCGAACCGTTCAGAAGTACACTTGCTATATCCGCCGGACGAAACCTTGCGTCTGGCAGCTCTTTTCCTCATCGGCGCCGACAATGAGCCAAAGGTTGAGCCCGGCAGATTTTAGTCGGGGGCTTAATCGAGAAGTTATGCTGCGTTAGATTCAGGTCAGGACGAAAATCCCATGCAGAATGGAAGACGAAAAATATTCAAGCTCTACCTCGGCGCATTGGCCTGTGCAGTCTTCACAACTGTGACTACCTCCGCTCACGCCGACGTGCGTGTGCCCGCAATCATCGGCGACAACATGGTTCTGCAACAGGATATGAAGGTTCGCATCTGGGGAACGGCGAGTCCTGAGGAGCGGGTCGCTGTTAGCTTCAACTCAAAGACAGTTCAGACGACAGCAGACCAGCGCGGACGCTGGCAAACATTGATCGGCCCATTCAAAGCTGGTGGCCCATTCGTGCTGACTGTCGAAGGCACGAATACGCTCACTTACAAGAACGTGCTTGTCGGCGAGGTTTGGATTTGCTCAGGCCAGTCGAATATGGAATGGCCGCTGGTGAATGCAAAAGGCGGCGCCGAAGCGGTCGCACAGGCAAACTATCCTGAAATTCATCTATTCACGGTCCAGCACAGTACAGAAGCATCGCCACTTGATGACGTGAAAGGCCGCTGGGTGGTAACCACACCGGATCAAGTAGGTCAATTCTCCGCGGTCGGCTACTTCTTTGGACGTGAACTCTATCAGCATCTAAAAATTCCCATCGGTCTGATTCACACTTCCTGGGGCGGGACGCCTGCTGAAGCCTGGACGAGCCACGAGGCGCTCGCTTCTACTCCTGAACTAAAGCCGATCATCGAACGGTATCAGGAGAGCTTGAAAGGATTACCTCAGCGACGCGCAGATTACGAGCGCGCTTTGGCGCAATGGGAGGAGAAAAATATTTATGCCGACCCGGGTAACAAAGGCGAGGCCCTCGGCTATACAGATCCAGGATTCAATACCGCGGACTGGAAGAAGATGAATCTGCCGCAATACTTCGAGACGGCGGGAGTAAACATTGATGGCGCCGTCTGGTTCCGTAAAGAGATCGAAGTGCCTGAAAGCTGGGCGAGTAAAGATCTGATTCTGAACCTGACGGCGATCGACGATTACGATACAACCTACTTTAACGGCACGAAAGTCGGTGGTATTGGCAAGGAGACGCCGGATAGCTATGGCGTTCCGCGGCACTATAACGTTCCCGGCGCTTTGGTCCATAGGGGTCAAAACGTCATCGCCGTACGCGTTTTTGACTCAGGAGGTAATGGCGGCTTCGCCGGAGCTGGACAGATGTCTTTGGCGCCTGCGGGCACCAACGAAACGGAAGCAATCAAACTCGATGGTGCCTGGGATTACAAAGTGGAACTAGGCCTTGAGCCAAAGCGGCCGGATTGGGGATCGCGGCCACAGGCACCCGGTCCAAATAATCAGAACAGTCCCAGCGTGCTTTACAACGCGATGATTGCGCCGCTAACGCCATATGCGATTCGCGGCGCCGTCTGGTATCAGGGTGAAAGCAACGCCAGCCGAGCTTATCAATATCGCACGCTGTTTCCATTGATGATTCGCGGCTGGCGCCGGTCCTGGGGCGAAGGTAATTTTCCTTTTTATTATGTGCAGCTCGCGAATTGGCAGCCAACGAAAGCCGAACCCGGCGAAAGTGATTGGGCCGAACTGCGCGAGGCGCAAACCATGACGCTGCATGAGCCGCGCACGGGCATGGCAGTAATCATCGACATCGGTGACCCTAACGATATTCATCCGCGCAACAAGTTAGAGGTGGGCCACCGATTAGCAGTGTGGGCGCTCGCCGAGATTTATCATCAGAAGGTCGAGCCCTCAGGACCATTATTTGATTCTTATTCGATCGAAGGTGACAAAGTGCGTCTGCGCTTCAAGCACAGCACGGGACTGCATACCGCGGATGGTGGACCGCCAAAAGGCTTCGCACTGGCGGGCGCGGATCGAAAATTCTACTGGGCCAACGCGCGAATCGACGGCGATACAATCGTCGTGTGGAGTCAGAAGGTGGCCAAGCCCGTTGCCGTCCGCTATGCCTGGGCCGACAATCCCGCAGTCAATTTGTACAACGCAGCCAACCTGCCTGCCTCACCTTTTCGCACTGATGATTTGAAGGGCGTGACGGCCGAGCGAAAGTGACAGTCGCTCGTCTCAATGAATCTATCGGCAGTCTACGAAACAACTTCGAACTCCGCGCTGAGCCTGACATCTCGCGACGAACTGCCGACTAAAATCTTGAACTGTCCCGCCTCCACCACCCATTGTTTTCGCCCCGGATCATAGAAGGCCATCGACCGAGCGTCCAGATTCATGCGCACCACTTTCATTTGTCCCGGCCGCAGCATTACTTTCTCAAATCCTTTCAGCTCCTTGACTGGCCTGGCCACTGACGCCTTCACGTCCTGAACGTAGAGTTGGACCACCTCAGCTCCTTCACGACGGCCGGTGTTCCTCACCTGCGTTTCGACTACGACCGATTCGCCGGGCCGGATCCGGCCGCGGCTTAGTTTGATGTTGCTGTATTCAAAGGTTGTGTACGAGAGGCCATGACCGAACGCGAATTGCGGGGCGATATTGTCTCTGTCAAAGTGGCGATAACCGACGAAGATGCCTTCGGAATAACGGCCCAGCCCATTGACGCCGGGATATTGTTCCGGGGTGACAATTCCCATGTCCTGCCGCGTCCGTGCGAAAGTGATCGGCAGCTTGCCGGAAGGATTGACAATGCCGAAAAGCACGTCTGCGATAACTTGGCCGTCGTCCTGTCCGGGATACCATGCCTGCACAATTGCTGGAACGGCATCCACCCAACGGTTGACGAGCACCACGCAGCCCGTATTCAGCACCACGACGGTGCGCCGGTTGGCGTTGACGATTGCGTTAATCATCTCGTCCTGCTCTTCCGGCAAACCGATGCTCGCGCGATCTTCACCCTCGGTTTCAAAGTCCCGAGCGAAAACAAGTGCGATGTCGCAGTCTTTCGCGAGTTGCGCCGCGTCGGCCAGAAGGCCCGCGCCCGTCGTTGGCGGATCGCTCTTCGATAGGTCTTTGCCCGGCACAAATTTGAGAAACTGCATAGTGGCTTTATTTCCGATCCTCTGCGCGATCGCGCCTAGCGGACTGATGGTATTTAACGGCGAAATGCGCGCACTGCCGCCGCCACCGCTCGTCGCCCGGTCAGCATAAGACCCAATAACCGCGATGCTCTTGAAGTTGTTGATGTCCAGCGGCAGTACATTCCCTTCATTCTTGAGCAGCACGACCCCGTCCTCCGCAACACGGCGAGCCACTTGCGCCTGAGCGTTATAATCGATTCGGCCAACCTTTGGCGGGCGCTCAAAGAGTCCGAACCGCATCATCACCCGCAGTACGCGGCGGACTTTGTCGTCAATTGTCGCCTGGCTTACTTGCCCCTGTTTGACGGCTGCCAGCAGCTTATCGCCTAAGTAATCACCCGTGGGCATCTCTAGGTCGAGCCCGTTGTTGGCGGCTTCAACCGTGCTGTGCGTTGCGCCCCAATCTGAGACGACAAAGCCGTCGAATCCCCATTCGCCTTTGAGTATGTCTTTGAGCAGGTGAGCGTTCTCTGATGAAAAGGTGCCGTTTACTTTGTTGTATGCGGCCATCACCGAGCCGACCCTGGCTTCTTTGACGGCGGCCTCAAATGCCGGCAGATAAATCTCGCGCAGCGTGCGCTCATCCACTTCCGCGCTGACGTTGAGCCGTTGTCTCTCCTGATTGTTGGCGGCATAGTGCTTGACCTCGGCGATGACGCCCTGACTCTGAATCCCGCGAATCTCTTCGGTCGCAATCTGGGCAGTGAGATAAGGATCTTCTCCAAAGGTTTCGAAGTTGCGCCCGCCCTCAGGAACGCGCACGATGTTGACCATCGGCCCCAATAAAACATTTTGGCCTTTGGCTTTTGTCTCGGCGCCCAGGGCTGCGCCGTACTGCTGGGCTAACGATCGATCCCACGTGGCTGCAAGCGCTACCGGCGCGGGGAATGCTGTTCCCGGGCCGTGCCGCACACCCGCCGGGCCATCAGTCAAAGCCAGCTCAGGAATCCCGAGGTGAGGGATCGCAGGCACATAACCGATAAAGCCGCGCCGATGCACACCATGGACCATTTGAATCTTCTCTTCCAGAGTCATGCGCGCGATTAGCGCGTCGACCTTCTGTTCGATAGTAAGCTGAGGGCTTCCGCTATCGACGGCGAAAGCACTCGGTGCCTTATGCGCGAGAGCTGCGGCGACACTGGTGAGCGCCGATTGCCTTAGGAAAATCCGGCGGCTAAGTTTCTTTGTCATTGAGTGGCCGATGATAGCAGATAGTGAGTACAATTATGCTCTTGATTTAAGTGAATAAGTTGGAGGTGCCGTGATGAGAAAGCTGGGCCGGCGTGAGTTTCTGGAGGCGGCAGTTACAACTGCCGGAGTTAGTTCGGCGGGCGCCGTGATCTTTAAGCGTTGGCATCCAGCGACGCTTACAGGCATATCAGAGATTGGTGATGCGAACGCCACGTTTAGCTTAGTTCGCTCGATGACGCCGACCAGTCAGGTCTCACTCGGGAAGAGTGGCCTGCGCGTTTCGATGGTTGGCATTGGAACCGGCAGCATTGGCTGGGGCCATCGATCGAACCAGACACAGCTTGGCCAGAGCGAATTCACGCCGCTGATGCGCCATGCGTTCGATCGCGGCATCAATTTCTTTGATCTCGCAGACTCTTACGGTTCGCATCCTTACTTTGCGGAGGCGATGAAAGGCGTCCCACGCGATCGATACGTCATTCAAACCAAGACCGACAACCGCGATTCTCAGGGCGCGCGTGAAGATATCGATCGCTTTCTGCATGAGTTGCGTACCGACTACATCGATTCATTGCGGCGTGATGGATGTTTTCGCCGAAGCCAGGGAGAAGGGGAAGATCCGCGCGCATGGCGTTACCTGCCATAACTTTGGCGCGCTGCAAGCTGCGGCAGCCAGCGATTGGGTGCAGATTAACCAGGTGCGCTGGAATCCGCGCGGCGCGCATATGGACGCCAAAATCGAAACGGCTCTCGCGCTTTTTCAGAAAATGCGCGCGAAGGGCCAGGGTATGATTGGCATGAAAGTCGTGGGCCAGGGCGATTTGCTCGACGGCGCACGGAAGCTTTCGCCAGCCGAATGTTTTCGTTTCCAGGTCCAGAGTGGGGTCGTCGATGCTTTCGTTGTGGGCGTCGAAGCAAGCTCACACATAGACGAACTGCTGCATGGAACACAGATAGCCCTCAATGAGGTTGGCTATCGCGCCGTCACCTGAATAATCTTCTTCAATCGAAGATCCGCTGAAGATCCTCCAACCGCAATCTCGACCCTGTCATGTTCAATCTCATACCGATGCGCGGTCACATTCCAGTACGCAAGTCTGTTGGCGGGCAGGCTAAACGTAACTTTTGTCTTTTGGCCCGGCGCGAGAGGAATGCGGGTGAAGCCTTTTAACTCAAGCAGCGGCCTCTCAACAGATGAATTGAGGTGCTTCACATACATCTGCACCACCTCTTCGCCAGAACGAGTCCCGGTGTTCTTCACATCTACAGTGACGGTAATCGAGCCCTTGCCTGGCACTGCGCCGGGCGTCACTCTCAAATTCGAATACGCGAAAGTCGCATAGCTCAGGCCGTAGCCGAAAGGATAAAGTGGCTCGCCTTTGAAGTACATGTATGTGCGGCCATGGCGAATGTCGTAGTCCATCATCGGCGGCAATTGGTCCAGCGAGCGCGGCCAGGTCTGCACCAGACGACCGGCGGGATTGTAATCGCCAAACAAAACATCCGCGAGCGCATTCCCTTCTTCCTGGCTGCTATGAGTCATGTGCAGGATTGCCGGCACAGACTGTTGGCTCCAATTAATCGCATAGGGGAAACTGGAGATCAGCACGACGATCGTTCTAGGGTTTGCTCTATACACTTGCTTGATGAGCTCTTCCTGTTCGAGAGTAAGCGATTCGCGATCGACTGCTTCGCGACCTTCGCTGGGCACAGATACTTTCGCCCAAGGCATGTTCTCGCCGCCGTTCGGATGGTTGCCGACGCATACAACTGCCACATCCGCATTGCGAGCAACTTCGGCATCTCCTGCGGAGTAATTCACGGTCACGGTATTTCCGAGTTTGTTTCTGATTCCTGCGAGTGGTGTCACAGCATACGGCGGCGAACCACTGTACCAATCGAGGAGCAGTTCGTTGGCGCGCGGGCCGATAACAGCGATGGACTTTATCTTCGTGCGATCGAGGGGCAGAGTATAATTGGAATTCTTCAACAACACGATCGATTTTTGCGTGATCAGGCGAGCGAATGACTTATGCTTTTCTGATAACCAGGGCTCTGGCCCGCTCCCAATTTGCGCATAAGGAACCATGGCCGGCGGATCGAGCAGGCCGAGCTTAATCATTACCCTAAAATTTGTTTTGAGAACCTCATCGATATCCTTTTCAGTTAGGAGACCTCGTTTAACCGCGCCATACACTGCTTCGCGATAATTGTCGAGGAACTGACCAATGCCGGCTTTGATCGAAGCGGCGGCGGCACTTTCAAAGTCGGGTGAGTATTTCTGTGAGGTGACCAGGTTACGCATAGCGCCGGCGTCGGTGCAGATGATTCCGTCATGTCCCCATTCTTTGCGTGTGACATCCTTGAGCACTGGGTTGATGGTCATTGGGACGTTGTTCATCTCGTTGTAAGACGCCATGAACGCGCGCGAGCCGCCTTCAACGATTCCCATCCGAAACGGGACCGAGTAGTACTCACGAAACAGACGCTCGTCAAAATTGGACGACGTTTTGTCCCGATCGTTTTCGTTACTGTTGGCGAGGAAATGCTTCATCAAGGCCGCCGCCCGCCAATACTTCGGATCGTCCCCCTGCATTCCTTTGACAAAGGCCACAACCATCGTTCCGTTTAAGAAAGGATCTTCGCCGTAGCATTCTTCCGTCCGGCCCCAGCGCGGGTCACGGCCCAAGTCTGCATTCGGGGAGCGAATGACGATTCCGCCTTGATGATAATTAGGACTCTGGAAGATATAGCGCGCTTCGTATCCTTCGATTTCTCCAGCCTGACGCAGCATGTCAACGTCCCACGTTTCCGCCATACCGATGCCCTGAGGAAAGATCGTCGTGGGAATGATTCGCGGCGGCCGCCAATTGGCGGGACCGCCCTGCGCCAGGCCATGAATGCCTTCGACGTGCCGCGAACCTCTGATGCCCAGACGCGGGACACTTGGGTCTGTGCCCAGGCAGGCGATCTTCTCGTCAAGGGTCATTAACGAGAGGATGTTGTTGACTCGCTCCTCTATTGGGAGGGCGGGATTCTGAAATGGTAATTGATACTGTGATGACGAGTCAGGGAGTCTCGACGCACTGAAAGCCGGAATCTGAAGGCACGACGAGTAAAGCAAATACAAAACTAAAGCAAACAGTAGGGCGAAGGCTGCGTACTTTACCTCAACGTTTGATTTCGAGGTCTGCAAATGATTTAAGGCCGCAGCCTCCAGCGAACTGGGAACAGCGCACCGGCTTCTTTGGGATCCAGTTTCACTCCGGCGAGCGACGCGGCGTACGCGAGAACCGGATCCGCCTGCTCGCGCAAATCGGCGCCGGTGGGTAACATGGTCTTGTCCGGCGTAACGCCTGTATGCTCGAGGCTTTTTCCGTCGGTCATGATGATATCGGCGTCAGTGATTTGTGCGCCAGAAATAAGAGAGAATGCGAAGCGGTACGCTTCCATTACAGCGCCAGCGGTGACGCCGCCAATGACGGTTCCCCGCTTCTCAATCTGTACCACTCTAGCCAGTAACTCAGAAGCTGAAGCAGAACCGTTATCGACCAGCAAAATCAGTTGGCCGTTGAAGACATCATGGCCGCGCGTCTTGGCGATCAGAGCTTTGGTCTCTTTGCGCCGCTTGCGATCGCCAACTTTGATGTCATGATCAAAAAAGTTACCGATGATCTGAAGCAGCACGTCCTGGTGACCACCGTGGTTTCCACGAAGATCTATGATTAGCATCCGGTACTTCCGGGCATTCCCCATGATCTCATTCACGCGGTCCGCTGTCAGGTTAAAGAACGACGGCATCTTCCAAATATAGAGATCATGGGCAAATCCTTTGAACCGGTGTTCATAAACTCGATCATACTGCTGCTGATCACTGAACAAATCGGAAAGATCGATTTCTTTTTGTCCCTGTCGCGTACTGGCATCATAGTTCACACGACGCGGTTGCTCACCCGGACTCTGCACCACCACGCTTAATCGAGTTTTCGGTTGCAACTCATTGTAAAGATAATTAAACAACCAGAAGTTTTCTCGAGTCAGCTTATAGCCATCAACGACATGGAGGATGTCACCGGGCATTAGCCCTTGTTGCTCGGCGTCCGTCCCGGGCTTTACTGCAAGAATGTAGCACTGGTCACCGATCATCTGAATTTGCCAATCATAGCTTACGCGCAGCGCGTGCGGTGGCGGCAGAAAGAACGTGTGACTGTCATTCAATCTAAGAAGGGCCTTTTCGATGATTCCGAAGATTTGTCCGTTGGAGGTGGCTTTATTGATCTTTTCCTCAGCGTCCTTGAACGCTTCGTCAATATTAACGCCATGAAATTCGGGATCATAGTAGTTCTTCTTGAGACAGTCCTCGAGATCCCGCAGCATCCATCGGCCCATCTCTCGGTCGTGCTTACTTACACTCTGTCCAACGGCGGAAGATAAACATAAGACCAGAAGAGGGATCAGCGAAGTTACTGAGCGGTTACGATGGCTTTTCTGCGTAAGCACCTTTGATTCGTTCTTGTTGAGTTTGAAAAGCGTTCCGAGAGGTGAGGTCTCCGGGCGGTCACATTCTATAGGGCTGCCATCCTCCTTCGCCCTCGACGACCTTAACATACTTGTTGAGCGGCAGGTTCGTGAGCTTGTCCACGCGGCCGCTGGGCCATTTAATCTCAACGCTGTCAATTTTTGTCGCCTGACCAATGCCGAGGATTTCACGCGGATCATGTGTAGCGAGAAAGCTGCCGCCGCTGGTTTTTAGTCGCCGATGCTTCACGCCTCCAGCTTCCCAGGTAATGATCGCACCGACGGCGGCCGGATTGCTTCGGGTGGCGACAAGCTGAACCCCCAGCCAGTTATTACGGTTCCCGCTCTCGTTTCTTAGCAGGATCGGCGCCGCGCCGTTATTGACAATTAGCACATCTAGATCGCCATCGTTGTCATAATCTCCCAGAGCCAGGCCGCGCGCAGGAAAGTCCTTGCTGAAGACCGCTCCGGAAACAGTACTTACGTTCTTAAAAGTGCCGTTCACGTTTTTGAACATCAGTAGAGGTTCTTTGTATTTCACTTTCAATGACTGGACTTCAACCATGTCATCAGGATGTCCGTTGGCGAGAATCAAGTCAGGATTGCCGTCATTGTCGTAATCGAAGAACTTCAGACCCCAGCCACTGAGTAACCGTGTGGCCCGTCCGATTTCTCCCGGCTTATCGATGAAGGTCAGGTCCCGTTGATTTTGGTACAAGCTGAAGAGTTCCTGGTCGATATTAGCTACGAATAAATCCTGCCAGCCGTCGCCATCGAAATCAGCGGCGTCTACTCCCATGCCGGAGCGCGGGGCCCCAGAATCACTGTAGGCCACTCCTGCCATGAGGCCGATCTCTTCAAATTTGCCATTGCCCTTGTTCAGGAAGAGGGAGTTGGCGACTGTATCATTCGCCACGAAAAGATCCATCAACCCGTCATTATTTATATCAGTCGCGACCACACCGAACGATTTGCCGAGCGAATTTGCAATGCCCGACTGTTTGCTTACGTCGGCAAATTTGCCATTGCCTTCATTGTGAAACAGATGACTCGGACGAGGCTTGAAGACGCGCGGCACGCAGTAGTAACGCCGCCCCAGGCGATTATCGCCGCAGAAGATCGTTCCTTTAGCGCTGTATTCGACGAAGCTCGACACGAACAGATCAAGCTTGCCGTCATTGTCATAGTCGAACCAGGCCGCGCTCGTGGACCAGCCGGGCGCGGCCACGCCCGTCTTGTCCGTCACGTCTGTAAAAGTGCCGTTGCCGTTGTTGTGATAGAGGATGCTGCGGTCGTAGCCGGTCACGTACAGATCAACCCAACCATCGCCGTCGTAATCGCCGGCGGCGGCGCCCATGCCAAAAATTCCTGCCGCGACTCCGGCCTTGTCAGTCACGTCCGTAAATGTGCCGTCATGGTTGTTGCGATAAAGCGCGCTCTTCAATGTTGTCTTAGGTGTGAAAAAGTCTGAAGGACCGCTGTTCACGAAATAAATGTCCATCCAACCGTCATTGTCGTAATCGAAAAAGACTCCGCCACCGCCGCAGGTTTCCGGCAGATGGTGAGCCTCTGAGCGACCGTTGTCATGCACCCAGGTAATCTTGCTTTCACTGGGAGGCACTTCTGTGAAGGTGACAGCGGCCTGTTCGGAAGTGGCGGCGGCGATCGTTTTCGGCGTGTCCTGTCCGTGCGAGTGAAATCGACTGGCAACCATCGCGACGATGGCCCCTAAGATAATTATTAAACAAAAGCGTCGCATTTTTCCCTGGGCCTCGAACTGCAGTCCGTGCAAAGCGACCCCGCGTTCAGTTCGGAAACTTCTCCGCGGTCTTGACCACGCGAATGTAGTGGTCGGTAAACTTAAAGTGGGCTTCAGCCACTGCTATCTTTGGCATATGGCATGATGCACAATCTTTCGTGGCTACCGGGCAGGCAGCCTCCAAACCGCGAGCCGCGGGTTGCCCTTTCGATGCATGGCAGGCCAGGCACTTCGCATCGTAATGAGCCGCATTCTGCTTGAGAGGCTCGTGAGGGTCATGGCACGCCGTGCAGCTAATTCGACGGTCATCAGAGTAGCACTTGCTATGGAAGATGCGATAAGGCTGAAATCGAACATTGTTGATCTCCGACGTCTTGGGCAAGCTGGAGTCATCAATGGCTTGGTGACAGGAGGCGCAAAACTTCTGCGTTAGTTCGTCGGCGCCCAGCCTGCCCGGATTGAAAATCAGCCGGGCGCCAGGCTCACCCTCTCTGATCGCCTTCACATGTTGAGCGCCCGGACCATGGCAGGCCTCACAACGGACGCCGGGCGTTAATCTATCCAAACGAATCTGGCGTTCCCTGGCGCCGCCAGTGGTATGGCAACTGAAGCAATTGAACGCGTCTTCCGCTGAGAGGCGTCGGCCAAGTGCCTGCTTCAGCGACTGGGGAACCGTGCGCGGTTGCCCGATGGTAAAATCCAATCCTCCGATCTCTCTGAAGTAACTCACGAGACCCTCATAGAATCCGCCATCGTATTGAAGCATGTATGTCTGGCCGGCTTTGCCCTGCCCGAAGGCGTACAGGATCGGCAATGAGATCTTCTCCTTTCCGTCACTGACCGTGTAGAAGCTCTGATTGCCCACACGCTTAATCTCAAAAGAATAAGTCCCGGTGCGAAAAACCATGGTCGGGTTTGCATTGAGCACCTTAGATTCGGCGACTGATTCCGCCGCCCGGCCCATCCCGCCCAATGAGTGAGACGCCACCTTGTTTTTGTGGCATTCTGCACAGGCTTGATCGCCGACGAAATCCACGTTCGCCGGAACTTTTCTCGGCCGCCAGTTCTCGACCACCGCTTGCTGGCCAAATAACTGCACAGCCGACAGGCCGGCCCCAAGAATTATTACGCAAAGAATTTTCTTACTGATCATCGAGGCGAATTCGCGCAAGGCTCAAGGCTTGTCCTGGGTCTTATCCGGCCCGGTTCCGCTCCGGAGAGCGTCGCGTCGCTGTTGGTCATATTGGTCTTGCAATCGCTTGAAGATTTCACGTTCACGCGCGGCGTCTTCCTTTCGGCCAGCACGCGTATAAGCTCGCGCGAGTGCAAAGTGCATCTCCGGACTTGTGGGCGCGAGGCGCACGCCCTCTTCAAGTTCCTGGATCGCCCGTTCTACCTGTCCCAATTCAAGCAGAACGCGGCCCAGCACATTGCGGGCAGCAAACATCTTCGGCGCAAGCTGCACGCCCTTCTCCGCCAAGGGCAGCGCCTCTTTGTACTCGTCACGCTTGAGATACTCAAAAGCCATTTGCACCATTGCCGGGTAGTGTGAGGGTGAAATCTCCAGTTCGCGGCGAAACTCTTTCAAGGCGGCGTCGGCATCCTGACTGAGTAGATAAACGCCGAATGCATAATGAACATTCGGCTCATTCGAATAGCGTGCCAGCAGCATGTCGAAAGCCGCGCGCGCTTCATCCATCCGCCGGGCAGCCATATTAAACCCCGCTCGTCCCGCTATTACGACCTGTTCGCGCTTGTCGGGGGGAATTTCGTTTGGCAAAAACGGCATCCGCAGCATGGTCAGGCCGAACGCTTCGATGACGTTCGCAGTTTCATAACCGACGCGCATGAACTCGCTCAAAATGTCGTAGGCTACCTCGAATTGCTCGAAGCGGATATAAAGCAGCGCTGTGTGATAGCGAACTACGGATTCAATCTCTTTATTGTCGCCCAGTCCCAGGGCACGCCCGCGCTGCAGCGAGATGACAGCTTGTTCGTATTCGCGCGTTTGAAACTCGCACAAGCCGAGCATGCCCCAAGCCGATCCTCTTTTAGGGTCAAGCGCCACAAGGTTGCGGAAAGCATCGCGACCCTGCACATAAAGGTCCTTTTCATAAAAGATCGCCCCTAAGTACCACCAGCCGTCGGACCACTGAGGGCGAATTCCCAGGGCCTTTGTGTAAAGCTCGACCGCTTCATCCAGTCGTCCGGCGGAGCGGGCCTCGTCGCCGAGCTTAACGATCTGGTCAAACTCAGTATTGACGCGAGCAGTCGTCTGCGCTTTGGCGGACGTTTGTTTTGTTCCGGCACCGCTCGACGATTGAGCGTGTGCCGCGGTTGCGCAGACGAGTAAACTGGCTGCGGCAAACAAAGTCCAAATGCGCGCCATGATGATTGAGGCAGTCACAAAAACCTATGGCCTCTCCCTATGTTGGTTTTGATTGTTCTTTGGATCCACAGGCCGTTTAGCGGAAGGATTCCTGTCAGCTTCATTCCGCGCGCCCGGTTGTTTGTTCTGCTGCTCGGCATTCAATTTTTGAATGATCGCCTGCTCGCGGTCGCCATCCTCTTTGCGATTGAGTTTGTAATAGACGGACGCCAGCAGCACGCGAGCTTCGATGAAGTCGGGGTATTCTTTCACTACGCCTTCCAACAAAGGCTGAGCTTCGGTTGGTTTTCCGAGAGCTACATAAACCGCGCCGAGGTGATAGCGCGCATACTGATCGCGTAGACGCAAGCGAACAGCACGTGACAAGTAACCGAAGGCCTCGGCATACGACTTGTCTTGCCGCAGCAATACACCCAGATATAGGTTAGCGTCGAAGTCGTTCGGGTTGTCCGCCAACTCGCTCTTGAAGGCGACCTTGGCCTTTTCTGAATCTCCCATACGCATGAGCGCTCGTCCGTACCAGGCGCGAAGCGAAGGCAGCTTCGGATTCAATTCAATCCCGCGTTCGAATTCTCTTATTGCGCCCTGCCCATCGTCTGCCACGAGCAGAATCGTTCCCATCAGTAACCGAGCCTCGGCAGAATCCTCATCACGAAAGACTCGATCGATCAGTAGCTGTCCTTTATCTAATTGGCCAGCGCTGATCAGGGCACTGCCGAGTAGGAAAGCAACTGTGCGGTTAGCCGGATCGGCGTCGGCGAGGGGTGAGAGCAGATCTATCGCCTTGATATATTCGCCCAAGCGCACCTGGCAATCTGCTAAAAGCAAGACCGCGTTGGTCCGTTCCGGCAGATTCTGGGAGGTGGCGCCGAGGAATCGAGCAAGCTCGCCTGCGGCCTCAGCAAACAAGGCGGCCTTGTAATACGCCAGAGCCAGATTGAAACGAATCGTCTGATTGCGACCGTCGAGCGTGAGCGCCTTCTGATATTGCTCGATCGCATCTTCGTAACGACCTAAGCGCGAATATGCGGCGCCCAGGTTCGACCGCACGTCTGCTCTGTCAGGATGCGAAACAAGGATTGCCTGATAGCCGCGAATGGCGCCTTCGATGTCTCCAGCCTCGTGCAACTGCGTCGCTCGAGAGAAGGCGCGTTCCACGTCGGCTTGGGCCACGACATGGACAGCCGCAGCGAGGATTGAGCCGGCTAGAAGCGCAACTCTTATAAACTGTCGCCATCGATTCTCGTTTGCCATTCAAGACTTCCGGGCCGAGATGAAAAATGTGCGGTAGGGAAGTATACAATAGAGCGCTTTTCGATTACCAAACAGAATTTCGCGTGCATGAAGCAAGCTGGCGTTTGCCCACGAACCGACCTATACTTTCCAATCATCCACGTAGAGTCGAGAGATTGCCCAATGAAGTTAGCTGTCACCTTCGTTCTCCTGACCCTATTGAGTTCTTTTCCTTCCCGCTTTGCAAGTGGACAGACGCCATCTCTGCAGCAACCGGATGAAGTCATTCGTGTGCGCACGAACGAAGTAAGGCTCGACGTTGTAGTTAAGGACAAAAAGGGGAGACCCGTAAAGGATCTGACGTCTGCTGACTTTGAAATCTACGAAGACGGGGTTCAACAGCGAATCGAATCGTTTCGTTTCGTGATGCGTGAAGCGACGACCGGCAACAATCCGGAGCAACCAGCGGATCGAAGAAACAACAAAAGCGAGCAGGCGCCACCGGCCCCAGCCCAAAAGAACAGTCTGGGTCTGATCGCATTGGTGTTTGACCGTCTTTCGCCCGAGGCTCGAGCCCTGGCGCGAAAGGCCGGGACGGCCTACGCCAAAGAAGGAATGGCAGGCGGCGACTTCACGGGCGTCTTCGGAATCGACCAATCATTGCGCACGTTTCAATCGTTCACCGATAATCCCGAAGTGGTTAAGCAAGCGATTGAGCGGGCTACTAGCACCAGTCCCTCAACGTATGTGTCGAGCGCTGCCAGAATTCGCGACCTATCCGACCGAAGTAACGTATTAGACCAGCAGATCTCCTCGTCAGGGTCTGCCGCGTCGGCGGCGGGAGCCGCCCGTGACAGTGGCGGCGCGTCGGCCGCGGGCGCTGCCGCCGGGCAGGCTGCAGCCGAGCAACTGTTCATTCAGATGGAGACGAACATGCTCGAACAATTCGAAGTACTGGAACGAGATCAGCAAGGCTTCGCTACCATCAACAGTCTCCTTGCCGTAATCAATCCCATGAAGAATCTTCCCGGGCGAAAGACGATCATCTTTTTTTCCGAGGGTCTGGCACTGCCGTCATCGGTGCAGGCGAAATTCCCCGCCGTGATCAGCGCCGCCAACAAGGCGAATGTTAGCATTTATACAATTGACGCAGCCGGGCTGCGCACAGAGAGTGGAACAGCGGAAGCCGCTCGCGAGCTCAACTCGATCGCAGCGCAACGTATGCAGCAACAGGGTCGCGGGAATGATCGCGGCGTTAATGGACCTTATACGAAGTCCCTGGAAAGAAATGAGAACCTGTTGCTGCTTGATCCGCGGAGTGGACTCGGCGAACTGGCTGACGAGACTGGCGGCTTCCTGATCCACGACACCAACGATCTGGCAGCCGGACTGCGCCGCATCAACGATGATATGCGCGGATATTATGTGATCACCTATGTGCCTAAGAACGAGGATTACAACGGCCGCTTTCGGCGAATCAGCATGAAACTCAGCCGGCCCAACGTCGATGTGCAGACCCGCAAAGGATATTATGTCAGCTTGAAACTCAGCCGGACCAACGTCGATATGCAGACCCGCAAAGGGTATTATGCCGTTGAGGCGGTTGGTCAACTACCGGTGCTCGATTACGAAGCTCCCGCCATCGCTGCCGCAAGGAACGCGCGCTCCACCTCGAACCCACTTTCACTTCGGGCGGCGGCCCTAAGCTTTCCGGCCACAAACCGGCCCGGTCTGACATTGCTACTGGCCGAGGCACCAATATCCGCCTTTAGCTTTGCGACACTTGCCGACAAGAAGATTTACAACGCCGACTTTTCAGTCGTCGCTTTGATTAAGGATCAATCCGGTCAGGTAGTCCAGAAACTAAGCCAGCATTACCCATTGACTGGTCCAATCGATCAGCTTGACTCGGCCCGCAAAGAAGATTTGCTCTTCTACCGTGAAACGCAGCTGTCGCCGGGCAACTACAGTGTCGAACTAATCGCTTACGATGGATTGACAGGCAAGATAAGCGTCCGTCCGAGCTCGCTTGAGATTGCGAGTATTGACGAAACGAAACCGCGTCTCAGCAGCGTCGCCGTCCTTAAGCGTGCCGAGCGACTCACGACTGAGGAACAGAAAAAGGACCATCCGTTCCACTTTGGGGAGCTGCTCGTGTATCCAAATTTGGGTGAGCCGATTTCCAAGTCTACTGCTAAGCAGCTGGCTTTCTTTGTTACTGCATGGCCTGCCAAAGGATCTACGGCGAACATGCAGCTTACCTTTACGATCCTGCAAAACAACCGCCCGCTGGGCAAATCATCAACCCAACTCCCCGCGCCCGATACCCAGGGGCAAATCAAATATGCCAGTTCTTTCTCACTCGGCGATTTTCAACCCGGAGCCTACGAGTTGCAGGTGACGGTAAGCGATGATAAGAACAGCGTCAGCCATGCCACGCCATTCACAGTTACACCTTAAGATCGACAGGATTTACAAGATTTGACTTTGCCTAAAAAAGTCTTTCAGCGGTGCGGCTATGCCATCTGATGTGCGGAAGGCCTCCGGCCTTCCGGTAAGTTCGATATTTGAAATTCGGGCTACGCCCAGTTTTTGGGGCGCAGCCCCGAATTGTTGTGCCGATCGACGGAAGCGCGGAGCGCTTCCGCACATCAGACGGCATAGCCGAAACCCTTTGGCTGAAGTTCTTAGGTAACTCACAAGACTTACAAGAGCGGATTGCTCAGTATTGAAGGTTTCTTCAAACTGACCTCGACGGTGGTATAGCGCCCAAGAGCGGCGCTTTCGGTTTCTATTCCCGAACTTTCCGTTTTACTTGGCGTGTAAATTTTGAAATCCCCTTATTTCTTAAGCTGTGCCTCGAGCTGCCTGGCTTCCTGCGCGTATTCCCCTTTAGGCGCATCCTCGAGATAAGCTTGAACGGCGCGCAACGCCTCCGTCTTGTCTCCCCGCGCGACATAAATCCTTGCGAGGTGATAGTGCGCCGCCACGCACTCAGCGCCGCCCATCACCAATGCCTTGGTCAACTCGCGCTCGGCGCCCGCCTGGTCGCCGGTCTCCAGTAACGCTACCCCCAGCCATAGACGCGCAACCGGCCGCGCGCTGTCGATAGCTATCGCCTGGTTCAACTGTAAGATGGCGTCCAGATAATCCTTCCGCTCGACGCGAACGAGCCCGAGATTGAATTTCGCATTGAAGTTTTTGGGATCCTGTTCAAGCACAAGACGAAAATCCTTTTCGGCCTCGTCCAACTGCTTGAGCTTTAGATATTGGGCGCCGAGATCGTTACGCGCGGCGAGATATTCCGGATAAATTGAAATAGCTTCCTGAAAATGCGCGGCGGCCGTTTGGAATTCGCCTTTACTCACTGACTTTAAACCAAGGCCATATTCTTTTTTCGCTGTTGCCGGAACTGACTGCCGCAACTCGGCGGCAGAAATTACCCTGGATCCAGTGCTCATGGAAGGTGGGGACTTCTTCTCACGCAGTTGGAGCGTTAGTTCCCACACCATTCCGCGGCCGAGCCCCACTTTTTCGATGACCGGTTCGAAGCTCCGGTCATCAACTTCGGCCTGCACAAAATAAATCCCTTCGCTTAGATTACTGATGTGGAACTCTCCATGCTTGTTGGTATAGAGAGTGGACAAGATGCTCACTGAATTCTTCAAGGTAACACGGACGTTGCGGTCGGCCGCAAATCCGGAAGGAAGCGTTACCCGACCTTCAATCACCGCATTATTTGAGTCCGCAGACTTGTATTTGGTGTCGATCGAGATCTCTTGTGCAGATGCAGACCCTGCCAGCATTAAACAAAACGCGTAAACACTCGTCGGACATCAAACTAACCCACCACTCGCAAACAGAAGTGGCGCGAGAGGCGATTCATCGCCCCTCGCGCCGGGGATTGATTCAACCATGACCGTCGAACTAGAAATAAAACTTCAAGGCGAATTCCACTATTCGGCGACCGTGCTTGTTCACTATCTTCCCAAAGTTGTCCTTGGTTTCCTGCGTATAATCAAATCCCTTAGTTGGATCACACGGATTCGAAGTTCCGCCGGCTCCGTTGTTGACATTCACTCTCACGTTGCAGACGGTGTTGAGCGTAAGATAGATGTCGCTTGCACCCAAGGCGCCTGTCGTAGCGAACTGTGTAGGATAGGCTTGGTTAAATATGTTGAAGAACCCGGCCCGGAACTGCAGCTTCCTGGATTCGCTGAACTCGAAATTCTTAAAGAAAGAAACGTCGAAGTTACTCCGGTTGGGGGTCCTTAAATAAAATGGCGGTTGAGCCGGCCCCGTGTTGGGAAATGTTGGAATCTTAAGCTGGCTGAGATCGAATACCTTTTGCCCAACCGCGCTACCGCTCAGCTTCGGGTTCCCAAGATAGATTGGCGTGATGGCGCCGATGCTGGCGCCGGCATTGGTACCGTTGAAGGCGTCTGAGCCGTACCACGCCACCGCTTGGCCGCCTGACGATATATCGCCGCTGAATCTCAGCCGGATCGGTGTTCCGCTTTGAAATGTCGTGATGCCCGACATCTGCCAGCCGTTCAGCAGTCCCCGCGTGAACCTATTCTCGAACGATCCGCGGGCCAATTTCGGAAAATTATAATTGTACGACAGATTGAAAACGTGCGTTCGATCAAACGGCAGGACACCCCAGCTTCGGTGCCGCGTATCAATCGGGTCGGCCCACGCTGCTCCATCCGTTTCATTCGTGGCGACCGTTCCTAATGCTTTGCCGAACGTGTACGTGGCAAAATACTGCAGGTTCTTCCCTGACTGGTGGCTCAACGTGGCCTGCATAGAGTGATAACTCGACGTTCCAGTAAACTGATAGACGCCTACTGAATTGTACGGCCGGAAGGGTCTGAACTGCTTAAGCACGGAGCCGTCGAGGCCGGCACGGTCTACAGGGTTCGCTAGATTGGGCGGAGCATAAGTTACTCCTCCGGACGTTACAGGTCCAGCTCCCGGTATACTGCCGCTCAGCAGCCTTCCCAGGGGAATTATGTTTAGATTCAACTGCTGCGGCAGATGTCTCGCCTGAGTGCCAACATAGGCAACCGTCAAGATGTTGCTTTTTGGCAGTCGCTTCTCGATTGTCAAACTCATGTTGGCAATTCTGGGAAGATCATTTGAATTAACGTCACGCGAGTTGACGTTGACATTGGCAATCGTCGAGAAAGGATCAACATTTTTCAGGTCGCTGAACTTGAGTCCGCCGCCGTTGGACCAGGACGGTGTATCAACGGTCGCGGTGTACGTGTTGGGCATCTGGCCGCTGGAATAATAGTCGTAGTTGCCCTGTACGCGGTTGATGAACAACCCAGCACCTCCGCGGATAACCCAATCGCCTTTCCCACCAATGTCCCAGGCGAAATTCAGTCGCGGCATCAAGGCTATTGGCGGGTTAGGCAAGACGCCTTTGGGAATTTCGCCTCTGGCGGCCAGCTTAAATCCATTCGGTCTCGTGCGGTCACCATTTATGAAGATTCCCTGGTTGGGATTGTAGGCCGAGGGGTCAAACAGAACGCCGAGACCCTTCCGTTCATAATTCTGTGGCAGATAAGCAGCGCGCAGTCCGTACTCGAGCGTGAAGTTCGGGCGCACCTTCCAACTGTCCTGCGCATAGAACTCGTAATTGTAGAGGCGGAAGTGATCTTCCGGACGATCCGTTGCCTGCGTGAACTCAATCGGTCGTCCCACGAACAGATCGCCATAATTGTTGGTGGTAAAGTTTTGTCCCCACTGGGCAACTGTTATGAAGGTGTCGTGGTTGGACTGCTGATTCTTGTTACCTTGCTCGATGAAGGCTCCAAACTTCAGTGTATGGGTATTGTGAACTTTAGACAGGTTATCGGTAACGGAGAAGCTGCTATACGGGGAAAAGATCGGGTATCCATAAGCCGTCAGCAGATTGCCGCCAATTCCGCCGCCCCAGGCGTCAATGATGCCCACTGGAACAAAAGGGTTGTTGCCTGGAAAATAGCCAACCTTCTGCAAGCCGAGAGCCGAATACGACACCTTGCTGGGATCTTCATAGTCGTAGTGGAGATTCAGCTTGCTGGCGCTGAACAGGACCTCGTTGGTCATCGAAGGATTGATGACGTTGGTCAGATTCGTCACGAAAGAACGACCGAGGTTCTTGCTTGTGAGCTTACCGGGAATCTCATAATTCGATGAATCCCACCAAAGTCCGCGGGGAAAACCCTGCTGCTCGTACTCGCGGGCAAAGCGCACATAAAGTTTGGTCTTGTCACTGATGGTGTAGTCAAAGCGCGACGTAAACTGATTTCTGTTGTTTGGCCTGAGCACGCTGTAGACGTAATTGAAGCGGTTATTGGGGTCGCTGAAATTCGGCAATGGGTAGAGATTGAGGAGGGCTTTGCCGAACGGGTCGACGCACGGCGCCAGGTTGTTGTTCGGCGCCGGATTGCCGGCAGTCACACCATTGACCGTGCAACCATTGGGAACCAATACGGTCTGGCCTTGATTGAAATTATGCGCCGCTGGACGGCCGGTCAGAAGCTCACTGAAATCGCCCTGTCGCTGTTTCAATGTGGGAACCACGTTACGCGTAGATCCCTCATCGACTTGCTGATAGTAGCGCTCGTAGCCGACGAAGAAGAAGAACTTGCCTTTCCCGCTCCAATAAGGCTTACCGCCCTCGCCAAAGCGCGGCAAGAAAATGGGGCCGCCGATGTTCCCGCCAGGATAGTTATACTTGCTCTTCGGCCGCGGGACGGTACTGCCGATGTTGTTCGAGCGATCGCTCGCTTGAAACCGCCAATGGCGGATGTACTCGTAGATTGAGCCGTGAAACTGGTCGCTGCCGCCTTTGGTTGTGGCGCTTATTTGAACGGCGCTGACTCCATGCTCGGCGGCATAATTACTGGTCTGGACCTTCACCTCCTGGACCATGTCCGGGTTTGCGGTTATGACGCTTCCGTTATTCGCGCCGAAGTCGATCATTCGCGAGCCGTCAATCGACACGTTGTTTTCTTCGCCTCGCAGTCCATTCACATGATACTGGCTAGTCGAGTTAGCACCGCTGAGGAACCCAGTTTGCTCGAGTGCGGTGTCGTCGGGAGCAACCACGCCGGGAAGGATTCGCAACAACTCGACGGCGCTGCGGCTGACGATTGACAGGTTATCGATTCGTTTTGCGGTGATTGTTTCCTCTCGGGATCCTGTTTCAGTTTGAAGTTGATCCGCCACCGCAGTCACAGTGACCGTCTCGGTGGGCTGCCCTATCTCCATGGCGATGTCGAAACCGCGAACGCTGCTGGTCTCCACGGCAAGTCCAGCCTCTAGTTTTGTCTTAAAGCCCTGAGCTTCGACTTTTACGGTGTAATTAGATGGGGCTAACGCCGTAAAAACATATCCGCCCTCATCGCTGGTCGTTGTCTTGCGCTCGTCTTTGGTGCGCTCATTGATCAAGGTCACGGTGGCGTTCGGAACGACTGCGCCTTGCGGATCTCTGACGGTCCCGCGCAGCGTCGCGCTACCGGTTACCTGAGCGATTGCCGGCTGCACAGCGGCCAGGAACGCCACGCCCACCGCGAGAGCAAAGAAGAGCAGCGTAAAATCGATAAGCTTGGAGTTACGTTGCGGACGATTAGATTCGAACATCAGTTTAGCCTCCAAAGGTAGGAAGTGCATAGACGCCTCCGAGACAACCTACAAACCCAAATGCCGATTCCCTTGGGGGAGTTACAAGCGATTATGACCGCAATGACAAAGAATTTGAGATTAATCCTGCTACTCGTATTCGAGCCTAAGACATCGCTTTGGCCCGAGCACCAATGCTCTAAATATCCGACTTGAGAAAGCCTACTATGCGACTTGCGTTGTTAAAGAATTGACTTTGATCTGCTTTGTTGCACGACCTGACAAAAGCCTTACTACTACCAGACGAACTCTTTTGTCAAGAGTTTTTTTCACAACAGAGTTTTTTCACAAAATCAGATTCCCTGTTGTTGCTTTATGCGAAAGCTAAGAAAGTGCAGACCGAATTTGGATTACGCAATGCAGATGCCGCAATGGAATAGCGAATCGCAAATTCCAATGTTAACGGTAACGGCCTCGGAAATTGGTTACTCGCGCTTATCATTTGTTCAGCGCCAGGTGGGGTCACTAATGGAGATTTTGGGAAGCGATCCGAATTCCTGAATACTATGCCGGCAAAACAGACGCGAACTTTCCCGCGAGCACCAGGCTCAGCGCACCCATCAAACGGGTATTATGTCCGAGGGTCGATGCGATTAAGCGGGCAGACGGCAGACCGCGGCAGATACTGCTCTGCGTCACAGCATTTGTTAGCTCATCTGCAATCACGGGCCAGGCGCGCGAGATTTGGCCGCCGACGATCACGGCTTCGGGACTCAAGCCCTTCAGCAGATTTGAAATTCCAAGACCAAGATAATAAGCAGTTTCGACCAACGCATCCTTCGCCTCTTTGTCTTCACCAAGGGCGCGGTCGATCAATTGATCGAAGGTGATGGTTGCAGCTCTTGATTGTGGATGCATCTTTGCATAACGCGCCAGTGCAGCGCGTTCTGATGCAAAAGCTTCCCAGCATTCATAACTGCCCGCAGCGCATGCTACCGGCGCGTCTTTGCCGATAATCATGTGGCCGAACTCGCCCGCTGCTCCACTCATCCCGTGATAAACCTGTCCATCGAAAACGATTCCGGTACCGAGTCCCTCTTCTACCAGCACTAATATGAAATCGCGCGCGTCACGTATTTCAGGACGTCCGAGCCACAACTCAGCCAACGCCGCAGCATTAGCGTCGTTGTCGACCCTCACGGGGAGCCCAGTGGTCTCGCGCAATTCATCCGCGATGGCCCAGTCTCGCCACTTGAAGTGCGGAATAAAAAGCGCCTCGCCAGTTTCGGAATCAACTAATCCGGGGAGACTGATCCCGATGCCTTCAATACCTGGCTCGTTGCGCATGAAGTTTCGAATGCAGGATTCTATTCGCCGAACTGTAGTTCTAAGATCTGGATCGGTGGCAAACGTTTCTCTCTTCACGATCCGTCCCGCCAAATCACCGGTCGCTACGGTCGTACGAGCTGCCCCGACATCGACACCAATGGCCATCGAGTCGACAGCCCGCAAACGAAGAAGAATCGGAGGCCGACCTCCAGTTGATTCGCCTTCGATCTCGTCAATGAGCCCCTGTGATTTTAATTCTTCTACGATCAGCGAAACTGTCGATCGTTGCAAAGCGGTTTCGTGAGAAATCTCGGCTCTCGAGATTGGCTCTTTTTCGCGCACATAGTTCAGTACTATCTGCCGATTGATGTCGCGGATCGTATCCGCGCGCGCCACATTCGCCTTCTTTAAATTAATTCGTCGCACGGTGTTCGTCCACTACCCGATAAACGACTCCCAAGCTGGAACAGAAAACGACTTCTCTGGGGCAGGCCCATGTATGAATTATGGCTTGATGATTAGGCCTTGTTGCAGACTTAAAACGCCGTGAGATTAAAGCTTCTGCTTCGCGACAGTCAAGCTAACTTATTTCTTATCGCATTGTTTCGATCTCAGACTTACTCTAAGCTGGCGCGCATGAGGTTTGTCTGGTTCCCATCCTGATGGTTACGGCTGAATACCAAAACATTTTGCTTGGAACTGTCGTATGCGTCACCAAAGTGCATGAGAGGTGGGTCTAATGTTTTGTCCGGGATGTGGCTCTGAGCAAAGTGGCGAGTTGAAGTTCTGCAAATTATGCGGCGCGAATTTGTACGCGGTGCGCCAAGTCATGGCCACGCGAGAAAGCGATGACAATTTGACTGGAGCAAGACGACGAAACACCTGGGGCAAGCGAAAAGGCAAAATCCGAAGAGTAACTTATGAAATGACCTTCAATTCATCGCGCGTCAATTACAACCGATGCCGGCAACAGACCATCTGCGCTCGCCTTCAAATTAATTCGCCCGGATTTCCCCTTCGATTGAATTATCGCCAGTGCCATGCCGTGAAATGCCTTGCGATGATTTGCTTTGAATGATTCGTGGCTGATCTCGCTACCATTGTCTACGCCTGCGATGAAGCCTTCGCCGCTAATTTCGAAGTTGACGAGATCGTCGGCGCGGGGCACAAGCGTGCCGTCTTTGTCGACAATCTTCACGGTCACGAAGGAGAGATCAGAGCCGTCGGCTTTAATCACTTTGCGGTCGGGAATCAAAGCAATCCTGGCCGGTTGTTCGGCGGTGCGCACTTCTTCAATCAGCACGACTTTGCCGTTCTTACGAGACACTGCTTTCAGCACGCCCGGTTCGTACGGAATACGCCAGGTGACGTGCAGGTCATCGCCCGTCTTTCGCTTTGTGCCGAGCGATTTGCCATTCAGAAATAGCTCAACTTCATCGCCGTTGAAATACGCCAGCACATCTATGTTGTCTCCCGCTTTCCAATTCCAATGCGGGAATAGATGCAGCACAGGCTTGTCGGTCCACTCGCTCTGATACATGTAGTACATGTCTTTTGGAAAGCCGGCGAGGTCGATGATGCCGAAGTACGAACTGATGGCCGGCCACGGATACGGTGTGGGTTCGCCGATGTAATCCCAGCCCGTCCAAATGAACATGCCGGAAAAGAATGGATACTTCTTCACGATCTTCCAGGTCTCTTCATGCGTCGAGCCCCACGGCGCACTGCAGTTGTCGTAAGACGAACATGAGTAGTCAGCGTTCCCATTCTTGAAAGGCTGATCCCAACGCGCCGGCCACCGGCGAATTGTGTCGGAAGGCATATCATAGCTGCCGCGCGTCGCCAGTGCTGAGGTTGTCTCAGTGCCGATAATAGGCCGACCGGGAAACACCTTCTGGAATTGCGGAATCTTGTTGTGCTCGTAGTTCGTACCAACCAAATCAAGTCCGCCCGCTGTAATCAAAGTGTTCTTTTCACTCACGAAGTTGCAGGCGGAAGTGACAGGACGAGTCTTGTCGAGACTGCGAACAATGTCTGAAAGCTCTTTGCCAATCCGACCGGCCTCGGGATTCCCATTCCACTGCTCACTGATTTCATTCCCGATGCTCCAGATGAAGATGCTCGGGTGATTGCGATCGCGCAGCACCATGTCTTCCAGATCGCGCCGATGCCATTGGTCCCAATCGAGGTGATAATCAAAGTTCGTCTTCTGCAGCTTCCACATGTCGAACGCTTCGTCCATGACAATGAAGCCCATGCTGTCCGCGAGCTCGAGCAGTTCCGGCGCGGGTGGGTTGTGCGAAGTGCGGAGACCGTTAGCGCCCATCGCTTTCAGCATCTCGAGCTGCCGCTCCAACGCCCGCGTGTTGATGGCCGCGCCCAGAGCTCCGAGGTCGTGATGATTGCAGGTGCCGCGGATTTTTACCGGCTTGCCGTTGAGAATGAATCCCTTGTCGATGTCAAAAACGAACGACCGAATGCCGAGCGGCGTCTCGTACCGATCGACGATGCGCCCGTTCTGTTCCAATTGTGAAACGACCTTGTAGAGGTAAGGCCTTTCATCAGACCAGAGCATTGGACGCGAAACTCTGATCGTCTGGCTCACTTCAGCATTTGATCCTCTGGCGACAACATTCCTGCCCACCTCACGGCCGACTACTCGGCCGGCTGCATCGTAAATCAGGGTGGTCAGATTCACGGGAGCAGCGCTGTCATTCTCGTTGCGCAGTTTTGTTTTAATCGCGACGGTCGCTAATTGTTCGCTAACGTCGGGAGTAATGACGTAAGTTCCCCAGTGATCTACGTGAATTTTCTCGATCGTCGTGAGCCAAACTTTTCGGTAAATGCCTGAGCCGGAATACCAACGCGAGTTCGGTTGTTGTGAATTATCGACCTTAACAGCGATCACGTTTCTCTGCGTGCCAAAGTTGAGGTAAGGCGTTAACTCGTATTCGAAAGAGATGTAGCCGTAAGGCCGCTTACCCAGATAATGACCATTGATCCAAACTTCACTGTTGCGATACACACCGTCGAAATCGATGAACACCAACTTGCCCTTCGCTGTTGTTGGCAGATTGAATGTCTTGCGATACCAGCCAATGCCACCAGGCAGCGCGCCCCCACCGGTTCCCGCCGGATTCGTCTCATCGAATTGGCCTTCAATGCTCCAGTCGTGTGGCAAATCCAACTGCCGCCACTGCGAATCATCCAGATTCGGATCGTGTCCATTTGCGACGTCGCCGAGATGAAAGCGCCAGGTTTGATTGAAGATTACCGTTTTACCAGGGCGGGGGTTCGCGTGAACACTAAGCCCAGAGAAGGTGAGTAAGCAAAGAACGATTAGGGTCTTTCTCATTTTATTCACCGCAATTTGAGGGGTTTGGAACGAGAGCAAAGCGAGTCGATCCAACAACCGCGCAGAGTCAGTCCTTTGCTGTCGGCATCACTAGTCCCAAAGCTCTCACGATCTCCGCATCCGGCGTCGCGTGGCGATTGACCTTGTTAACGACCGCGAAACCTCCGGCATAGTCCCACATCGTCCAGCCGATGTCGTGCTTCTCGAATGCCGTGTGCATATCGCCATCCCAATTTCGCGATCGATGCGTTCGGCGTTCCAACGGTCTTCTCCGTAGCGAAGTAGATTGAAGCGCGCCGGGTCGTCGGTGACAGCGTCCAGCATCTTTGCCACAGCCTCAGGGGTCGAGGGATAAGGGACATTTCGATAAAACTGAAGATTTGGACCAGCCCAGCTCGCGCCCTGGTGTGTGAATGCAAATGGATCGTAGTAATGAAAGTTATAGATGATGTTGCGGTCGGCGTACGGCTCAAGCGCCAGCAACTCCCACAGACCTGACCAGCGATAACCCGACGCAATAATCGTGTGCTTCGGCGCGCCCGCGCGTATCGCGGAGATCAGCTTCGCCTGAATGCCATACCAGCGATAAGGATCTTCGACCTTCGGTTCGTTAATGGTTTCGAAAAACACCGCTTCTGGATCGCGCGTTGAGAGATGTTCGGCGAGAGCGTGCCAAAATTTACTAAAGTTCTCTACTTGCCGGTCGTCTTTCAGGCGAAGCTTGAATTCATCCGAAGGATGGATATCAACGATTACCGCCAATCTCTGCCCCAGAATCATGTCGAGCGCGGCCTCCAGATATCGCAAGTAATCAGGTCTCAACGCACTCGGATCGTCGGGAATCATGAGCGGCGCCGGCTCGATTGGCAAACGCACATGATCGAATCCCATCGCTTTAATCAGAGCGATATCTTCTGCCGTCGTGTGCGTATCAAAATGATCTTTTGAGTAATTATTGCCGGGAGATTGCGCGAACCAATGGCTCAGATTGATTCCATGCCTGAGGTGCGTGAACCGCGCGCGAGGGACATCCGTTTCGCTTTGGGCGGCGGGCGCCTGCGCCGCTGCGGTCGTCGCCGCGATTGACAGGCACGCCAAAGTAACGCATAAGATCGCGGCGAAAATTGGGGCGCTCCGTTTGAGCATGCGCCTCTTTGTAGCAGGCGCACATCAGAAAAGTAAAGTATTAATTCAGAAGCTGTGCGGCTGCTCCTTTCCATAATGTCCACAATGAACTCACTGTTCAGTTTCAGAAATCGGCTATGCCTTTCGTCATTGCTCCTTCTGCTGATCATTACTTCGGCAAACTCGCAACCGAGTGCGAGCAGATCAGCCACGGCGAAAGCAGTCATGCCCATCAATGCAGGCTGGCGGTTCCGCGAAGTGGGAAAAGATTCGTGGCACACGGCAACCGTTCCCGGTTGCGTGCATACCGATCTGTTGGCCAATAAGTTAATTGACGATCCTTTCTATCGTGACAATGAACAGAAGCAACAATGGATCGGAAAAACCGATTGGGAGTATGAGACACACTTTGCTGTTGCTCCCGAAATTCTGCACCGTGAACACATCGAGCTGGTTTTTGAAGGGCTGGATACTTACGCCGACGTTTATCTAAACGAGACTCCCGTTTTGAGCGCCGACAACATGTTTCGCACCTGGCGCTTTGACTGCAAGCGCGCGCTTAAAATTGGCGACAACGTTCTGCGTGTACGCTTTCGCTCGCCGATTAACGAAATCCTGCCGGTGATGACAAAGATGAAATATCAACTGCCGGCGCCAAACGATCAGGGCGAGAAGACTTCGCCTTACACGCGCAAGGCGCCTTATGAATACGGCTGGGATTGGGGCCCGCGGTTTGTCACAAGCGGGATCTGGCGGCCCGTGTTTTTGGAGGCATGGAACCAGGGGCGTGTGAGCGACCTGCAGATTGTGACAACGCGAACTAGCCCGGCGGCAGCGTCTCTTCATGCTACGGTTGAGATCGAAACGAATCATTCCGGCAAAGCCACCGTCGTATTAAGAAATTTAACGACCAGGACAGTCGTTGCTGAAAGACAGATCTCGCTGGATAAAGGCAGCAACCGTATTCCCGTCGATTTCACGATTCCACGTCCGCAACTGTGGTGGCCGAATGGTTTGGGCGCTCATCCGCTTTACAGTTTGCAGGCTCAACTGCTGATTGACGGCAGGTTGATCGACCAAAAGAGCACTCGCACGGGCGTGCGCTTGCTAGAGTTGCGACAACAGCCTGACGAATCAGGCAAGAGCTTCACCTTTTTCATCAATGGCATTCCGGTGTTCGCCAGAGGCGCCAACTGGATTCCGGCAGACAGTTTTCCAACACGCATCACGAAAGAGAAATATCGGCAACTCGTCGGCTCAGCGCGTGATGCGAACATGAACATGTTGCGGATATGGGGCGGCGGTATTTACGAGAGCGATGATTTTTACGACGCGTGCGATGAAATGGGAATTATGGTCTGGCAGGAATTTATGTTTGCCTGCAGCATGTATCCCGCGAACCCTGAGTTCCTGGATAACGTGCGACACGAAGCGATCGATAACGTGAGGCGGCTGCGAAATCACCCCAGCATCGTCATTTGGTGCGGCAACAATGAGATTGAAACCGGGTGGCAGCATTGGGGCTGGAAACAAAAGCTGCCGTCGAGTCTCTGGGATGATTACAAGAAAATCTTTCATGGTGTGCTGGCTGAAGTTACGGCCGGCCTTGATTCTTCGCGGCCGTATTGGCCCAGCTCGCCGAGTTCTAATCTGGAAGACGACCCCGATTCGCAGCGCATGGGTGACGTGCACTACTGGCAAGTGTGGCATGCAGCGGCGCCATTCTCGGAATATGAAAAGCAGCATCCGCGCTTCATGAGCGAATATGGTTTTCAATCGTTTCCACAAATCGAGACAGTGAAGAGTTACACGCTGCCCAACGAGCGCGACATTCAATCGCCCGTGATGTTGGCGCATCAACGCCACCCGCGCGGCAACCAATTAATTCGCGAGTACATGCTGCGCGAATACCCCGCGCCGAAAGACTTCGAATCGTTTCTTTACGTCAGCCAGGTGCTACAAGCGGAAGGTATCCGCATTGGTGCCGAGCACCTGCGCCGGATCATGCCCCACAACATGGGTTCATTGTATTGGCAGCTCGACGATTGCTGGCCCGTCGCATCCTGGTCCAGCATCGATTATTACGGGAGATGGAAAGCACTGCAGTATTACGCGCGTCACTTCTATACGAATCTGTTGATTACGCCACACATCGAGGATGGAAGCCTCAAATTCTATGTCGTCTCAGATCAGACAAAACCTGCGCCTGCGACAATTCATATTGTTTTGATGGATTTTGATGGACATGTTCTGAAGAGCTTTGATCGTGAAATCACGATTGCCCCATTGGCCAGCCGTTCCTATTTCGATGTCGCGTTGATTGATCTTCTACAAGGAACAGTCGCGAAGAATTCTTTCCTCTATTGCGAGCTCTTGGTCGGAGGAAAAGTGGTTTCCAGTCATGATTACTTTTTCGCGCCTTTCAAAGATTTGCGGCTGCCAAAACCGAACATCACATTTGACGGGGCACCTGCGCATGGTGGCTTTAGACTAACAGTAAACTCGGACAAATTCGCTAAGGCTGCTTATCTTTCGGTAAGCGATCATGATGGCTCGTTTTCTGATAATTATTTCGATCTAATTCCCGGAAAGCCGATCGTGGTCGAGTATCATACCCGCGCGCCTTTGTCGCTGAAGGCTTTCCGCGAGCGTCTAAAGGTTCGTTCAATGGTTGACGCTTTTTAGATTTAAGGAGAAATGTTTCCCATGATGCCTGCGGCGCGTTTCTTTCGTTTGTTACTTGCGGTGATGATGACACTGAGCTCAATTGCAGCGACTGCACGAACGTTTTCCGTAACGGCTTCACAAGCCGAGAAGCCCGAAGGCGACAAGTTCGTCTACGCTGATTTCGAGAGAATGGAAAATGGCCGTCCCGTTAGCAATGGCGGCGGCCTGGTGCAGATCTACACTGCGCAGGAATCAACTCCCGTACAATTCAAGGGAATAGCGAATGCCTCACCGGGCGCTCCGGAAATCGTCAGGGTGAAGGGCCAAGAGGAAAATCACGTTGCGACGTTTGAATATGCTCTGGTTGGTCCTAACCAGTGGGCCAATGTCACGCTCGAAATCCACGGACATCCCTATAAAGACGGCAAACCCGTAGCGGACGATGTGAGCGCATACAGGAATCTATCCATCCAGCTCTACGCTACCGGAACCGAAGGACTGCGCGTGGAATTCATCAGTCATGGCCAGGGGATCAATCTCAATGCCGGCTTTCCGCAAATCCCGCTCAAGATAAAGCCGGGTTTTAATACGTACCTGATTCCGCTGAAGTCTCTATCGCAGCCTTCCTGGGTCGACCAGAAGGTCGACACCAAAGAGGTACTCAGGAAATTGACCGCCATTAGTATCAGCGCCTATTGCAATCAATGCGCGCCGCAGCATGGCACGATCGCGGTGGATAACCTCCTGTTTCAAAAGTAACAACTTGAGAAGAGATTCTATTCGTTTCGCGCTCCAGGTCTGTTTTTCAATTCAACTCCTGTCGATCGGAGTTCTTGCGCAGGAGCAGCAGTTTGCTTCGCTCGGCAATTTCAAACTCCGCAGCGGCGAAGTAATTCGCGATTGTCGTGTCGGCTATCGAACTTTCGGCAAACTAAACGAGCAGAAATCGAACGCCATTGTCTTTCCCACCTGGGCTTCGGGAACAACCGAACAATTAAAGTCGAACATCGGGCCGGGTAGGCTGGTTAACAGCGAAGAATACTTCGTGATCGCCATCGATGCGCTGGGCAACGGCGTCTCTTCGTCGCCTTCGAACAGCAAGCTGCAGCCGCGCATGAGCTTTCCTAGATTCACGTTGCGCGACACCGCCGAGTCCCAGCACGCATTGCTGACCAGGGTGCTGCACCTAAGTCACGTCAGGGCGGTAATCGGCGTGTCGATGGGTGGCATGCAGACGTTTCAGTGGATGGTGTCGTATCCGGATTTTATGGACAAGGCGATTCCGATTGTCGGTTCGCCGCGACTGGCGACGTACGACTTACTGCTTTGGCAATCGCAGATTGATGCGATTGTGAATGACCGCGATTGGAACAACGGCAACTATACGAGCAATCCCGCCCGCGTGGTCGAGTACGAATTCGGCGAGCTACTGCTCACGACACCTGAGAACTACAACAAGCGAGTCACGCGCCGACAGCTTTTCGATCAACTTGACAAAGCTAAGCGAGATGTTGGGTTTGATGCCAATGACAAGATCCGGCAAGCGCAGGCGATGATGGCTTTGGACGTATCGCAGGACTTCGGCGGTTCGATGGAACGCGCGGCAGCATCAGTAAAGGCAAAGGTCTTTATCATCGTTGCCAGGTTCGATCATGTCGTGACTCCCGGGCCGGCATTGGAGTTCGCACGGATGCTGCACGCAAAGACGCTCGAGTTGGATAGCGATTGCGGGCATCTTGCGCCGTCATGCGAATGGCAGAAAGTGAATGCTGCTGTCGCTGATTTTCTGCGAGAGAACTGAAATGAATCGGCGAGTCTTCATCAAAGATCTAGCTGCGTCAGGCGCTACACTCGCCGCGGCCAGGAATCTCATCGCCTCAAGGGTCGAATCTGACATTGACGCGCGGAGCATTCCACGGTGGCGCGGCTTCAATCTGCAGGGGCGATTTGGGTCCGCGGAGCGGCCATACAACGGGCGAGCTTTCGATGAATTCGACTTTGCCGCCATGGCTGAGTGGGGTTTTGATTTCGCTCGCTTGCCACTGTCGTATTGGGTTTGGGGCCGGAAAGACGACTGGTCAGTCATCAACGAGGAGCCGCTGACGGAAATCGATCGCGCGATTGAATTGGGCCGGCAATATGGCATTCACATCAACATCAATTTTCATCGGATTCCCGGCTACTGCATTAACGAACGCGAGTTGGAGCCGGCCGATCTCTTTTCGGGAACCAAGGCCCAACGCGACAAAGCTCTGGCTGCCGCCGTGTTTCATTGGCGCGCGTTTGCCAAACGCTACAAAGGCATACCGAATCGGCAACTCAGTTTCGATCTCATCAACGAACCGCCAAAGATGAGATCGTACGAAGGCTACCTTGAGGAACGGTACGTCGAGATCGTAAAGGCGCTCGTCGCTGCCATTCGCGAAATCGATCCCAACCGTTTGATCTTCGCCGACGGCATCAATATCGGTCAGGCGCCGGTGATGAACATCGCGGACCTGGGCCTGGTCCAAAGCACGCGCGGCTACCTGCCCAAAGCCGTCAGTCACTACACGGCGACCTGGGTGCCGAAAGATGAATTTGAAAGTTTCAATACTCCGACCTGGCCGATGAAAGACGACCGCGGTTCGACCTGGGACCGCGCGCGACTCAAGCGCGAATACATCGATCCGTACAAGTCTCTGGTTGATCGAGGCGTTCAGATCCACGTGGGTGAGTGGGGCTGTTACAACAAGACACCGCATGACGTGGCGCTCGCGTGGACGCGAGACAGCCTGTCCCTCTGGAAGGAGGCCGGCTGGGGCTTCTCGCTCTGGAATCTCCGTGGCTCGTTCGGTGTGATGGACAGCGATCGCCAGGACGTTCAATACGAGAACTACAAAGAACACAAGCTTGATCGAAGGATGCTGGAGTTATTGAAGCAGTACTGAGCAGTTGTTGTGACTTACCTAATGACTCGCCTAAGAGGAAATCTCGTTCTTGGAATCGCAACAGTCTTCTCTGTCTTCTGCTGCCTTCAGGCGTCGAGGTCGGAGATCAGAAGTCAGACGAAAGAGGTCAGAGAGGTCACAGAAGGTTATCAAACGACGCGACAAGCTGAAGCTTATCAACCATCCGACTATTACCTGCACGTTGCCGACGAAATGGAAACGACACTGCAGCATGACGTGCTCAGTGTTTGGTTTCCACGATCGATAGACAACGAAAATGGCGGCTTCTATTCAAATTTCACTCGCGATTGGAAACCTGCGAAAAGCGACGGCAAGTTCTCTGTGTTCCAGGGACGAATGGTCTGGGTCGCGTCGCAGATCGTGATGAAACGGCCGGAGCTGAAGACGCAGTTCCTGCCCATCATTGAGCACGGCGTGAAGTTTCTGAGCGACGTTCTTTGGGATAGCCAATATGGCGGGTTCTTCTGGGGACTCGATGATCAGGGGAAAGTCTCACAGCAATACACCGATGGCAAACATCTTTACGGTATGAGCTTCGGGCTCTACGGCGCGGCCGCAGCTTATCAGGCCACTAAAAATCTAAAGGCGCTCGAACTCGCGCAGAAAGCTTTTCGGTGGATGGACGAGCACGCGCACGATGCGAAGAACGGCGGCTATTTCGAGTGGCTGACGCGCGACGGCCAGATTGTTCGTGCAAAGCCGGCAAGCGCATCAGTCGAAGCTATTCCCCTCGCTGGATTTCCCGTCGGCTACAAATCGATGAACACTCACATACATCTGCTCGAGTCTTTCACGGAACTATACGAAGTGTGGAAAGACGAAACCCTGCGTCGCCGAATAGTCGAACTGCTGGAAATCATTCGCGATAAGATCTGCGTCGAGCCGGGCGCAATGAATCTATATTTCACGCCTGATTGGCGCGCGATTCCCGATCATGACTCGTACGGCCACGATCTCGAAACCGCTTACTTGATGTTGGAAGCCGAAGAAGTGTTGGGCCGGCACGATCCCAAAACCGAAGCAATGGCCAGGCTGCTTGTCGATCATGCGCTCGCTTACGGTTGGGATGGAACTTACGGCGGGTTCTATCGGGATGGAACCACGACTGGGCCGCCGGAAGACATGCGCAAAGAATGGTGGGTGCAGTTTGAAGGATTGAACGCGCTGCTGTGGATGCATGAAAAGTACGGCAAGCAAACGGACTCGTACTTTAAAGCTTTTCAGAAACAGTGGCAGTTCATCAAAGAAAAGCAGATAGACCATCAATTCGGTGGTGTGTATGACACAGTCGAGCGGGACGGTACGGTTAACGATTACACTAAGGCGCGGATCTGGAAAGAGGCTTATCACGACACCCGCGCGTTGCTGAACGTAACCGGCCGCCTGCGCAGATTCGCACAATCCAAAAATTGGAGTTTGGTTTGGAGTGATGAGTTTAACGGAAAAGCTGGTTCAGCGATTGACGAAGTGGACCGCTGAAGTTGGCGGCAACGGGTAGGGAAACCAGGAATTGGAGTACTACACGAACCGCATCACCAATGCACTCTATAAGACGCTGGACACCTTCCGATCTTGCGCCAGGAATGAATTGGGTTTTCGATCACCCGTTCTTCATTGTCTTAAACGTGGCGGTCGGCGGCGACTGGCCCGGCAGTCCGGACGCGACGACTGTCTTTCCGCAAACAATGCTGGTTGATTACGTGCGCGTATACCAGCCCGCGAGTAATTAACCGAGCAGTAGCAATCTGTAACGTTTTACTGCGGATGTTGGGTGAGTAGCGACATGCTTTCGAGAGTCCGCAAACATCTGCGTTTCTGTTTCAGCGCTTTATTCCTGCTAGTCTCCTGCGCTGTCGCCAGCGGCGCTCAATACCGGAATTTTCGCGTTGCCGTTTACATTCCTGCCGGCGTGGTTGAACGGATGAAGGATCCGCAATGGCTCGAGCGCACGTGGGAAACCATTAGCCAACAGTTAAAAGTCGATAAGGTTTACATTGAGACATATCGAAGCCGCCGGATTGTCGATGAGCAACTGATCGAGCAAGTAAAGAAATTCTTTGTGGATCGCAGTGTGCAGATAGCCGGCGGTATTGCTCACACGTCAACCGCGGCCGCGCAATTCGAAACGTTCTCGTACGCCGATCCGAAAGAACGCGAATACGTAAGGAAGATTTCTGAACTGACCGCGCGGCATTTCGACGAAATCATTCTCGATGATTTCTTCTTTTACATGTCGAAGAATGACATGGACATTGCCGCGAAAGGAAATAAAAGCTGGACGCAGTATCGGCTGGACGCAATGGATGAAGTTTCCCGTGAGCTAATTTTGAAACCAGCGCGAGCTGTCAATCCAAAAGTCAGAGTCATTATCAAGTACCCGAACTGGTACGAACATTTTCAGGGCCTCGGCTACGATCTCGATAAGCAGCCGAAGATGTTCGACGGAATCTACACCGGCACTGAGACGCGCGACCCGGTCATCACCGATCAGCATCTGCAACAATACGAAAGCTACGAGATTTCCCGCTACTTCGAAAACGTCGCTCCGGCCAGAAACTTCGGCGGTTGGGTGGATACGTTCAGCGTGCTGTACGTCGATCGTTATGTCGAGCAGCTTTGGGACACGATCTTTGCGAAGGCGCCGGAGATGATGCTTTTCAACTGGGACCTGCTGCTGCAGCCCGTGAATCCCGGCGCTCGCGACGCATGGAAGGATCTGCACACGAGCTTTGACTACGAGCAGATGCTCGCCTCATTTCACGCGACTACCGCAGTGCCGAAACCGACAATGGCGCGCGTCGCCGGATACGCGCTCGAACAAGTCGATCAATTTGCCGGCAGATTGGGCAAGCCTGTCGGCATCAAGAGCTACAAGCCCTATCAATCTTCAGGCGAAGACTTCCTGCACGACTATTTGGGAATGATCGGAATACCGATCGATCTCTATCCCACATTTCCAGCAGAAGCCAATACCGTCCTGCTAACGGAATCAGCGACATACGATCCTGAAATCGTCAGCAAGATCAAAGCGCAGTTAGGCGCCGGCAAGAACGTCGTCATCACTTCCGGTTTGCTCCGTGCGCTTCAGGGCAAAGGGATCGAAAATATTGTTGAACTGGAGTACACGGATCGCAAAGCGTTGGTCACTGAGTATTCCGGCGCGTTTGGGCCCGGGAATCGGACGCCGCTTGGAACAAATGCAAACGGCGCCATGCTATTTCCGCAGATTCGATTTCTCACGAATGACGCGTGGCCGCTGATAAGCGGCGTGGCAAACGGCAATGGCTTCCCAATTCTGCTGATGGACCGCTACTCGAAAGGAATTTTGTTCGTCTGGACCATCCCGGAAAATTTCAGCGATCTTTACGCGATGCCGCCACAGGCCGTCAGCGCGATTAAAGACTGTGTCGTCAGCGACTTTCCCGTTCAGCTCGACGGCCCGGCGAAGGTGAGCCTGTTCGTTTACGACAACCACACGTTCATTTCGAATCGTTTCGCGACGAACCGGTCGATGTTACAGTTTCAACTTCCGGCGGCTTCACAAAGTTGCGCAATCTCGTCAGCCGAGAGCTTGTAAACGGTCAAGCAGTTCCGGCGAGAAGACTGTCGCAGGGATTACCGTCGATGGAGCGTGTCAGCTTTTCGCTTAGGGTGAAGCCACATAGTTATCTTGTTTTCGCAGAAGAGAAGTAGCGGCCTCGAATCAGTAAATGCGTAAAGGAGATCATCCGAAAATGAGAATCAGACGACGCTTCTTAGCGATCGTGCTACTCGCGTTCGCTTCACAGTTTCTGACTGTCCAGGTAATGGCCCAGAATGCGAAGCCGACGATCATGATCGTGCATGGCGCGTGGGGCGGCGCGTGGGCCTTTCGCAAAGTAGATGCGATGTTGCGCGACAAGGGATACAAGCTTTATCGGCCGCAGCTCACGGGCTTGGGCGAGCGCGTGCATCTGAGCCGACCTGACATCGGGTTAAGCACACATATAGAAGACGTCGTGAACACGATTCTGTTCGAAGATCTTCACGACATCATCCTCGTGGGTCACAGTTACGGCGGCATGGTTATAACCGGAGTTGCTGACCGCGTACCTGATCGAATTAAGCGTCTCGTTTACATCGACGCCCTGGCGCCTGCGGACGGGGAAAGCGTAATGACGATTACCGCCCACCGCAGTGACTGGCTGAAGAACATGACAAAAGGCGATTACATTGTGCCGGCATGGGTGAAGCTGGATCAGGCGCCGCCGAAAGATGTGCCGCAGCCGCTGAAGACCTTTACGGAAGCGATCGTGCTCAAGAACCAAAGCGCGCGCAAGCTTCCGGCTACCTACATTCTCACGGTGGAAAAAGGTAAAGAGGCGAAAGACGACGACTTCTACTCTCAGTCGCAACGTGCGAAGGAGCGGGGCTGGCCGGTGCTGCAATTGACCGCGGATCACAATCCGCAATGGTCTGCGCCGGAGGTTTTAGTAGAAACGCTTGACCGAATTGCGCGTGGAAATTAGCTGGAAGGCAAAGTCAGGCTAGCGGGCACCCAAACGTGAGTTAACTGCGTTCTTTTCAAGTGCTTTTCTATTAACTCAAAGAGAGAGGATGCGATTAGGATCGAGCGCCATTACAGGCGCGCAAATGATTAGCGCTAGCGCTGCCGTCGATACAGCGAAACGAGCCATATCGCCGCGTATCTTAACATTCAGACAACGTCGTACACGCCCGTCATAAAGGAAAATATTAAAACTGAATTTCGCACTGCTTCCGGCGTGACTGACGGCCGGGGCAAATTCATCGCCGGTGTCGTTATGATTACGGCCGGGTATTCCGCCGAAGGGAAATACTCTCACTTTTTTATTTCGCAGGTGACGCTGAAAATAGGCGAACTAATGTTATCGCGGCGAATACGTTTTCGGATAACAACGAAAGAATTCGGACACCATCCAGGTTACTTTCTACCGCGCGTCGAGCGGCGAGTCGCTCGGCACCGTTGAAGCTCGCGTTAACCGTAAGAGCACAATGGTCCGTTCGTTCCTGATCTCGCCACCCCTGAGAGAGAAAGGAACGATTCAGGTAGGACGCTTTGTTTTTGAATATCGCGTGATCTGATGTGGCCGAGATTTTAACGTGGACGCTGGAGCTTTTCGTTCAACTTCACAGCACCGCCGGGTTTGAGCTCCAACGCGATCACTTGTTCAGCATACCGAACCTTGCAGTCGGAACCTGTTACGCTCCGTATCGTCGTCTGCGCCAACTTTCCCTGTGTCCAATCAATATCAACTTCGAATCCACCCCGCGCGCGCAGTCCATTCACGCTGCCGGTTGGCCATGCTTTGGGCAGCGCGGGCAGCAAGTGAATCTCGTGCATGTGAGACTGCAAGAGCATTTCAGTAATTCCTGAGGTCGCGCCAAAGTTCCCGTCAATCTGAAACGGCGGATGAGCATCGAAGAGATTCGGATAAACGCCACCGCCACCGTGGAATTTAATGTCGTGCCCGTAAACAGGTGTCAACGCTCTTTGCAAAAGCAGGTACGCATGGTCGCCATCGAGCAATCTCGCCCACAGGTTGATCTTCCACGCCAGGCTCCAGCCCGTCCCGACGTCGCCGCGCAGCTCCAGGCTCTTTTTCGCTGCTGCGAACAGGTAAGGGGTGTCGTGCTTCGTAATTTGGTTGCTCGGAAATAATCCGTACAGGTGCGAGACATGACGGTGCTGCCGCTCCGGTGCTTCCAAATCCCAGTCCTCGAGCCATTCTTGTAATTGACCTGCGCGGCCGATCTGCATTGGCGCCAAACGAGCGCGAATTTGCGCGAGTTTCAAGGCGAACTCTTGATCGATCCTCAATATTTGCGCTGCCTGGAAGCATTGCTGAAATAGATCGTGAAGAATCTGCATGTCCATCGTCGGGCCCGCGCAGATGGCCACGTCGCCTGGATGTATGTTCTCTGGTGAAATCGAAGGGCACGTCACGAGCCATTTGTGTCTTGGTTCTTCGACGAGAGTGTCGACAAAAAATTGGGCCGCGCCCTTCATTACCGGATAGACACGCGCGAGAAATTTTTCATCACGAGTGAACTCGTAATGGTTCCACAGATGTGTGCACAGCCACGCGCCACCCGTCGGCCAGAACCCCCACAGCGGTCCATCAATTGGCGCGGTCTGTCGCCAAAGATCGGTGTTGTGATGACAGACCCATCCGCTCGCGCCATATTGAATCGTTGCCGTGCGGCTGCCGTTCTCCACCAGTTCTGTCACCATGCGCAGCAATGGTTCATGGCACTCCGACAGGTTCGTCATTTCTGCCGGCCAGTAGTTCATCTCGGTGTTGATGTTGATTGTGTACTTCGATTCCCAGGGCGGCGTCATCGATTCGTTCCACAGCCCCTGAAGGTTTGCGGGCTGCGTCCCCGGTCGCGATGATGAAACGAGGAGGTACCGCCCGTACTGAAAATAGAGCGTGGCAAGATGCGGATCGGCGCCCTTGAGGAACTGTGCTGGTCGTTGATCGGTCGGAAGATTTGCTGCTTCAGTAGTCCCTAGATTGAGCGTGACGCGCCGAAACAGGCGCTGATGTTCGCGTACATGCGCAGCGCGCATGGCGGCGAACGGCTTTCCGCTTAATCGACTCAAGTAGCTTTTGACCTGCGATTCAGGATCGCCGCTTACGTCTTTGTAGCTTTTATAACTCGTCGCCGCGGCAATTAGGATTAAAGCGGAGTTCGCATTGCTGACAATGATCTTTCTATTCTCGGCAACTGTCCGTCCTCCGCTCGCAATGACCCGCGCGCGCGCCTGAAACTTCAGTGCGCCTTTGATGCCAAACGCTTCGCTGTTCTCGCCGCGCAGAGCGAGTGTGTCATTTGTTTCCGTGTCGATCGCTGCTTTCTGTGGGGTACTAAAGGTGGTGACGAAACTGATTTCGCCGGGACGATCAGCGGTAAGGCTGACGACGATTACCTGATCCAATGGGCTGGCGAAAACTTCGCGAGAAAAACTTACGTCACCTGCTTGGTAGGAGACTTTGGCAATCGCCGTATCGAGATTCAATTCGCGTCTGTAATTCGAGACATCATTGTGTCCCGGGAACGTGAGCCGCAGATCGCCAACAGGTTCATAAGGCATTTGCTTGATCGGGTGCGCCATCATCTTTTCGCCGATCAGGTCGTTTGCTTGTTTGTACTTGCCTTCAAAGATCAGCCGCCGCGCCTCGGGTAAAGCCTGTAGCGCCTCACGATTATTGGGATCGTATGGTCCACCTGCGTAAAGAGTGTCCTCGTTCAGTTGCAGCCGCTCGCTCGCCGTGCCGCCAAAGACCATCGCGCCCAATCGCCCATTGCCGATTGGTAAAGCTTCAACCCATTGAGTCGCCGGCTTTTCGTACCAGAGCAGGAGCGGCTGTCTGCTACTGTTAGCTGAAACCGAACTTTTCGCTTTCAGTTCGAGCGCAGAAGCTAACGGAAGAGCCGCACCTGCGAACGCAGACTGCCTAAGAAATTTGCGACGCGAAATCTTGCGCTTCATGAGATGGCATGCAGTGCCAGCGACCCTGGAGCAGAAATGAAATCACTGTCGGTCAAATCGCGTGATGCGCCACTTCACCTTTCCGCGGAGCGGATCGTTGACCAGAGCAAAGCCGCCGGTGCTCGGACGCAAGTTGATCGTCTGAAGAGTGCTTTCAGGCAGAGCGAACAAGCCGGTAATCGGCGCGTTATCGGTGCTGAACACGCGCAATTCCACGTCGCTCCAGTCCATGTCTTTTGTGCTTTGCGCGACTTTGATGTGCGGGAGGACTGAGTGGTTCTTCACCAGTAAAACAACCGGGATGTCGCTGGCCTTAATCTCATGCCATTGCGCGCCGGAATAAACCTTGCCGGTTTGGTAATCGATCCAGTCGCCCGGCGGAAGGTAAACCTTGCGAGTGTCCGTGCCTTCGAAGAGCGGCGCCACCAGCAGGTTCGAGCCGAACATGTATTCATCGTCAATCTCCCACGAGCCGGAATCGTTTGGGTATTCGAAAAAGAGCGTGCGCAGCATCGGATAGCCGTGGGCGGAAGAATCCTTCGCTTGCGCGTAGATGTAAGGCATCAGTGAATACTTCAACCCGAGGGCGCGGCGGAAGTCTTCCGTCAAAGCCTCGTCGTATTCCCAAGGCTCGCGCGGCGGCGCGCCGTGTGCGCGCGTGTGTGAAGTCAGCACTCCCCAAGCCAGCCAGCGACGATAAAGATCGCGCGGCGCGCGCTCCACAAACCCACCCACGTCATGGCTCCAATACGTGAAGCCCGACAGTCCGAAACTCAATCCGCCCCTCAGCTCGCCGGCCATCGCTGAGTTTGTGTTTTCGGCATCGCCACCCCAGTGCAAAGGGTAACGCTGGCTGCCGGCCCATGCGCTGCGTGCCCAGATGATGTTCTCGCCCGTCACTTCTTTAGTGATGTCGGCGACTGCTTTGTTGTAACGGAGCGGATAAAGATTGTGCTCGTACCAGCCGGTGCGGCCTGCAAAGTATTGGCCCGTCAGCGGCGCGCCTTCGCCGAAATCGACTTTGATGGCGCCGACGCCGAGCTTCAAAAGGTTCGCGAGTTTCGCTTGATACCACTGCACGGCTTCCGGATTGCTCATGTCGAGCGTCGCGTCTTCGAACGGCAATTGCCCGCTCTCGTTCTTGACTTCGTATCCGTGCGAGACCATCTCTTTCCACAAATCGTTCTTGCTCGTGAAGTAGGTGTACTGCCACAGGCTGATGTGAAAGCCTTGCTGTTTCAAATCGGCGATCATTTTCGCGGGGTCGCGAAACCGTGAAGTCGAAAAGCGATAATCGCTGCGCCAGTCGGTTTCAAACCAGCCAGTGTCGAGATGAATCACGTCGGCCGGCACGCGGTGCGCTCTTAATTGTTTCGCTACTTCGCGCACTTGATCTTCAGAGTTGTAGGTGATGCGGCTCATCCAAAATCCAAATGACCAGAGCGGAGGCACAGGGCTGCGGCCGGTGAGCGCGGTGTATTCGGACAGAATGTCCTTTGGCTCGCCCAGGAAGATGAAAAGGTCGAGGTCCTCGTCGCCCGAGTAGATCACGTTGTGCGCGTCATAGTTTTTGCCGAAATCAAAAGTCACGGGGGCGCTGGTGTGCACGAACATGCCGTAACCATTGCTGCTGAGGAAGAACGGAATGGGCTTGTACATGTATTCGTTCTGCGTTCCCATGCCGTCGCGCGCAAACACATTAATGTGTTGTCCGCGCTTGTTCAGCCGCGTGAACGATTCGCCGCAACCAAATATCTTTTCGTCGTGCTGTAGTTCGAAAGTGGCGGCGATGCGCCGGCTCAGATCGCTTGTTCTACGCACAAACGAAAACGGAATCGGCGTGATAAACGTCGCCGGGTCGCCAATGTTCTGCGTGCGTGTCACCAACTGGCCGCGCTCGTCATAGATCTCGATGTGCCACCGCTGTTTAATGATGCGCACTTCGCCGTAAGCGCTCTTGTAGCTGATCGCTTGATCCGACTGGTCAACTTTCCACGAATGATCCGTTGGGACCGGCCCGGCGAGCATAAGCGAGTTTCCATCGCCCAGCGGAACGGTGCGGGTCGAAAAGCGAAGTCGCACTGTGCGTGGACTGACAAACGTAACCGAGAAAGGCAGTGAAGGATCTTGATCGTATTCTGTCCCGGGAAATTCGGTGGCTCGTCCGCGCGCGAATCCTACATCGACCTTGTTGAAAGACAGGGTGGTATTTCGCAGGTACCGATCCCACTGTAACCTGCCTTGACCAGTCGCAGGATCGAATAATGTGACCCGCGCCCCGATGAAGTAGACGTTCTCCATCTTCTGAAAATCCTGACTGACATCAACGGGATCGCCGAGCACCTGCACCTGCGCCATGGCCGGCGCGCAGAAAACGACAGCAAACGTTATGAACAAGAACGCGAAGTGCGCACATGCACTTCGAGCAACGCTGAAAATTGTGACATTGAACGCTGAGGCGTCGTGTTCACATTCAGGGACTGTGATTTCCACGGTCACTTTTCCTCCAGTCGTAAAATGCCGGGTTCCCCTGTTGTGTTGCGACGGACTTTAGCCCAGCCATCAAACAAAGTCCATGAACTTAGAATCGTGACGTGGGAGTGTGAATCACGGCGCATCAGCGTACGCCAAACAGAATATCGACAGTTAATTGATCGAGACGTTCGTAAGGTAGTTTCTTCGCGGCCAGTTCAGTACGATCCAGCGGCATTGCTTTTATGCGCTCGGCCCTCGCTCGCGTGTATGGACCAGGCCCGTTCGCGGAGCCGCCATTCGCTGAGTGAATCTCTGCGAGCAGCGCTTGAATTTCGCTGTCTTCGTGGAACCGCCGGGCTTTCTGTTTCAGAATGAGATAGTTTCGCATGCATCCGGCAGCGAATTCCCAAACGCCAGCTTCGTCCTCGCTGCGATAGGAATGAGCGTCGAAGTGTCGCGGGCCTTCGTATCCGGAATCTTCCAGCAGCTTCACTAAGAAGAAAAGATTCTTGATTGACTCAGAGCCGAAACGCAGATCCTGATCGAAGCGCGGTCCTTTCTGATCGTTTAGATCGATGTGAAAGAGCTTGCCTGCCTCGATCGCCTGGGCAACGACGTGATAAAAATTCAGGCCCGACATCTGCTCGTGACCTACTTCGGGATTGACTCCGACCATCTCCGGATGATCAAGCGTAGCAATGAACGCGAGCATCGCGCCGGTGGTCGGCAAGTAAATGTCTCCGCGCGGCTCGTTCGGTTTGGCTTCGAGCGCGAACTTATAGTCGTAGCCCTGATCGATTGAATATTCGCAGAGAAAATTCAGCGCTTCGCGATACCACTTCAATGCTTCGCGCGCATCTTTCGCCGCATCGACCTCTGCGCCTTCGCGGCCGCCCCAGAACACGTAAATGTGCGCACCCAACTCTGCGCCGAGGTCTATCGAGCGCATCGTCTTCTGCAGCGCGTAAAGGCGCACGCGCGGATCGTTGGAAGTAAATGCGCCGTCTTTGAACACCGGATCATAAAACAGATTCGTCGTGGCCATCGGCACTTTCATGCCGTGATCGTCAAGCGCCTGTTTGAACTCGCGCACGATGCGATCACGTTCCTGCGGGGTCGCATCGATCGAGATAAGGTCATTGTCGTGAAGATTAACGCCGTAAGCGCCAAGCCGGCTTAACTCTCGCACGATTTTGACGGGACTGAGGCTTGGGCGCGTCGCATCGCCAAACGGATCGCGACCACGATTGCCCACAGTCCAGAGCCCAAAAGTAAATTTGTGTTCAGGCTTCGGTTGATAATCGTTAGCAGGCATAGATGTTCCTCATCGAAATTGCGGGGAATTGGTTGCAGACCGACGCGCATAATTTGCAGCGGTCATCGTCTAATTTGCAAGCTTTATTTTCAGGACAGCATTAAATGCAGGCTTAGGCTGGCCGTGACGATCGAACAGCAAGGGGTAATTAGTTCGGCCTTTGATCGGCCAATTATTCAGCCATGAATCGCCGTCCGTGACGCACCAGAACGTCACGCGGTCGATTGCGTCGCGATGCGTTAGATAGATACGAAACAATTCCGCATAGCGTTGCGCCAAGGCCCGCTGAATAGCATCGGGCAAACCGTTCGGATACGGATTAAGCTGCGGAGTAGGTGGAATATCCAGCGCATAATCAGCTCCCGGCTTGGTCGTTCGCGGCAGCACATCAACATCCAGTTCCGTGATGTTGACTTTGATCCCAAGACCTTGAAACGCACTGATGGTCGCGTCCTCGTCCGCGACGGAAGGCCAGTTCATCTGGTTGTGGTTTTGCAATCCGATCGCGGTGATCGGAACTCCTTCAGCTTTCAATTTCTTGATCAGCGCCACCGCGCCTTTGCGTTTCGCAGGCAGCTCAAGATCGTAATCGTTGTAGTACAACTGCGCATCGGGATCGGCTTCATGCGCGAACTGAAAAGCCTTTGCCAGATAATCATCGCCGATCATCTTCATCCACGGCGACTGGCGCATCGTGCCGTCCTGATTCAAGGCTTCGTTGACGACGTCCCAACCTTTGATCCTTCCTTTGTAGCGGCCGACGACTGTCATGATGTGATCGCGTAAGCGCTTCAGTAAGGTCTCGCGGTCGGCGAGTTTGCCGCTCTCGCCTTGAAAGACCCAGCGAGGAGTCTGGTTGTGCCACACGAGCGTGTGGCCGACGATGAACATCCCATGTTTCTCGCCGAACGCCACAAATCGATCCGGCGCGTCAAAATCGTATTTGTCAGGAGCAGGATGGACCAGCGCCCACTTCAAAACGTTCTCCGGCGTGATGGTGTTGAATTGCGAGACGATCAGCGAAGTGATTTGTGGGTCCTCTTCGTAAATTTCACCGCGATTAAGTGACGCGCCGATCATGAAGTCGTCATTAAATGCGTCCTTCAGAGTGTGCACCGCCTGCGGCGTGCTCAATGCCGGTGATAACAAAGCGTTCTGTCGGCTCGGGTCACCAGTGGGCGGAGGAGCCTGATCGATGGCGACAGGTGGTCCCAGTATCTCCCTGAATATTGGCTTCAGAGCGTCGGCCCAGGTTTGGTACCCCTTCAGATTAAGATGCAGTTTGTCGACGGTCACTCCATCGAAGAGGATTCCGTTCTCATCAGCGAGCTTGTCGTTGATGTTGAGGAAACGAACGGTCTTCCCATCGGCGAATTTCGCAATGTTTTCGTTGATGCGATTGATCGTGGCGAGGCCTGCCATATTGTCATTGCGCGGGAAGATCGCCATGAGAACAATCGTCGCGTGCGGCGCCTTTTTGCGGCAGAGATCAACGATGGCCTTGATGCCGTTCGCGATGTCAGCGACGTTAGCGTTGTCGCCCGGCTCGCGCCCGACGTTGTTTGTACCGCCGAGTATGACAATTGCTTTCGGATCTACGCCCTCGAGTTCGCCGTTTTGCAACCGCCAGAGAATGTTCTGAGTCGTATCGCCGCCCCATCCGAAGTTCGCTGCGTTCCAGCCGTAGAAGTTTTGCTTCCAATTAGCCAGGAATTCAGGGTAGTCCGTCGCACCCCAGCGCCGGGTGATCGAGTCGCCAACAAAATAAACGTCGATCTTGCCACCGTGCGCTTTCTCGACAAGTTGTTCGTGAGCTAGCTGAGAATTGCGGTCAGTACGCGGAACCGGCTGGTCGGCGGGCACAGACGATTGTGCATTTGATGAAGAAAGCCACGCAAACGCGCAGAGACACAGCGACACCGACAGGAAAACAAACCCAATTTTCCGTTTGTCATTTCTCATCTTGGTTTTCATGGGCACCCGCGCCCATTGGTTAGTGACAAACGAAACTTAATCAATAATCCTGCCTCACCGCGGTCTTCGCACCGAGAATCTGTAGATCGTGGTTGTGTGATAACGCGCACCCTTTCGCAGTACGGTCGACGGAAAGTTCGGTTTATTCGGCGAATCGGGAAAGTGCTGCGTCTCGAGGCATAACCCGGTGCGTCGTTGATACGCTTTGCCGCTTTTGCCTGTTAGCGTTCCATCGAGAAAGTTTCCACTATAGAACTGAAGTCCAGGTTCCGTCGTCGAAACTTCCATCACTCGTCCGGTGGTTGGTTCGTAAAGCCTGGCTGCCAGGCGCATCACTCCGATTTTCCCGTTCAGAACAAAGTTGTGATCGTAGCCGCTTCCAAACTTCAACTGCTCATCGTCCTCGTTTATTCGCGCGCCAATCGCTGTCATGCGAGTGAAATCGAAAGGAGTGCCGCGCACGCTCCGAAGTTCTCCCGTCGGAATCGATCCGGAATCGATTGGTGTGAACCGGCTCGCATTAATGTACAAGCGATGATTCAGAATATCGTCATTGCCCTCGCTCGCGAGATTGAAATAAGAGTGCTGCGTGAGATTGACGATTGTGTCTTTGTCGGTCGTCGCGGAATAATCGATCGTCAGTTCGTTCGCATTCGTGAGTCTGTAGATGACCTTGACGGAGAGATTTCCTTGATAACCTTCCTCACCATCTTTGCTGAGGTAAGTTAATTCGAGCGCCGCGCCATTGGGAATCTTCACCGGCGTCGCGTTCCAAACGACTTTGTCGAAGCCTTTAACGCCGCCGTGCAGATGATTCTCGCCGTTGTTGGTCGCGAGTTTATATTCGACCCCATTCAGAGTGAAGCGACCTTTCGCAATGCGATTGCCATAGCGGCCGATCAGCGCGCCGAACCACGGATGGCCTTTCAGATATTGGTCGAGATTGTCGAAGCCGAGCACAATATCGCCGGGCTTCCCGTTCCGATCCGGGACCTTCAACGAAGTGATGATGCCGCCGAAGTTTGTAATCTTCACTTCGACACTATGACTATTCGTCAGGGTGTAGATGTCCACCGGCTGGCCGTCCGGCGTTTTTCCGAAACTTTCCTTTTTCACGTTCTGAGCCTTCGCGCCGGAGCATGGCACGAATAACACGAGCCCCAGGAATAACCAAACAAAAAATGTTTGCTTCATCTTCGTGAGTTCCTTCTTTTCAGTTTCGCGTCAGTCTCAAATGCCCGAACGTACTCGCGCCAGGTGACGAGCCCGAAATGATCGCCGGTTGAAGACCAGTTTGCTTCTGGTATTGTTCAGTGAGCTTCTGGATTGTCTCGAGCGCGCCGCGGCGGCCCAGAATTGCAACTGCGCCTCCGCTCCCGCCGCCGGTAATTCTCGCGCCGTAAAGACCGGCGGCGCGCGACTGCTTCACAAGCCGCACAAGTTCATCGGTCCCATGCGAACCTAACCCGCATGCAGAATAGCTTTCATGTGATTGGAACATCAGTTCGCCCAGCGCAGGTGCTTGATCAAGACCGTGCCAATTCTTAAGGCTCGAGGCGAATGCCATCACCCGCGCATGCTCGTAAATCGGATGACTCGTTGCCTGCTTTACTGGATATTCCGTCGCCGGATCGACCGTGGTAACCGTATCAGTAATGCCTTCGTATCGAGTCAAAAACTCCCGTCCCGCCATCCGCTCGGGAATGCGCGCGGCAAATTTCTGCTCAAAGTTGTCCGGAGTAACGTTCGCAAGATAGCCTTTCCATTTTGAATCATCAATATAAACGTGGCCGTCACGTCCGCCAGCACGAACTGTTAACCCGGCGAATTCGGCGATCATTCGATAGCCCATGAACGCCGCCGCGCGCACCGTCCCGTAGTCCGAGCCGCCAACAGAATGGCGAATGCCGGAATCAATGGCCCACACCTCTAGTTCTTGCGGCAACGGGAGGATGCCTTTAACTTCAGCGGGCTGGCACAGGAGCTCCAGCAGACAGTTTGTTTCGCCACAAACAGCCGTCATCTGGTCCATGACGCCGCACGGCGCGCCGACGATTAGGTTTTCGACTTTTTGACAAAGCAACGCCAGCTCCTGCGGCGGAACATCGATTTCGTAAGCTGCCGTCACGGCTTGCATAACTGCGATTTCGAGCGCTGCCGACGAGCTTACTCCTTTGCCTTCGGGAACGGCCGAGTGAATCAGAATCCGCGCACCGTCCCCAAAAGAAAAATCTCTTTCGCGCATCAACACGACAAACGCGCCGGCAACATAAGCAGCCCAATGGTTATCGTCGTCGCTCGCAAAAAAACGGCGCGCTTCGGCGTAGTCGTTTGGCAGTTGTCCTAGATCGATCTCGAACAAACGGCGAGGTTTGCCGGCAGCCACTGGCAAGCTGACGATTCGCAGCAGAGTATCCTCGCTTCGTTGCAGCGCAACGTGCGTCGCGTTTTCAATGGGAAGTTGTAGAACCAGTGAGCCGGAATAATCTCCAATGCCGCCTATCAAATCAATTCGACCCGGCGCTCGCGTGACAATCACTTCACATTTCGAATCTAAAAGATCCCGCCACTGACTCGGCAGTAAACCAACTGATCGGTCAAGTGACTCGATAAAGTGTTCTGTATCGACGACGCCGTGAGTGGTTCCGAAAGCAATATGGTACGCCATCGCGTTAGAGTAATCCGCGGCGCGTCAGCGCTGTTTGAAGTAGTGGTTCGATCTGCGCCTGAATTTCTCTGTTTGCATAACCCGCCCAGGCGATGTCCGGATCAACTGCGAGCCGCGCGTCGAGTTGCCTTCCGGAAACATCGGTGACGATCACGCCGGCTTCGCGAGCAATCAACTCAGTGCAAAGATCGTACGGGTGACAACAAATCCCGAGAGGCGAACCGCGATCGAGCAGAATATTCCGCATGAGCGGACGAATGTCCGCCACAAACCGATCATGGCCGCTCATCAATTCGTAAAGCTGGCCGCCTGACGAGGCATACTGATCTTCGAAGCAATGCGCCTTGCCGGGTGATACAGCTCCCAATGCGCCGTAAACGATCTCTTCGTCAATTGCGGCGATTTCATCGCGAGCCCCGGGAAAGAATCGTGAAATTCCTGCATACCCGTGCGCGATTGTTTTCGCTCGCGACGGCTGCAAAGTGATCGGCGCGCTCTGCTTCGTCAGGCGATTGAATCGTTGCGCGTGCACTCCTTCGCCGCGAATCGCCCAGAGCACATCCGATAAATGTTGCTTGACGACCGGAATCTCGCTTTGAAGCGCCAGTTCGATGTGGCTCAGGTTTGTGTCAGGACCACGATTTGGCGCCACGCCCGTAAGAATCCAGCCGCTCCGTTTCTGATACATCAAACCGCGGGTGCCGTCGATCGGATCGACGATGATCCGCCATGTCGCGTTTTCCTCTGATGCTTCCGGCGGAAGCACAAGCTTTCCATTTGGAAGCCCCTCAGCAACCAAAACAATTGGGGCGAGCAGCGCAACTTCGGTTTCGAAGAAATCGATCAGCAGTTGTTCGCTGATGCAATCGATCGCGTAAATGGTATCGCCTTCTTCTTCGCGGGCTACCTCCCCCACTGTTTCCATTGATGAACGTTCGCAGGCTTCGGTAACTGTCTGACGAATGATCTCGTGGAGGCGCCGCAGCGGCGGGAGCAGTGATTGCAAAGCGAAGGTTCTTGTCGACATCGACATGAAATGGAATTAAATGCGCTCAGTGTAATGCACGTTCGGGAGTGCGCGTAGTTCGGCCGCTTTCTCTTCCGGTGAGGTGTCGCTCAAAAAATTGCCGCCGCCGATTTCAGGACCCGCGAGATACTTCAGTAGGTTCGGCTTGCGCAGCGGCGGATGAAACTCGATATGGAAATGAAATCCGCGATAATCGCCGCCGTCTGTGGGCGCCTGATGCAGCGGCATGACATACGGAAAGGGCATTTGCCACAAATTGTCGAAGCGCACGACCGTATCTTTCAGAACCTGCGCGAGATCGCTCACTTCGGGATCCGTCAGCGTCGCGATGCTTTGGTGCGTTTGTTTAGGCGCTACGAACACCTCGTAGGCGTAGCGCGCAAAGTAAGGAAGAAAAGCGATGGCTGTTTTGTTCTCGTAGATAATGCGCGTCGCTTCGCGCTGCTCGGCAGCAATGATGTCCTGAAAGAGTGAGCGGCCGGTTTCGGCCAAGTGCCGACTGCTGACGTGAGCTTCAGTTTCGATTGTCTTGAATACGAAGTTGGTCGCGTAGATCTGGCAATGTGGGTGCGGATTTGAGACACCAACGATTTCGCCCTTGTTTTCAAAAATCAGCACATGATCGATCTCTGGCCGATTACCGAGATCAATGTATTCACTTTGCCAGGCAGCGATTAGGTTCTCGATCTCTTTCAGTTCAAGTTGTGCCAACGACAAATCGTGCCGAGGTGAGTAGCAAACGACACGCGCTATGCCGCGCGCCGGACGCGTCTGATAAATCGCGGCGCCGCTTTCCCGCGGCTCAGGTGCGTTCAATCCCACGCAAGGGTGATCGTTGTCGAAAACGAAAACGCCGGTGTAATGAGGATTGACTTGACCGCTCACGCGCGCATTGCCCGGGCAGAGATAGCAGTCGTCAAGGTATTGCGGACGATTGGCGTTTTCCTGTTTGACGGTATGACCGCTCCACGGGCGATCCTGACGATGGGCCGCCACGATCACCCATTCTTCGCGTAGGGGGTGCCATCGTTCTTCCCAGATCATAACAAGCGGTTCATTCTGGTTTGCGATTGACCAGAAAACATCATCGCCCGGCTACCGGCGGTTCTGACCCAGTGCCGCCGGAGTGATCCGCAGCTAACGGATTCGGCGCGCGCATGTCCGCGTGGAGAGACTCGCGCATCAATGCAACCTGTCGCCGGTTCCGGCGCTCGCTTAGGAGCTGATCTGCCATCACACCGAGCAAAATCACGGCCCCCATCACCGCAAAGTCCAGAGAACTCGGAATGCCCAGCAAATTGACAAGATTGCGCAACACTTGCAGCAACGCGGCGCCGATTATGATTCCCACAACCGAGCCCTCGCCGCCGCGCAAAGAACAGCCGCCCAGAACTGCCGCCGCAATCCCATATAGTTCATAAGCGTTTCCATGGTTCGCTGGCGAAACTGAATTTGTGTAGAAAGCGAAAATGATTCCCGAGACAGCAGTCAGCGCTCCCGCAATCACGTAAGCCAAGGTAATGATCGTGCGCGTGTTGATTCCAGCATAACGTGCGGCTTCCGGGTTGCGGCCGGTCGCAAACAAATATCGGCCGTAAACGGATCGATGCAGCACCACCCACGTGACGATGCTGATCAGAATCAACAACACGAAAGGCATCGGCACACCAAGCAGGTTGCCGTTCGCCAGGGATCGCAGAAAGTCCAAACCACCGACTGTTCCGAACCCTTTCGTTTCGTCTTTCGTGATGAAACGCGCCAGCCCTCGATAGAACAAAAGCCCACACAGCGTAACGATGAACGGTTGCATGTTCACGCGCGTAATCAGCAATCCATGTATCAGAGTCAGAAACATGGCAATTCCGAAGCATGCCAGCACGGCGATCACCACGCCGAACTTCCATTCAGTCAACATCATCGACAGCAAGACTCCAAGCAGCGCCATCATCGAGCCCACTGACAATTCGATTCCGCCCGTGATGATGACCAGCCCGAGTCCGATGCTGAAAATGCCGAACGCACCAATTTGTCGCGCGAGATTTTGCAAGTTCATGGCCAGGAGAAAATTCGGGTTGATCACCGAAACTACGACGCAAAGAACGATGAGGAGAATGAGTATGCCCAGCTCTTTTTTCATGATGAGTTACTCGCGCACACCACCGGTCGCCAGGCGCATGACTGCTTCCTCAGTGAATTGATCGCGGTTCAGGATTCCGGCAATCCTGCCTTCGTGCATGACCGCCATGCGATCGCTGATGCCGAGCGCCTCTTCCATCTCGCTGCTGATCGCGATAATTGAAACGCCTTCGCCAGCAAGTTTGCGAATCAGCGCATAGATTTCTGATTTCGCGCCCACGTCGATGCCGCGCGTCGGCTCATCAAAAATCAGCACCTTCGGCGAAAGCGCAAGCCATTTTGCCAGCACGACTTTTTGTTGGTTTCCGCCGCTGAGGTTCGCTGCCTTCATCTCAGGTGATGAAGCTTTGATGTTAATGGATTGGCAGGCTTGCTGCGCGACCGCTTTTTCTTTCGCCGAATTGATGAGGCCGGCGGTCGAGTATCGCTCCAGCCCCGGCAGCGAAACGTTTTCGCGCACAGTGAAGTCAACGATCAACCCGCTCGTGCGACGATCCTCGGGCACGAGGTAGATACCTTCTTTAATCGCGTCCTGCGGCGATTCGACGTGCAAGGGTTTCCCAGCCAAAGCGATATCACATTCAGCTGTCGCATCGACTCCAAAGATTGCACGAGCGACTTCTGAGCGGCCTGCGCCAACTAAACCCGCGAGGCCCAACACCTCTCCGCGGCCGACGCTGAAGCTCACGACATGGCTCGGATATCTCGTGGTGCGCAAACGCCGCACCGCGAACCAATCGTGCCCATTCTTCTTGGCGCCGTTTTCACTCGCCGATTTGAAAAAATCTTCGAGGTCGCGCCCGACCATCATCCGGACCATTCGGTCATGATTTATTTCGCTGCGGTTAAGCTCACCGACATTGCGCCCGTCGCGAAGGACAACTGCGCGATCGGCGATCTCTTCAACTTCATGCAGTCGATGCGAGATGTAGATGATGCTGACGTCGTGCGCCTTCAGGTCTTTAACGATTTCCAACAGACAGCGCGTCTCGGTGAGAGTGAGGCTCGACGTCGGCTCGTCCATGATCAGAATGCGTGCGCCCGCCGAGATCGCCCGCGCGATTTCCACCAGTTGCTGCTGGGCCAGTGAGAGTTTGGCGAGCGGTGTGCGACTGGAAATCTCGAGGCGCAACTTCGCGAGCAACGCGTCGGCCTCGCGATAGAGCTTTTCACGATCAATCAGCTTGAGCCAGCCGCCTTTCGTCGGCTCACGGCGCAGGAGGATGTTCGCGCCGACGTCGAGGTTATCGAGGACACTTAGCTCCTGATGTATGAACTCGATCCTACGAGCGCTGGCTTCTCTGGGCGACCGGATTTGGACTTCCTGGCGATCTAGACGTATGGATCCAGCGTCTGTTTGAATGACGCCGCCCAGAATTTTCATCAGCGTCGACTTGCCCGCGCCGTTCTCGCCGATTAGGGCAACAATCTCACTGCTGTTAACTTGGAGATTGACCTGTTCGAGCGCGACCACGCCGGGAAATCGCTTGCTGATGTCGGACATTTCGAGAATTGGAGGCATAGACAACTAAGGCGCAGTTGATGGCCTGTCAGAAACCCCTGCGGTAGCGGGCGGTTAATCTTTGCCTGAGAGACGATCAATAACGCTGGCAGCCGGTTCTGACCTTAACGTCCGCGGAGCTGGTTGATCCGCTTCGTGAAATCTTCCACCTGCTCTTTCTTGATCGCCAGTGTCGGCACGAAGATCTGCTTGCTCGCAGGAATCTGAGAACGATCGCCGTCCAGCACCTTCGCCATCAACTTCATTGACTGATAACCGAACTCGAAAGGTTGCTGGACCACAGTGGCGTAGATCGATCCTTCCTTGATTCCATTCAACGTCTCGTCTTCCTCCTCGAAGGCCACGATCTTAATCTTGCCAATCTTGCCCGCATCGCGCACGGCCCCCAGAATCGTCGGTCCGTTGTAAGCCCACAGTCCAACCATGCCGGCGAGATCCGCGTGGTTTACGAGCGCGTCTGCGGCGTTGGATTTCGCCCGCACTCGATCCGCATTGTCGGTGCGCACGTCGAGAATCTGGATGTTCGATCCCTGCAGTGTTTCCTTCAAACCCTGATAGCGCTGCTGCGCATTTGCTGCATCGAGCGTGCCGACAAATACCATTATCTTTCCGCCCTGCAGCAACGCTTCCTTCACGAGCGCGCCGGCCTGGCGGCCCGCAGCCACATTGTCGGTACCGATGTAGCAAACGCGATTGCTAATGGGCGCGTCGCTGTCCTGCGTAATTACGAGACCCTGCTGCGCTGCGCGATTGAGCATCTGTAGTTGGTTCACCGGATCGACCGGACTGATGGCGATTCCATTTACTCCCTTGGCCAGCAGGTCGTCGACGATACGCGTTTGTTCCGCCGCTGTGCCGTCCGAATCGATTCTGAATTCGATGTCTGCATTTGGAAGTTCGGCCGCCGCTTTCTCTGTGCCTTTGCGGGCAATGGTCCAAAAATCGGAAGCGTTGTTGGTAATGAAGGCAAGCTTGTAGCGTTTGCCACCGCCCGTTCGCTTACATGCACCGAACAACAGTGAGACGCCGATGAGTACGCAGCACACGATGTAAGCGAAACGCGCAGACACTTTCCTGGATTTCATCTCTTTTCCCTTTCTTGTGTCACGGCGGCAGGATTCTGCGACGCGACATACGTTGTCGTCAAGAACGATTCACTTTAGTGGTCGATCTCCTGGAGCGGCTTAAGTGCAGGATAGACGCGTCGAAATTTCTTGTACTGTTGGTCGAGAAGCTTTACAGACTCCGCGTTTGGCTCCACGCTGGAAGCAATCCGCACGACCGCATCACAGGCTGCATCGACCGACGGCCACGCACCTGCGCCGACGCCCGCCAGCAGCGCAGCTCCGTACGCGGCGCCTTCTTCTGCTTCAACCGTTCTAACCTCGCGACCGTAAATGGCGGCTTGAACTTGCCGCCAGAGTCTCGAACGCGCGCCGCCACCGCCCAGCCTGATCTCATTAACCGGAACATTCATTTCTTTGAAGATCTCGAGCGTGTCGCGGAGGCTGAATGCCACGCCTTCAAGGATCGCGCGCACCACGTGTGCGCGTGTGTGACTCGCTGTCAAACCGACTAGTGCTGCGCGCGCGTCAGGATCCAGATGAGGAGTACGCTCGCCCATGAGATAAGGCGTCCAGATCAAACCATTGGCCCCCGGTGAGACAGTCGCTGCTTCTTCCGTCAATCGTTCGAATGGATCGCGCCCGTCGTCGTCGCCCGCGCCAAATTGATCGCGAAACCATCGCAGCGAAAGTCCGGCGCCTTGGGTTACGCCCATCACGTGCCAACGTCCCGGCACTGCGTGACAGAAAGTATGGACACGACCTTTCGGATCCAGCGCAGGTTTGTTGGTCGCTGCGAGTACAACGCCCGACGTCCCGATCGTCGCGCTGACCGTGCCTGCGCGGACGATTCCCATGCCCACCGCGCCTGCGGCTTGATCGCCACCACCCGCGATGATCGGTGTGCCTTCACGGAGACCGGTTGCGTCCGCGCCACGCTTCGAAACTGTCCCAGTGACTTCAGGAGATTCGTACACTCGCGGCAGCAGCCGCTCATCGATCTCACTGGCCGACAACATCTGCTCGGACCATTTGCGTCGCGCAACATCGAAAAGCAACGTGCCGGAAGCGTCTGCCACGTCGGTGGCCTTGTCGCCGCTCAGCCGTAATCGGACATAGTCTTTCGGCAGCATCACCGCCCGGATGTCGCGCCATAGTTCAGGCTCGACTTCGCGCACCCAAAGCAACTTCGGTAAAGTAAAACCTGTTAGCGCCGGATTACAGGTGAACTCGATAAGCTTTTCGGCGCCCACTTTTCGCGTGATGGCGACGCATTGCCCGCCCGTACGCTGATCGCACCAAATAATCGACGCGCGCAGGACTTCGTCTCGCGCATCAAGCAGCACTGCGCCGTGCATCTGACCCGAAAGACCTACCCCTAAGATGTCTTCCGCTTTCTCGCTCGCTAATACCTGACGAACTGCCAATGTTGACGCGCGCCACCAATCGCGCGGGTCTTGTTCTGCCCATCCTGTTTGCGGAGAAGCAAACGGCACGTGCTCGACAGTCGCTGAAGCCGTGACTTGTCCATCTCTATCGACAACTACGGCCCGCGTGCCACCAGTTCCAACATCGATTCCTAAGAATTTCATCTTGGTTCTCTGATTCGTGCCGCGGTTTCTTTAACACATCTTGTCGGGTACGAAAAGAATTTTCTGACTCTGGTTCTCTTCGCGAGCTGATTCAGTCTGATTTCATTGTTGCACGTGAAAACTGGATTGCAAGCGAAGGAGCGCGTGTTAGAATCACCTCCCAGCCTGGGCTCAAGGCTCGTAATGCCCGAACGCGTTGAAGACGAAAGGACGATGAAACGACGCGACTTTCTGACTGCTGGTGCAACCGGCAGTGCGATGCTGATCGGAAGCAGGCGTGCATCTCTCGGCCTCGATTTATGGCGATTGATTCCGCTCGCGACTGCTGTCGACTCTCGCATCGAAGTGCTGATTGACGAGCCGATTGGAACAATCGCGCCGGAAATCTACGGCCACTTCGCAGAGCACTTGGGAGCCGTCATCTACGACGGCATATGGGTGGGCGAGAACTCGAAGGTCGCGAACATCGGCGGAATCCGCAAGTCGCTCGTGGACGCAATGCAGAAGATTAAACCTGGTCTGGTGCGCTGGCCCGGTGGTTGTTTCGCAGACAGTTACGACTGGCGCGACGGTATTGGACCAAAGGCGCAACGGCCGCGTCGCACGAACTTCTGGCGAGACGCCGGCGAGTGGCCCAAGGGCGTGCCCGATGGTCCCTGGAAGTTCGAAAACAATCAATTCGGCACTGATGATTTTGTGCACTTTTGTAAACTCATCGGTGCCGAACCCTACATCGCGGCGAACCTGCGCAGCTTATCAGCGAAAGATTTTTACCAATGGGTCGAGTACTGCAATTCGCCGGCCGGCAGCACAACCTTGGCAGAGATTCGCGCAGCCTCGGGTCAACGCGAGCCATACAAGGTGAAGTTTTGGGGCGTCGGCAACGAGTCGTGGGGCTGTGGAGGTAACTTCTCTCCCGAAGAATACGCCACAGAATATCGGCGCTTCACAGCGTGGGTTCCGGGATATGGCGTGGGACTTGCGTTTGTGGGATCCGGTCCAGCCGATGGAGATCTTGAGTGGACTCGCCGCTTCTTCAGCAAGTTGGCCGAACGAAACGCGCTGGGCAGCATGTGGGGCTGGGGCTTGCATCACTATTCATGGAACGTGAGTGGAGGACGCACGAATGACTGGCGCCAGGGGAAAGGCGACGCGCTCAATTATCCGGATGAAGAATGGTACGAGTTGCTGAACGATGCCGATCAGACTGAATCGTTGATCACGAGCCACTGGACGGTCATGGGCGAAAGCGATCGAGCACATCGCATCAAATTGGTTGTGGATGAGTGGGGCGCTTGGTACAGGCCCGGCACAGAAGCCGCCAACACGCATCTGCTCGGACAACAGTCGACGATTCGCGACGCCGTACTCGCGGGGCTAACGCTCGACACGTTTAATCGGCACGCCGAAAAAGTCGGCGCCGCGAACGTCGCGCAGCTCGTCAACTGTTTGCAGTCGCTCTTTCTCGCGCATGAAGATAAGTTCGTGCTGACGCCGACTTATCATGTGTTCGATATGTACTCGACGCATCAGCGGGGCAAATCCCTCAGAACGATCGTCTCGTCACCGGGCGCCGCATACACGCGCAAGGGAAAACCGGCCACCATGCGAGCGCTAAACGGGTCAGCTTCATTGCAGGATCGCCGATTAATCCTGACAATTACAAACACGGATCTGAAAAATCCTCGTGAAGCAGAGATCGTGCTGCGCGGCGCAACGATAAAAGACGTGAGCGGCACGACACTGACCGCGTCTGACGTTCACGCTCATAACAGTTTTGAAAATCCCCGCAATGTCGAGCCGAGAGCTATGGGAATAATGCAAGCCGCAAATCCCCTGGTTTATACCTTCCCGCCCGCCTCAGTAACGCGATTTGATTTGGGTTTAGCATAAGTCGAGCCTGCCGTGAAATTAGCCACTCGATCTACCAAAGCATTGCGTCACCTGCGAACCTGTTTAGTTCTATTCGCATTCTCGATCTTCGTCATTTGCGCGTTTAGCGGCGGCGCCGCGACAGAGCAATCCAGTTTCGAGAAGCGCGAAGCCGCTTATCGAGCGAACAACATCGGTGTGGCGCTCCTAGAACAGTACAAACCGAAAGACGCGGCGGAATCATTCGAACGTGCACTGACGATTGAGCCCAACCTGCGACTGGCGCAAATCAACTTGAGCATCGCGCTGTACTACGTTACCGATAACGAGCGTGCGAAGCGCGCGGCCGAAAAAGCCAGGGCCCAGGACCCGAGCGCACCTCAACCTCATTACATCCTGGGGCTGATTGCTCGCGCCGACAATCGGTTCGACGACGCGATCAACGAATTTCGAACCGTGCTCGCCGTCGATAATGAAGATGTCGCGACCAACGTGAACATCGGACAGATCTACGTCCTAGAGAAAAAATATCAGGAGGCGATCGGTGCGTTCCGAAAAGCGCTGGCGGCCGAGCCCTACAATGAAACCGCTTTGTACAACCTGGGCATCGTGCTCACGCGCACCGGCGCGAGAAAAGAGGGCCAGCGATTGCTTCAAAAATTTCAGCAGCTTAGGCAGAGCGGCGCAGGCACCAGAATCGGCACGAGCTATCTAGAAGGCGGACACTACGCTGAAGCCGTCATCTCGACGGGAGCAGAAGCAGATTTGGTTGATCGGAATACTCCGGACGTCAGGTTCACAGATGCAACTGAGACTGTGCTGCCGAAAAACAGCACAACTTCAGGAGCTTCGCTCAAGCGCGGCACGACTTCTCATTCCACGATCCAGAACTTCAATGCCAGGGCACAGGCGATTGTTTTATTCGATTACGACGGTGATGGGGACCTGGATATCTTCGAGGCTTCGGTTCCGCCGCGGTTACTCAGAAACGATGGCGGTAAGTTCACCGACGTAACCGCCGGCTCGGGACTGTCAATCAGCGGAAGTAGGAATTGCTTTGCGGCTGCCGCCGGCGACTACGATAACGATGGCCAAACCGATCTATTTGCAGGGTGTGCCGGCGAAAACAAATTCGTTCTCTACCACAATGACGGCAAAGGGCATTTCTCTGATTTAGCAAAGGAAACCGGCATCAAGGCGCCATCCCCGACGGGCGCGCCGTACGTCTCCGCAGCTTTCGCAGATGTCGATCACGATGGTGATCTTGATATCGTCGTCACCGGACCAACGAACATTCTGTTTCGAAACAACGGCAATGGTACGTTTACCGAGATTACTCAGGCCGCTGGTCTGACGGCGGAGAATTCTCCATCGAGAGGCGCGGCGATAGTACCTACGGATTTCGACAATCGTCGCGACGTTGATCTTTTCCTGCTCGATCATCAGCATCCACCGATGCTATTTCGCAATATGCGTGATGGGACATTTCGGGATGTGGCGAAGGATAGTGGTCTCGATGGCGAAGGGGCGTTCTGGTGCGTGGCGGCCGGCGACGTGAACAAAGATGGGTTCACGGACTTTTTCATGAGCTCTGACGTGCGGGCAGTTTTTGCGATGAGCGACGGTCGTGATCGTTTCAAACTGTCACCTGCGCCCGCAGCCGCGAAACAAGCTCTGGCCGCCCAGTTTTTTGATTACGACAATGACGGGCTGCTTGATCTGGTTGTGATGACAAAGCGAGGGTTGCGCATGTGGCGTAACGTCGGGAACGACTTTGTGGATGTCACCGACAAATCGGTACCCGAAGTGTTTGGCAATGTCACTCTCGGTTCTGGATCACGCGGAATGGCTGAAGTGCCAACGGCATTAGCATCCGGCGATATTGACAATGACGGCGACGTCGACTTGCTCCTGCGCGCGTCTGACGGTGGACTTCATATCCTGCGCAATGAAGGTGGCAACCGCAATCATTCGATCAAAGTCGACCTGCACGGGCGCGTTAGTAACCGCAGCGCTGTGGAAGCAAAGATCGAAATGCGCGCGGGCAGCCTGTATCAAAAGCTCGAGACTTACGCCGCTTCGCCCGCGCCCGCTCCGGCAGACCTAATATTTGGTCTCGGCAAGCGCGACAAACCCGATGCAGTGCGCGTGCTTTGGCCCGCCGGAATTGTGCAGGCCGAAACAGAGTTTCCCGCGCTCAGATCGGTCGGCTCGACGGCAGGTTTCATTTCGCTCAACGTCACGGAGATTGATCGCAAGCCGTCATCGTGTCCGTACCTGTATGCCTGGAACGGCGAACGGTTTGAGTTCATCACCGATTTCATGGGCGGAGGCGAGATGGGATATCTCGAGCGAACGGGTCACTACAACAAACCTGATCCGAATGAGTATGTGCGCATTCGCGGCGATCAACTGAAGCAGAAATACGGTCGGTACGAACTGCGAGTGACAAACGAACTCGAAGAAGCGCTATTCGTCGATCGTCTGCAGTTGCTCGTGGTCGCGCACCCTTCGGGCACTGAGGTTTATCCGAACGAAGGCATGAGCGAGCCGCCCAAAAATTTCAAACTATTCGTGACGAAAAACGCGCGGCCGCCGCTGAGTGCAGTTGACGATCATGGGGATCACGTACTTGATTTGATTTCGCATCTGGATCGACGCTGGCCCAGTGATTTCAAAACGGATCGCATTCGCGGTTACGCGGGCAAGCATGCCCTCACTTTGAAACTAGCCGAACCGGCAACCACAAGGCGCCAAGAGCGCACGGTTTTGCTGTTAACCGGTTGGACAGACTACGCGTGGTCCAGCGACAACGTTGCCGCTGTGCAATCGGGAAAAGTGATGCAGCCGCCGAGTCTTCAAGTGAAGGACAGACACGGAAACTGGCGGACGGTGATCGAAGACATCGGCATTCCCGTGGGCCGTCCGCAAACAGTCACGGTAGATTTGACCGGCAAGTTCCTGGGCCCCAGCCGCGATGTGCGCATCGTGACCAACATGCGCATCTATTGGGACCAGATTCTAGTTGATATTTCTGATACCGATCCGGCCGTGCAAATCACCGGGCTTGATCCAATTCGTGCTGAATTGCATTGGCGCGGTTTCTCAGCCGAGACAACGCCCGATGGGCGCGAGCCGCACGGCTACGATTATCGAAAGGTTGCGTTCACGTCACCGTGGAAGGTTATGACTGGCCGCTACACGCGCGAGGGTGACATGCGAGAGTTGTTGCTCAACAGCGACGACATGTTCGTTATTTCACAGCCAGGCGACGAAATCAGTCTCTCGTTCGACACGGCTTCGTTGTTGCCATTGCCGGAAGGCTGGACGCGCACATTTCTGTTGTACGCCGACGGCTTCAGTAAAGAGATGGATATCAACTCGGCCAGCCCTGATCAGCTTGCGCCCTTGCCTTTTCATGGCATGAGCCGTTATCCGTACCGCTGGCCTGAACACTATCCGCTCGATAAGAAACATCGTGAATATATCGAGAAGTACAACACGCGGATTGTCGGAGCACAGGTACCGAGCATCGAAGTAGAAGTCATTCAGCGATAATCATGGAAGACACTCGCGACTCGATCGCTTGCTGCCAGACCGGCATGATCACACGACAAAGAGAGAAAAGGCGCGCCTTTGCGAAATCTACATTGTTAGCCGCCTTGGTGCTGCTGCTGACACTCACAGAAGCAGCCGCTCAGACAAAAGAGATCGCCATCACAATCGATGACGTGCCGCTCAATGGAAAACAGTTTGAACTTTTGAGATTACAGGCGATGACTGACAAGCTCCTTGCCGGGATCAAACGTCAACAAGTGCCAGTCGTCGGTTTCGTCAACGAATCGTTACTCTACGTCCCCGGCGAGACTGATGGGCGCATTGCTGTGTTGGGAGTGTGGGCCAACGCCGGGGTCGAGCTGGGCAATCATACTTTCGCGCATGTCGGTTTCAAGGACACGCCTATCGCTCAATATGAAGATGACTTTGTGCGCGGCGACACCATCACGAGAGCCATCATGAAGGAGAAAGGGCTCAAGCCGCGCTACTTTCGTCATCCTTTCTTGCAGATGGGACCAACGCTTGAGCTGGAACAATCGTTCGAGAATTTCATTGCCGAACGCGGTTACAGAACGGCGCCAATCACGATCGATATTCTGGATTGGATGTTTCGGGTCGCTTATGCGAATGCCATCACACAGCACGAGGCGGAACCAGCAAAAAAAGTCGCCCGCGAGTATTTGAAATGTGCCGATCTGAAATTCGATTTCTGCGAGCGAGTCACAAGTGAATTATTCGGACGGTCCATCAAACAGATCCTGCTGCTCCACACAAATGAACTTAATGCTGATAACTTCGATGAATTGATCGCGGTCTTGAAGGCGAGAGGTTATAGGTTCATTAGTCTCGAAGAGGCATTAACAGATCCCGTTTACAAATTTCCTGACAAATATCTGCCAAGCTCTGATTGGTTGAGTCATTGGGCGTTCAGTCAGGGGAAGAGGTTCGCCGGGTCAAAGGCGCCGGACTTTATTCAGAAGATCTGGGACGAGAGTCAGAGCCCGACGCCGCCAGTTGAACTGACTGCCGAGCAGGACCACAGTCTGATGATGGAGCAGTTGCACATCAATGCGTTACGCCCCGGCGCTAATCCCAACAATCCGAACGCGCCCAATGGGGTGAATTACGACGAGGCGAAAGCCAATCGTTATTCAAATCTCCCCGACCCGCTGTTGTTAAGGAACGGTAAGCGAGTCACGACGGCAAAGGATTGGTGGAATCAGCGGCGGCCGGAAATCGTAGAAGACTTCGATCGCGAAGTTTATGGTCGAATTCCGAAAAACACACCAAGAGTGAATTGGGAAGTCACCAGCATGACAAACGAGAAGAATGGCGATGTGCCCGTCGTCGTCAAGAAGCTGGTGGGCCATGTCGATAATTCTTCCTATCCGGCGATCGCTGTCGATATTCAGTTGACGCTGACAACACCCGCTAACGCGAGTGGTCCAGTTCCCGTGATTATGGAATTCGGTTTTGTATTTCCTCCGGGCTTTCGTCCTCCGGCGCCGCCGCCCGGCACGCCGCCGCAGACTGGGCCAACATGGCAGCAGCAACTGTTGGCAAAGGGATGGGGCTACG
>WNGK01000148.1_pt1 | contig 63768 bp, 47 predicted proteins | sample 5400601 | NCBI WGS metagenome assembly WNGK01 (sample SAMN13153376, study PRJNA577476) | soil metagenome | isolation source: 60 cm soil or saprolite under Garry oak tree replicate 1 | place: USA:California | collected 2016-06-15
GGCCCTGCTGGGACAGCGCTTTCGTCAGGTAGAACTTACCGACGATTATCGGATCCTGGCAGACAATGGCTCTGGCCTGCATCAGATTACGCATTTCTCGGGAGGTGAGCAGACATTGCTCGCGGTAATGCTCCGCGTGGCGATTGCCCTTTTTTGCCGCGAGCGTGCTGGCTTCGACACTAGCTTTCTCATCCTCGACGAGGTGTTTGGGGACCAGGACGGAGAACACCGGGCCCAGCTCGTCCAGTTTCTGGGAGAGGTGAAAGAACACTATCACCAGATTCTCGTGATCAACCACGTGGATGATGTCACCGAGATGCTCGACAGCATCATCGATGTGAAGCGTACCGACTTGAACACGAGCATCGCCGAGCTCCGGAGCTAAAGCAGCGGGGCGTACCTCTACAATCCTATGGCTTGCCCCACTTTCGCTGGTAATTGCGCTGGTAGGCAGGCCGAAGGCAATCGCACTCGGGTGCTTTTTGCCAGCAATCACCCAACAGCGCCTGGCTCGGATGCCCAAGGAGCGAGAGCAGCAGGTGGTTCGCTGTCTCATTGAGCGGCGTACGGGGCACGCCAGGGTAGCTTCGCTCCTTGATCACCTCCCCAAGTAACAAGAAACCTGGCAGGGCAGAAAGAAATGATATGCTGACCGCCTCCTGCTGTTTCTCGGTACCTAAGGGCAACTGTGCGCAGACTCTCGCCTGGATCTCGGCCAGCGGTCGGTCGCCCAGACGCTCGATATCCACCTCGGTAAGGATACCGCGTTCGCGCAAGAGGGTGACTGGCAGTGGCTCTCCCGATTTCAGGTACTGCAGGACTGTATCCAGGTCCAATCCAAGTTGACGAGCCAGTTCACGCTCAACTGGGTAATCGTCCACCTCCTCAGTGGCAATGCAGGCCAGACATGCTCCATGAAGATAGTCGTGGCGCGTGAGCTGGAAGCTCGCCGTATCGCTGGTGCCGCCATTGAAAATGAGCCGGGGCATGCTGTGCTGGATAGCGCGGCGCACTGGGTCCTTGTCTACGCCAACCACGACGAGATCGTGGTGGCTGCCTCGTGCGGCAATGAACTCGTCGAACCACTCGGCTCGGGCGTCGATCTCGGCGTGAAAGCTCAGCACGCGGCGGCTCAGATGCACCTTGAAGCCGGTGTCGCCCGGGCGGACGTACAGCAAGCGGTTCAGGTTGGTCTGGTCCAGCAGATCTTTGTCGACAAGGGTCAGGAGGCCCGCGAGTCCTGGGAGGGCTGAAGCAGCCGTGACAAAGCCGGCGCCGATGCCACCGAGCCCGACGACCACGACTCCATCCACATCTATTGCTGTCGGCAGCGGAGGATTCGAGCCGGGTGACAATTGGTAATCATACGCCGAGAACACCAATCGGTCGATCGGGAGTACCTTCAGCCCTGGCCGCAAGGGCAGTCCCGCAATGAGCCGCTTGAACACCCCTGCAGCTGCGAAGTCGGCGGCGACACACGCTCCTACGCTGTTCGCATCCTCTACTCGAAATGGTGCTTCGGCGTTCAGATAGGAGACCCAGCCATCAGCCCACGCCGACAGTGTATCCGCCGCCGCCGGTTGCGGACCGACCACAAGGCGCAGTGTCGGCGCGTCGCATCCGACCGGTGTCGTTGAGATACGCAGGCGGCGCGCGGCGGGAAATGGCGCGAAGAACCGCTCGAGCACGCGAGGAAATGGGCCTGAATCGAGCAGCCGCAGGAGCGAGTGGCGTTCGACCTCCGGGAGCGTGACCTCCAGCTGAGGGGCATAGAGCTCCAGGCGGACCAGGAGGTTGAGCAGAGTAAACAGGATCATTTGCCCGGCGAACGTTCCACCCACAGCTGGGTCGAGCGTAACTGCGACCCGCTGGCTAGAGAGGTGCGCCTGCACAGTAGTTGCATCAGCCGTAAGCGTAGACTCCACAAAGCGCGTCGTCCGGGCGCTGATCGTCTCATCCAAGGACACGGCACACCTCCTCTTCCTCAATGATGTGGAGACGAGAGCGGACTTGGTTGGACGCAAGCCGTGTCCAGGACAGATCATGACACTCCCATACGCCTGCTTGAGAGAAGTCGATGCCGCTGCCAGCATAGCCAGGTACGATGAGGGTGAGAAAACCATCCTGGCGTCCAGCCGGATGACGGCGATCTTCGGCTGAGAGCTCCGTAGCTCGTGGACCAAAGCCGTGCGTGTGTGCCTCGACGAAGAGCAACTGCCCATGGTTGTGCAGCCACTCGGTGATCTTTGGCTGCTCCTCTGGCAGGACATGCACCCATCCCCAGTTCGCCTCGGTTTCAGGCAGCAAGAGAGAGGCAAGCACGACTCCATGCGGCGTGGTATAACCGCCCCACAGTACGACTTGTTCGAGCCGTTTATAGCCGCTTGCCTGCAGATGGCGAGTCGCGTGCGTTACGAGCAGAGCGGGAAAGAGGAAAGCGTAGGGTGGTGCCGGTCGAGTTGTTCGGCCATGCACCACCACATAAGCCTGCATCTCTGCCTCAGTATAGACGGTCACAACATCCACGTTATACACCTCCTCGCCCAGCATAGGGGCCGCTATCGTAGAGATACTTCCAGGTCAGCCAAATCACCCGGGCCAGCTTCCAGGTAGATTTGGGGTGCTGTTCACCACGATGGCTGGAATGCTGGTGATACTCCCGGATGCCAGGTGTGCAGTAGACAACCTCACCCTGGTCGCCGCGGGGGTAACCGATACCGGCCATACGTGCCCACCACTGAGGCCCGGTTTCCTCAGGATTCTGAGGATTGACGAACTGGAAGCTGGGCGCCTGTTCGTCGTACCCGTCGCAGCGCAAACGGATGAGATAGTTCTGACTATCTTGCGCCGTATAAGGGACGTAAAAATCGAGGGCATGCTCGCCATGTCGAAGCGTCAAGTCCAAGGATTGGGCTTGACGCTCGGCAGGGGGAAGGTCTTCAGCGATGAGATCGAGGGTGAGTTCGAGATCTAGTGCCACGATCAGCGATCCCCGCGGCTAATCGTTTTGGGCTGAATGGAGACAACGGCCCCATCGGTGATGCCGACGGCAGCGATCGTCTGCGTCAGGGGCGTAATGACAGAGCCCTTGAAGACAAGGTTGTATTCATCAGGATTCGGGCCGGGGTGGCCGTAGAGCGCGTGCAGCCCAGCACGGAGGAGTTGTACGCATTGCTCGTGTGGGTCGATCGTCACAACCTTCTCGTCACCTTCTTGACCAAGCACGGTGACGTGGATCTGAGACTCATGGGCTGAGGTATTGCTATCCAGCATTGTTCATAATCTCCTGCGTGATACGCGAATGTTAGGTACGATGGGAGTCCAATTGCTCCCTTCACTTAACATGTCGTAGTGAGAGGGGTGCTCGTGCCAGAGGAGGAAGGTTGCTTCAATCGATTCTGTTCATTTGTACAATTTGTAGCGGAGTTTTCGGATACTTTACGGTTGAACATGAGCTGCTGTTAACTGGCGGCAAATATTTCCCACTGTTCTTTTTGACACTTACGTCGGGTTTTCTCAATGTTGTTTAAGAGGAGTACCTCCTCCAGTCTAGCAGGGAAGAGCGGGAAAAAGGCATTTCCCGCTCTTTCTAAAAACATAAAATCTGGGGCCATATTAAACGGTAAAATGGCGAACTTATACTGATGCATCTTATTAGTAGATTAGTAAACCTGAGTGGTATAATAGAATTTAACGAAATTTGTATTAATTTGATGGGCTTGCTTACTATTCAGCAACCTCCTGCTCTTGGTAGAGCGAAAGGAAATTTGACTATCCTCGCTTCCTTAGGATGAGTCTTCTAAAACTCTCCTCATCTCGCGTCAATCTTTTGTGAGATAATGTTCATGAATCGCTGAACGTATTATGTTTTTCGAAATTCGACTGAGAATGTTCTAGAATAAAACAAGTACGTAAAACCAGGAATGAGAGCTACATTCCAATCAGATATGTGCAAAGATGGATGCCCATTGTAGTTAGCCTTTGTTAGCCTAAGAGAATTTTCAATCCATAAAATTCTCTGATAGAAAATGAATAGATTGGTACACAAAACATAGTAAGACAAGCATTCGGTAGGCTTAATTGAGAGTAGTTTGGCACGGGAGGAATACCTATGGCAGCCAAATATACCGGACAACTGAAGGTCGATCATGCATCGATATCTCCTTCACAATTCGTTGGGCGCCAACGCGAGTTGAATCAGATCTGGAACCACTATCATGCAGCGAGCAATGAAAATGCTCATGTAGTGCTCGTTTCAGGAGAACCTGGGATTGGTAAAACCCGTCTCCTCGATGAGGTGGGCGTTCTTGCTACGAAAGATGGAGCGATAGTCCTGTACGGCGGTGCATCCGAGGCAGAGGGCATGCCACCGTATTTGCCGTTTTTGGAGGCCCTTGGCCGACACATTCAGGTTGCCCCACTAGACCAGTTGCGCACGCAAGTTGCCGCAGCACCTCAGGTACTGGCCACTCTTTTGCCTGAGCTGATCACCCGTCTCGGCGACCTTCCTGCATCTCCGCTATTGCCTCCTGAGCAGGCACGATTTCGGTTGTACGAAGCAGTGGGAGCTTTTCTGGAAGTCATTGGCGCACCACATGGGTTGGTTCTCATACTCGACGACCTGCAGTGGGCAGATACTTCTAGTCTGGACCTGATGTGTCACCTTGCACGCTACCAGTCGAACGCTCATCTGCTGGTGCTAGGTGCCTATAGAGAGAGCGAGATTGAGCGAAATCCTGTACTTGCCCGTACCCTCGCCGAACTCACTCGTCAGCGAGTGCTCACGACTGTGGCAGTCGGCCCGCTCTCGGTTGAGGAGACCGGAATACTGGCTATCAGCAAACTTGGCGCCTCTCTTCATACGGGAGTGAATGCGCTTTTACATGCACAAAGTGAGGGCAATCCGTTCTTTGCAGAGGAACTCCTGGACTGTTGGATTGATGAAGGCGCCCTGGTACATGAGCAGAACCGGTGGATTGCAGTCACCCCTCTCGATCATGCACTGCCCCCAAGCATTGTTGCTGCTTTACAGCAACGCTTCATTCGACTCTCAGCGAAGAGTATTGACCACTTACGTGTTGCTGCCATCATTGGGCGTACATTTGATCTCTCCCTGCTCGCGACCGTGCAGGAGCAGGAGATAGAAGCGGTTGAAGAGTATCTCCTTGAGGCTGCACGTGCCCATCTCGTCCGAACCGATCAGGCGGGAAGCTTCACGTTCAGCCACGACAAGATTCGCGAGTGTTTGTACGCTGAAGTCAGCACATCTCGTCGTCGACGCCTTCATGGGCTCATCGGTCACGTCCTTGAGGCTCGATATGAGCCTGAGAAGGCTATGAGCTTGTCTCACCTTGCCGAACTCGCCTTCCACTTCGCTCGCAGTAGTGACCGGGAACGTGGCATCGATTACTCCCAACGTGCTGCTGTATCTATGCTACACACCTATGCTGCTGAAGAAGCCATATCTCACTATCGTCTGGCTCTCGAACTCCTTCTGCCAGATGATCAACGACGTGGCAACCTGCTGCTCGGAGTAGGTGAGGCGGCCCTCCAGGCGGGCAAAGAAGAGGATGCAGAAACCTACTTTGAAGCTGCTCACCGATGGCTATCGCAAGGGGAAGACCGGGAGGCAATTGTGCGGGCAATTCATGGCCTGGGACGAGCGTTGTGGTGGCAGGAGAAGCGAACAGAGGCCTACACAGCACTGAAACACGCATTGGACCTGTGTGATAATCGCGCGTGCACAAAAGCAGTAGAGGTGCTACTCGATCTGTCCGTCCTCCTCACGGTCTACATGAAACGGCAGGATGAGGCTATTGCATACACACAGCAGGCAGTGGAGATGGCTTCCAGGTTGGGAGATCCGCGTCTGGAGGCGATGGCACGTCGAATCGCCGCAGAAAACCTCTCGCTTCATGGAAGTGACCTCTCGTCTGCCGTCCAGTTTCTCGAGTATATGCTGACGCAGGTAGAAGAACGTGGTGATCTGGCAGAGGCAGGAGAGTGCTGCCAAAATCTGGCCGTGGCATCCTACTGGATGGCTTCGGTGAGACGTTCCCATGATGTGAGTAAACACCGGATTGCGCTGCTCGAGCGCAGCAGAGAGTCGTACCAATTGCGGACAGCGTACACATGGCGCGTCCTCCTGCACGCTTCGCAGGGGGCTTGGATGGAGGCAGAACAAGCAATAGAGCAGGCGCACCCCATTGTCGATTCCCTCGTGACCCCCATGCCTGCTGCCTTCCTGCGCCAGTTTCAAGGCTTCCTTGCGTACCAGAAGGAAGACTACCCGATGGCTGAACGAGAGTTACAGGCCGCGCATGTGGGACAGGAGCTCCAGATGGGTCTCGGCGAGATCATGTTCTACGTTGGTCTGCTGGGTCTTGTTCAAGCGACAATGGGGAAACGTGAAGAGGCACGTACCACTATGGCGCAAGTGGAACGGCTTCTTGGCGCCTTGCCAGATGGCATCCTGCCGACGGGACCACTCCTGGTGTGCCTCGCGCTGACGGCAATGACCCTCGATGAGCAAGAGCGAGCTATCCAACTCTATTCACCCCTGCTCGCCTTTCAAGGCCAGTACTACTGGTTCCTTGTCGATCGAGTCCTGGGACTGCTTGCTATCGAACGTGGCGAATGGGAGACAGCAGTGATGCACCTGACCGAGGCCCAGGCAACGGCTCAGCGCGAAGGACTGCAGCCAGAATTGGCCCGTACACTTCTCGAAAGAGCCAATCTTGAATTCGCACGAGGCGGTCAAGGAAGTGCCAGACGTGTCGAGGATCTGCTGAATCAGGCGCTTGCCCTGTTTGAGGAACTGGGGATGTCCCATTCCGTACATCAGGTCCTTGGTCGGCTGCGTGCTCTTTCCTCTCAAGCGAAGAGCCCGACACGACCATCCCTTCCGGCGCATTTGACCCAGCGTGAGGCTGATGTGCTCAAGCTCGTTGTCCAGGGCAAGAGCAATCGTCAGATCGCACACGCACTGGGTTTGAGTGAGAAAACCGTGACCAATTACCTCACCCATATCTTCAATAAGACGACCTGTGAGAACCGCGCAGCCGCAGCCGCTTTTGCTATCCGCCACGGACTAGCCTAACTGGCATCTCGCTAGCCGTGTTCCTCCTACCAGGGAGGTTTCTCCCTCACTCGGAACCTCTTCTCTTCGGTATCCGCTCACGACTTAATCTAGAGAGGAGGTTTCTCCCTACCATGAGTGCGATTTCCGCTTCTTAAAAAGCCTCCACAAAGAGGGAGGTTTCTCCGATGTCACAGACCACCTCTCGAGGGTATACTTGCGCTAACACCAGGTGTTAGGTGTTTATGCATCCTTCGGATCCGCATCCATCAGCCTGAGTTCCTGGCAGAGAAGAAGGAAGACGAATATGTTTGTTACCGTTTCCATCTACAGGGCCAAGGCTGGCGAAGAGGATGCCGTTATTGCCTTGCATGAGTATTGGCAACGCAATCAGCAAGTCAGGACGCAAGGCTATCTTTCAGGAGAATTACTCAGAAATACCCAGACTCCTCGCGAGTTCGTTGCGATTATGCGCTTCGAGAGCCGAGCGTTTGCCCAGGCGCTAGCAAACGACCCTGAGCGGAACCTATGGTATAGACGGTTAGCCAGCCTGATAGAGAATGTGCCGGTGCTCACAGAGTACACCCGTGAGTGGCCCTAATGAGTAGCAGCGACGCAGATGTTAAACACCCAAAAAGCACAGAGTGAGAATAAAGAAGCTCCACCCGAGAAAAGTAGCATTTCGGCGCCCTCTCTCTCTCTGCCCAAAGGTGGCGGTGCCCTCCGAGGCATAGGGGAAAAGTTCGCCGCTAATCCTGTCACGGGTACAGGATCACTGACGGTACCCATCTATGCAAGTCCAGGTCGCTCAGGGTTCGGCCCACAACTCTCCCTCTCTTACGACTCCGGTGCTGGCAACGGGCCGTTCGGCTTCGGCTGGTCACTCCCGCTGCCGTCGCTTACCCGCAAGACCGACAAGGGTTTGCCCCAATACGTAGATGCGGAGGAATCTGACTCCTTCATCCTGTCCGGTGCGGAAGACCTCGTGCCGCTCCTCGTCAAGAACAACGGCCAGTGGGTGCGCGACGAAACCCCGCGCACCGTCTACGGCCAGCAGTACATTATCCACCGTTATCGCCCGCGAGTCGAGGGCTTGTTCGCCAGCATCGAACGCTGGGTGAATCTATCGGACCCGCAGGACACCTTCTGGCGCTCCATCTCCAAGGACAACATCACCACCTGGTACGGCAAGACGGCGGAGAGCCGGATCGCCGACCCGGCTGATCCCACCCGCATCTTCACCTGGCTCATTTGCGAGAGCTATGACGACAAGGGCAACGTCATCATCTACCGATACAAACCGGAAAACTCCGATGGCGTTGACCTTTCCCAGGTCCAAGAGCGCAATCGAAGCGACACGAGTCGCTCCGCCAACCGCTACCTCAAACGTGTGTTCTACGGCAACCGCACGCCCTATTTCCCAGACCTGATCGCTGGCGCGCCTGTTCCACTGCCGACCGACTGGTGTTTCGAACTCGTGCTCGACTACGGTGAACACGACGAGAATGCCCCGGTTCCACAGGAGACCGGTAAGCCTTGGGATTGCCGAGCTGATCCGTTTTCTACTTACCGGGCAACGTTCGAGGTTCGCACTTACCGCCTGTGCCGACGAGCGCTGATGTTCCATCATTTTGCAAGTGAGCTCGATGTCGGCCAGAACTGCCTGGTGCGCTCCACCAACTTTACCCATGCGCAGGCTGAGCAACCTCCGCCGGATCCCACCAAACCCTTCTATTCATTCCTGCTCTCGGTTACCCAAACAGGTTACAGGCGCAACACCGACGGGAGCTATCTCTCGAAATCACTGCCGCCACTGGAGTTTGCATACACTGAAGCGGTCATCGACGAGAGCGTGAGGGACATCGACCCGAAGAGCCTGGAGAACCTGCCCTACGGACTCGATGGTACTCATTACCAGTGGGTCGACCTGGATGGCGAAGGGCTGTCCGGCATCCTGACGGAACAGGCCGGCAGTTGGTTCTACAAACCGAACCTGAGTCCGGTCAACCTGCACACCGAAAACGGCGCGCAGTCTACGCTCGCGCAGTTCGGACCGGTGAAGCTCGTCGCCCGCCAGCCCTCGCTTGCCGCTCTACAGAGCGGCCGGCAGCAACTGCTGGACCTCGCGGGGGATGGCCACCTTGACCTGGTGCAGTTCGATGGCCCCACGCCCGGCTTCTTCGAGCGGACTGAGGAAGAGAGTTGGGAGCCCTTCACGCCCTTCGCGTCGCTGCCCGTGCTCGACTGGCAGAACCCCAACCTCAAATTTGTCGACGTGACCGGCGATGGCCACGCGGACCTACTGATCAGCGAAGACGACACCTTCTGGTGGCACACTTCGCTCGCGGCGGCGGGCTTCGGCCCCGCGCAACGGGTGCAACAGGCTCTTGACGAAGAAAAAGGGCCGAAGCTCATCTTTGCCGATGGTACCGCATCGATCTTTCTCGCCGACGTGTCTGGCGACGGGCTGACCGATCTGGTTCGCATTCGCAACGGCGAAACGTGTTACTGGCCCAACCTGGGCTACGGTCGTTTCGGGGCCAGGGTCACGATGGACCAATCACCCTGGTTTGAAAGTCCCGATCTCTTCGATGGCCGCCGCATCCGGCTCGCCGATATCGATGGATCCGGTACCACCGACATCGTCTATTTCGCGAGTGGCGGCGTACACTTATACTTTAATCAGTCCGGTAATGCCTGGGGCGAGAGGCGCAATTTGAGTCAGTTCCCGCCCGTGGAGAGCGTGTCGTCGGCCACCGCTCTCGACTTGCTCGGCAACGGCACCGCCTGCCTGGCCTGGTCTTCCCCCTTGTCGGGCAACGTGCGTCGGCCCATGCGCTATGTTGACCTGATGGGTGGCCAGAAGCCCCACCTGCTGGTACAGGTGACCAATAACCTGGGCGCTGAAACGCATGTCCAGTATGCGCCCTCCACCAGGTTCTATGTCGCCGACAAGCTGGCCGGTACTCCCTGGCTCACTCGGATTCCTTTCCCCGTGCATGTCGTCGAGCGCGTGGAGACGTATGACTACGTCAGCCGCAACCGCTTTGTCACCCGCTATGCCTATCACCATGGCTTCTATGATGGCGTCGAACGCGAGTTTCGCGGCTTTGGCAGGGTGGACCAGTGGGACACAGCGGAATTCGCAGCGCTCACAGATACTAGCGCCTTCCCGCAGGCCACCAACGTCGACGCGGCCTCCCATGTGCCGCCGGTGTGGACCAAGACGTGGTTTCACACCGGTGCCTATTTCGGCGAGGCACGCATCTCGAAGCACTTCGAGCAGGAGTACTACCGCGAAGGAGATCCAAGCGATGCAACAGGAGGGCTGATCGACGCTCAACTCGAGGTGATGCTACTCGACGATACCGTTCTGCCGACCAATATCAGGCTTCCGGATGGTAGTCGCCTGCCGTACAATCTGTCCACTGAAGAGGTACGTGAAGCCTGCCGCGCCCTTCGGGGCTCGATTCTACGACAGGAAATCTATGCCCTCGACAAGAATCTCGATGGAACGCCTACTGACGAATCAGACAGGCCTTATAGCGTCTCTGAGCGCAACTACACCATCGAGGTCCTTCAGCCCCAGAGCCCGAACCTGTTCGCCGTCTTCTTCACCCATGCGCGCGAGACCATCGACTTCCACTATGAACGCAAGCTCTTCCAGGTCGCAGATAACACACTGGCTGACCCGCATGCGCCACCGCCCAAGACCAAGGAAGTGGCCGACCCGCGGGTGACTCATGCGATCACCCTGGCCGTTGACCCGTTCGGTAACGTGCTGCAATCAGTAGCCGTTGGCTACGGGCGTCGCTACCCGGATTCCTCCCTGACGCCAGCCGATCAAACCAGGCAAGGCACTACGCTCGTCACCTACACGGAGAATAGCTATACCAATGCCGTACTCGAAGACGACGCATATCGCGCGCCCCTGCCAGCCGAAGCAAGCACCTTCGAGCTGACCGGTTATGCTCCTACAGGCTCGGCAGGTCGCTTCCAGGCCTCCGACTTCGTTAAGCCCGATCCTAATGATCCCAAAAGCCTGATCCACATCTTCGATAGCGAAATCCAATATGAGCAGCAACCGACCAGTGGCAAACAACGCCGCCTGATTGAACAGGTGCGCACGCTCTACCGCAAGGATGACCTGACGGCGTTTCTCAACCTAACGGAACTAGAGTCGCATGCCATCCCAGGTGAGAGCTATAAGCTCGCTTTCACACCAGGACTGCTGGCGCAGGTCTTCCAGCGCAACAGTCAGGCGCTGTTGCCTAATCCCGCCAGTGTGCTTGGCAGCATTGGAATGGATGGAGGCGGCTATGTCGATCTGGATGGAGATGGCCACTGGTGGATCCCTTCCGGGCGGATATTTTACCTTCCCACGCCCGCCGCGCCGCAGCAGGAAAGGACCGAGGCCCTCCAGCATTTCTTACTGCCGCGCCGCTTCGAGGACCCGTTCGGCAACAGTACCTCCGCAGCTTATGACACCCATGATCTCCTTGTCGTGAAAACGGTAGATGCCGTGACCAATACGGTAACCGTCGCCAACGATTACCGGGTGCTCCAGCCAGTGCTGCTGACCGATCCGAATGGCAACCGGGCGGCGGTCAGCTTTGATGTGCTCGGCATGGTAGTCGCCACCGCAGTTATGGGCAAGACCAGCGAGTCCCTGGGTGACTCACTTGCAAGTTTTACGGCAGATATCACTCAGCAGCAGATCAACGACTTCTATAGTGCTAAAGATCTTAATACTCTGGCGGGCCTACTGCTCGGTACGGCCACCACGCGGATCATCTATGACGTCGACCGCTTCTTACGCACTCGCAATGCCACACCGGACGACACGGCGAAATGGGAACCAGTGTTCGCCGCTACGGTGGCGCGCGAGACGCATGTAAGCGACCCGCTTCCGCCGGACGGACTCAAGCTTCAGATCAGCTTCAGCTACTCCGACGGCTATGGACGTGAGATCCAGAAGAAAATCCAGGCCGAGCCAGGATCTGCGGTTGATGGTGGCCCCGTCGTCAATCCTCGCTGGGTGGGCAGTGGCTGGACCATCTTCAATAACAAGGGCAAGCCGGTCCGCCAGTATGAGCCGTTCTTCAGCCACCTTCCGGCGAAGGGCTACCAGTTCGAGTTCGGCGTTCAGGTTGGCGTGAGCCCGATCTTGTGTTACGACCCTGTTGAACGCGTCGTCGCCACCATCCACCCCAATCACACCTATGAAAAAGTTGTTTTCGACCCATGGGGGCAGGACAGCTGGGATGTGAACGACACGGTCCTCCAGGCGGATCCGAAAACGGACCCGGATACAGGAGGCTTCTTCCTGCGGCTCCCCACCACTGATTACTTGCCGACTTGGTACGCCCAGCGCGCGAGCGGTGGGCTGGGCAGTCAAGAACAGGATGCCGCCACCAAGGCCTCGGCGCATGCGAATACCCCGACGATTGCCTACTTCGACACCCTCGGACGCACCTTCTTGACCATTGCAGACAATGCCACCGACGGCAAGTACCCGACGCACGTCGAAATCGACATCGAGGGCAACCAGCGGTCTGTCACAGACGCGCTCGGGCGCAAGGTGATGGTGTACGACTACAACATGCTCAGCAATCGCATCCACCAGTCGAGCATGGAAGCGGGCGAGCTTTGGATGCTGAATGACGTGGCAGGCAAATCTATCCGTGGGTGGGACAGCCGTGGCCACAATTTCCGGACGAACTACGATGCGCTGCATCGACCAACAGGGCTCTTTGTGCAAGGCAGCGACTCCAAAAACTCCGACCCGCGCACGCTGAACGGCGAGGTACAGTACGAGAAAACCGACTATGGTGAGGGCCAACCCAATGACCAGGCGCTCAACCTGCGCACGCGAGTCTTCAAGCATTATGACTGTGCTGGTATCGTGACGAACATGGGACTCAATCCTGTCACCAACCAGAACGAAGCCTTCGACTTCAAGGGCAACCTGCTACGCAGCAGTCGGCAGCTCGTCGAGGATTACAAGGACCTGCCCAACTGGTCCAGCGCCCTGCCGACCTTGCAGCAGGATATTTTTACGAACAGTACCAGGTTTGACGCACTCAATCGGCCGGTTGCTGTCACGACGCCCGACGGGAGTATACTCCTCCCTACCTACAACGAGGCAAGCCTCCTGGAACGAGTCGACATCAACCTGCGCGGAGTACAGCCCGCAACGCCTTTCGTCACCAACATCGACTACAACGCCAAGGGCCAGCGCGTGCTTATCGAGTACGGCAACAATGCGGTGACTAACTACATCTACGATCCAGCCACCTTCCGCATGATCCACCTGACCACGACGCGTAAGGGCTTTTCATCCGACTCGGCAGTGGTGCAAGACCTCTCCTATACGTACGATCCTGTTGGCAACATCACCCACATCCAGGACGATGCCGACATCCACAACGTTATCTACTTCCGTAACAAACGCGTAGAACCCAGCAACGACTACACCTACGACGCCATCTATCGGCTGATCCGAGCAAGCGGACGCGAACACCTGGGGCAAAATGGAGCGGGACAGCCCTTGACGCCGACACCGACCTCCTACACCGACTTCCCTCGCCTCGGCTTGTCGCAGCCGGGCGACGGCAACGCGATGGGGACCTATAGTGAGCAATACCAGTACGACGCTGTCGGCAACTTCCTACAGTTCATCCATCGAGGTACCGACTCCGCCAACCCCGGCTGGACGAGAGCCTATACCTACAACGAAGTGAGCCTCCTCGATCCTGGCAAGACAAGTAACCGCCTCACCCGCACTACCACGAATCCGGGCGGGATGCAGCCCCAGAACGAGGATTACTCGTACGACCGCCACGGCAACATGACTCGCATGCCGCAACTGCAGGTCATGCAATGGGATTTCAAAGATCAGTTGAGCGTAACACAACGTCAAGCTGTAAATGCAGACGATTCAGATGGGGTCCAGCATCAAGGGGAGCGAACCTACTATGTGTACGACGCGGCAGGCCAGCGTGTGCGCAAGGTCACAGAACGACAGAATGGCACGCGCATGAAGGAGCGCTTCTACCTCGGCACCTTCGAACTCTATCGGGAATACAATGGGAACGGTGCCAATGTCAGGTTGGAGCGCGAGACGCTCCATGCCATGGATGACAAGCAGCGCATCGCCCTTGTCGAGACACGCACTCAGGGCAGCGACAGATCTGCAGCGCAGTTGATTCGCTACCAGTTCTCCAACCATCTCGGCTCGGCATCGCTGGAGATGGAAAACCAGGCGCAGGTTATCTCCTACGAGGAGTACTACCCCTACGGCAGCACATCATACCAAGCTGTGCGCAGCCAGACGGAGACTCCCAAACGCTACCGCTATACAGGGAAAGAACGCGATGAGGAAAATGGGCTGTACTATCACGGGGCGAGGTATTATGCGTGCTGGTTGGGTAGGTGGATGAGTTATGATCCGGAAGGGTTGGGAGATGGAATAAACCTATTTTCTTATGTTGCAGGCAACCCGTTGCGTTTTATAGATCCGACTGGTCAACAGACAGCTCCCGATCCATTCACCACATACTTGCAGTGGCATACTGTCTCTGGTAAAGGGGAATATGGCAAAAACCTGAAAGAATATGCGAGATGGTACGAGGGAAAATTTGGCCCGACCCCTGATGTTGATCGAATCAATCGAGTTATTTCTCGAAGTAATTTCACTGCTAATCGATCACCGAGCATTGGAGCTCCTACCGGAAGGTCCATACCATATAGGGTAATTGAAGCTGAGCGAGCAGCGCAGTATGAGGCAGGTGAGCTAATAAGGCATTCGTTTATAGGAGGAGCACGTTACACCATTGGCAGAGAACTTTATGGTGAATCCGTTCAAGAGGCGCTGTATAGTGGTGAAATGACCGCTGGAAGTTTAGGAGGCTTTGCTCAAGCCATGGCTGGTACTTTTGCAGCACAGCAATATAATGAAACTCTCTCACAAAGTTCCACATCAGAAGAGACAAGAGCCGCACTTTCAGCACCGAAGGAACCGAGAGTCACTAGTACGCCACCACCTGTACCTGAGGTTAGATCAGAGAGAGGCTGGATCACGCTGGACCCAATACCTGCATTATCACAGTCTGGAGCTCCAAAATTGCTTCCTCCCGCAGGGCGCACGACTCTAACTGCAGAACAAGTAGCGAATTATAGGGGGACAGGTAACCAGCGCGGTAGTATTGGGGAACAGCACTCAGCTGAAGCACACAGGGGCAGGCGAGAAGTAGTGGCGACCACAGGCATAGGCGCACGCAGGCATGATGTTGCCGCTGAAACTGGTTACGATGTGGAATTTCGAACGGAAGTAAAGAATTATCTTAAGCCTGTCCCCCTAACATCAAGGCTTTATGAAGAGATCGTAAAGGAGGTGCTTTGGAGGGCTGAGGGAAGACTAGCTGGTAAAGACATGCTCGTTCAATGGGAGTTTAAAGGAGCCCCCCCTAGTAAAGAGTTGGAGAATGCTTTAATATTTTGGGGAATTCCCTTCGTGCAACGCGTCACTAGGTGATGGCAGCATAGTCGAGTGAACTGTAGTCCCCATAGTTTAGGATGAAGTACAAACCCCGACCTCTCATAGTAGCGGAGTTATGCTGGGTTTCTTCGTCAACCCGAGCTGCGATTGGAAGGTGGTATGAACGCGTTATTGGAGAACTTAGTGAAAAGAAGCTAGCAAAGTATGCTATTTTGCAGGGAAATTTCGATTTCATGCTTACATTAGAGCGGGCATCTGAGCAAATGTTCGACATGAAGTTTGAGAGACTTCCTTTTATCAGACATAGAAAGAGTAAATAAACATGATCCTAAAGGGAGCAATCTAAAAATCAAAATCACCGGCGACGTGCATCAGTTGTATAACGATCCCATGCAGTTTGCCTTGGCAGTGTCTGGATGCTGAGGGGCAGCGTCCTGTTTGGACAAGAGAGGTGATGGCCCATTTCTAGACCAAATAGCTCACAGAAAATCAAATTAAGCAAGCAGTGTCAGGGCTTGGAATAGCCTTGGCAAATAGAAGGCATCACATGAATCTCGGGTGAGGTAAACTTGATTTGAGCCAAGGTATCTGGAAGTAGATCGACAAAAGTATTCTCACCGACAATCTCTAAACTCTGATATAGGATTACCAGAGTAGTGGCATTTGACAAGACCTTTAGAACAGTCAGGAGCTCGATAAACTCTAGCGAAGACGAACTTGGCCGAGAAGTGAATCTAGCGAATTCCGGACAGGTGTCCTAATTCGCTTTGAGTTGGTTGATGTTCTACTTAACCCAAAAAGGAGACGAAAATGGCTACTACTGTGAATCGAGCTGGTTTCTGGGACGATACTGTGTGGGGATCCATTGACGACGGCGTCAAAAATGCTGTCGGAGCAATCTGCGTGGTACAAAATGTCTTCCCGATTGACGCCCTTTTAGGGAAGGAGCATTTTGAAGAAAGGATGGTGAAGAACTCAACTACATAACGAACAGATTTGAACAAGAATGCATAGCGAAAGGAAAGGAACCCCATGGATTCATGCGAGATTAACTGGCCGGATACTGTGTGGAAAGATATCAACGACGGCGTGGTAACGGAAGTAAAGAAGGTTCGAGTAGCGCAAAAGGTTTTTTCGACCACGATCTTTGATAACTATCCAGTGCAAATACCGAATGAGATCATTAACTTCACTGATCTGAGCATCAAGGAAGGTGAGACCAAACCATTTGTAGATATATACGTCGAATTTACATTGACCAGTCCGCAGGTGAAGCAGGAAACAGATCAGAAGATCTGCCATAAACTGGCAATAATGGCCGCCAAGGTCGTTGCATTGGCTGAAGATGCTTACTTTTTTCAGAAAAGCGATAGGGGACCAAGGAACCCTGATCCTGCAAAGAGCGGAATACGGTTTCCGGGCAATGTCAAAATTGACAACTGGCGGAACAAGGACGATCTCGGACTGCTTGCTGAGGCGAATCCACCCGATGCGAATGACGATGATGCCAACAAGGTGTCCAAGCCGATTCCCGTTCCCAGGTCAAAAGATCTGGCAATCTGGGGCGAGAACACATTCAAAGCTGTGACAGATGGAATTACGAAATTAGTAGCGAAGGGACAGGCTCCAAACTACGCGCTGTTTCTCCCAACACAGGTGTACGCAGATACCTTTGTCCCTCCAAGCCCGGCGAGCCTGGTCACCACTGCTGATAGAATTACGCCCCTGGTGGAGGGAGGGTTTTACAGTAGCGGCGTTTTGCCTGAAAATGAGGGGTTACTGGTTGCTCTTGGCGGAGAACCAACGAAACTCTATGTAGGGCAGGAAGCTTCCACCGATTGTGTACGCAAAGAGGGCGTGAAGTACCACTTTCAGGTAATCGAACGCGTACAGTACGTTGTGCGCGATCCAAGATCGTTGGTTCTGTTGAAATTTGAATTTGATGGGGTTAAATAAGCGCGTAGTGGCCGTCGTTCGCAATCTCACAGCGCTGGTGCTGGTGAACATGAGAAATAGCTGGAGGTCTTAATTATGGAACTCTCTCGACTAAGGGTCGGCGACTCTGGTGATATAGTTGCTCGGCTGCATGAAGTGCTGGCTCTTCAAGGTGTGGAGGTTTCACCTGAGGAACGAAAGCGAAGATTCTTCGGCCCCTCAACTCGGGAGGCAGTGAGAGAGTTCCAGAGAACTCACTACATCACTCCGAGCGGAGAGGTCGATGCGCACACTGCGAACGCGATGAATGCGGCCATCACAGCGCTCAACCCGCAAAAGCCGCAGTTCACCGTCTCGACGCCCAACGCTGCGGGCGCATCACAGTTAGCGAGAGTTGCCGCTCCCCTTACACCAGAAATGGTGAAGCCGGGGGAACCAATCCTGCACGGTATCCAGGGAAAGCCGGGCAAGCCCATTGACAATCAGCCTGTCTCAGCCGTCACCCAGCCTCCAGTAACTAATCCACGTTCAGGCTCCACGCGATTAAACAGTGCCATGCTGGGCAAAAGCGTGCTAGATCACCTCAACAGCGATGCCGATAACAAAGCTTTTATGGAGGAAACGTTGAATGCTGCATTGAAAAGCAGGCTCTCCAACGCGTTTGCAGACAGCGGAGCCAGTTCATTGGTTAAGGTGGTCCAGGCAATGGGTCCGGTAGATATTGCGGCCAACAAAGATGTCTCCGTGCGAACGTTCGTGGCGAAACAAGTTCAGAGCAAGGTTCGGCGTAATGCGATCTTGAAAAAGGCTATTGATCCTGAAGTGGAGATACTCTCGGATAAGACCACAATAGGCGACCTACTTGGGCTAAACAAACCAATCAAAGATCATCGCCTATTCCAGAATGAAGTGCAAAAGATTGCACTTGGCTCTCTGCTGGCTATCTCTCCTGCAATAACCAACACCCAACTACAAGAGAGGTTCATTAGCCTCTACACTGGGCACGATGGACCCATTGAGGACTTCTGGAGCAAGTTGCGTGAGCAGCCAGAATTCAAAGCGCCGGGAACCGTTGAGAATCTTCAGTTCATTCTTCAATTCGGTGCGCTGACCCAATACAACCTTCCACTGGTCCAGGCCTTGCAAGGGCTTCGCCAACAGGGAACCCTGCAATCTGTTCGTGACCTGACTAGGCTGGATGCCAATGCCTGGGCGAACCTGATCAACACCCAGGGCAATAGTATTAGCATTCCTTCGTTTATTCCTGGAGCGACGCGGGAGGAGCAAGTCGTAAATTATGTCGGAATTATTATAGATAGCCTCAAGAGGGCCTTCCCCACCTCTTATGTTGCTCAAGGAGTGGCAAGGCAGCCAGAGATAGATCTCAAGCTGGTCAAAAGCATTGTGGCGCAGAATCCTTCGATGAATCTATTCAGTGCCCTTCCCGACAGCCTCAAAATGGTAGGAATCAGTGCGGCAGATCAAGAAAAGGCGAAAGCTTCACTGGAGGCTCTGCGCCGGGAAGTCAGGATGTTTCCCGGACTGGACTACACAACCTTGCTGAGTACCGATAGCACTTCCGCCTTCCAAAGCCCTTTACGGCAAGCAACCTCGCAGTTCTTTGCGAACGCCCCGGATTTTGATTTTCGCGATACACATATCGATACATACCTCGCTCAGAATGCGGCAACAGCCCTTAAAGGGATTGATGATCAGTACAAAGATGCCGTCCCAACCCAACTCAAGCTCATGCAACGTCTCTTGCAGATATCGCCCAGATATGAGTCCATGAGTGCCCTACTAGGTGAGGGTATACACTCCGCCCACAGGATTACCCACATCCCTCAGGCCAGCTTTGTACGGCGCTTTCAGGACAAGCTGGGAGGTGAAGCGCAGGCTACTGCTATCTACGCCAAAGCTGACTCAATTACCGCCATGACCACCACCCTCTACAGCCAATATGCCCGCGTCTTTAATAACGTCAGTCCTCAGGCATTCGGCAACCTCGAGGATATCTTTTCTGCTATCCCGAACTATACCGAACTCTTTGGCTCGTTAGATCTTTGCGACTGCGAACATTGCCACTCGGTCTATAGTCCCGCCGCCTACCTCGTCGATCTATTGCAGTTCCTCTACAATGCTGCCCCCAATGACAATAACGAGACGCCCCTGGATGTACTCACGAGGAGAAGAGCCGACTTGAAGTACATCAGGCTCAATTGCGTGAACACCGAGACCCCCATACCTTATATCGACCTGGTCAACGAGATTATGGAAAGCTATGTCGTCTTCCATAATGCGCTACCCAACGTACCTGGCACGGCGCTCCCCAACCCAAAGGACACCTCGCCAAACGCTACTGCTGAAGAGTTGAGTGTGAACCCGGAAAATACTGATGTCGATGCCTACAAGCCGCTACAAGACGCGGTCTTTCCCCAAATTCTCCCGTTCAGTCGTTCTCTGGAGGTCGTCCGTGCCTACCTGGAGTATTTGGGTAGCAGCCGCTATCAAGTAATGAATACCTTTAAAAATAACGGCGTTCCGCTTGATCGTGCAATCGATAGCGAGTATCTGAAAATCTCCGCCGAAGAATACAAGATTTTTACTGGTAAGGATTTCAAGGGTACCGATGTCTCCGCAGCCCATTCATTATGGGAATTTTATGGATACAGTTCAAGTACAGTGGATTGTGTCAATGCCGTTGACAATTCGATATCCTCCCGACCATGGGAATATTGTCTCGCCCAGGTTCCTGAGTTTCTCCGGCAGTCTGGCATTGATTATCTTGACCTCATAGAACTGCTGAAAACCCGATTTCTGAATCCACATCTGTCCATGGACCCGGGCAAGGCACTAACACTGGTGGCACCCGCTGACGGGGACTGCGACTTGAGCAAGACGATGATCAGCAATCTGAATGACGGAGACCTCAAGAAGATACATCGCTTCATCCGCCTCTGGAGAAAGTTGGGTTGGCAAATTCGAGATCTTGATAGAGTGTTAACGGCATTGGGTACCGGAGATATTGACGTCAGCTTCTTGCAGAAGCTGGCCAGGGTCAGGCAACTACAGACGGATTTGAACCTGCCCCTTGTCCAGCTACTAAGTTTTTGGACGAACATTGACACGGATGGAGACGATTCGCTCTATAACAAGCTATTTCAAAATAAAGCCGTGCTCAACCCAGTAGACCCCGACTTTACACTTAGCTCCGATGGCTCAGGTTTACTTAACACTGGCAAAAAAATTTCAAGCCACATGCCTACCATCCTGGGTGCTTTGCGCATTAGTGCTGCTCAATTGTCAGCTTTGACGACCAACGTCGTGACAGATGACGCTCTCAACCTGGAAAACCTTTCTATGCTCTACCGCCATACAGTCTTGGCGAGGGCCTTAAATCTCTCCATCGCAGATCTACTCTCACTCAAAACGTTGATCGGGATCAATCCTTTTACTGACACCCCTCCAAGGCCGGCAGGCTCACCCACTACGGCCACCCAGTTCCTGGAGAATGTCCGCAAGGTGCACCAATCGTCCTTCTCTGTTGCGCAACTCGACTACCTCTACCGGCATCTCTACGATCCAAAAAGGGGTATAGCACCGATGCAGAGAAATGTCGATCAGCTGCTACAGAATCTGCAAACTGGCCTAAACAAGATCGCTGGTGATACTGCCCTGATGCCTGATCCTTCAGGCGATATCCTACGGCAGAAACTTGCCATTGCCCTCGACAGCAGCCTGGTCAATACAGCGATAGCGCTGATTGACGGCAGTGCTGTCTATATCACATCTCTCGATAATAAGCCTACCGTCACGTTCCCTGACTCAATGAAAGATAAGATTTCGTACGACGATAAGAACAAGAAGCTGAGGTATACAGGTAACATGATAGCGACCGACGAGACGTCGCTATTGACGTTGCCAGGAGGTGACGGAAACTATAAGAATGCCATAAGTGATCTCTTCCAACAGCCAAGATACTTTCTCACGAAGAACGCTGCTGCATTCTTGAACCCTACAGAGGCTATAAAGCATTTGATAGAAGATGAGCCATTACAGGCAGGTGGAAAGCCACCGACTAAAGAAGAAAAAATCACCTATGTGTTGACGCCCTTGATGGCCTACCTGCGCGTCTCCCTTAGCCAAAATCTCATTAAGCAGAAACTGAGTGAGACTCTCAAGCTCGATACGGCTATGATCGACCTCCTATTGGGGTCAGTACTCCCTCCTGTAGCTCCGCTTGTCCTGAAGTCGCTCACAAATCCCTCAAAATACGCCATGGCAGACTTTCTCGCATTGCTCGATGATGGACTTTCAGTTACCTACTTTGCCAACAAAAACCTGGACCCCACTACTGGAACCTCTGTAACTCGCATTGATCCAATCAATTTCAATTGGGATACTCGTTCGCCTGATCCTGCCATCTCAGGAAGCATCTTCAGCGCTCGCTGGACAGGCAGGATACTGGCGCAATACAGCGAGACCTATACCTTCACGACGCATACCAACAATGGCGTGCAGTTGTGGGTGGACAACCAGTTACTCATCAGTGATTGGAAAGATCAACCAGCTACTGATCATAGCGCGACTATTGCACTGAAGGCAGGCCAACTTTACGACATAAGAATGGAGTATTACAACGACTCTGCCGGTGCTGTTGCTGAACTTTGGTGGAGTAGTCCTTCCACTTCCAAAATGATCATTCCGCAAACACAGTTCTTTCCAAGCAGTACCTTCGCTGCGTTCGCCTTGTTGCACAAAGTTGCTCTGCTGGTCAACTCCTTCAAGATGACGGTTCAAGAGGTCACGTACCTCTCCGTACATGGAACCGATATCCCGGGCTTTGATTTCAATGCATTGCCCCTTAATTCCTCCGGCTTTTCAGTCGCTCTTTTCGCACAGTGGGAACAACTCTATGACCTCTTCACCCTGCGGGATAATCTCCCCGGTGGCGAGGTTGGGTTAATCGATGTGTTTGAGGCGGCATCCCTCGACGAAATGAAGAAAAAGCTCTCTGCTGCTACAAGTTGGGATCCTGTAGTGATCGATGCCCTGACCGGTTCCGGGGGGTTCAATCTCACTACTATTGATCAGTTTAAAAAGATAGAGATGCTGATACAATTACGTGCCTGCATAGTCCTCAGCAGGCGCCTGGGAGTGTCGGTGGCGCAACTCTTCTCCTGGGCAATACACGAGCCAGATGCACCGCAGGCACTGGAGGTCAAGAATACGGTCAAAGCCAAATTCGATGACGAGCAGTGGCTCACTGTCGGCAAAACCCTCAACGACAAGTTGCGCGATAGCCAGAAAGCAGCGTTGATCGCCTACATATTGCAAATGCCAGACATAAAGAAAGCGGGGATTACCGACTCAAGCCGGCTCTACGAGTACTTTTTGATCGATGTAGATATGACTTCCTGCATGATGACATCGCGCATTAAACAGGCCATCTCATCCGTTCAACTCTTTGTCCAGCGCTGTTTGTTGAACGAAGAGACAAACGTTGATGTGTCCTTGATTGATATTGATCTATGGAACTGGATGAAGCACTATCGGGTGTGGGAAGCCAACCGCAAGGTCTTTCTCTACCCGGAAAACTGGATCGAACCTGAGTTGCGGGACGACAAAAGCCCCTTCTTTAAGGAACTTGAAGCTGAGCTACTCCAGAGGGATATCACTTCAGATAACGTGGAGCAGGCCTTACTGAATTACTTGGAAAAGCTAGACGAGGTTTCCCGGCTAGAGATATGCGGTATGTATTGGGAATGCGAGCCTCTTACGGACACGAACATCCTCCACGTCTTCGGCCGCACCTTTACTATTCCCCACGTCTACTATTACCGCCAACTCGTCAAGGCGACCACCTGGACAGCTTGGGAGAAAGTGAATGTGAATATCGAGGGTGACCACCTCATCCCGATCATTTGGAACAGACGCCTCCACATTTTCTGGCCTATCTTTACCGAGAAATCTGACGATCAAAAAATTGCGCCACCAAGTTTGACCAAGCAGGGTGATAGCCAAGTTCTAACAACAGATACATCGGCACCCAGGAAACATTGGGAGATCAAGATAGCCTGGAGCGAGTACAAACAGAACAAATGGTCACCGAAACAAGTCTCTTCTGATACGGAGGTAATGAAGGTTCCAGAACCAGAGAAGTATTATTTGTCTGATCGCAAGCAATTCTTCGTCTTTAAGGCACTCATTGACCAGTGGAATGGCAATCTAGTAATACGCGCCTATCTCTATAATAAGTACGTCCATCCCCAAGGTTTTTACATAGTTGGAGAGTTTCACCTGACAGGTTGCCGCGGCAGAGTTGATATCATTCCCTTCGATTGCGTCAATGTCGTGGAGTATGACTTAGTCACGCCGAAGAACTGTGAAGTTTCCAACATGACCTTTCAGGATACATTTGTCAAAGGTCGGGCTAATCCTCTCACTCTCGTCACAGGCAATTTTGGTAACGACCAGTTCGTGTTGAAGAATACACAGACAGATTTCCTAACTCTGGATTTGACACCGTCCTCCTATAACCTGCTCTATCCGCACCAGTTCCTCCAATTCGCTGCACAAGCACCGTTTTTCTTTCAAGATAGCCAGCGCACTTACTTCGTAACCCCAGAGTGGGACAAACCCGTGCCAATTTTCATCACAAGGCTCGACAAAAATCTCCTTGCTGATCTTTCGCCTATACCCGCTAGAGGTGAACCTGCCATTTTCGATAGAGGTACTTCGACGACAGGTGTTGAGATGAGAGTGGCAGCTAGCGCCACCAGAGAGCATGCCTTAGTAGACTCTAGGGCTCAGATGACCATGACCGGGGCACCAAAGGCGGCAACTGGTGCCACCAGAGAACTGACCATAGTAGACTCTACGACACAAGCGACGATGTCTGAGGCACTGCAAGCCGTCACTATAGCTCCTTCCTCGCTTGAAGCCTGTATGGCTGAGACCCAGACACCTTCCTGTGACGCGTGGGGAAGGTCTCAGTCCGATATGGTTGTAACCAAGTTGAAATTTGCCACACACTATCATCCTTATGTTTGCACCTTTATCAAAGCTTTGAACCGTTATGGCATTCCCGGATTGCTGAATCTCTTCATCCAAGAGTATGGCATTACAGGTGACACTTTGGACTTCACTAGCAAATACTACCCGGACCCAACGGATGTGGATACCGATTATCCGAAGCAGAACGTTGATTTCAGTCCTGGCGGCGCTTACTCACTGTATAACTGGGAATTGTTTTTCCATATCCCTCTCCTCATCGCTACTAAGCTCAGTAAGAATCAGCGATTTGAGGAAGCACAGCATTGGTTCCATTACATTTTTAACCCGACCGACAGTTCTCTAGATGCCTGGCCAAAACGCCTTTGGAGGTTCTTTCCATTCTACAATAATACGGATAAGGATAAGATTCTGGATCTCCTCGCCCTGCTGGATTACAAGGGCGATGACCCGATCAAGTCGAAACGCAAGTGTGAGATGATCAAGCAGGTGCTAGACTGGCAACACCATCCATTCGATCCCCACCGCATCGCCAGGTTACGCATAATCGCCTACCAGAAGACTGTCTTTATGAAGTACATTGACAACTTGATTGCCTGGGGCGATCAATTGTTCCGCCAGGATACTATTGAGACTATCAATGAAGCAACTCAGCTCTATATCCTGGCCTATGAACTACTCGGACCGCGTCCAGAGAATATCCCTCCTACAGGGACTGTGAAAGAAAAAACGTACACTGACTTGCAGTATCTCCTTGACAAGTTTTCCAATGCCCTGGTGAATCTGGAGAACCACTTTCCTTTCAGTACTATGCCATCGTCAACAGGTATTGGCAGTCCGGGTGCTAGTGGCGGTCAGGGTTTGGGGACCACGTTCTACTTCTGCATTCCCAAAAACGACAAATTGCTGGGATACTGGGATGTCGTGGCCGATCGACTGTTCAAGATCCGGCATTGTATGAATATTGAGGGAGTGGTGCGACAATTACCGTTGTTCGAACCTCCGATTGACCCGGCACTCCTGGTACAAGCCACTGCCATGGGCATAGATCTGAACAGTGCCCTGAACGATATCAACGCTGCAACACCCTTCTATCGCTTCACCTACATACTTCAAAAGGCCCTGGAACTCTGCGCCGAAGTAAGAGGGCTGGGTGCAGCCCTGCTTTCAGCCCTCGAAAAGAAGGACGCAGAAGCTCTGGCCGCCATCCGTGCCAACCAGGAGACCACCATACTCAAGGCGGTGAGGTTGGTGAAGGAACAACAGGTTGTAGAAGCCCAGGCGAACCTTGACGGTGTAAACAAAACGAGGGAGGTAACGAACATTCGCTTTACCTTCTATCACACTATTGAAGCCAGAAGTCCTTTTGAGATAGGACAGATTGCTGAATTGACGCAGGCACAAATTTTCCAGGAGATAAGCCAACAACATGAACTGGGAGCCTCAATTGCCCACTTAATACCGAACTTCGATCTTGGTCTTTCTGGATTTGGAGGTTCTCCGTTGGCTACGGCCAGTTTTGGGGGCGCTAATGTTGCAGGTGCGTTGGAAGCCGTCGGTAGGCAGTTTGGCTCCATCTCCTCCATGCATACCTTTTTCGCAAACATGGCTTCTATCCTGGGAGGATGGGACCGCAGAGCGCAAGAATGGAGCCTTCAGGAAAACCTGGCAGCTAAAGAACTGGAGCAGATCGACAAGCAGATCACTGCTGCCAACGTCAGAATTGCTATCGCACAACTGGAACTGGACAACCACGACAAACAAATCGAGAATGCTCAGGCCATCGAGGACTTCCTGCGCGATAAATACACCAGCCAGGACCTCTATGATTGGATGATGGGGCAAGTCTCGACAGTCTACAAACAGTGCTACCAGATGGCCTACGACCTTGCGAAACGGGCAGAAAAGGCCTATCGCTTCGAACGTGGCCTTACCACATCAGCCTTCATCACGTTTGGTTATTGGGATAGTCTTAAGAGGGGCTTGTTATCCGGGGAGCAGCTCTACCTGGACCTTAAGCGCCTGGAGATGACCTACATCGACCAGAACAAGCGCGAGTACGAGATCGCGAAGCACATCTCTCTGATGTTGTTCGACCCCATGGCCCTGATCACACTCAAGGAGTGTGGAACATGCCTTGTGAACCTCCCCGAAGCACTCTTTGACATGGACTATCCAGGTCACTACATGCGTCGTATTAAGAGTGTCTCTCTGACCATTCCCTGTGTTGCTGGGCCATATACGAGCATCAACTGCACGTTGACGTTGCTGAGCAACCAGATTCGTAAGAACGCTGATTTAACAGGTGATTCCGATCCTTACTCTGGTCCAAAGGATGATGCCGATGCCTTGGCGCGCTTCATCACGACATTCGGCGCTGTAGAGTCCATTGCTACGAGCACTGCTCAGAATGATAGCGGCATGTTTGAGGTAAACTTCCGCGATGAACGCTACCTCCCGTTCGAGGGCGCTGGTGTAGTATCGACGTGGCGCATTGATATGCCTAAGGATTGCAATGCCTTTGACTTTGAGACGATCTCGGATGTCATTATCAGGCTGAATTACACAGCACGAGAGGGGGGGAAACTATTGCGAGATGCTGCCAAAGCATCTGCCCAGCTTCCTCCATCTCCATCACAGAAATCCAATTTAGGTCAGCAGAACGTTTTGTTTCCAAAGCAAGATAACCTGCTACGGCTGTTCAGCGCAAAACATGAGTTTGCCAGCGATTGGTATCGGTTCCTGCATCCCAACAATACGGTAGATAGGCAAACCCTTCAACTCGACATGGGAATAGAGCGGTTCCCATTCCAATTTAAAGGCAAGACCCTTCAGATCAGCCAGGTGGATCTGTTCTTGAAGTTTAAGAAAGAGACAGATTCTGAGACGTATTGCGGTGGCGTGGCATTGAAGGTGTATCTCTTACCACCCAATTCACCCGCAGTTTGGCAACCAGATACCAACCCTGGGTTACCACAGGGAGTACTAAACTGTGACCCAATACTAGATCAAATACCACATGCGATCATATCATTTACAGATACACTGCAGAATCTGGGATCTTGGCGACTTGAGGCACTAGATTCTGATATTAAAGGTCTCCCTTCGGCACTACAATCATCGGTCACAGCGGGCCCTACGACCCATTATCGCTTGGTACCCGATACGATTGAGGACATCTTTATTGTCTGTCAGTATTCGGCTAGTAACAAATCCAAATCTCAATGAACTGTGCTGGAGATATTGACTTATCGGCAAGCTGCTTATGCAAGGAACAACTTTATTGTTCTTACTTACAATAGACCTCGGGGAGAATATTTCCCTTGCAGTGGTTATTTGGCACAATTGGTTTTGAGCATGCAATGAGAGAACAGCAAGATAGTCCAAACCCTCTTTGGCTCTATTAAATCCGTACAGAGTATTGAGAGAAACAAGAGGATTTATTTTAGAAACGAGGAAACAGTTATGCAATTGATTCGAGCAGAGCAAATGGTATTCCAACGTGGGGACAAGGAACAATTTACAGACACTGTGTGGTTGAATGAGTGGCTTAATAGTCTCCCCTCGCAAAGTGAATTGCGTGGGCCCAGCGGTAAGATCTACCTCGTATTTTTCGAGCCAGAGGCACGAACAGCTTCGCATACACATTCGGAAGGGCAAATACTATATGTCCATGCAGGTAATGGACGAGCTAAGAGTGTGGATTCGTCAAGTAAACGGGAGCAGCATTATAAGATCCGTCCCGGAGATATTATCTCCATTGCACTGGACGGCAAGCATTGGCATGATGCAGAGCCAAAAAGTTTCATGCCCCATATTGCGATCAATCCAGGCAAAGCCACCTGTTGGATGGATAAGGTGACGGACGAAGAGTATCAACGAGGTTTTAAAAGTTAGTACCGCATTCCAACAGTACACGCACATACCGGCTCTGACTTTCAATCAGACGTCAAGAGGAGCGAGTCAAGATCTATTGATGGAAGGAAGTTCTCATGGGCTTACTTTTTTACAATCGCAATACGGGAGTGGGCGAATTCTACACCACCGATGGTCGGGGGGGCATAAATCTGCTTCGTAGATACACCGACTGGCGGAAAACCTGGTCGCTGATCATTCCTGGTGACTTTGGAGGCAGTGGCTTCACGGACCTGTTGTTCTATGATCCGGTTGAGGGCGGAGGCGAGTTCTACACCACCGACGGTCAGGGGGGCATAAGCCTTCTTCGTAGGCATATCGGCTGGCGGAAAACCTGGTCACTGATCATTCCTGGTAATTTTGGAGGCAGTAACTTCACGGACCTGTTGTTCTATGATCCGGTTGAGGGCGGAGGCGAGTTCCACACCACCGATGGTCAGGGGGGCATAAGCCTTCTTCGTAGGCATATCGGCTGGCGGAAAACCTGGTCGCTGATCATTCCTGGTGACTTTGGAGGCAGTGGCTTCACGGACCTGTTGTTCTATGATCCGGTTGAGGGTGGAGGCGAGTTCTACGCCAGCGATTGTCAGGGGGGTATAAATCTGCTTCGTAGATACACCGACTGGCGGAAAACCTGGTCACTGATCATTCCTGGTAATTTTGGAGGCAGTGACTTCACGGACCTGTTGTTCTATGATCCGGTTGAGGGCGGAGGCGAATTCCATACTACTTACGAGGGGAGCATAAGCCAGCTCCGTAGATACACCGACTGGCGGAAAACCTGGTCACTGATCATTCCTGGTAATTTTGGAGGCAGTGGCTTCACAGACCTGTTGTTCTATGATCCGGTTGAGGGCGGAGGCGAATTCCACACCTCCGACGGTGAGGGGGGCATAAGCCTTCTTCGTAGATACACTGGCTGGCAAACAGGCTGGACGCAGATCCTGGAGTGAAGTCTTGTATTGTTGAGCGATAATTATTCTGGCTCATCCCCAAAAGATGTGAACCTGCTTGCTACGAATGACAAAGAAGATGAAAGTATCCTGTGCTGGCTACTTAGGTTATCCTTTCCAAAAATGACAGGTGCCGACTAATTAGGGCTTCCGTTAGTCCATGAAGTATCTTACATTACTACCTGTGTATATCTTTATTTTAAGCTACCTAGCGGTGATAGGAGAAAAATAACCCTATGATAGGAAAGTGTAAAACTTTGTCAGGAGATCACGATCCATTAATCTGAGCACAGGATTTCTCCAACTGTGTAAAACTTTATTTGACGGGTACAGTTGTTGTTCAGGAAGAATAAAGTCGTGGACTCGCAGAATAAAGTTGCGGACCGTAAAATAGATGATTCTCGGAGCAGATTGCTCCGAGAATCATCTATAATTATCTTGATATTCTGGAAGCTATAATGAAGTCGTTCCATTTCCTGAGACTCCGAGAGTAACACAAAACCATTCAAACTGCTTTGCATTTCTCCCGTTTTACAGATGTTCAAGCTTCCGGGAGAAATGCGAAGCTGGAAGTGGTGTATCTGGATACTTATAAGAATGAATACTTCTTGCGGCCAGATGAACCATAGCTTCTACTGCCTTCGCAAATTGCTCGTGATTCGTGCCTTTGAAACTGCCGTTGTTCATTGGATACAAATACCCTCTGTGCTTGTAATCGGGTTTCAGTATCTATATCCAACTGTATTCGTGGAATTAAGTTGTCCTTTTAGATGAGGATGGCTGTAGACAACAAACAAAGTTGTAAACCAAAAGCACTGGCGATCACTGATTAACTTGAGCGGTCGCCAGTTGCCTTTCTTCATAAAGCACTTGGATGGGGACGTTCACACTGATGAGCATACCCAACAAGCAATGATGATCCCACGGGTTGCGCAACGAGATGTAACCTGTAGCGAGCAAGGATAAAAATGTGCGCTTTGCGCGGCGGCGTTTCGGGCGTTATGAGGTCATCGATTTTCTCGCAGTCCTCTTCGGCTACGCCATTAGCGGGGAACGCACCCTGGAGGCTTTCTACGAGAGGCTCCAGCCCTTTGCTATCCCCTTCATGGCCTTGTTTGAGCGTGACCAACTTCCAGCCCGCTCGACCCTCTCGCGCTTTTTGGCGGTGCTGACTGAGGTGCCCGTTGAAGCCCTACGCACGCTCTTTCTCGATGATCTGCTCAGTCGCCCGCTCTCCAACGACTCCAACGAGAAGCAAACCGGGGGACTGGTGGATCGAACGGGCAGCGAGTGGATGGTCTTTGACATTGATGGTACGCGTGAGGCGGCCCGCCAACGTGCTTTGCCAAAGACAGAAGACCTGCCTGCACCACAGCGTCGCTTGAACCAAACGTGTGCCCCTGGCTACACCGGGCGCAAGCGCAGAGAGGTCGTCCGTACGCGCACGGTTGTCTCTCAGGCCCATAGCTACCAATGGCTCGGCAGTTTTGGCAACCGCGGCAACGGTCGCTACCGAACAGAACTACGCCAGGCTCTCGCAGCCATTGGTCGCTACCTCACGGCGCACCAGCTTCCGCAGGAACGCACCTTGCTGCGGCTCGACGGTCAATATGGCTCCGGGGCTGTGCTCTCCGATCTGGCTGGCTTCGCCTTTGTGACCCGCGGCAAAGAGTACTCCGTGCTTGATCATTTTCTCATCCAGGTGCGTCTGCATCTGCCCCCTGATCAGTTCCAGCAGCGACCGGAAAGTCAGATCGTGCGGAGCCTCTACGACTGTCCGGAGGTGCCGGTAGGGCCCGAGGGGGGGCTGTGCCGCGTGGTCGTGGCAACTCATCCCGCGAGCAAAAAGAAGAGCCCGGTTGGTGTCACGCGGGAAGGCGTCGTCTACGAACTCTTCTTCACCAACCTGCCGCGGCAGGCATTCACCGCCTCTGATGTTGTCGAGCTGTATCTGCATCGCGGCGCCTTTGAACCTCAGCTTTCAGATGAAGACGAAGAACAGGACCCCGACCGCTGGTGCTCTCACTCGGCCGGGGGGCAGGAATGCTGGCAGGTGGTGTCGCAATGGATCTGGAATATCCGGCTGGAGCTGGGGCATCAGCTCAAACCCTCGCCACTGCGCACAACGGAGTTTGCTCCTCCCGTTAGAGAGACCACGGCAAAGGAGGCACCTGTGCAGGGCTATGGCACACCTGTGGTCGCCTTGCCTGTAAATTTTGGAATGAAGCTGTTGATTTCTTTGCAATTACTCTGGTGATCAGATAGACTAAGGGAAGTTGGTGTTGTTGGCTCCCTTCGCACGAGAAGGAACGTGTCATGGCAGAACCATTTTTACCACTCACGGCGCTGACTTCGGATCAAAGAGCACAAGCCTTGGAACGTTTTACCATCATCCGCCCTGCTCTAGAAGAAGGGGTCTCCCGGGCGCAGGTGGCACGTACCTCTCAGATTGCACCCAGTACGGTACAGCTCTGGATCAAACGCTATCGAGAGAAAGGCTTGGCAGGGCTGGCAAACAACGTAGCGCGCTCAGATAAAGGAAAGTCTCGCAAGTTGCCAGAGACCGCGATCCAGTTGATTGAGGGGCTGGCCTTACAAAAACCTCCACGTTCGATGGCCGCTATTCATCGTCAGGTCGCCACCATAGCCAAAGAACAGGGGTGGAAACCTCCCAGTTATGATCGTGTTCGCCACATCATCAAAGGTCTTGATCCGGCCCTGGTGACCTTTGCACACCAGGGAGCTGCTGCTTACCGAGAAGAATTTGACCTCCTGTATCGGCGAGAAGCGACCCACTCCAATGCCATGTGGCAGGCTGACCATACTCCGCTTGACATTGTGCTGCTGGACGAAGCAGGCAAGCCCGCCCGGCCCTGGTTAACGGTGATCGAGGATGATTACAGCCGAGCTATTGCGAGTTTCCGACTCACGTACCAGGAACCGACCGCGCTCACGACGGCCTTAGCTCTTCGTCAGGCGATCTGGCGCAAAGAAGATTCCCACTGGCACATCTGTGGCATCCCCAGCGTCTTCTACACCGATCATGGCAGCGACTTTACCAGCAAACATATGGAGCAAGTGGCCGCAGATCTGGGCATCGAACTGATCTTTTCCGAAAAGGGAGTGCCTCGCGGACGCGGCAAAATCGAGCGTTTCTTTCGCAGCGTGAACGAACTGTTTCTGCAAGACGTTCCTGGCTATGCGCCGAAGGGGTATCAAAAAGAAGAGGTTCTCATTCGATACGACCCGGTAGATCTCGCAGAGATCCATGTGTTCTACCAGGATCGTTTTTTGTGTCGTGCCATCTGCCAAGAATTGTCAGGACAAACGGTCAGCTTGAAGGAGATCGAAAAGGCGCGAAGTGCGCGGCGCAAACAGGTCCGGGTTGGCCTCTCGACACGTGAAGCTGTCGTTGAACATTTTCTCGCGGTCCATCAAGAAGAAGCGCCGAGGCCAAAGGCGCACGTTCCAGAACCGGAAACGGAAGGACGGCCACAACTGAAGGGATATATCAATGAGTGAAGAGCCTGAGACGAAAGAACTGGTGTTTGCTCCCACCAAGGAGTATCTGCGCTTTGGAGAATTCTGCGATGCCTGCCGGAAATATCACTACGTCGGGATCTGTCACGGAGTTCCCGGAGCGGGAAAAACGCGCTCTGCCCAAGAATACGCCAAATGGGACATGCTCTCTCCGTTATTTCCGGAAGAGCTGTTTACACTGGTTGGGCGGCGCTATCTCGATGACCAATTCCCCCACAAGCCGTTCTCAGTCCCTGGTTCTCCTGCTTTCACTGAGGTGCTTTCTTGTCGGACCGTGTACTATACCGCTCCGGTAGCCGCGACACCCTCGCGCATCGAGCGAGAAGTGATGGCCCTCTCTGCAACCCTCTCCTATTTAGTTGAAGCAGCCGAGCAAGCCAGTCGTGGGAAGGATGATTTTTTACTGGCGTATCGGTTGCCCAAACGAGCGGAATTAGTGATTGTCGATGAAGCCCAGCGCCTGAAAATGGCGGGACTCGAGCAGCTCCGCGACCTCTATGATCGCGGGAACTTCGGCTTAGTCTTGATGGGCCAACCAGGGTTAGAAAAAAGTTTGGCGCGTTACCCGCAACTATATTCCCGCGTGGGGTTTGCCCATCAGTTTCATGTACTCTCCGAGGAAGAAACCAGGTGGCTCCTCGAACAGCGTTGGAGCCACCTGGGCATGCATATTCGTGTGGATGATTTTACGGATCAAGAAGCTCTGGCTGCTATTGTGCGTATTACTGGAGGCAATTTTCGCGTCATACACCGCCTCCTGATGCAGATCGAGCGTATTTTGGAAATTAACCACCTGCAGGCGGTGATCAAAGAGGTGGTGGAAAAAGCGCGAGAAAAACTGGTCTTGGGATAAGCCGAGTACCGATGAGCTGTCTCAAAATCGTTCGGTTTCTTGAGACCTTCGGTTTTGTTTCAGATGATCCTGTCTTATCCATGAGAAAGTTTGTCTTACCTCTCATACGAAAGCCGCAGGTGGCATGAGACGTATGATCATCTCAGAGATGTTCGATACAACGTGATGGACGTCCCTGTTTGTGCAAGGGTCAATACGATGGAACGCATTTGAACCCATCTCGAAGAGGACAGGTGATCGTCTTATCAAAAGAGAGTGAAAGCCATGGATAAACTCATCGTTTGCCCGATCTTGATTGGCCGAGCAGTAGATCTGACAGCTCTTCAGGCGCTCATTGACCAGACAAAACAAGGGAAAGGGCAGGTTGCTTTGATCAGTGGTGAGGCTGGGATTGGCAAATCACGTCTGGTGGCTGAGGCGAAAACGTACGCTGCCAACCAGGGATTCTTGCTCCTGCAAGGGAACTGCTTTCAGACAGATCGCGTCTTTCCCTACGCTCCTTTCCTTGATTTGTTGCAGGCGTATTTCTCTCGTTCTTTCCCTCAGACGGAACGTCACGACCTGGCACCGTTTGCGCAAGAACTCTCGCAGTTTCTCCCTGATGTGACACCTCTCATTTCTGAGTCTACACCTCTCCTGGTACCCTCCGCTCCTGATCCACAGCAGGAGAAACGCCGTCTGTTTGCCCTACTGCTCCATTTTTTCACACAGCAGACCACGCACCAACCCTTGCTGTTCATCCTTGAGGATCTCCACTGGAGCGACAACACCAGCCTTGAACTCCTCTTGTACCTGGCGCGGGGATGTAGACACCTGCCGATCCTTTTTGTGGTGACCTACCGAAGTGATGAAGTGTCTCCAGAGTTGAGGCACTGCCTGGCAGAACTTGACCGGGAGCACCTGGCGCAGGACTTCTCCTTGCAACGGCTCGACCGTACCGAGGTCGATACGATGCTCCAGGCTATCTTTGCCATGCACCAGACAATACCTACCGGTCTGGGAGAAAGCATATATGCGCTTACTGAGGGAACCCCTTTCTTCATTGAGGAGGTACTGAAATCGCTGATCGCAACCGGTGAAATCGCCTCCAAAGATGGAGTCTGGGAGCGCACCTTGCTCTTTGGCACGCACACACGCCAGCCATCCATTCCACGAAGCGTCCATGATGCCGTCTACCAAAGAACAAAGCAGTTGAGTGTTTCGGCCAGACAGGTGTTAACCCTGGCGGCGGTGGCGGGCAGGCGCTTCGATCTCACCATTCTTCGGCAGGTAACGCATGCCGAAGAGTCCCACATCTTGGTGTTGATGAAGGAATTGGTGGCGGCACAATTCGTGATGGAAGAAGCTTCCGACCAGTTTTCTTTCCGTCACGCGCTCACACGGCAGGCCGTCTACTCAGAGCTACTTGCAGGTGAACGCAGAGCGTTGCATCGTACCCTCGCCGAAACGATCGAGCAGAGCGCCCTCCCCTCCTCGATCCTGGATGCCCAGTTGGTCGACCTCGCATATCACTTCTATGAAGGAGGTATCTGGTCAAAGGCTGTGGAGTATGGACAACGCGCCGGAGAACGGGCGCTGATCCTGTACGCGCCCCGCGCAGCAATTGAGCACTTTACACGCGCACTCGGCGCGCTGAAGCACCTTGCCAGCACTCCGCCAGCAACAGTGTTGCGGGCACGAGGACAGGCTTACGAAACGATCGGCGAGTTTGAACAGGCGCGCAGCGATTACGAGCATGCCCTCTCGATTGCCCGGCAGACACAGGACGGCATCATGGAATGGCAGAGCTTCCTGGACCTCGGATTCCTGTGGGCAGAGCGCGACTATGCACAGGCGGGACAGTGGTTCCGCGGCTCCCTCGATCTTGCACAGGGGTTGGCCGATCCGAGATTCCATGCTCGCAGCCTCAATCGCGTCGGCAACTGGCTGATGAATACTGGACAGGTTACCGACGGGTTGCAGGCGCACCAGGAAGCGCTGGCCATCTTTGAAAGGCTCCAGGACAAAGAGGGCATGGCCGAAACCTTCGACCTGCTGGGTATGGCCAACGGTATCTATGGGGATACCATACAAGCAGTGGAGCAGTACGACCGTGCCATTGCCATCCTGCGAGAGCTGAGTGACCGGCAGGGGCTTATCTCCAGTCTGACCTCGCGCGTGGCATACGCCAGCCTCAGTTGGGTTGAAACCACGGCTAGCGGTTGCGAACCAGCCGCGCACTGTTCCCACGACATCATGGAAGCGCTGAGCCTGGCGCGTCAGGTCGACTCCCTGAATGGGCAGGCCTTTGTCGAGTGGTGCGCGGGTCTAGCTTTTGCTTCCTTTGGGCAACTTGGTCAAGGGCTGGTACACGCACAGGAGTCCGTGCGGATCGCCACCGAGATCCAGCACGCGCAGTGGCTGGCAGCTGCGTATTTCACCCTGGGTCGCGTCTACTTCTTGCTCCTGGAAGCCAACCTGGCGGTACAAGCATTCGAAACAGGTCTTGCGCTCGCCAGAGACACCGGTTCAGCCTGGTGGGTCGGCACTATTACGGCATACCTGGCGCAGGCGTATCTGTTGCAAGGAACCCGGCCGCGAGCAGCCGCGGTGCTCCAGGCAGTGATGAGACGCGATCAGCAGCCTACGAGTTCGACAGAGCGCAGGCTATGTTGGGCCTGGGGTGAACTTGCCCTGGCAAATGATGAGGCGGAGGTGGCGCTGAGCGTTGCTGGGAGGTTGCTCGACTCAGCCCCAGGAGCGACAAGGGCGCAACCCATTCCCTGGCTCCTCAAGCTCACAGGGGAGGCGCTGGGGGCGCTCGCGCGCCGAGAAGAAGCCATCCAGGTCTTAGAGGAAGCCAGGCGCGGCGCCCTGGCTCGCCAGGAGCAGCCCCTCCTCTGGCAGATCCATCGTGCGCTGGGACGACAGCACCGGCGCCTCAAGCAGGAAGACCTGGCCCGGCGCAATTTCGCCTCGGCGCGCCAGGAGATCGCATTCCTGGCAAGCACGATTGACGATGGCTCCCTGCACGATCAGTTCTTGCAGGCCGCGCTGGCCACCCTTCCCAGGGAAAAACCGATCTCTGCGAACCGCGCTGCCAAACAGGCTTACGCTGGGCTCACAGAGCGTGAACTCGAAGTGGTGGTGCTGATTGCGCAGGGGAAATCCAATCGCGAGATTGCTGAGGTGCTGGTTGTGGCCAAAATAACCGTTGAGACTCACGTCAACAACATCCTGCACAAGCTTGGCTTCACTTCGCGTACACAGATCGCGGTGTGGGCCGTCGAAAGAGGCCTGGCCAAACACTAACCTGGCTCGTTGCCGCGAACGCCAAGCCCCAGTGCTTCGCTACCTCTCCTTTTCTGCGCGCATCCTTCGCTGCTCTCTCCATGTGAGGTGCTTCCTTTCTCCATGTATTCCCTTTGCATATCTCCATGTGAGCTATGATGAAAAGAAGGTGCGATCTCGACTACACTTTGAGTAGCTCATGAGCGTACGAATGACTATCGAAACATACACACAGAGGAGATTCGAACATGACCACACAACCAGCAATTGACACACACAAGACCGAGGCGTTTCTCGGCAAGGTCATCGGTGATGCAGGTGGGATGACGACCACCATCTTTGCTGCCATCGGCGACCGGCTGGGCCTCTTCAAGAGCCTGGCACATGGGCCTGCCACCAGTGCGCAATTGGCGACCCGCGCGAATATTAACGAACGCTACGCACGAGAGTGGCTCGGCGCGATGGCGAGCGCTGGCTACGTCGAGTATGACTCAGTGAGTCATTCCTTTACACTGCCACCTGAATATGTCCCTATCCTGGCACAGGAGAGCGGCCCGATCTTCCTGGGTGGACTACACCAGATGCTGCTGGGCATGGCCGGACCTATCGATGCGCTGGTGCAGGCCTTCCAGCGGGGCGGCGGCGTGGCTCAGGCGAATTACGATGAGAACGTCTGGGATGGCATGGAGCGGTTCACCAACGGGTGGTACGAGAACATGCTGCTCCAACAGTGGCTCGCGGTGATGCCCGATGTCCAGGAGCGACTGACACGCGGCGTCTCAGTCGCCGACATAGGCTGTGGCCGTGGACGCGGCGTCATCAAACTAGCACAATCATTCCCTCGCTCCCGCTACGTCGGCTATGATGTGTTCCAACCCTTTATCGACCGCGCAAACGCCAATGCGCAGGCAGCCGGAGTGGCCGACCGCGTTCGCTTCCAACACCTGGACGCCTCGCATGGCCTTCCTGAGCAGTACGATGTGATCACCACGTTCGACGTGGTACATGATGCCGCCGATCCACGCGGATTGTTGCAAAGCATCCGCAAGGCGTTGCGTCCTGATGGCAGATACCTTTGCCTGGAGATGAACGGCGCGGAGACCGTTGAGGGGAATGCAGGTTCCATAGGGACGTTGCTCTACGGTTTCAGCATCCTCTACTGCATGACCACCTCGTTACACGACCACGGTGAGGGCCTGGGAACGGTGGGATTGCCCGAGTCGAAGGTGCATGAGCTGTGTAGCGAAGCAGGCTTCAGCAGCGTGCAGCGTGCTCCGACCGAAAATCCATTCAACTCATTCTTTGTCGCTACACCATAATATGAACGGTCGATGAGAGTCGCGGCTCTTGCAGCTGCCACTCTCAGTCGGCACATCAGCAGCGTGTACGACGGGAGTGATTGCCCTGAATGCTCGTTCACCTCACGAGAAAGTGAGGAGCGCGTCAAAGCGTCGTATGGGGACAATGATGAGCGCTTGGCGACCATCAAGAGCAAGGACGATCCAACGAATTTCTTCCGCGTGAATCAGAACATCAAGCCTGCACAAGAAGGAGAAAGTAGCATGGCAATCTTCCAAAAGAAAAGCTTCAACACTCCAGATAAGAGACGAACTCCACTGCGCGTCACAATGGATATGGTCTCTTTTGATGGCATGTCTGTCGCCTGAGCTTTCGTCATGGTATGTTCTGACTCGGCTGCTGCTGGTGATGTTTGGCCTTGGGGAGGGAAGCCTGGTGTCGATGGCGTTGCTGACCGGGGTGATGGTCGCGGAAAAAACGTTTCGGGTGGTCAGCGTCTCAGTCCCGCCATAGGAATTGCACTGCTACTGCTGGCGGTTCTGTGGCTGGCTCATCCTGCCTGGCTACTGAGTAGTATTGGAGTGTAATAACTGCGAAAATCTACGTGGTGCTTCCTCACCATCTCCGTGTTTTCGTCGATGGAAAGGCCAGGAAAATACGCTACACTCGTCGAAGTCGACCAAAATCAAGTAATATGGTCTGCGTAAGAAAGCGACAGGAAAACTATGGCTGACACACTGAAATTGATGGCTGTCCTGGCCCACCCTGATGACGAATCGTTGGGTTCTGGCGGCATGCTGGCGAAATATGCGGCCGAAGGCATCGAAACCTCTCTCGTCACCGCCACGCGGGGTGAGCGTGGCTGGTTCGGCGATGAACGTGAAAATCCAGGCTTAGAGACACTGGGCCAGATACGTGAAGCGGAATTACGAGCGGCAGCCGCAGCCCTTGGTATCCACAGCGTCAATTTCCTGAATTACATTGATGGCGAACTGGACCAGGCCCATCCGGCTGAGGTCGTGTCAAAGATTGTCGAACATCTGCGGCTCGTCAAGCCTGATGTCGTTGTCACATTCGGCCCCGATGGAATCTACGGACATCCAGATCACATTGCCATTTCACAGTTTACCACCGCTGCCGTCATTGAAGCTGCCAGCGCCGCTTCTCCGTACTACCGGGAACTTCCTCCCCATCGTGTAGCGAAGCTGTATTTTATGTCGCCAACACGGAACTTATTGGATGTCTACCAATTCGCCTTTGGTGACCTGGTCATGCATATCGATGGTGTCGAACGACGCGGTGTTGGGTGGCCTGATTGGCAGATTTCGACCAGGATTGATACCTGGAACTATTGGCGCACGGTCTGGAAGGCGGTGTGCTGTCACCAGACACAACTCCCAGCGTACCATTTACTCGAGGGCTTGCCTGAAGAGAAACATAGAGTGCTCTGGGGTTGTCAAACCTATTATCGTGCCTTCAGCCTGGTCAATGGTGGACGGACGGTTGAGCATGATTTGTTTGAGGGACTGCGATAGTAATATGGTGTCGGAATCTGGTCGGCTTGCCAAAGCTGCTACGCAAACAAGCAAGACAATAAGAGAGGAAGTAACTATCATTATGGATAAGACACACGCGTTGAGATATCGTATCGCGCCGCTCGAAATGAGCCCCAGCGAATTTCGCAAAGCAGGCTATCGATTGGTAGATCAGGTGGCTGAGTTGCTTTGTAGCCTCCCAGAGCGGCCTGTCGCTCCAAACGAATCACTCGCAGCGCTTCGAGCCTTGCTTGGCTCTCGTTCTCTGCCAGAACTAGGTCAGGATGCGAGTTCCTTACTTGATGAAGCGGCCGATTTGTTGTTTGATCATTCGGTGTTCAACGGTCACCCTCGTTTCATGGGATTTATCACCTCCTCTGCCGCGCCCATCGGAGCATTGGGCGATTTATTGGCGGCAGCAGTGAATGCAAATGTGGGTGCCTCGCTGCTCGCACCGATGGCCACCCAAATCGAATCTCAGGTCGTTCGTTGGATCGCGGAGTTGATTGGCTACCCACCAGACTGTGGTGGTCTACTTGTGAGCGGCGGAAACATGGCCAATTGTATCTGCTTTCTGGCGGCTCGCAAAGCCAAAGCCGATTGGGATGTACGAACGGTTGGTATGTATATGGAGACAAGCCGCCGCCTGCGTGTATATACCTCACTTGAAACCCATACCTGGGTTCAAAAGGCTGCCGATATGTATGGCCTGGGAACCGAGTCAATCCGCTGGATCCCCGTCGATCAAGCGCTTCGGATGGATACATCAGCGTTACGCGCACAGATTCAAGCGGATCGCACAGAAGGTGATCTGCCGTTCCTTGTTGTCGGGACAGCAGGGACTGTTAGCACCGGAGCTGTCGATCCTCTTCCCGAACTGGCTGCCATCTGTCGGGAGTATGGTCTCTGGTTTCATGTCGATGGGGCGTATGGAGCTTTAGCAGCCATGCTTCTGGATAGGGGAGATGTTGAGGTTCCAGTAGATCTGAGGGGCATACGTGAAGCCGACTCCGTTGCGGTTGATCCACACAAGTGGCTGTATGCGCCGCTCGAAGCCGGATGTGCGTTAGTGCGTGAATCTGGGCTCCTCCGTGATGCGTTTAGCTATCACCCCACATACTACAATTTTGATCAGGAGGACACCACGGCTTCGATCAACTACTATGAGTATGGCCCGCAAAACTCACGAGGCTTTCGTGCCTTGAAGGTCTGGCTGGCATTGCGCCAGGCCGGGCGAGAAGGCTACGAGGGCATGATCTCTGACGACATCCAATTGGCGCAGGAACTGTACCGGGTTGTGGAGACGCAGCTCGAACTACAGGCCTTTACGCAGGACTTGAGCATCACCACGTTTCGTTATGTCCCGCCAGATCTTCTGCCCGGCTCGCAAGAGATTGAAAGCTACTTGAATGCGTTAAATGCCGAGCTCTTGACTCAATTGCAGAAGCGCGGCGAGGCCTTCCTCTCCAATGCGGTGATTGGAGAAACATTCGTGTTACGTGCTTGTATCGTGAATTTCCGCACCTCACTTGAGGACATTGAAGCTCTCCCTGGCATCGTCATCCGCATCGGCAGAGAGGTAGATGCGGCCATCCGTCCGGGAAAACAGAAAGACCCAGAAAGGAACATTCGATGAATGCAGTCGATATTCTGAAGTATGGTCAACAAACGGTGCTCCAAACTCTTCAGAGCTTCCCCGAAGCATCGTGGGAAACCCCAAGTGCATGCGGGGTCTGGTCCGTGAAGGACATCATCGCCCACCTGGCCTCCTATGAGCTGGTGTTGATCGATGTGCTGAGCACCTTTGCAAGGAGCGAATCTGACGTATCAACACCCTACCTGATCAGGTATACTGAACCGGGTGGTCAATTTAACGACGAGGAAGTGGCCGTACGCAAACAGAAATCCATGAAAGAAGTGCTGGGGGAGTTTAACGATGCACATGCTCGCGTTATGTCGATGATACTCCGGATTTCCCCGGAAACGCTTCGTCAAACCGGAACATTGCCGTGGTACGGGACAGGGTACTCCCTGGATGATGTGCTCGTGTATATGTACTATGGGCATAAACGCGAGCACAGCGCTCAGATTGCTGCCTTTCGCGATCAGTTATCATAACCAGGCTTATCGTGATTTGACCCGTTGAGTGATAAACGAGCATTTGTCGCTCAACAGGTCAAACCGTCATCAGATGTGGATGATGTTGGCAAGATAAAGATCCTCCCTATCAATAGACGTATAGAGCCACACACCAGAGTTATGAGGAGAACTCAGGGAAAAGGGAGCGAAAGGATACGATATATTCTTTTGTGATGATTCTATCACATCGGTTAGCAATGGATAACACCAGGCTTGTAAGGTTGTGAAAAAGACTGCCTGTTTCTTCCCAGGCATGGTGAATGGTGGTATAGAGGGCATTTCCTAACTCATAAGCCCTCCCACACATGAGCTAAAACACGCTTTGGAGAGCGGATGAGATCGGGACGACCGGCCTGTTGCGCAGCTAAAGCAACGATGACGGCGGCTGTGTAGGTCAGAGCAACTTGCTGAGTGATGGTGGACCAGCCTGCGAGGGGAGGTCGTTGCAGATGGAAGAAGAGAAACACACGATCAAAGAAGCGTTCGATGCCACTGCGTTTGCCCAACTCCTCTTTGGTCCAAGTGGGAGGCAAACAGGAACGGTTTTTCTGGCGTTTGGGATTCCAAGGGATAACCGCGACGGCACCCAGAACCCCATGAATCCAGGTGATGAGACGCAGGCCCCAATAGGCCTGTCAGTGTCTTTCTGACGAAAAGATACGACGTACCATATAACTAGCGAGTTCTGCGAGTTGAGTGTATGCCTTGCATCCGAAAATGAATGGCTTCCATGCCCGGGAAACCAAGCAGTGGCTTGTCTTCTCGCGTCAACCAGAGGTGATGGTGACTGTGCTGGCAGAACTGGCGACTTCGATGTCGTAGTACGAGGCAGTCGGATCAAAGTCGGAGCTTTGTAGCCAGACGTTGTTCCCCATATTGCTGAAGGTTTGATCGTCGAAGACAAATGTGGAGACCCAACCCTTGAGGTGGGCTCGGGCGGCGACGCCAGCAGGGCGTCGAACGGTGATCTCTGATGCTCCCCCACTGATCCGTATGGGAACCACACCAGAGGGCGCGGGGAGCTCCAGATGGATCATGCTCACCCCCCCCTTGACCTCCAGCCCGGCGAGATCGAGACCACCCAGTTTGGTGGTGATCTCCGATGCTCCGCCCTGGATCACAATCCACCACGGGATGGCGACGCTGAGCGCGACCTCCGCTGCGCCCTTCCCCCCGCCCAGAACCAACAGACGTCGTGGATAGCGGATAGTGACCACCCCATCTTTGGCCTTCACGTCCGGCACCGGTCCCTCGAAACGGGCCTGGTAGAGTTCGTCCATTCTATCGTCCGTGCGCACGATCAGCCGGGAACTTCCGCAGGAGACGACGAGCCGACCACTCTCCAGACCTCCCAGCGGAGCGGAAAAGATTCCCCCCTCGCCTGATGGCGCCTCTCGCAACCGGACAATTTCCTGCCTGGATATCATGTTGCTGCGTTTGAGAAACTCCAGGAGGAAGGCAATTTGCTCATCGTCGTAGTGCGACGCCAGTTCATCCCACGCGTGCCCTCGGGAAGCGAAAATGGAGCTGACCTCATGTATTTCGTCCTTGCCTCTTTCGAGCCGGACGATGACCCTGCGGCCGTCGTTGGGGTCGCGCTCCCGGTGTACAAGTCCGGCCTTCTCCAACCGATTGAGTATCCCTGTGAATGTCCCGGTGGTGAGCCCCATGAGATCGGCAAGCTGACCAGCGGAAGCTTCACCTGTGCTCTCCAAGAGATCAATGACCTGCATGTCCGTGTCGGTCATCTCGATCCGAGCCGCTGCTGCTCGGAAGAAGGAGGCGCCCAGCCCATAGCACTGCCGGAGCTCATGCGCGAGTCCCCCGAGGACCTCCGTCTGTTTTTTCTGAGAACCACTTGACAATTTTTATTTCTCCGTCTATTATATATTTATCTTGCTAAACAAGGTAAATTATCGTAATTTAGATCGCATATAAAGCAAATATCAATGCTGTTTGCTGGATATACAAGTCATTTGCATTATAGCATAGGAAGGTGTTCTGTGTCATGATGATTGAAACACGAGGGTTGCGCAAGTCATTCGGCGACCATGTGGTGCTCGACGGCATCGACCTGGACGTGGCTGAAGGGTCGATCTTCGCGCTACTCGGCCCCAATGGTGCTGGTAAGACCACAATGGTTCAGATCTTGTCCACGCTTATCGGCGCTGATAGTGGCAAGGTGCGGGTTGCCGGACACGACCTGGTCAGAGAGCCTGATGCGATCCGCGCAGCGATTGGCGTCACCGGCCAGTTCTCGGCAGTAGACAACCTGCTGACCGGCAAGGAGAACCTGCTCTTGATGGCAGATCTGCACCACCTGTGCAGATCTGAAGGCCGACGGCGTGCAGCCGAGGTACTCGACCGCTTTGATCTGGTCGATGCAGCCAGGAGGAAGCCCGCCACCTACTCCGGGGGTATGCGGCGCCGACTCGACCTCGCGATGACCCTGGTTGGCGACCCCCGCGTCATCTTCCTCGACGAGCCAACCAGCGGCCTGGACCCGCGCAGCCGCCACACGATGTGGCAGATCATCCGCGACCTCGTGGCCGGCGGTGTCACGATCTTGCTCACCACGCAGTACCTGGAAGAGGCGGATCTGCTCGCCGACCGGATCGCGGTTCTCGATCAGGGGAAGCTGGTTGCCCAGGGGACCCCCGACGAGCTCAAACGTCTCATCTCCGGTGGCCACATCCGCTTGCAGTTCGCCGACGCGAGCGGGTTCGAATCGGCTGCCCGCACTCTGGGCGAGGTGACGCGCAACGACAATGAGCTCACGCTCCAGGTCCCGACCGACGGCAGCGTCCGGTCACTGAAGGCTGTGCTCGACCGGCTCGACAATGAATCTATTGTTGTCAATGACTTGACGATTCACACTCCCGACCTTGACGATGTTTTCTTCGCCATAACCTCCCATCCCGACGCCCAGAAAGGTAACGTACGATGAACTCTCTTTCCTTTACTCTACGCGATTCGGCGACGATGCTGCGGCGCGATGTCCGGCACTCGCTGCGCCGCCTCTCGATGACGCTAAGTGGCCTACTGACACCAATCGTCCTGCTGGTGCTGTTCGTCTACGTGTTCGGCGCGACGTTGGGCGCTGGCCTTGGCGGCGTGGTACATGGCGGCGCCTACATCAACTACGTCGCGCCCGCGATTATCCTCGCGACTGTGGGCAGCGGGTGTGCGACGACTGCGATAAACCTCTGCATGGACATGAGCGAAGGTATCATTGCCCGCTTCCGCACCATGGCGATCTCCCGCGCCTCCGTGCTGACCGGACAGGTTCTCGGAAGCCTGATCCGAACGATGATCAGCATCGGCCTCGTCCTCGGGGTGGCGCTACTCATGGGCTTCCGGCCCACCGCGGGTCCCGTCGCCTGGATCGAGGCGCTCGGCCTCATCGCGTTGTTCACCTTCGCGGTCACGTGGATGGGGGTGGTGTTTGGCCTGGTGGGCAAAACGCCCGCAGGAGCCAATAGCCTCTCCCTCATCTTCCTCCTGCTGCCGTTCATCAGCAGTGCGTTTGTCCGCCCGGAGTCGATGCCAGCCGGGATACGCTGGTTCGCCGAGTACCAGCCCTTCACGACTGTCATCGACACGCTGCGGGGGCTGCTGCTGGGGACCCCGATCGGAAACAGCGCGGTCCTCGCCGTCGCCTGGTGCGTCGGCCTCGCCCTGGCCGGATACCTGTGGGCACGCGCGGTCTACAACCGTGACCCTGTCAAGTAGGCAGGCGAAACTGAAATGTGCAGTCTATTATGTTGACTGTTCTCACGAGGAGAAAGACATGACAAATCAGGAACGAACAAAGATCCTTGAGATGGTCGCCTCTGGAAAGCTTACGATCGAACAAGCTGATCAATTACTGGAAAGACTCGGCGCTCAAAGCCTTGCTGATGCGGAGAAGCGGCCAGACCAGAGACAGCGAGCAGCGGGATTCACCAATTTCACAGGAGAGCAAATGGCTGCTTTGGAGGTCTATGAAGTAGATGCAGACTACATCAGGGCGTTGCAAGAGGCAGGATTAAGGGATCTGACCGTGAAGCAACTCATCTCTTTGAAGAACTATGAGGTAGATGCAGATGATATTGTGGCGTTACGAGAGGCAGGCTTCACCGATCTGACCGTGAAGCAACTCATCTCTTTGAAAACGTATGAAGTAGATGCAGATTATGTCAGGGCGTTGCGAGAAGCGGGCTTCACCAATCTGACAGTGGAACAACTCATCTCCTTGAAGAACTATGAGGTAGACGCAGATGATATTGTGGCGTTACGAGAGGCAGGCTTCATCAATTTGACCGTGAAGCAACTCATCTCTTTGAAGAACTATGAGGTGGATGCAGATTATGTCAGGGCGTTGCAAGAGGCAGGCTTCACCAATCTGACAGTGGAACAACTCATCTCCTTGAAGAAGCATGGCGAGTAGGCGAGGCTCGGCCATACGGAGGATCCGCTAGTCTGCGTGGATGTGGAACACGAGATCTCACGTTCTTGGCCCACGCGAAACTCCGTATTCCTCAAACAGACTGGACATTCTTGAAAGGGTCAGCGCTCCAAACCTTCGGGTACAGTTTTCAGGTTTGGATGCGCTGACCCCAGTATTCCCTTTTCGCGCTTTTAACGAAAGGTCTCCTGGTACCATATAACCATCGTTATATGGTACTCATTAGGTTGTGTCAGGACCACTTGCAAGTGGAACCTCTCTGCGCTCTCATTGGAAAAGGGTTGACATATCTCGACCAATTGTGCTATATTTCGTCCATGCAGACGAAAAAAATATCGGACGGACAGAAGCGCCCCTCCTTTATTGAGGCTGCCAGGCGAGCACAGCTCATCGAGTGCGCGGTCGAGACGATTGCCACACTGGGCTATGCCCAAGCCTCGCTGGCTCAAGTCGCCAAGCGGGCGAACATTAGCAAGAGCGTGATCACCTATTACTTCAAAAGCCGGGAGGAGTTGCTCGAACAGGTCGTCACCAAGATCTACACGGCTGCGGTGCAGGCCGTGACCCCGCAGATCGCTGCGCAACCGACGGCTCAGCTTCGGTTGCAAGCCTATATCCGCTCGGCAGTTGACTATATTGGCAGCCACCGGATGCGGATGGTGGCGCTCCTGGAAATCGCCCTCAACTTTCGCACGGCGGACGGCAAGCTTCGCTACCGTGGAACCGAAGAGTGGATTCTGACCGCTTTAGAGGCCCTCTTGCGCCAGGGGCAAGAAGAAGGGGAGTTCAGAGCATTCGACCAGCACGTGATGGCGGTGACCATCAGACAGGCCATTGATGTGGTGGCGCCCCTTCTCGCGGCTCACCCAAACCTTGATACCGATTCGTATGCGCTGGAACTGGTGACGCTGTTCGACCGGGCCACCCGCAAGGAATGAACTCTCTCATGCTCTGAAAGGAGAAGTATGCCAGAACCACTTATTCATATCGAACACCTTTCCCGCTTCTTTGGCCCCGTCAAAGCGCTTGATGATCTCTCCCTGGAGGTGCCTGCGGGCATCGTCTTTGGGTTCCTGGGACCAAATGGGGCGGGCAAAACCACGACCATCCACCTGCTGCTGGGCCTGCTGGAACCAACAACGGGTCAGGCCAGGGTGCTGGGTTTTGATACGCGCACCCAGGCCGATGCCATTCGCACCCGCAGTGGGGCGCTGCTCGAATTTGCGGGACTCTACGAGCGCATGAGCGCCCAGGACAATCTCGACCTGTACGGGCGCATCTCTCACATGCCTGCGCCCGCCCGTCAGGCGCGCATCAAAGAACTGCTCACCCACCTGGAATTATGGGACCGCCGCCGCGACCTGGTGGGGACCTGGAGCCGGGGCATGAAACAGAAACTCGCGGTCGCCCGCGCGCTCTTTCACCATCCGCCACTCGTCTTTCTGGACGAGCCGACTGCCGGGTTTGATCCGATAGCGGCGGCGGCTTTGCGCGAGGACCTGGCCGGCCTGGTCGAACGGGAAGGAGTGACGGTCTTTCTCAACACCCACAATCTGACCGAGGCCGAAAAGCTCTGTGCCCAGGTCGGCGTGATTCGCCAGGGCAAACTCGTCACGGTTGGCGCCCCCGATGAGCTGCGTGCCAGGACCGGCGGCCCGATGGCCGAGATCGTGGGGCGTGGCTTCACCGAGCAGATGCTGGCCACGCTCCGAGAACGGCCAGAGGTCGCCCATGCCGAATTGCACAACAGCCATCTCGTCTTGGAACTGCGCGGAGAGAGCAAGATGGGCCCGCTCGTGAGTTTGCTGGTGCATGCAGGCGCAGAGGTGGAGGAAGTGCGCCGGGGCAAGGCCAGCCTGGAAGACGTATTTTTGACCTTGATGGAGGAAGAACAAAGATGAACGATATCTGGACCATGATGTGGAAAGAATCGAAGGACCTGCTCTTCCAGGGCGGGTGGAAGGCATCGATACGCCCCTTGCTCTTGATCGGTATTATGGGCATCTACCTCCCATTGCAGTTCGGGCTTCAGTGGCTAGCACTCTCGCCTATCGAGCTGTTCGTGATTCTCTGGATTCCCTTTTCTGTCATCATTAGCTTTATTGGCGATGCCATCGCTGGGGAGCGTGAGCGACATACACTAGAAACCTTGCTGGCCAGCCGCATATCCGATCGAGCGATTCTGCTGGGGAAGGTGGTTGTGACAGTGGGATATGCCTGGGGAATGGCTCTCGGTGGCCTTCTGCTCGGCCTGATTCTGGTCAACCTGTTCAGGGGGAACGGTGGTGGGTGGATGTTCTATCATCCTTTCGACTTGTTCCTTGAAGCTCTTGCTTTGAGTCTACTGACCTGTATACTGGGAGCAAGTGCCGGAGTGCTGGTATCGCTGCGGACATCTACAGTACGGCAAGCGCAACAAATCTTGGGTATAGGCACATTCGTGCTTGTGTTTGGAGGTATTTCTGCCTTGCAAGCATTGCCTGCGAATTTTGTCGCGTCGTTAACCTATTCGCAGTTTTTGCTCCTTGTCATGGCCGTGATCGCCGTGCTGGATGCGATCTTGCTGGGTGTCTCGCTGGTGAGTTTCCGACGCTCGCGCTTGATTTTGAGCTAAGTGTAAATCACGGACTTAAATCGATCTGGCTCACATTTGGTGATCAAAGCTCATCAGCAATCCACTGTTCTGCACTAGCCGAATCACCAAATGTGAGCCAGAGCCATTCCACGGGCCGAACTTGCATAATTATTTGGGCCGTCGCTATCGCAGAAACTCATCTGTGAGGCTACCTGCCCACCGGGAGACTTTTACAGATTTGGCCCGTGGAATCCTGGGATTTACAATTACATATCTGCTCCGCTCAGAGGGAGAGCGGCGGGCACGACGATCACGAGCGTGCCGTAGAGGATCAAGGCCAGCGCCGCGAATTGGGCGATGCGCGCTCCCAGCGGGAAGCATTTTTCCGCGAAGATCAGGATCGTCAGGAGCGCCATTGCCGCGATGTTCATTATCCCCAGGGGAAAAAGAAGGACGAAGAGCAACAAGTAACTTCCCAGACAATAGATGCCATACTTCAGCCCCATCCGAAGGGAACCGGAGCACCCTTTACCCCAGGAATGGAGGATGAAATCCTGAGGTGCGCGGCATTTCGCCAGACAAACACGCTTGAGGGATGTCAGCTGGTAGATCCCAGCCAGCATGAGGATGCCACCGCCGATCCGGGCCGCGTTCATCATGATCCAGGGAACCTGCTGGGCCAGCTCTGATGCGACGAGAGCGCCGAGATACGCAAGTCCTCCGAAGAGCGTCCAGATCAGCAGGTACGCGCCAACGAAGACCCACGGAGGCGCAAAGGGGTTGTGTTGCGAAAATAGCAAGGATGCGGTAAACTCGATGGTATTCTGAGAACTGAGAGGAACCGATTTCATAGATACCACCAACCCGTTCAAATGGCGCCACTTCCAGGCCGAGATGATTTTACTCTGTGTCCGCTGGTACCTGCGGTATCCGCTCAGCTACCGAGATTTAGAGGAGATGATGCTCGAGCGGGGATTGCATGTTGATCACACCACGATCTACCGCTGGGTATAACACTATGCACCTGAACTTGAGCAACGTTGCCGGTCCTATCTCAAAGCGACGACCGACTCATGGCGGGTCGATGAGACGTACGTGAAAGTGAAAAAGGTGTGGATGTACCTCTATCGTGCTGTAGATTCTCAGGGAAATACCCTGAAATTTCTCTTGAGCCCGAGGCGCGATACGGAAGCGGCCAAATGCTTCTTCTCGAAAGCGCTTGCTGCGTCTCATATCAGAACTCCTCGAGTCATCACCGTTGATAAAAATGCGGCCTATCCAAAGGCTTTCAAGGAACTGAAAGCAGAAGGGATCATACCAGACCCTTGTGAACTGCGGCAGAGTAAGTACCTCAACAACCTTGTCGAGCAAGACCATCGCTTCATCAAACGGCTTGTCAAGCTCGGGATGGGCTTCTTTTCATTCGAGACCGCGTGGCGAACCTTACAAGGATATGAAACGATGAACATGCTCAGAAAAGGTCAGATCCGTGGCGTAGAAAAAAGAGACAGCATGAAGCAGGTGGCATTGATCGCCAGCCTGTTTGGAGTGGCTATCTAAGTTGAACAGGAAAGTGGGACTGCACGCCCACAGTATTCATCTCAGATTTTTGCAACACAACCTTTCATTGAGCAGGCCATCTTTGTTTCTGCTATAATACAGTCATGAAAGTAGTATTTGTTGCCGGTTACGGCCCAATCACCACTGAGACGAAGGAAAGCGCGGCTTTCTATAGAGAGAGCCTTGGCCTCTCTTTCACAGAAGAAGCTGATGGGTACTTCCACACCGAAGATCTCAAAGGGGTCAAGCATTTTGCCCTGTGGCCGCTTTCGCAAGCTGCTCAATCGTGTTTTGGCCTGAACGAATGGCCAACTCATCTCCCAACTCCCACCTCCTGGCTCGAATTTGACGTAGAAGATGTTGCCGAGGCCTCTGATGAGCTGAAAGCCCAAGGGTACACGCTTTTGATAGCAGCAAGGAAAGAGCCATGGGGTCAAACAGTGACCCGTCTGCTCAGCCCTGAAGGCATTTTGGTTGGCCTGACCTATACGCCCTGGATGCGTGAAAGCGAATCGTAGATCCCTTCCCAGCAGATGCAGGCGAAATGGCCTTATGATGCATGCGTACAAGCGCTGGGAGAACTGCTCTCAGCAGAGAGGAGACCCGTATGCAGAAAGAGCTCTACGACGTGGTCGTGGTTGGTGCAGGAATAGTGGGGTGCTCTGTGTCGCATCACCTGGCCAAAGCTGGACTGAAGGTAGCTCTGGTAGACAAAGGAGGTGTGGCAGGGGAAGCATCACAAGCTGCAGCGGGCATGCTCGCTCCTCTCGACGATGAGCCTCCTGATCAAGAGCACCCCTTGCAGCAGTTAGGTATGGCAGCTCTCAGCTATTATGACGGCCTGGATGAGCAGTTGAAGCAAGAGACAGGCATTGATATCGGGCTGGTGAAGGTTCCTACTCTGCGCCCAGCTTTTGACGAGCAGGAGAGCACACGCCTGCAAGCTATCCTTACGCAACAGCAGCAGTTTCTCCCAGGACTTCAGTGGCTGGAGGGGAGCAGAGCACACGAAATCGCACCCTTGCTTTCAGGGACTGTTCAAGGAGCGCTGTTGTCTCCCTATGAGAGGAATGTTCAGGCTGCGCAGATCACACTGGCCTATGCACAAGGAGCGGTAACTCATGGTGCATCTCTTGTTGAGGGGTGTCCCGTTGGACGGCTCATCCTTCAAGGACAGCGAGCTGTTGGAGTGGAAACCGCGCGAGGTTCCATGCATGCTGGGTCCATCGTCCTGGCAGCAGGGGCGTGGGCCGCACAATGGCATGCGAGCATGCAAACCCCGCCTATTTTCCCAGTAAAAGGTCAGATGATGGCACTGCAAGCTGTGCCCGGCCTTCCGTTGCGCCATACCGTGTACGCCTCCGGTGTGGGTGGGATCGTCCCGAAAGCTGATGGCACGATCTATGTCGGGGCAACGGTAGAGCAGGTGGGATTTGACAAAGCGGTGACAGCCGAGGGGATAGCGACACTGCTTACCGCTCTGGCAAAGCTGACCCCAGCTTTGAGCAAAGCGCGATTGATACGAACCTGGGCAGGCCTGCGTCCTGGATCGGCAGATGGATTACCGCTCATCGGGCCAAGCCAGAGTGTGCAAGGATTATGGATTGCAGGAGGGCACTTTCGTGATGGGATTTTACTGGGGCCACTCACCGGCCATCTTGTCGCAGAACTGATTCAGAAACACGCAACACCATTTGACCTGAATGTACACGCATTCGATCCTGACCGCTTTGGTGGCTGGAAGCCTGACAATGTGGTATAGACCTGCCTGATCTCCTCATACCAAGCGACGTCCACCAGACCGGTCCGAGAACCAGCACATGTGGCACAATGGTCGCATATCGAGCGGATAGCAGGAATACGTGCTTTTGAGAGGGAAGAACATACACCATGCTCTATACCCTTGAGGAATTCCGGCAGTGAGATTAGCGCATGTTTGCTCAGAGAAGTTGGCTTTTAGAGCCGTGTCTTTCGCTGCTACAGTCCCTTTTCTGGCCATGGCCACTGCCGTGATGTGTTGACCCTCCCTCGCACGTGGGAGAACTGAAAGGAGAAATCATGATGGAACAGAACAACGAACGAGGGCGCCAACGGGAGCTACGCAGAGGTTCACGGCCTGCAACTGTACTACGAGATCCATGGCGCCGGAGAACCGCTCATCCTGCTGCATGGTGGCGTCGGCGCGATCCAAATGTTCGGCGAAGTGTTGCCATCCCTCGCCCAGAACCGGCGGGTTGTCGCCGTCGATTTGCAAGCCCACGGGCGCACAGCCGACATCGATCGCCCATTGAGCTTCGAGCTTATGGCCGGAGACATCGCCGCCCTGATCAAGCACTTGGGGATCGAAGAGGCCGACGTGATGGGCTACTCGCTGGTCGGTGGCGTCGCCCTCAGGACCGCCATCCAGCATCCGGAAGTCGTGAGGAAGCTCGTGCTCGTCTCGACCCCTTTCAAGCGGGATGGATGGTACCCAGAGATTCTCGCGGGAATGGGTCAGATGGGTTCTCAGATCGCTGAGCCAATGAAGCAGACCCCGATGTACCAGCAGTATGCCAGCATCGCGCCGAAGCCGGAAGATTGGCCTGTGCTGCTCACCAAGCTCGGCGAGCTGCTCCGACAGGACTATGACTGGTCCAAGGAGGTGGTTGCGATCAAGGCGTCCACGCTGATTGTGGTGGGAGACGCCGACAGCGTTCGCACCTCGCATGCCGTGGCGTTCTTCGAGCTGTTTGGCGGAGGCAAGGTCGATGCCGGTTGGGATGGGTCCGGGATGTCCAATGCCCGGATCGCCATTCTACCCGCCATGACCCATTACAACATCTACTCGTCTCCCCAGCTTGCGGCCGTCGTCGCGGCGTTCCTCGACGCGCCCATGCCCGGAGCCACATGACTGGTGACCATTCACCAAAGCGTCTGCATGTTCGTGTGCTCTCTCTTTGATTTCAACTCTCGTTCGTTGTGCACCATGGTATGGTGGCAGGAGATCATGCTGCTCCACGAGCGACTTCCGTTAGACGCACACTATGTTATGGTGACAAAATTCGCCGTTACATTCTTTCCTGTGCTGACTTGTGCTGGCTACTTAGGTTATCCGTTCGAAAAATGACGGGTGTCCTCTATTTAGAACATCCATTAGCCCATAAAGGATCTCATGTTGCTCCCAGTGTAAATCATTATTTTAAGCTTCCTGGCGGTAATAAGTGGAAATGCACCCAATGGGGGGAAAGTGTAAAACTTGGTCAGGAGATTCTAGCCCATACATCTGAGCACAGGTTCTCCTAGAAAGTGTAAAACTTTATTTGACGAATACAGTTGTTGTAGAAGATAAATAAAGTTGTTCCCTGGTAAATAAAGTTGTTCCGTTGCCGGAGACTTTGGGAGAAACAAGAGTACTTTGGCTGTGCTTTTTGTTTCTCCCTTTTTATGTTGTTCACGAAGAATAAAGTTGTGGGCTCGCAGAATAAAGTTGTGGACTGAGGCAATAAAGTCGCGGACTGGATTGCTGTAGGCGTCAAATAAAGTCTTACAAAATCCACAAGAATTTAAGCGTGAAATCGTCAGCCTCATGCCGTATGAAAGTTTTACACTTCTCATCAGAATCTCGGTATTTCCCTTTATTATCGGTTGGTTGCTTTAAATAAAGATTTACACTGCTGGCTGTCTGGAACATTCAATAAGCGAATGGATGACCCAAGTAGCCGCCACAACCCTGAATGCAGGAAACACGGAAAGAACGATCAGAACGTCGCGTATATCCGAAATGCATGAGCCTGTATTGGAACGTGCTAAGCCCTCCCTGAGGGATTCAGTAGTTCCTTATAACGTTTACGTAGATATTTCTCGACGCGATAGCGGATGGTGGCTATAATACAGGTGAGTATGCCTAGCATAAGACTGCCACCACTAAGCAAGAAGGCACTCAGAACATACACGCTGCCAAAGGGGTAATTGCTTCCATATTGAAGTGCCTGCCCAATAGCCAGACCTGCATGGTCCCAAATGAGGAGACCAACGACGAAAGCGCAAGTGAGCCAGAAGGTCCATTTGCGGAAATGGGCTGCACTGTGTTTTTCAGAGTAGTCTGTATGTCCCTTGCCGATACCAACGCCGAAGCCAACCAGACCCGTAATAGCACCTACTATCAATGGAAACTGAGGGCTTAATAGCGCAACAGTGCCTGCAATCACGTTTTGCATAAATGTGCTAAATGAAACATCAGAAGTTGTTTGATACAGGTACGAAACGGGGACAATAGCCGGAATAAGCAGGTACACCAGGAAGGCAAGCAGCGCTCCAGCGGCAAAGTTCCAAGCCAATCCAACCAGACCTGTGCTGGCTACTTGGCATATCCGTTCTTAGGAAACGACTAATTATTCGAACGGATGACCCAAGTAGCCAGCACAGGGAGACAGCGATCACAAGCTGGCTTATCTCATTGTAGGGATCACGCCAAGCTGTTGCATGAGACCGAGTGCATCATAGTAGGTAGCGTGTCTAGCAACTTTCCCGTTTCTGAGGTGGTACACATCGCAGAAGCACAACTCGAACTTCCGTCCTGATGGCGGGATATCTCCAGCAGGGCTATGCAGGACGCCTGTGTGAGTACCACGCCCGGTAAACTCAACAACTGCATGCTCTTCGGTGGCAAACACATTCGTCACTTCTACGCTGCTTTCGGGGAAGGCAGTACTAAACCCCAAGAGAAATTGTTTGAGACCATCGGGTCCACGGAAGACCATACCGGAAGGAATGTCAACCATTTCGCCGTCCTCCGCAACATCCTCATTGGTATAGTCAAGCCAGTGCGGATCTGATTGATGAGCGTTGTAAGCATCATACCCTCTCCGAACGAAAGCCACAATCTCCTCTATAGTCATGATAACTTCCTTTCGAGGGAGTCCATCCTCCCTCATCTGCATTGTTTGGACGACAACTCAGAGACACCTTAGATGGCAGCAAAACCACAAACTGACCGGACGTATGCGACTACAAAGAAATCAGCAGCATCACACCACCAAGTTCCTTGTCTACCATGTGAAGTGGATTACAATGGTTTCGAACTTGCTTGCACCGTCAAAGGCCACCGATTGAGTACGAACGTTAGGGTTTGATAATTCTGTGTGCAGGCCAGAACTGTGGATGCGGTATTGCTATTCCAGCCTCTTGCAAGACTTGCCCCAGCGTTTCCTGAAAGAACGTATCGACAGCTTCCTGTGACTCCCACACGTCAACAACCCGCCAACCTCCTTCTATCGGACCTTCAACGTGATAGAGTAGCCCCGGTGGGCTTTTGCTGCCAACTTTCTCCGCAACTTGACCAAATTGCTTTTGGGTAGCTCCAGGAAATTCAAGTAAAAGCGCGACTGCCATGCTGATGCACCTCCTTTGTGGTTATTGCTTCCTGCTTGTAGAAATGGTAATGCGAAAGCTGAGAAACGAAAGTTCAACAGATAAACGATGAGATGTGCAGAAATCGGAGCCTCCATCAGATAAGATACACGAAAAACACAACCAATGCAAGAAACGAACAGTTTCCCCCGTGCACAATGATTGGATTACTTGTGCCGGCTACGTGGGTTATCTGTTCCAAAAAAGAGCGCCAATATTGGCTCCCCGTTCTTTTCTTTGTCGTCAACCATCAGGTAACTGGTGATGAGATTAACTGCAAACTGCCTCCTTGTTTGGGAACAGATAGCGCAACACATCGGTGCAATCGAACTTGTCCTATAACTGCTCCAACGTTCAGATGACCGATCATATCTTGTGTGGCAATGATCGCCGAGGACACGCCGATGCTGCGGGCTGTCAATCCCCGCACCTGGATCAAGAAGACGGACTATCTCGAACGGGAATTCCGGCCCTCGTTGCGCTCCTTTGCCACGCAGCGTGCCGATCTCTTGGCAGTCCTCTCCCCGTTGCCGATCGATGCCTGGTCACGTGCGGCGCGAGTTTCGGGGGCGGGAAAGGTCCTGGAGCGGACCGTGCTGTTCTATGCGCAGTGGCTGGCTGGCCATGAACGCCAGCACGTCAAGCAGGTCGAACGCATCGTCAACACGATGCCCATGTGAGCCTCGGCCACCCGCTTGGGCAGGCGGCCCGACAAAGCCACAGCCTCCGCGATAGTCGCGGCTCATAGCCTCTCCCCACTCGGGCATGTCGCGCGTCAGCGCCACATGCCGGGCAGGCGACACCCTCCCAGTTGCCAGCCTTTGTCCACGAACTCCACCGTGTCGCGGGTCTCGCAGCTTCCGTCTTCGGCAAAAGGCAAGCCACACCCGGAGCAACTCCGCGGCGCGTCCGTGGGTGTCGGTCGGCGGGATGCGCGTCAGGGTCTGTCGGCACCAAGACCAGGTAGTTCGTACACACGATGTGCGACCCCTCCGGCCTCGAAGCTTCGCTGCCGACCGAACACTCCATGTGGTGCCGACCTTCGACAACCGGATAGGCAGAAGGCTGGGATACCTCTCAGGAACGGCTTCTCACGGCTACCCAGCCGCTGTCACTCGATCACCTGTCCCTGCGCACCGCACCGCAGCTCCGTTCGATCGGCGATCTCGCAACCCATATCATCGGGGCGCGTGCTGGCTAGCTTTATTATACCCTGGAAAAGGGCGATGAACATCTGGTCTCTCTGGCGAACTGGAATCGGGCGGATCAACCTGCCCGTTCCGCGGTCTCACTGGTCAAGGGATTGGAAGCCACCTGGCACGTCATTCAGGATGCCTTGAACCACTGGACCATGGCCGATCTGGCAGAAATGGTTCACGATACCGATGAGAATGGAGAAGATCAAACCTCTACACGCCAGTGGGTGATCTGGCATCTCATTGAGCACGATCTCCATCATGAAGGTGAACTCTCCTTCACGCTGAGCATGCATGCATTGACTGGGATCACGATCTAAGCGTCGAGAGACCAATCGCTTCGGCCTCGGCATCCGGTCTCCCAAAAAGCGTGATCAAGACGGAATGGGAAGCAGACCCTGGGGGGCCTCGTGAGCGGGGTATTTCCAACAGTCCATGCCAATGCCCCAGATGTGAAGCGGTTTCTCAAGCGGTTCATGGTTGTGCTGCTCACTTTTCGCCTCAAAATCGGGTCTTGCGCACTTTGGGTGGAGCAACGGTGATCAAAAGCAGCGATGTTGGATGAATCGGCTTCTCTTGAGCCTTTCCTCTTTTTCTCATGAGATACGTTGAGGTTTTCCACCTAAAGTGCGCAAGACCCTCAAAATCTGCTCACTCTACACGCTTATTACCACATGCTTCCACAGAATCATGTCTCTGGTTACCTCCTACCTCCCTATCATGCTCTTCGCCAGCGTCTGAAACACTACCACGTTCGGTATCTGCTCCAGCTTGTACGAGGCCCAGTTTAGCCATTTGCCTTTTTTCCTGATAGCCACGTTGCCGTAATTCTCGTTGATGATCACGTCCTTCACTTCTTGCCAGGGAAGAAAAGCTCCTCGATGTGCCGTAATGCCCGTCATGTTAATGCTCAGGGGGCCAAAACTGAGAGGTTGCCCATGATGAAAGGCACGCTGTGCATTGGGGAGCAGATAGCGCGCACTCTCTCTCTCTATGATCTTGCCAATCTCTTGCAGCCGCGCAAAGGTTTCGTGCAAGACGAGAGTCGTTTTATCAAAGCACTCGATGGTGTAGGAGTGAGAGTAAGAGGTACTGGTACTGCTCGTCCCGTCTGCGTTCCGGGAGGTGGAGGTACTCACAGTAACTTTGTGCCACACACAGGCAATCTGATCCCAACGGATGACGCGCATATTATCCTTTTGTCCAATATACACAAATCCCTGCTCATACACCAGGATACGCATATTCCGTTTGCGATAGAGCGATACTATACCCAATAGAATAACGATGAAGAGACCAACTCCTCCTAATACTAGGGGCAGGAGGAAGGTGCTACCGGTGTAGAGCATGAAAAAGCCGATTATGGCAAAGCCGATCACGGCGAGGAAGAGTAATGCGATGATTTGACAGGTGATAGCGGGTTTATATTCGGCTCGCTGTCCTCCCAGGTTGAGGGAGATGGCAAGTTGCTGCGGATCTCTGGCAAGCTGTTGCACGTGTAAGCCTCCTTATTGTCCATGTACAATAAAGTTGAGAACCCAACAATAAAGTTGGGAACTACGACAATAAAGTCGGGAACCGAATCGTTCCGAGTCATGTGCTTCTGAACAAGAAAGGTGCGCACGGTACTGTCTTATGGAGGGCAGTATAGTGTGCACCTTTCTTTTATGCATCTTGTAATCTCATACTGCGTTTGAGGGATTCATAAAGGAACTTCCAGTCATCAGTTGTATCTGGGCGAGGTCCCCGATAGGTGATTTGAGCGAGCATCTTGACTTCCTCCTCTGAGAGGTTTTCTGCCAAGGCCAGATTTCGCAGCCCCTGCGGTATATCTGTCAGTTCGTCTTTCGAGCTTTCCACCTGTTTCTCCATCAGTGCGCCCAGGGATGTCCCGAGAGCAAAGGCAATCCGGTACAACACCTCAGCTGATGGACGAGGTCCGCGAGCATTGTTAAGTGCCGCGTCGCTTATAGAGATAACCCGGATCCGCCTGGCAAGAGTTCAGGTCTATTTTTCTTTTACAACACTCTCTATACCACATTAAGACTAGCGCGAGATGGTACCGGTTTCCAGTCCATAATTGAATTCATCTCTCCACGGTTTTCCTTCTGCAAAACGTGTTGCCCGGAATGGGACCAGGTCAACGGTTGTCGCTCTTCCCTCAGTAATCAGCTCTGTCAGGCACTTGCCTATTGCTGGACTTGTTTTGAAAGAGGTGCCGCTATCGCCCGCCATGCAGAAAAGGCCCTCATACTGATCCAGCTGGCCAATGATTGGACGCGAATCAGGGCTATCCATGAGCATACATCCCCAGTTGCCTCGCACAACACTCTGGCGCATGATGGGGAAACGTCGGGAGAGTTGCCGACGGCAAGCATTGATATAGTCCTGCGACACCGCTTCACTGTAGTGATTGGGATCACCTGGTTCAGCGAACACACTCTCTGTTCCCACCAGTGTACAATTGCCATCAATGGGACGTGCCCACATGCGATGTATCTTATCAATATAGGTCATATGTTTGGAGGAACGCTCCATGGGCCAGCGAAAGACGCTGACACGTCCAGGCCGGGGAACTAATCCGAGATCGATGTGCAAAGGGGCAAAAAGTTGATTGGCCCAGGCTCCGGCGATAATGACAACCACTGGCGCCAGAATTGTTCCTTTGGTGGTCTCGACTCCCTTGACTCGATCCCCAGCAATCAACACACGTGTCACCTCTGTTTCAAACTGAAAGGTAACGCCCAGGTCCGCGCTGGCACGAGCTAGGGAGTAGATAGTTGCATTAGGATCAGCATAGCCCGACTCCGGTTCATAAGCCACCCGTGTCACATCACCTGTCCAGAGGGATGGATCTAGTTCCTGCGCATTTTGCGGGGAGATCGTCCGCGTATTGACGCCAACCCGGCGCATCATGGCAAGGTTCGCTTCCAGGTGTGCCGGGTACTCAGGTGGGGTAAAGACAAGCAGGCCAAGCGGCTGAAAACCGCAATCCCCACCCACCATTTCCTTCCAGTGCTGAAAATACTTCAGGCTCTCAAAGGCCAGGCGTACTTCAGGTTCATTTGTGTAATGCATCCTGACCAGCGCACCGCTCTTGCCAGTTGCGCCGGATCCAAGATACTGGCGCTCGACTACCACCACCCGCTTCACGCCGGCCTTGGCCAGGTGAAAGGCGGTACTGGTACCATTCGCGCCAGCCCCAATCACGACCACATCTGCTGGTTCCATGCCTTGCTCCTTGCATACTATTGCTCTAACATCATCTCAAGTTCGATCTCATCTTGTCTCCACCTGTGAAGAATGAGCTTTCCTCGAGAAGGAACGCTATTCTTCTTCTCAACTTTATTTTTTCACAAGTTAGCAAGTTTCGCAAAATCTCCTTCCAGCACCTGTTCTGAGCGCCGCAAGCACGTGGAGTGAACAAAGTATATGACTTTGAGCGCAAAGTCTACTTAAGGCTTGAGTTTATCAAGTAAATGCTTTATAACATGTTCATGGATATGTTTGTTGCGCTTTCCGACCCGACGCGAAGAGCCATTTTAGAGATCCTTGCTAGCAGCGGTGAGTTATCTGCCACCGCTATCTACGAGCACTTTTCTGTCAGCCCACAAGCGATCTCACAGCATCTCAAGGCCTTACATGAGGCAAAATTAGTGGTGATGGAAAAACGCGCACAGAAGCACCTGTACCGCCTCAATCAAGAGACACTGTCTCAATTTGAAGCATGGGTTCAGCAAACAAGGCAGAGGTGGGAAGAGCACTTTTCCGCACTAGATACCGTCCTCGAACGTGAAAAACAGAAGGGCGTTCAGGACGAGCAAGAAAGCAAGTGATACAGAGGAAGGAGAGAAAGAACCAATGGCAAACGCCAACAAAACAACCATTACGGCAGAACCAGGGAAGCAAGAACTGCTCATCACGCGCGAATTCGACGCGCCACGCGAGCTGGTGTTTCAAGCCTTCACCGATCCAGAGCTCTACGTCCAGTGACTTGGACCAAGAAGGCTCACCATGACGCTCGAGACCTTTGAGCCCAGGAGCGGTGGCAGGTGGCGCTACATCCACAAGGATCAGAGCGGCAATGAGTTCGCCTTTCGTGGCGTGTACCATGAAGTGCTCGCGCCCCAGCGCATTATTGACACCTTTGAGTTTGAAGGGCTCCCGGAAGCAGGACACGTGTGTCTCGAAACACTCACCTTCGAAGCATTGCCTGGAGGAAGAACCAGGCTCACTGCGCAATCGGTGTTCCAGTCGGTCGCCGACCGCGATGGCGCGCTCCAGAGCGGGATGGAAGAAGGAGTCAATGATTCCCACGAGCGCCTCGCGGAACTGCTGGAAACGATGTCTCAATAACCTCTCTGTAGAGAGCATTCACACAGATTGGAGAACACCATGGGAAAAGTCCTGTTTGGCCTTTCGGTATCACTGGATGGCTTTATCGCTGACAAACATGATGGCGTCAGAGAGGTCTTCGCCTGGATGGGAAGCGCCATGGAACATTTCTTTGAAGTCGCGGGCGAGCAGCTGAACGAGACCGGCGCGGTGATTATGGGGCACAGAAGCTTCGATCAGATTGACAGTGAACAGGGGTGGGTCATGCCTGATGGCACGCCTATCCCCGGCCCGGTGATTGTCTCGCAATCGCAAGCCCGAGAAGCCGTGAAAAAGGGCAAGACGCACTTTCACTTTGTGACCGATGGTATTGAAGGCGCGATTGCCAAAGCAAAGGAGCTCGCAGGCGAGAAACATGTGGCCCTGCATGGTGCAAGCTCCGTCCAACAAACCTTGAAGGCAGGCCTCCTCGACGAAATCCATATGAGCATTGCCCCTGTTCTCCTGGGTGAGGGCGTTCGCCTCTTCGATCACCTGGGCTCATCTCCTATCCACCTGGAACACATCTGGACGCTTGAGACACTGGGAGCAACCCATCTCTCGTTCCGAGTAATGAAATAAGATCAATGCTTGTCACGTTTCTACCAAGGCTTGTGATAATTAGTAATTATCGCAAGCCTTGATTGTAAAAGCCGCTTTCCTGAGCCCGCTGCGATCTTTCGCGGGTACCGCTCTTTCTTCGTCCTCCCTTACCTGAATATCACCGGGAACTCTTCGCTTGGGGAATTTGCGCGTGAGGTGCTATTTTTCTCTTTCAATCAGAACGCTCTTGACCCACTCATCGAGAGCCGCTTCGAGCTGCTTGTTTCTCCACTGATACCATGCTTGCAGCCATTGATCGTCGAGGAGATGTAATGTATCTTTAAAGCGGCGAAACGCACCTTTGCCGTTTAATGCCATGGATAATTTTTCGGCGGCATGTTCGTCGGCTGGAGCGACCATTTCGTCCACAAAATCGACCATCCACTGGTAGGCTACATGGGAGGGGATGCGCTCAATGGCAACATAGTCGTTGCTCCCATCGATTTCTTCCAACAAGCGTTCATCCTCCTCGGATAGGCCGAGATAGTCTGAAAAGAAGACCACTTCGCCGGTGACCAGATTCAAGAAATGCATGTTTGCCAGGTCCGAGTCTTCCATTGCCATTTCAAGCATGTCCCGGTCAATAGATTTTCCATTGGGAAGTGTGATCATGTGATACTTCTCCTGACGAGCAGGTTTCCATCCCGCACAGCAATTGACAGCAAGCCTGCTGTGTGCTATCTTCTACTCATCAACAATTTTATGCGTAGCTCGTATTTGTCTCCTATTATACGATGTCTCTGACATCCTCCGCAGAGCACTGTTGTATTCCTCGTCATTTGAGAAAGGGCAGGCACACATGGGCATTGCAACGATGATCGGCGCATCGATCAAACGGCGTGAAGACCCCCGTCTGATTACCGGGCAGGCAACTTATGTTGATGATATCAAACTGATTGGGATGCTCCATATGACCGTTCTCCGCAGCCCGTACGCGCATGCACGCATCACGAGCATCGAGACGGAGGCGGCACGCAAACATCCCGGCGTCGTGGCCGTCTATACTGCCGAGAACCTCAAAGGTAAGGTTGGTAATATGTCGGTGGGCGTGCTCCTTCCTCCCCACATCGAAAAAGGCATGGGGCGGCGTGGCCCGCTCGCTGAGGGCAAGGTGCGCTTCTATGGCGATCCGGTTGCCGTCGTTATCGCGCAAGACCCCTATATCGCCTACGATGCACTCGATCTGATCGATGTTGACTACGAGCCACTCCCCGCGGCCATCGATGTTGAGCAGGCGATGCAGCCTGGCGCACCTGTCCTCTATGAGGAATTCGGCACCAATCTGGCCTTCTCTCAGCATCCACCTACCGAGGAGATAGACGAAGTTTTCGCTCAGACCGTCGCCTCGGGGGGTATCGTCGTGAAGGCTCGCCTGGTCAATCAGCGCCTCATTCCCTCGCCAATGGAGACACGTGGCGTGGTGGCCGAGTTCCGCAAGGCCGATAAGACAATGACGATGTGGAGTTCGACACAGTTGCCACACGTGCTGCGCAACTATCTGGCCGAACAATTGGGGCTCCTCCAGTACCAGCTGCGCGTGATTGCTCCCGAAGTGGGGGGTGGCTTTGGCTGCAAACAAGATATTTATCCCGAA
>WNGK01000289.1_pt1 | contig 63514 bp, 54 predicted proteins | sample 5400601 | NCBI WGS metagenome assembly WNGK01 (sample SAMN13153376, study PRJNA577476) | soil metagenome | isolation source: 60 cm soil or saprolite under Garry oak tree replicate 1 | place: USA:California | collected 2016-06-15
GCTGCAACATGGCCGCTTTGCGCGCGGGATAAAGACCTGCGACCACTCCGGCCAAAGTCAGGCTGCCAATCGCGAGCACGGCCGACAGCGGTACCAATTTGGGCGGATCAAATCCGCCCGGCCCGTGCACCGTTCCCACCATTGCCATCAAGGCTGTCGCCAGACCCATGCCGATCAGCCCGCTACTCAGTGTGAGAAGCAGTCCTTCCAGAAAAAAATGAAATAGAATGCTGCGATTGGTGGCGCCCAAGGCCTTGCGCAATCCGATCTCACGGGTGCGTTCGCTGACTGCGATCAGCATAATGTTAACCACGCCGATAGCCCCCAGAGCCAGGGTGACCATTCCCACAGCTCCCAGGAACATATTCATGACGTCGAAAATGGTTCCCACCATTTTCGATTGCTGGATCGAATCCCAGCCGTCAAAGGCGTTTTCATCGCTGGCATCAAATCCGTGATTGCGTGCAATGATCTTGTGCACATCGTCTTCGGCTAGGCGATGTTCGGCGGTTAAGCGGGGCTGATATTCAATAAACGAAATGGAGTTCTGGTGATTTTCTCCCTTGAGCGCGAAGTACGTTGCCATCACGGGGAAAGGGATGTAGCCACGCATATTCAACCACGTGTTGTCGCCGCGGCCGAGGTGCGGCATGCTGCCAATCACTTGGAACCTGAGGCCGTTCAGAAGAACGAAAGCGCCCACCGCCGGGCGGCCGGGGAAGAGGGTTTTCAGCAGTTCGTTACCGAGGACGATCACATTGCGTTTCTGCGCTTCGTCCATTTCATTGAGCCATCGTCCCTCCTTGAGGGGAAGATAACTTATCTCATTCAGTTGGGGCTCCACGCCCAGGATTTCTACGCCTGCAGTGGCGAATTCGCTGACCTGATGCAGGTCGGTGCGAGAAAGTATAGGGCAGGCGGTGCGGACGTGAGGGGCCTGCGTACGGATATCCGCGTAGTCCTGATAGGAGAGCAAATAGGGACGGGCGGAGTTCATGCTGCCCGTTACGGCTGGTGCCCGCCCGGGAAACAGAAACATGATGTCCCTGCCGAACTCGGCCAACTCACGCTTGTTGCCCGAGCGAAAGCCTTCGCCCACGCCCACCAGCAGCAGTAGGGATCCCACCCCCCAGGCGATCCCGAACATGGTGAGAATAGAGCGCAGCTTGTGCGCCCAGAGGTTGCGAAAGATCTGCGCGAAGATGTCAAACGCGGAGCGCATCATCGAGAGACATTGTACATTTGCGACATTGGCCGCAAGTTATCGAATCAGGCTTTGCATCACCCACGCTAAACCGCCATTTTGGGATACCCGGACCGCCTGACACTCTGATTCCTGCTGGCGTCACAGAGATGCCTGCCGGCTCGGCATCACCGGCGCGCATATTCCGGTAGAATCGAATCTTCCTATGGCTACTCTTGAACAAATTGTGGAACTCGAGCGGAAATATTTGCTGCAGACCTACAACCGGTATCCCGTTGTGCTGAGCCGGGGTAAGGGCGTTTTTCTTTATGACCTTGAGGGCAAACGCTACTTGGATTTCGTGGCGGGGCTGGGCGTGAATGCGCTGGGACACGCGCATCCGCGGATTGTGAAGACGATTCGGGCGCAGGCGGGGAAGCTGATTCACGTTTCGAACCTCTACTACCACGAATATCAGGGGCTGCTGGCGGAAAAGCTCTGCTCGCTTTCTGAATTGAATCGCGCGTTCTTCTCGAACAGTGGCACGGAGGCGATCGAGGGGTCGATCAAGCTGGCGCGGCTGGCTGGCCATAGGGCTGGTGGCGACGCGAAGTGCCGGCTGGTGGCGCTGGAGGGGTCCTATCACGGGCGGACGTTTGGGGCGCTCTCGCTGACCGGGCAGGACAAGCATCGCAAGGGCTTTGAGCCACTGCTCGAAGAGGTGACATTCGTCGCGCGGAACGATGTGGACGCACTGCGCGCAGCCATTGACGAAAACACTTGCGCGATTGTGCTGGAGCCGATTTTTGGCGAGGGCGGAATCCACGAGTGCTCGGTGGAATTTTTGCGGGAGTGCCGGACGCTAGCTGATCGTCACCGGGCGGCGTTGATCTTTGACGAGATTCAGTGCGGCCTTGGACGTACGGGTACGATTTTCGCGTTTCAAAGTTTTGGGGTTACGCCGGACATTGTGGCCATCGCGAAACCCATTGCGGCGGGGCTGCCTCTTGGCGCATTTCTGGCGAAGGAAGAATTTGCTACCGCGATTTCACCGGGGCAGCATGGCACCACATTTGGCGGCGGACCGCTGGCCTGCCACGTGGCGCTGGAGTTTCTGGCTGTGGTCGAAGAACAGAAGCTGCTGGAGAATGTGAACAAGGTCGGCGCTTATTTGCAGCAGGAGCTGAAAGCGCTGGTGGAAAAGCGGGCCGCGGCCAAGGAGGTTCGCGGACGAGGCTTCATCCAGGGAATTGAGCTTGACGTTCCGGCACGCCCCATCGTGGATGCGGCGCTCGAGCATGGGGTTCTGTTCAACAGCACGCAGGATACAGTGGTGCGATTTCTGCCGCCGTTTCTGTTGGAGGAAAAGCACGTCGACAAGGGTATTCGGCTGCTCAAGAAATTACTGGGGAAGAAGAGGCAAAGGGTTTCAGAACTCCAGACGCAAAGCGGCCAGCCCCAATAGATGGTCTTTGACCCGCAGCGCTGAAAGCGCTGCGCACCCCAAGGCAAAAACGGGGAGCCGAAGCTCCCCAAGTGAAGCTACAGAGGCGATGTTCACTTAAATAGACTCCGGCAGTGGTGAAAGAGTTGTCCTCGGACCAGGAAGATTTTGGCTTGAACGAAGCAATCCACGAAATTTTCGACGTGCCGGCGCAGTCAGGACTCATTCCACCTGTCCTATCGCTAGGGGAACAGTGCTGGATGGACATGGATGGCGCGCGCTGGCGCTACCTGCGTGCTGGGTCGGGGCCGCCAGTGGTTCTGCTGCATGGTCTGCTGGGGTATTCATTTTCCTGGCGATACACCATTCCCGCGCTGGCGCCATATGCCACTGTATACGCGCCGGATATGCTGGGGGCGGGCTTCTCCAATCGTCCACCGGTCCTTGATTGCTCCCTTCGCGCGGTCGCGCAGCGGCTTCTTTGCTTCGTTGAAAAACTGGGTCTCTCCAGGTTTGATCTGGTGGGCACGTCGCACGGCGGAGCGGTTGCGATGATGGCAGCGGCGCAATCCCTCGATTCCACAGCAGTTGGTACCCCTCAGCTTGGAAAGCTGGTCCTCGTAGCTCCGGTGAATCCGTATTCCGCGCACGGGCGCTCGCTGGCACCATTTCTCGGCGGCCGGATTGGCTCCGCGTTGTTGCGGTTCACAGCTCCGCGGGCTACGTTTTTATACGGTTACGCACTGCGACGTCTGTACGGAGATCCCAATCGAATTGCGCCGGGGACGCTTGCAGGCTACATGGCGCCGCTGGCGATTCCGGGATGGTTCAATTACGGTTTCAGCGTGGTGAGAAGTTGGACGCAAGATATGCGAGAACTGGAAGCGATCCTGCCGGCGCTGGCGAACGTTCCGACGCTGTTGATCTGGGGAGGGGATGACGCTGCTGTCTACGCCACTTCAGGTGCAGCGTTGGCCAGACACTTCCGAAATTCGCAGCTAAAAGTGCTTCCCGGCGTCGGACATCTACCCTATGAAGAGTGCCCGAGGGAGTTCAATAGACTGCTGATCGAATTTTTGACCGGCCTTAGCCCGGTTGGCTGAACGTCGTACGGTTGCGAGCGCGCGACACCCACTCATGGCCCATCATATTTTCGAAGTGTTGCGGAACGCGCTGGTCCACTATGGGTATTGGGCGATCGCGGGCGTACTGGTGTTGGAGAATGCCGGCCTGCCGGTGCCGGGTGAGACGGTATTGCTGCTGGCCAGCTTTCTGGCTTATTCGGAGCATCAGCTGCAGCTTTCATGGATCATCGTGGTCGCAACTTTGGCCACGACTGCAAGCGGAGAGATTGGCTTTGCGCTAGGGCGATACGGCGGACGGCCCTTGATCGAACGACATGCGCGCATCTTTCGGGTTGATCCCGCCACCCTGGCGCGTGGCGAGCGGCTTTTCGGACGCTACGGAGCGACGACCATTTTCTTTGCCCGGTTTATCTTCGGCTTGCGCGTGCTAGCGGCGCTGCTGGCCGGCGCTCTGCGCATGCCGTGGCAGAAGTTTGTCTTCTTTAATTTTCTGGGGGCGGCGGTTTGGGTCACGGTGATTTCGAGTGCGGGCTACTTTTTTGGAGGGCACTGGAACCAGCTGGTGCACGATATGAAGCGCTTTGACCTGGCGGTGGGAATGGCAACTGTCTTGATGCTGATATTGCTGTGGTGGCGCAACCGTCGCTCGCCGCAAGACCGGTGAGCTTCCGGTTCGAAGTTTGATTCACTGAACCCTTGCGTCTTCATTCTCGCGCCGGTTCCGCTGACCATTGACGTACGGGGAGCATCTGGGAAGGCAACGGGAAAGCTGAAACATTCGGCGAGAGTCTGGCTATACTGCGGTTGTCCCAGCGGAGGTGGTTACCGGGGCATTTTGCCGATGCGCGGGTCGACTGCCGCGCAGTGTATCCGGCCGCGACGTCCGAACTGAAATCTTGGAGGAGGAAGGCATGAAGAAGATCGGTTTTTTTAGTTTACTCATTATGGCGTCACTTCTGTTGACTCTTGTTTTCCCGGTGGCGGCGGCCGGGCCTAAGACGCCGAGTGCGCCCACGGCACCAGTGGCTGCGGCAGCGCCGCTAGCCCTGATCGCGGCAGCGATGCCCGAGCGTCATCCGCACATCGATGAAGCGCTGGAGGCGATGCGGAGCGCGAAGCACCATCTAGAGAGCGCTGAGCACGATTTTCGAGGCCATCGAGCCAAGGCGATTGAAGATCTGGATAGAGCCATCCATGAGGCCGAGATCTGCATGTCCATGAGGTAAGAATACATCGCGCGAAACCGCAAGAGGCAGCGTCTGCTGAACGTTGCTTTTTCTTGTGAGGCCTCTTTTGAGGCCTCGGTCTCAGGGTGAAGATTTAATTGGGGCGTAGGGTGTAGCCGATCGAGACGCCGATGCGTCCAACGTAATCGGAATTGAATTGAACGTTGTTGTGGATCAGGTATAGATGGGCCTCGGGCCGGACAAAGAAGCTGCGCCAAAAATAGTAACGGACGCCACCCCCGATGTGGATCATGAGATGATTGCTGCTCGCGTGGGTGAGGCAACCTGAAAAGTAATTAGAATTGCAGGTAGCGTACCGGTTGTAGAAAAGTATGCTCTCGCCTCCAACGCCAGCCATCAACTCGGCGCTTACTTTCCTGCCCAGTCGAGGCGCGAAGACGCCATTAAAGTCATAAAAGACCGGCCGAAAACCCTGATAGCCGTTATACAAGCCCTGTTTGGCCCTGAATGCGACTTCTCCATTAAAGCCGACGCGGTTCTTAAAAACAATATCGGCGCTGGCGCTGGCATAGGTTCCGCCTTTCTCCGCTGGGGGCAGATAAGTCTGAGAGGCGCTGTTGTAGGTGGAGGAGAGCAGGGCGTTGGCGCCAACGGTAAAGTCAGTTTGCTGAGCGTGACCTAAACTGGCAAACCAAAGAACCACGCACGCGGATGTGATTACCGCCGACGCCGACGTTTTCAATACGCCCCCCGTGGTTTGTTGCCGCTTTTCGAATTCCACCGTCGGATTCCTAGCCACAGCGAACAAGCCGCCAATAGCTTGAGCAGACAAAATCACCCCCCGGGCCCTCGGCGTTGGAGGTCTCGAGCCGGGCGGCCATCGCGCGAGTCACAGCTCTAGTCTGGACCGATGGTGTAACCGATTGAGGCGCCTACTCGAACCAGGTTATTCGAACTGAAGTCGCTGGTATTGTTTACGATGTGATAGAAGTGAGCCTCGGGCCGGACAAAGATGTGTCCCCGTACGTAGTAGCGGATGCCGCCGCCAACATCGACCAGAAAGTGGTTGCTGCTGGTGTAGCAGGCGCCGAAAAAGACGCAGTTGCTAGTCGGCTGGTAACCATAGAAGCGGGTGCTCTGCCAGCCGATGCCTCCCATGAGATCGACGCCTACCTTCTTGCTCAGGTGGGGCTGGTACACGCCGTTGAAGTCAAAAAGGATGGGGCGGAAAGGTATGCCAAGCCCGGCGTAATTTCCTTGTCTCGCTCTCCAAGAAGCCTCAAAGTTGAAGCCGACGCGTTTGTGGAAGATGACGTCCGCGCTGATGGTGGGGTACAAGCCGCCCTTTTCGGGTATCACACAACTGTTTGGGCCGCACGCGGTTGACCCCGACGACATAATCGTGCCGAAGCCGAGCATAGCGTCAGCTTGTTGCGCCTGGGAGAGGCTGGCTAGAAAGATGAATCCACAAATCACTGCCAGCAAGGCTGTCTTTCTCAAGAGGAACCTCCAATCAGTTCGCTGCAAAATCGCTAGGATGCCTCCATTAAACCTCTGGGATGCAAGATGTAGGCATCATAGTTTTTGGCGGAGCAACATTCAAATGAGTGCGAGAAACAGAGCCAGCGCCGGTGCAATGTCGTTTTGAGCGGCACCGGTTGTTCGTCTTCGCTGGTGAACCCCGGGGTGGGCAAATAGTTGCATGAAGTTTTCAAGGAAAGAGCCGGCCCAGTTTCTGCGGACGGTTACTTTTTCGACCAGGTGCCGCCGCCGCGCAGGATGTGATCAAGTGCAATAGGACCGCCACCAAAAAACATCAGCGCGAAGGCAATCGTAGCCACTGCGAGCGGGAACTCGAATCCACCTTCGCCCATCAGTCCGTGGTGCCAATGGACTTTCCAGATGGCTACGCCCAGATCGATACAGATGGCGAAGGCGGCCAGACGAGTGAAGAGTCCGGCCAGAATCATGAGGCCGCCAAAGAACTCAGTGAAGGAAGATAGGTAGGCCGCCCCAGCGGGCAGCCCGAGGCTGGAGACAAACTGAGCGTGATGATGAAGTCCGCCGAAGACCTTGTGGTATCCGTGGCCGACCATAACGGCGCCAAGGGCCAGACGCATGACGAGCAGAGCGAGCGGTTGCAGACGATCGAGGTAGCGCACCGATTCCTCCGAAGGAAACCATGAGGTTATCGCAGTTTACCAATCCCGCCAACCGTCCGGTAGATATGGCTAGGTATGGCCTGAGAGGGCAGCGGACAGAGAAACACACCGAAGAGTTTGCCGCCCCCGATGTAATACTTCCGTACCGTCTCTAGTACTTCGGTTACCAGTCACGGGCTGACAGACTTGTTCTGCGCGCGCGGTACCCCTAATTGCGCTATATTCCGATACAACCACAATATATGGGTGCGAGGCATGAGGGGGCCCATTCTCAATTCCAGAAAACGGGCAGAAAACCCAGTAAAACGCGGAGATTAGCTTGGAGGCGGGGTTTTTCGGGCCTGATATATGCTCTGGACACGGAAAGCCCTACGAGGTCGGGAACGACTCCCACGTTTAACCCGCGAGGCCGGAACAGGGGCGCAGGGAAGGGTTTTGAGGAAAGTAAGGACTATGGCCGACTCGCGAGAAGTGATGAATATTCGTCAGGCATCGCAGTACCTGGGAGTGAGTCCGGACACGCTTTATAAGTACGTCGGGGAACAACGAATCCCCGCATTCAAGCTGGGCAACCGCTGGCGCTTCAAGAAGTCAAAGCTGGACCAGTGGATGGAAGACAAGTCAAGCGAAGTGGAACCGCGGCCGAAACGCAAGAGCAAAGCTGCGGGAGCGCAGTAAGAGTCGCAATGTCGAGGGCAAGCTTGTCCTGAGAGAAGTCAAAGCAACCTCGATACGGCCGGCGGGACGCCGGTGCTAAAACCGAGAAGCCGGCAAGACCGGCGCTACAAAAGGCGGGCACATGTTTGGAATGGGATCGAAAACAATGGTAGGTCTCGATGTGGGTTCCTCGAGCATCAAGGCGGTGGAGCTGAGGAAGACGCGTGCCGGGATTGAAGTGGCGCACCTGGGGCTGGAACCGCTGGCCTCCGACATCGTTGTGGACTCCATGATCGTGGACTCGGGAACGGTGTCGAGCGCAATTTCGAAACTGTTCAACGAGAACGAGATCAAGACCAAAGCCGTGGCCACGGCAGTAAGCGGCCATTCCGTGATCGTGAAAAAGATCTCGCTGCCTTCAATGAGCGACCAGGAATTGGCCGAGACCATCGAGAAGGAAGCGGCGTCACACATTCCCTTCGATCTGGCCGACGTCAGCCTGGACTACCAGATTCTGTCCGAAGAAGTGGGCAGCCCGCAGATGGATGTATTGCTGGTGGCAGTCAAGAAGGACAAGATTTTGAACTACACCAACGTACTCTCGATGGCCGGACGAAGCACGACTATTGTCGACATCGATGCCTTGGCGCTGCAGAACTGCTACGAGTACAACTACCAGCCGGCGCCGGGCCAGGTGGTGGCGCTCTTGAACCTGGGCGCGAGTGTGATGAACATCAACATCGTGAAAGGCACGACGCCGCTGTTTCCGCGCGACGTAAGCGTGGGCGGTCATCAGTACACGGACTCTCTGCAAAAGGAGTTGGACTTGAGCTTCGACGATGCTGAGTCCCTTAAGCTGGGGAACAAGGTGGGGACAGTGAGTGAAGATGCAAAAGCGCCCATCCTGCAACAGGTGACCGAGATCATCGTGCTGGAAATCCAGAAGACGTTCGACTTCTTCCGGGCCAGTGCGGCGGGCGAGCACATCGAGAAGATTTATCTGGCGGGCGGGTCTTCCAAGGTGCCCGGGCTGGTGGAAGCTTTGCGGCAAGAGTTCTCCATGCCAGTGGAACTATTCAATCCGTTCCAGCGGATCATTCCGCCGGCGGAAGGTCGAGGAGCGGAGTTAGTGGAGCAGAATCCGGGCCAGATGGCAGTGGCGGTGGGCTTGGCCCTGAGGAGCTTTGAATCCCTATGATCAGAATCAACCTGCTCGAAACAGCAAAGGGCAAGAACAAGCGGGCCGGCATTCCGTCGATGCCTTCGATCGAACTGGGCGATATGGGATCGCCGAAGTTGAAGGTTTTGGTGGTTCTGCTGTTGGCCGGAGTATTGAACTTGGGCTACTGGTGGCGGCAGGACCAGGAATCGAAGGCGATTGCGGCGCACATGAAGGTCGCCGAACAGACAAATCGGGAACTGGCCGACGTTAAAGCGCGCTACCTGGAGCGCCAGACCCAGGCCAACAACTATAAGCGCCGCGTCGACGTAATCGACCAGTTGCGTGCCGGGCAAGCCGGGCCCGTGAACCTGCTAGCCATGCTGGGCGAAACGGTGAATCACACCGAGGCCGTGTGGCTGAGCAAGATGGATGATCAGGGTGCGAGCATAAATCTGGAAGGCACGGCGCTGAGCACGGATGCGGTGGCCAACCTGATTGCCAACCTGCAGAAGACGGGATTCTTCAAGAACGTCGAGATCAAGGAAACGTTCCAGGACGACCAGATTAAGGATATGCAGGCGTTCCAGTTCACGCTGACCTGCGAGAAGGGAAAGTCCTAAGAGGCTGACCTATGAATTTCAACGAATTATCGGGCCTGAAGCAGTGGGGTGTTGTGGTCGCCGGGGGAGCATTAGTGACGGCGGCCTTGTACTACACGATCTTCAAGAGCCAGCGCGACCAGAACACAGTGGCGCAGCACGCGCTTGCGGACAAGGTTCGTGAAAATAATGAACTCGAATCGTACCGTCCAAAGCTGAAAGATATGGAGCGGCAGGTGGCTAACCTGAAGCAGCAATTGGACATCGAGCGGCGCATCGTGCCCGACGAAAAGCAAGTGGATGGATTCATGGAGATGATGGATGGCGAAGCACAAAAGGCAGGCGTGGAACTGCGGCGCTACACCGCCAAGCCCATCACCGCCAAGGAGTACTACACGGAAATGCCGTTCGACATCGAGCTGGATGGCCCTTATTACTCGATGCTGAATTTCTTCGACCGCGTGGGCAAGCTGGAACGCATCGTGAACATGTCTGGGTTGATACTGGCAAACACCAAGAATCCCACGGCGGCGAAGGCCAAACACACGTATCAGTACGCCCCCAACGAGAGCGTCGTGGCAACCTGCACGGCGACGACATTCTTCAGTCATGATTTGGCACCTGCAGGCACTGGCGCCGGGGCTAAGCCCGGGACTACGCCGGGGACGACGCCGGCGACGGTGAACAGGTAAGGGATGGCTATGAAGCTGATAACAGGCATTTTGGCAATGGCGATGATGGCGGGCGTGGCCGGGGCACAGAACCCGAATACCACCGACACCCAGGACGTTACGAAGTCGCAGGCGCACCAGGCTGCCACCGTAAGCTCGGTGGCGAAACCGGCTCCTGGGGCCCCGGCGAAACCAAAAGCGGCTCAGGCGACGGCCACGAAACCGGCCACTACGCCTGCTCCTACGCCGGCGAATGCCACGAAACCGACTGTGAAACCAGCGGTGGCTTCGCCAACCGCTCAGAAGCCGGCCGTTAAGCCGGCGACAGCTTCGGCGAGTACTGCGAAACCGGCTGTCAAAGTGGCAGCGGCCCCTACGGCGAAGAGCAGCTCCGCTGTTTCCAGCGCTCCAGCGAAGGGTCCAGCTACACCGAAGACGCAGATCCCGGCGGCTAAGGCGGTGTTCGCCGCCAGGCCACCCGCTGCAAAACCGACTCCGAAGGCTCTGCCCGCGCCGACGACACCAAAAGTTGCGGGAAAGGGGGCGAAACCGGCAGCCACGATTGCGGCCAAGCCGGCAATAGAGACAAACAAGAAATCAGATCCGCGCAAGAGCGCAGATGGCGGAAAAACGGCAGACCCAACCAAGCCGGCGAAGCCCGAAGAGAAGAAATGGTCGATGACGGGGAAGCGCGATCCCTTCTTCAGTCCTGTGGTCTCGCAAGCGGGGGGATCGGGTTGCGCAACGGGAAAGAAATGTCTGGAAATCGGGCAGATTAACCTGCGCGGCGTGGTGAAGTCGGAGAACGGCTTTATCGCGGTGGTAACCAATACCTTGAATAAGGCTTACTTTTTGCGGGAGAAAGACCCGGTGTTCAACGGCTATGTGGTGAGAATCACCGGCGATTCGGTTGTGTTCCAGGAGACTGTGCAAGACAAGCTAGGCAAGGCCTTCACGCGTGAAGTGGTGAAGCGGATCTTTACGCCGGCCGTATAGAAGCCGGAATGACGCGCCGGCAAAGCCGGAACGTCAGGAAATCAAGTTCCAGGAACGACACGCGGCAAAGTCCGCGGGTTTGGGGAGAGGCGAAATGCGAAAGCAACTGCTGACTGTAATCCTACCGTTGCTGCTCTTGGTGCTGGCAGCTTCGGCCGCCGAGACACCGGCGGTCAAGCTGAGTGAGCTGCAGCGAGTGAACGTGGTGCGCGGCGCGGATGATATCCGGGTCGAGATCAGTTCTCGCGGCGACCTGACGCCCAAGCTGAGCACTTTGGACTCGCCAGCGCGAGTGGTCGTGGATCTGCCGGGAACCGTAATGGCCACCGGGCAGAGCCACATCACGGTGGGCAGCGGCGGGGTCAAAGGGATCCGCATCGGCATGAACGGCCAGAGCACAACGACTACGCGAGTGGTAGTCGACCTGGACCGCGCCTGTGCTTACGACCTGAAGCCGAGCACAGACGGGAACCTGGTGCTTACGCTGCACACGCCAGGACCGGACCGGAATGCGGGTACGAGTGCCTCAAGCGCGGCGGCGAAAGTCTCGCCCATCCGCGCTGCTAAGGTCTCGTCGCCATTCTCCGCGCCAGTCATCGAAGCGAAGGCGCAGCCGGCTCCAGCTGTGACCGCCACGATTCCGGCGGCGGGGCAGACCGACGCAGTTGTCAAGACTGCAGCGACGCCCAGCGGTTATGTGTTCGTCGAGCCGCGCTACCAGCCAAAGAAAAATGAACCGGCGGCTGCGGCCACTGTACCTGTGGAGCGCGCCCAGGAAGCGGCGGCAAAGTTCGCGGATAAGACAGCGGTGGAACTGTTGCCGGTGAGCGTTAACGCGGCGCAGACGGCGAATACCGGCATTCAACCGGCGGTGAATCTGGCGGCGGAGCAGAAGGCGCAGTCTGGCCAGCAGCCGGCTTCAAACGGCCCAAAATACACCGGTGAGCCGATTTCGGTGAACCTCAAAGATGTGGATCTGAAGGACTTCTTCCGACTGATTCATGAGATCAGCGGGTTGAACGTGGTCCTCGATCCTAACGTGCATGGCTCTCTTACCGTGGTGCTCGATGACGTGCCGTGGGATCAGGCGCTCGACATCGTGCTCAAGAACAACGATATGGCGCGCGAGCTGGAAGGCAACGTCCTTCGCATTGCCACAGTGGAGACGCTGAAAAAGGAAGCCGAAGGCCGCAGAGCGCAAGTGGAGGCCGAGGCCCTGGCCGTCGACAAGGTTTCGGTGACCCGATTCCTGAGCTATGCACATTCGAAGGACGTAGTCCCGACTGTGAAGAAATTCCTTTCCCAGCGGGGCGAAGTGGTCTCTGATGACCGCACCAACGCGGTTATCATTAATGACATTCCACGCGTAATTCCTACGATCGACCGGCTGTTGACGCAACTGGACCGTAAGACGCAGGAAGTGGAAATCGAAGCCCGCGTGGTGGCGGCCACCCGGCAATTTGCCCGCGACATCGGTACGCAACTGGGCTTCGGCTGGGGCAACACCACGAGCACGGTGGGTGGAGCAGGCAGCGTGGGGACCTCTCCGATCGGAGTGTTTGGCGGCAATCCCCTGTACACGATTCTGGGGACCACAGCGCCGGTCGGGGGGGCGATCAACCAGATCCCACTGTTCTCAAACCTGGGAGTCACGAGCCCGACCAGCGGTCTCTCATTCCAGAATTCCAGCAACAACATCCGCATCGATGCCATCCTGACGATGGCTGAATCACGCGGATTGCTGAAGGTATTGTCACGACCGCGCGTCGTGACCCAGAACAACATTCAAGCACTGGTCAGACAGGGTGTGCGCGTGCCCATCGTGACCCAGGCACAGTTAGGGGGTCCGCCGACGGTAACGTATGTGGACGCCTTCCTGCGGCTCACAGTGACTCCGCAGATCACTTCGGAAGGGACCATCTTCCTGAACGTGGACGTGGAAAACACGACGCCCGACTTTGGCCAGCAGGTGCAGGGCAACCCAACTTTGATCACGCAGCAGGCTACCACGCAAGTGCTAGTGACCGATGGCGGCACGGTGGTGATTGGCGGCGTCATCCAGACGCAGAACTCCATCAACGTCTCGCAGGTGCCCTTGTTGGGGAATATTCCGATCCTGGGCAATCTGTTCCGTCACACACAGGTTCATACCTCTAACCAGGAGTTGATCTTCTTCATCACGCCGCGGATCATTCAGACCTAGCAGCGCGGTTGAAGATTTCGAACCGCCGGTTTCCGTGAAGAACCCGTCACGGAACCGGCGGTTTTATTTTGGGAGCTCCGTTCTCATTTTCATTCGAATGCCGCCACGTTCACTCAATTCCATCGAGCCTTGGCGGCTCAGTGTGAACTGGGCCTAAACAGAGAGTCACCACTACGTGGTGCGCGATTAAGAACCAAGAGCTCTTCGATCGCCTGCCTGTTAAACTCCGGACAATGAACCATCGAGGCCGTCAGAAAAATCTGCGCGGGCAGTTGGCTTCCTGCCGGCTGGACGCGCTCCTCATCAGTCACCTTCCGAACATTCGATACCTTTGCGGCTTTACCGGCAGCGCCGGCCTCCTGCTGGTCGAGGAATCGGGCAGCGTGTTCGTCACTGACGTCCGCTACGCCACGCAATCACGTGAGGAAGTCGAGGGGGCGGGCGTGGTCATCGCCCGCAAGGCGTTAGTCACCGCGCTCGCAGAGCGGGTTGCGGGCATGCGGAAGAAGTCAAATAAGTGGAGAATTGGGATTGAGGCTGATCATCTCACCGTAGCGGAAAAGAAGCGACTCCGAGACCTGATGCCGCGCGGGGTTCAGCTCAGAAACGCGCCGCCTCTGGTGGAGCGGGCTCGCATGGTGAAGGATGCGGCGGAGTTGGAGCGCATCCGTGCGGCGGTGCTATTGGGGACAAGATTGTTTGACCGTGCCTTAGAGGTTATCCGTCCCGGTGTAAGAGAAAACGAAGTAGCCGCCGAGATGGAGTACGCTGCGCGGCGGGCAGGCGCGGAGGAAATGTCGTTCCCCACGATCATTGCTTCGGGAGCCCGGTCTGCGCTGCCACACGGGCGGGCATCCTCGCAAGCGATCGCGAACGGAGGATTCGTGGTCTGCGACTTCGGTGTTATACTCGCTGGTTATTGCTCGGACCAGACCCGCGCTGTATGGGTCGGCGAACCGACAGACGAAGCCCGTCGCGCCTACGACGCGGTTAAGCAAGCCCAGTTGTCAGCGATCGAATCAGTCCGACCGGGGGCGGCCGTTGCTCAGGTGGATACTGCGGCACGTAAGGTGTTGCGCCGGGCGGGGTTAGGGCGTTATTTTACGCATTCGACGGGACACGGCGTCGGGCTTGAGATTCATGAGGCACCCCGGGTTGCACAGGGTCAGGATGAGGTTTTGCAACCTGGAATGGTAATCACCATTGAGCCTGGAGTGTACTTTCCGGGAAAATGGGGCGTGAGGATTGAGGACATCGTAGCCGTCACCGCTCGCGGTTGCGAACTACTGACGCCCACGAGTAAAGACTTCTTAGCGATCTAACCGGATGATTTGGATCGGGGGCGGGCAGAATCGCGTCCGGCCCTGCTCGTCGTTCCTCGATGCGCGCGCGGTAATGGCAAGCGGTCCCACCGTATACGAATGAACCAAAAAGAGCTGAAGGAACTCATCGAGTTCTTAATTGAAAAAGACATCGCTGAGTTTGAGCTGGAACGCGGCGATGTGAAGGTCCGGATCAAGCGGGCGGCGGAGCCAGGTGCTCACCCCCGGACCGAGGCACACTATTTTGCCGTACATCCAGCGCAGCCAGCCGCCCCCGAGATCGGGATGGTCCCGGTTCCCGGGGCTCCGGGCTCGCCTGCCGTACCTTTGGCAGCTCCGGCGGCTATTCCCGAAGAGTCGGTCCACATGGTGAAATCTCCCATCGTAGGCACTTTTTACGAAGCCCCCTCACCTGGAGCGCCCCCATTCGTGAAGCCGGGAGATACGGTTGAGGTCGGCCAGGTGCTCTGCATTGTAGAAGCTATGAAACTCCTGAATGAGATCGAGTCAGACGTAGCGGGAGAGATCGTAAAAAAGCTCGCCAGCAACGGGCAGCCCATCGAATACGGCCAGGATCTGTTCGCGATTCGGCCGAGTAAGTGAGAGGTTGAACTTTTCCGGGCGCGCTGGGGCGCGCTTTTGTTGCCCTCTGCAAACTGCCTGAATCAGGTTGAAGCACAGCGTTCGCGCGGCCTCGACGGGTGGGGCGATTGTTCCCACGCTTTTCATGTTCAAGAAAGTCCTGATAGCCAACCGCGGCGAGATTGCACTGCGCATCATCTGCGCGTGCAAGGAATTGGACGTCCGCACGGTGGTGATTTACAGTGAGGCCGACCGTAATTCTTTGCCGGTGCGCTTTGCCGACGAAGCGATCTGCATCGGGCCGCCGCAACTGGCGCTCAGCTATCTGAATATTCCTGCCGTAATCAGTGCCGCGGAGATCGCGAACGTGGATGCGGTGCATCCCGGCTATGGCCTGCTCGCGGAAAACGCCAACTTCGCCGAAGTGTGTGAAACCAGCGGCATCAAGTTTATCGGGCCGCCCCCCGAAATCACCCGACTGATGGGAGAGAAAGAAAAAGCGCGGGCTGCAATGAAGCGAGCGGGGGTGCCGATTCTGCCGGGATCGGAAGGGATTCTTGCCTCCGATGGCGAAGCCATCGAGTGGGCGCGTCAGGTGGGATATCCGGTGATTGTGAAAGCGTCGGCTGGGGGTGGCGGACGTGGAATGCGGATTGTGCGCAGTGAAGAAGAATTACCGGCGTTATTTACGCAGGCAGAGGCCGAGGCTGCCGGAGCTTTCGGCAATGGCGACCTGTACATGGAAAAGTACGTGGAGAGGCCACGCCACATCGAGTTCCAGATATTGGCTGACCAGCACGGCAAGGTTGTAAGCCTGGGCGAGCGCGAGTGTTCCATACAAAGGCGTCATCAGAAACTGCTGGAAGAGTCGCCGTCAACGCAAGTCACTCCTGAGCTTCGCGACCAGATTGGCGCGATCCTGTGCAAGGCCCTCACCGATATCGGTTACATGAACGCCGGCACGATTGAGTTTTTAATGGATCAGGACCGGCGGCTCCATTTCATCGAAATGAACACACGCATTCAAGTGGAGCATCCGGTGACGGAGATGGTGACGGACGTGGACCTGGTGAAAAGCCAGATCATGATCGCGGCAGGATCGCCCATGGACGAGGTGCTGCACGGTCCTATCGTGCATCGTGGGCATGCCATTGAATGTCGCATCAACGCTGAACACCCGGAGAAGTTCACGCCGTCGGCGGGGAAGATTACGGCCTTTCATCCGCCGGGAGGGACGGGGGTGCGCGTGGATACGGCCGCTTACGCCGAGGGAATAATTCCTCCGTATTACGACTCGCTGATCGCCAAATTGATCGTCCGCGGCAAGGACCGTGATGAGGCTGTCTCGCGGATGGCGCGAGCCTTGGAGATGTTCATCGTGGAAGGCATTTACACCACGATTCCCTTGCACCGCAGGATTCTGGCGGATCCCGATTTCCGCGCGGGGAAAATCGATACAGGATTCATCGAGCGATTTCTGGCGGCGGGCAAGGAGAAGTCGGCGTAGGATATCGGCGGCCGCAGCATGCCCATGATTCGACTTCCGCGCCTCTACGCCGTTATCGACAGCTCTTGCTTTCTCGATGCGGACGCACTGTTCGCCGCCGCTCAACACCTCGAGGCGGGGGGATGCAGCCTTGTGCAGTACCGCAACAAGAGCGGAAACGCGCGCATCATGCTGGAGCAAGGCCAGGAGTTACGGAGGCGTTTAGGGCGCGGCGTGCAGTTGATGATGAATGACCGCGCGGATCTCTGTCTGGCGGCTGGATTCGATGGCGTGCACGTCGGGCAGGATGACCTTTCGCCGGAGTCGGTGCGCAAGATTGTCGGACCGAAGTTCTGGCTCGGAGTTTCGACGCACAATCCGGCGCAGTTGCAGTCAGCCGACGCGACCTCCGCCGACTACATTGCCGTTGGCCCGGTTTTTTCTACGCCTAGTAAAGACCAGCCAGACCCCGTCGTGGGCCTTGAAGGGGTACGCCGGGCACGGGAACGGACGCGCAAGCCGCTGGTGGCGATTGGCGGCATTACCCGCGAGAATGCGGCTTCGGTGATCGAAGCGGGTGCGGATTCGGTGGCGGTGATATCGGACGTGTTAGCGGAGCCGCGAAAATCAGCAGAGGAATTTTTCCGTATCTTGAGGTAAAGTCATTGGACCTTCGATCGGCCCGCGAATATGACCTCGGGGCGAAAGCCCTGAACTTTTGCGGCACGGCGGAAGCCGTGCCCTTCCCGATTATGCCGAGCGCGCCGGCCGGATAATTGCACAGGAGGGGTCCTGAGTACGCCGACAACGCATCCCGCAGTAGCCAGCGACTGGGAAGTTCACAGTCAACAAGATAAGGAACTGGTCAAAGCCTTAGGCCTGACCAGCGCCACCATGCTGGTCATGGGGTCGATGATCGGCTCCGGCATCTTTATTGTTTCAGCAGAGATTGCCCGCGAAGTGGACTCACCTGCGCTGCTCATTGGCGCGTGGGTGGTGGCCGGATTCATGACCATCGTGGCCGCGCTCAGTTACGGCGAATTGGCGGCCATGATGCCGCGGGCGGGCGGACAATACGTTTATCTGCGCGAGGCGTTGGGACCGCTCTGGGGTTTTTTGTACGGGTGGACATTGTTTCTGGTGATTCAGACAGGTACGATTGCCGCCGTCGGCGTGGCTTTCGGCAAGTTTCTAGGAGTCTTCTTTCCTTCCGTTTCTTCCTCCCATTGGATCCTTCACTTCTGGAAGGTGCCGCCGATTCGCCTCGGCCCGATGGTGCTTGGCAACATGGACGTCGGGCTCAACACCCAGAACCTGGTGGCCATCATGCTGGTGATTTTTCTTTCCGTGGTGAATATCTTTGGCGTGAGGCTGGGAGCAGCCATTCAGAACGTGTTCACTTTTGCCAAGGTGTCAGCGCTGCTGGGGTTGGCAGTTTTCGGGCTCGCCATCGGGCGCAATGCTCAGGCACTGGCGGCAAACTTTAACGGACATTTCTGGCGCAACGCCGCACTCAGCGCTCAACACGCGGTGCAGGTGGGGGTTGGCGGGCCAATCGTAATGGTGGGAACTCTGACCATACTCGCCGTGGCTCAGGTCGGTTCGTTGTTTTCCGCCGATGCCTGGAACAATGTGACTTTTACCGCAGGCGAAGTAAAGAATCCCAGCCGCAATCTTCCGTTAGCTCTGGCACTGGGTACGGGTGTCGTGGTCGCGCTGTACATCGCCTGCAATTTTATTTATTTGAGCGCGCTCCCCCTCGATGGAACGCCCGGTGCAGTAACGATTCTAGGACGAGGAATCAAGTACGCCTCCGAGGACCGGGTTGGCACCGCGGTCGTGACCCAGATGTTCGGGGCTGTGGGCGGACTGCTCATGGCGGCGGCGATCCTGATTTCGAGCTTTGGCTGCAACAACGGACTGATTCTTTCGGGAGCCCGCGTCTATTACGCCATGGCCAAAGACGGGCTCTTCTTTCGCAGAGTGGCGAAACTGCATCCTAGTTATAAGACGCCGGCAGTTTCGCTGATGGTGCAGATGGTATGGACATGCGTGCTCTGCATCTCGGGCAGTTACGGGCAGCTCCTGGATTACATCACTTTCGCGATCCTGGTGTTCTACATTTTGACGATTGCCGGACTATTCGTGTTGCGGCGGACACGTCCGGATGCCGAGCGTCCCTATCGGGCGGTTGGTTATCCGGTGCTGCCTGCGATTTATATTGTGATGGCATTATTTATAGATGTCGTACTATTGCGCTACAAGCCGCAGTACACGTGGCCGGGCCTCATCGTGGTGCTGATCGGGATCCCGGTTTATTACGCCTGGTCGCGAAGTTCGGGCACGACGAGCGCATCTTAGCCATAAGGAGAAACGAAGCATGGCGAATCTGTTCGCGAAGAAAGACCTTCCTACACTGATGAAGGAAGCAGTTGAAGTTGAAGGCGAACAAAGCCTGCGGCGCGCCCTCGGACCCCTGAATCTGTTAACCCTCGGCATCGGCGCAATCATTGGGGCAGGTATTTTTGTGATCACGGGGCAGGCCGCGGCGCAGTTTGCCGGACCCGCCATTGTGATTTCGTTTGTGCTGGCTGGCGTCGCCTGCGCATTCGCGGGACTCTGCTACGCTGAGTTTGCTTCGATGATCCCGATCGCGGGCAGCGCCTATACCTACTCCTATGCGACGCTGGGAGAATTGGTGGCATGGATCATTGGCTGGGACCTGATTCTGGAGTACGCCTTCGGCGCAGCGACCGTAGCCGTGGGTTGGAGCGGTCATTTGCGGGCGTTCCTTCACGATATCGGCTTGAACCTGCCTACCTTTCCCACCTCCGACTTCAGCCTCTTCGGTATGCACCTGCATCTGAAATACGACTATGTCGGCTTCCTGGTGATCATGGTAATCACCACCATCCTGGTGATTGGCATCAAGGAGTCAGCGAACTTCACGAGCGCCATCGTAATTATGAAGGTAGCGGTGGTGTGCATGTTCATTGCCCTTGCGGGTGCCTTTTTGTTCTCCCATGCGTGGAAGCCAAACTATTGGCACCCCTTCATCCCCGCAAATACCGGCGAATGGGGACACTTCGGATGGTCGGGAATTCTGCGGGGCGCCGGTGTTGTCTTCTTCGCGTACATCGGTTTTGATGCGGTCTCGACTGCGGCGCAGGAGGCCAGGAATCCAAAGAAGGACATGCCGCTGGGTATTCTGGGTTCCCTTATCATTTGCACGGTGCTGTATATCCTGGTTTCCGGTCTGCTGACCCACATTGTTCCTTACGCTCAGCTCAACGTTCCCGATCCCGTTGTCGTCGGTATGCGCGTTGCCGGACAACAATGGGCTACGTTTCTGGTGGAAGTCGGTGCTCTGGGCGGTTTGGCCACCGTGATGCTTGTGATGTTGCTCGGACAGTCGCGCGTGTTCTACTCGATGTCGCGTGACGGTCTGCTCTGGCCTTGGGCTGGAAAGATTCATCGTCGCTTTCGCACGCCGTACCTCAGTTCCATCGTTGTGGGTATTTTCGTTGCCATCCTGGCCACAGTGATTCCACTGAATGTGCTGGATGAGATGACCAGCGTGGGCACGCTGCTCGCCTTTGTACTCGTCAGTGCGGGAGTGTGGGTCATGCGCCGGACGCATCCCGAGATCAACCGCCCGTTCAAGACACCCATGGTGCCGCTGGTTCCGATTCTGTCGATTCTTTTCTCCGGAGCGCTCATCATTTTTCTGTCACCGGCCACACAGATCCGGCTTGTGGTCTGGCTCGTAATCGGGCTGGCCATCTACTTCGGCTACGGACGCAAGCACAGCAAGGTACAAGCATTGGAGAGCGCAGCCCGGACCAAAAATGTGCCTACCATGGCAGACTAAGATTCATCGTTCTTCCTGGCCCTCCGCACAGCGCGCAGGGCCTTTTTGTTTTATAGTCGAGGTCATTCATCATTCCCCGCAATGTCGACTTCATGCCGGCTGAGGGCGAATGATACTGACGAACGAATGTTATGAAGATCGTCACGGCTGCGGAAATGCGCGCTATCGATCGCGCCACCATCGAGCGCTTTCGCGTTCCTTCGCTGACGCTCATGGAAAACGCAGGCTCGGCGGTGGCGGAGTTCGTGCTTCGAGAATATCCTGCGGTTCGGAAAATCAGCGTCATCTGCGGCAAGGGCAACAATGGCGGCGATGGGTTCGTTGCGGCACGTCACCTGCACGACGCAGGTAAGAGCGTCGCGGTCGTGCTACTCACGGACTCTTCAGGATTGACAGGCGATGCCGCGGCCATGTTTGCCCGCTTGCCAGTTACCGCGATTGTGATGCAGTCGAGCGAAGAATTAAAGAGCGATCGTGTGCGGCCGGCATGGGACGCTGATTTGTACATTGACGCGATTTTGGGCACGGGCTTTCGGCCTCCGGTGAGCAGGTTTTACGCCGCAGCAATCGCAGTGATCAACGCGAGCCGCGTCCCTGTAGTCGCGGTGGATATCCCTTCGGGCGCCGACGCCGATCTGATGGGGGAACAAACTGGAACGGTGGCCCGCGCGGATGCGATTGTGACCTTCACCGCGCCACGTCCGGCGCATGTGTTCAGTCAGCTCACGCAAGGGCAGACGGTGGTCGCCGACATTGGGTCGCCGGACGAGGCGCTGGTTTCATCCTTAGAACTCAACCTGATCACCGCGCGAGATGTCGCGCCACGGATCGGGCCGCGTCCTGCGGATTCCAACAAAGGACTTTATGGGCACGTGTTGGTGATTGGCGGTTCTTTAGGCAAGGCCGGGGCGCCTGCCATGTCAGGCCTGGCTGCTCTGCGCACTGGAGCCGGCCTGTCGACCGTAGCGACGCCGAAATCGGTGCTCAAGACGGTGGCGGGATTTTATCCCGAGTTAATGACCGAGCCTTTGGCAGAAACCCAGGAGGGAACGATTTCCGTGTTGGCGTTAAAAGGTTGGAACACGCTGGCAGAAAAAAAGTCGGTGCTGGCGATTGGTCCGGGAGTTTCGCGCCATCCGCAGACGGCTAAGATGATACGGAGTTTGATCGCAAAGTCGGAAATACCCATGGTGGTTGATGCCGATGGGCTGAACGCCTTCGAAGGTCATTCGAGCGCATTAAATGGCAAAAAACGTACGCTGGTGATCACTCCGCACCCGGGAGAGATGGCGCGGCTGATAGGGGGTACGACGGCTGAAGTTCAGAAAGACCGGCTCGGAGTGGCGCGCAAGTTCGCCCGACGGCATGCGCTGGTTGTCGTCCTCAAAGGGCACCGAACTCTGGTCGTGAGGCCGGACGGCGAAGCGTGGGTCAATATGACCGGCAATCCGGGTATGGCGACAGGTGGTACGGGCGACATTCTGACTGGCATGGCGGCCGCAATGGTGGCGCAGCATCCCCAAGCGGTGACACCGGCAGTCGTGGCGGCAGTTCATCTGCACGGCCTGGCAGGAGATGTGATGCGGGAGAGCAGGGGTGAACATTCACTGCTTGCAACCGATCTCCTCGAAGGCTTGCCGGAGGCGTTTCGTCGCACCTGGCAGGCGGCGCAAGAGAAATTCGTTCGCTGGGGCGCGTGACCCCGCTGTACGTTGGGACAGTATCACGCCAGTCAACCCGCGCTATGTGCTTCTTGATACGTGGCTTAACCGCCCTGAAGCGGGCTCCCAGAGCGGTGTTCGGACGGAGCTTCCGTAATCTGTCGCGTCATTCGATCGCATGGCATAGTTTCGTTCTGGCTTGCTTATGACTCACTTTCCCCAACCTCACCCTTCGCGGCGCGCGGCCCGAGTCCGGCTAGGCGATCTTGTCCTGGCTTCGATTCGTTTGGAAGATGGCCGGCGCACTCGAGCTAAACTCCGAAGCGTTTCTGTCACCGGCGGCTTGCTCCAGATGGTTCATTGCCTGGGGCACGGCGATTTCGTCGAGGTCGCCTTCCAGACAGAATCCGGCCCCGTGCAGGGCATGGCCGAAATCCTCAGCCCCACCTCCACCACGGCAGCAGGCGTGCTGCAACCCTTCCGCTTCGTGGCGCTCGGGGACGACGACCACCGCCGGCTCCGAATGTCCGTCGATCATGTGGCGGACCGGGGGCAGTTGGGCTTGAAGTCGAGCGCATTTCTCCGCACCTAGGACCCGGTAAGCATGGGGGGCGGGGCAGCTCGCGGAGTGACCGCTCTCGCTATACTGGTGATCGTGTCCGCGGGTTCACGAAGCGGATCGCATGATCATGAGGCGGGAAATCACTACCCATTCGCCCGAAGAGACCATGGCCTTCGGTCGCAGCCTGACGGAACTGCTGGCGCCGCCGAAACTGGTTTTGCTCTGTGGCGAGCTGGGGGCGGGGAAGACCACTCTGGTCAAGGGAATCGCCGCGGCATTCGAGGCGGCCGCTGAGGAAGACGTCACCAGTCCCACCTTCACCCTGGTCCATGAATATCGCGGGCCGCGGGTGGTTGTCTACCACATTGATCTTTACCGCGTCGATACCGCCCGCGAACTGGAAACGCTGGGGCTGGATGATCTGCGCTCCGACAACAGCATTTTGCTGATTGAATGGGGAGAAAAGTTTCCGCGGTTTCACAATGAGAGAGACTTGGAAATCGGTCTCGAGCGTACCAACCAGAGCGACCGCAGAATTCAGCTGAAGGATTAACTGAGCTTGTCTCACTGCTCAGCCGAACGCTGAGGTGACGAAACTGCGGATGCGGTGGAAGTAAATGGCGGGCGCGAACAGACCACCGGGGTACTCCATTCGCGCACCATCGAAAAAAGCATAGCAGCGGCGAAGACAACCAGTGCTGCGCGTTCCACTTGCATCCCGTAATGATTATTTCACAAACTCCTTCAGAAGTCAGAGCCGGGAGCTGCCTTTAAAACCCCATGATGCTGTAACCGCAGTCGACATGGATGACTTCGCCGGTGATGCCGGAGCTGGCATCCGACGCCAGAAAAACCCCAGTTGAACCCACTTCCTTGACGTCCACGTTCCGGCCCAAAGGAGCGCGTTCGGCGTGCGACTTCAGCATGTCGCCCAGACCTGAGATGCCGCGCGCAGCAAGGGTTTTGATTGGCCCGGCGGAAATCGCATTCACCCGGATTTTCTTCTTGCCCAAGTCGCTCGCCAGATAGCGCACGCTGCATTCGAGCGCTGCTTTCGCAACCGCCATGACGTTGTAGTGAGGCACCACTTTCTCCGCGCCGTAGTAGGTCATGGTGATAATGGAGCCGCCGTCTTCCATCAGCGGCGCGGCGGCGCGGGAGACCGCGATCAGCGAATAGACGCTCACATCGTGGGCGACACGAAAGCCTTCGCGCGTGGTGTTGATGAAATCTCCCTTGAGTTCGTCGGCGGGCGCGTAAGCGACAGAATGGACCAGCGCATGCAACTTGCCGTGGCGCTGTTTCAGCGTGGCGAACAGGCGGTCAATGTCTTCGTCTTTGGAAACATCGCACATGTAAGCTTCGGCGCCGGGAAGGGACAGAATGAGATCCTTCGCTTCCTGCTCCAGCCGCTCATTCTGGTAGGTGACGGCCAGCTTAACGCCGGTGGCGTGCAGTCTCTGGGCAATCGACCAGGCGATGGAGCGCTTGTTCGCGACCCCGAAGACAACGGCGTTCCGGCCCTGAAGGTCAGAGAACATGGTTTCTCCTTGGAATGGGAAAGGATAACAGTCGACGGAGTGGATTTGCTACAGGAGCCGAGAGAGATGCAGAATCTTCAATTTCCGATGGCCAATTTCCGATGGAAAATCTCAAGCCGTCTGTGATCGAGGCCCATCGAAAATCGGCGATCGAAAATCAACGATCGAAAATCTGATCTCGATATCTCGGCGCTCCGGGATGAGTAGGCTTACTCGGTGATGCCGACTGTTTCTACCTGCGCAGCGCTTCCGACCGGCCAACTTGCGGCCACGAACGCGAAACCGTAGACGCAGGCCAGAATGGCGAAGGCCGCCACCAGGCTGACGTTATGTGCCACGGCCCCGACGGCGAGTGCGAGCACAAGCTGAAGGAACGTCCCGAAAAAGTAGAACGTATTTTGCACGCGCCCCATCAGATGCGGCGGGACCATCTCCATGAGGCTGGTGTTCATGGCAATGCCGCCTACGCCGCGCGCCGAGCCCATGGCTCCATAGATAAGCATTCCGGCAACCAGCCAGTGGGATACGGGTGCGCAAACCGCACACACGGCGAGCAGCGCCATGGAGAAGGCCATGGAGCGACGTCCGCCTACGAAGGCAATTACCTGAGGGGCGTATAACGCGCTGAGGAAGGCGCCCGTCCCCCACCCCGCGTTGAGCCATCCATACCCGGCTGCGCCGGCGTGGAAAATGCGCTCACTGAGCGAGGGCGTCACCACCACTCCCGTGATCATGGCTCCGAGAAACAAAGCCCAACTCGTTCCCAGCAACACGACCGCTCGATGATCGCCAAGAAAATGCAGACCCTCTCGCATTTCCCGCCAGAAGCGCTCGAACTGTGTCTCTGCGGCCCGGATGTCGGCGCGAAGCTCCGCGGGCCTTAGAACAATGTGGCGGCCCTTGCGAACCGCGAAGTAGCACAGAAACGAAACCAGGTAAGTGGAGAAATCTATGAGCAGCACGCCGCCCAGGCCAATGTGGTTGTACATGAAGCCGACGACGGATCCGGCAATCAGCCAGCCCCCCTGAATGCCCGCCAGCAGAAACGTATTGGCCTGAACGAATTGGCCCTCTGGGGTCAGTTCCTGAATCAGGGCAGTGATGGTAGGCCAGAACATCCAAAAACCGGCGGCGACAAGCGTGTTCATTAGATAGAGCTGCCAGACTTTGACATGGCCGCGAATGGCAAGGATGGCGACCGCCAGGATGACGATGGCGCGTAGAGCATCGAGCCACATAACCAGGCGGCGTCGATCTTCGCGATCAATAATGACCCCAGTGAAGGGAAGCATCAACATCGCGGGCAGTGTTTGCAGGACGGCAAAGGTACCAAGCGCCATCTCGGAGTGCGTGGCCTCCAGGATGTACCAGGCGACCGCGGCAGCGTTCATGCCGCTGCCCAACATGGAGATTACGTTGGCGGCAAAAACAAAACGCAGGGAACGTCGCCCGAGGATGGCACGCATGACTTCAATTTATCCGAAGCCAGCGGTTAAGCCAAAATGAAGCCCAGATCACAATTCGCTACGCAGAACCCATTTCCGTCGTCAATTTCCAATGGGAAAACCGCCCCGCTGTCTCCGGGGTGGATTGTGTCTTTGTTCAGCGGTTCGGGTTGCTCGCTCCGGTTCGCTCGGGTTCGCTCGGGTTGCTGGCTCTTGATATCTGCGGCAAGCGGCGCTAGGATTCGCCTGCTGCGAAAGTCAAACTCCTGACTGATCCGTTGGCTACTGCGAGGAGGTGACCTATGAGTTGCATGATCGGGTCGCGGCTATTGATCGTCGTCCTGCTCTCAATTCCCTTTCACGGGCAAGTCGACCGGATTGTGATTCCGGCGGGCACGCCCGAAGATCACGAACTTCAAAATATTTCCAACGAGCCGGATGCGCAGAAGAAGCTGGCGATGTATGAGGATTTTGGGCAGAAGTTTTCGGCGAATCCAGCAGCCGTGGCTTATGGAAACTGGCAGATCTCGCAGGCCTACCAGGCGACCGGCGACTTGAACAAGGCTCTGGAGTATGGGGACAAGGCCCTGGCCGGATCGCCGCACAATCTCGACATCCTGGTATCGCAAGCCAGTGTCGCACGACAAGCCAAGGACAATGCCAAGCTCATGGATTACGCCGCGAAGGGCGGGGCGGTCTGCCACTCCATCGGAACACAGGCGAAGGCGGAAGGCACCAGCGACGCGGAATTCGCCACCCAAGTCAGCAGCGAGAAAGAGGCCACCAAGAACAGCTGCGACTTCCTCGAAAGCATCGCATTCAACATCATTCCGGACGAGAAAGACGCCAAGACCCGCATGAGGGATATCGAACGCTTTACGGTGGCTTTTCCCGATTCGAAATTTCAAGATCAAGCATCGAGTTATGCCATGTACACGTTGGGTCCAGGGCAGTTGAATGACCAGGCGCGGCTGGTTTCCTATGGAGAAAAGACCCTGGCGGTGAATCCCAACTCGCTGCCGGCATTGTTGTTGCTGGCTAGTTTCTATTCCGATGATTCCAGACCCGGGAGCGTCGGCAAAGCCATCACGTACGCGCAGAAAGCCATCGGCGCAGCCAAGGCGGATGCGCCGGATGCAGATAAACCGCGCAAGCTCTCGGCGGGAGTAGCACACTCGACCCTGGGATACGCGTACATGAAGCAAGACAAGACCGCGGCCGCCATTCCGGAGTTGAAGACGGCTGCTGCTTTACTCAAAGGGCAGGATGAGCAGCCCTATTCGGTTGTACTGTATCGCCTGGGTTTTGCTTACGCCAAGTTGAACAAAGTTACCGAGGCACGCGACATATTGAATGAGGCGACCAAAATTCCCGGTCCCATGCAGGCCCTGTCGCAGGATTTGCTGGCCAAGGTTAACGCGGCGCGAGCCAAGGGAAATGCTGGACGATGAAGGATCGGCTAAGCAGACATCAAGGCTGAGGTTTCGCCAACTCGTCGGAGAGCAAATTAGCCTTCACGGCAAGATTGCGGGCACGATTGAGATCGCCAGCAGCGGCGGCGGCCTTGGATTGATCCATGAATTGGCGGATCTGAGTCACCATTTCCTGCTGATTCGAACTCAGCGGCTGGCCTTCGGTTTTTTTCAGTTTATCCTCAGTGGAGGCGAGCAATTGCTCCGCCGTGTCGCCCTGATGCGAGCCGCGCCCGCTGCTGCCGCTGCCTTTGAGTTGCACGGTGGGCTCGGAGGTTCCGCCATCGCGCACGACGGTCTTGGCGGTAGAGCACCCGCCGGAAGCCTTGGGGGAATCGGTGGCTCCAGCTGATTCGGAGCCCTGGGCAGCGCCTGTCGAGTTTGGGCAGTCCGGCGTGGCAGCTCGTTTTTTTCTGCGCCAACGACCCTGGTGAGTGGTCGCTGGCGCTGGACTGGACTGGGCAGGAGTCGAAGCCGGCGCTGGCTGCGACGAGGGGGCGGACGATTTCTCTGGTTTCTGCGGCGCGGTGGAACTGTCCTGGCTCCGTGGTGCGGGCGAGTCCGCTGGAGTTCCGGATGGGGCCGACGGCCCGGGTTCAGAAACGAGTACAGTCCCTGCCGCCGGCGAGGTGGCGGGAGATAGCAAACAAATTCCTAGGATTGCCGCCAGAAGCATATGAAGCCCGCGAGGTTCCGCGATGTCAAATTCTACGCCTTTATGAGATTAAAGAAGAGAAATCAAGCTCCAGGTTTCGACAAGGCAGACTGAGGAGCAGCGTCATGGTCTGCCTCCAGGCCGGAGGTAGCCAATGGGATGCGGAAGCGGAAGGTTGTGCCCTGACCCTCCGCGGATTCGAATTCTACAGAGCCGTAGTGCCATTGCAGGATCTGATAGGTCTGGGCCAGACCGATGCCGGTTCCCTCTTTCTTGGTTGTGAAGTAGAGTTCAAACACCCTGTCCTGGGCTTCCCGCGGAATACCGCTGCCGCGATCCTGAACTTCGGTTGTGACCACCCCCTCATCGCGCCAGGCCGCGATAGTCAGAACGCCTCCTTCAGGCATCGATTGCACTCCGTTGAGCACCACGTTAAGAATCGCCTGCTTCATCAAGTCGACATCTGCCTTGATCGGCAGCGTATCTGCGGATAGTGTGCGCTCGATCCTAACTCCGTGCTGCTCGGCTTCGGGAGCAGCCAGCAATGCCACGTCCTCGAGCAGGCGGCGGAGATCGACTTCTTCCAGGTGCAGATCACGCGGACGGGTGAAGTCCACCAGCACCTGCACCACGCGGTCAAGACGATGAATTTCGCTGCCGATAATGTCCATGTGGCGCCGCGTGTCGGGATCAACCTGAGCCAGCTTGTTCTGCAGAAGCTGCAAGTGGAGCACAATGGCGTTGATGGGGTTCTTGACCTCGTGCGCTACGCCGCGGGTGAGACGTCCGCTGGCGGAGAGACGGCGCGACATTTCGATTTCATCCTCGATGCGATGGACGGATTCGGCGTCACGTATGATGAGCAGGGCGCCGATTTGAGTGCTTTTTTCCTGAACAAAATCCAGCGAGACCTGAACCCGCCGGCCGCCGCCGGTTTCGACCTCGCGCTGCAAGACGGGCCTGCGGCGTTCAAAGGCTTCCAGAACCACCGCGCCGAGAAGTGAGTCGGCTGAAAAGACTTCGTTGACGGTGCGGCCCAGCAACTCTCTCCGGGGACGGCCGAGGAAACGCTCCACCGGCGCGCTAACCAGCACTACGCGCAAATCGCGCGTGAACAACATCAGCCCGTCCTGCAACTTGGACATGAGCTGATCAACGTTGTCTTTCAGCGCGGAAAAAATCTCCTTGCTGTCGCGCATCTGGCGGCCGAGATTAGCAATCTTAAGCGTGACCAGACCGTATTCGTCGTGACCGAGGTCGTCTCCCGCAAGAGCTTCCGGGTGACCCGCGCTCACGCTATCGAGGTTGCGGCTGATTTCCTTGAGAGGCCCGAGGGCGAGATTGGAGATGCCCGCGGCGAGCACCAGCGACCCAAAAATGGATGCGATCGAAAAATAGAGCGCGTGCATCAGCCGGGGCGTCAATTCGTCCTTAAGGAAAGCGGTCGAGACACCGATCCGGATCGTGCCAAACGGCTGTCCGTTGAGTTGCAGCGGAAAGTTCACGTTGTAGACCGTATGCGGGCCGTACACGAGCTGCAATTGTTGCCGGAAACGGGCGGTGATGACCTGGCGAAAATCGGGCCGCTCCGCTACCAGTTTTCCTACCAGCTTCGGGTTGGTGTTAAGCAGCGCTCTGCCGTGGACATCGACCACCGACGCGTCGTAGATGAAAGGCCAGTTGCCCACCACCGACTCCAGCATGCTGTTCAGGTTTACATCAGTCTGTAGGTACTCGGTTAGGGCTACCCGCACCGCTTCCGGATTGCCCGTGTCCACGGGCGTGCTGCCGAGGTCGGGAACGGCGTTGGTGGCAGCGTAGGCGAGCTGTTGGGTGAGATACGATGCGTTGTCGTAGACGTTGGTGGCACGGAGGCGGAGGATCTGGGATATGTAGAGGTAAGAAAAGGCCGAGACCATAACCGTCACCATGAAGGTGAGGGTAAGAACGATGATGGTTTTCCGTCGCATGGGGTACAAAACGTAGTGGGCAGTTGGGTAACCACCGCCCAGTCTTTGACTCTTTGACAACGACAACCGGCGGCAGAAGTTGGCGAAAGAGGAAAGAGCTTGTCGATCATCGACCCCCTAGCGCCGCTAGCCACGCGCTCCCAGCCACCGACCGCTCGGTTAAGATTCCTCCTTGCCCGGGACGGTCTCCGAGGCCGTGCTACCGTACTCCTTAAGTTTATTATGCAGGGTTTTCAGGCTTATGCCGAGGATTTCCGCGGCTCTGGTCTTGTTGTTGCTGGTGGCTTCGAGGGTTTTGAGAATGAGCATCTTTTCCGCTTCCTCCACGGTGGTGCCGACCCCCAGGCGCACGGCATCAGGGTCGTTGGCGGAGGTTCGCAGCGGGGCTTGGCCGAACCCCGGGGGCAGATGCCGGGTCTCAATCACAGCGCCATCACAGACGATCACTGCACGCTCAAGCGTGTTGCGCATTTCGCGAACATTTCCCGGCCAGGAATAAGCGTTGAACAGATTGAGGACTGCTTCACTGACAGCCGAGACCTTGCGAGAATGCTTTGTGTTCATCTCTGAAAGTAAAAGTTGTACCAGGTCGGGGATGTCTTCCTTATGCTCGCGCAAGGGAGGCATGTGAATGTTGAAAACGTTAAGGCGATAATAAAGATCACTTCGTATTTCACCGCGGGCTACGGCGTCCTCAGGGACTTTATTGGTCGCGGCCAGGACGCGCACGTCTACCGGCGTTTCGACTTTGCTGCCGAGGCGACGCAGCTTGTGATCTTCCAGGACTCGAAGCAGTTTGGCTTGAGTCGCTACTGGCATTTCCCCAATCTCATCGAGAAGAATCGTTCCGCCCTCGGCGAGCTCAAAGCATCCGGTGCGTCGCTCGAGAGCGCCTGTGAAGGCGCCCTTTTCATGACCGAAAATTTCGCTTTCGATCAAGGTCTCTGGAATAGCGGCGCAATTAATGGCTACGAAAGGACGGTCACGGCGCGAGCTCAGTTCGTGGATGGTGCGTGCCACGAGCTCTTTGCCGGTGCCGCTGGCGCCCGTGATGAGCACCGACGCGGTGCTGGGCGCGACCATTTCGATGAGCCGGAATATTTCCTGCATCTTTCGCGATGCGCCGTTGAGCCGGCCCAGAGATCCTGCGTCCCGCAGCTTCCGGCGGGTGGCTTCCAGTTCTGCGCGGGTGCCGAGTAGTGACGAGGCGTTCTGCAAAATGGTACGCAGACGGTTGGTGTCGATGGGCTTGGTAATGTAGTCATAGGCACCCATGCGCATCGCCTGAACCGCGCTGTCGATGGTCCCTTGTGCGGTGACCAGCACAACGGCAACGGTATGGGCCTGCTCTGCGAGACGTTCCAAAAGTTCGATTCCGCCCATGCGCGGCATCTTGAGATCAGTGATGACGATGGAAGGGGCCCACTGGACCGCCTTCTCCAGGCCCTCTCCACCGTCGCGAGCGGTGTCCGCTCGATAACCCCAAGATGAAACCAGCTCAGCCAGACCCGTCCGCTCGTTTTCTTCGTCCTCGACGATCAGTACCTTCTCTTGGCTCATGCTCTTCTTTCTTCCGTCTTCTGTCTTCTCTCCGGTCCGGCGACAGCCTTGGAGAGTGGATTGAGCGTGAATCGAATAACCGTGACCGAATAACCGTGACCGAATAACAACGATAACGGCAAGCTTCCCCTGGAGCAAGTTCTGCGGGTACAAATCCCTCTGTCTACTTGCGAATCGTCACTTGATGTGACGCTACCGGATTTGCCGCACGGTCCGGTATGTCAAATTGAGACACAGTCCACGGCTGGCCCATTAACTCGCAGCGCACCCTGCCAGGACAATTTTCAATGACTGAGCCTTGCTTTAGCCGAGCGGTGGGTTAAAATCTTAGACTTCAAATCGTAAGTCCCAATAATCCGTTGCCACCACATACGGCATCTTTAAAGTTCTGCACTGCGCCCGAAATTCCAATACGGCGAACCTCGACCAAGTTCGGAGGATCATAAATGTTACCCTCTCCCAAGCTGCGCGCAGCTCGTGCGGTAATATCCACCGTGTTGCTGCTGTTTGCAACCATGCTGGTTTTGACTCCGGTTTTTGCTCAGAGTGACTCCAACCCGAAGTGGGATTTGTTTGTCGGATACCAGTGGCTGCATCCCGGTATCACGGTTCCAGCTCCCTTCGGAAACCCCTCGAATCCGACTCCTTTCAAAGTCCCAGACATGACGAAGGGATTTGGTTCCGCACTGACCTACAATTTCGCTCCACACGTGGGCCTCGAATTCGATTTGGGACATAATTGGGGCGATGCCAACTATGAAACAACCGCCTCAGTCGGTCCTCGTCTTATGTTTCGAACCGATGGTGCAAACTACTTCTTGCACGCTCTCGGCAGTTACAACCGGCTGGCAGTCAGCGGGTTGAATCCCCACGACGGCATTGGGGCTGTCCTCGGTGGCGGAATGGACCTGCCCATAAGAAAGTGGATCAGTCTCCGTCTGTTCGAAGCAGATTTCGTCTGGGCGCACCATAACTACGCCGACGACGCTGGCCCCCAATTTGCTTCCCTGAGGCGGCCAAACGCCGAAGGTGTCCGACTCCGCACCGGCCTGGTCTTTAACTGGGGCGGAGCTCCGGCTTTGACCCCGGCCGCCAGTTGCTCGGTGCAGCCCACCGAGGTGATGGTAGGCGAGCCGGTCACAGCGACGGTAAGCGCCACTAACTTCAATCCCAAACACACGCTCACCTATAGTTGGAGCGGCAATGGCGTAAGCGGTAAAGATACCAGCGTCAAGATTGAGACCGCTGACGCAGCCCCGGGGAACTACACCGCGACGGCGCATGTGACCGATCCCAAGGCGAAGAACAATAATGAAGCGAGCTGTTCGGCCAACTACACGGTAAAGCCACTGCCGCCGAAAAACCCGCCCACGATAAGCTGTTCGGCTAGCCCCTCGACGGTACAGGCGGGAGGTACGTCCACAATTACCTGTAACGCGAGCAGCCCGGACAGCGTTCCGGTCACGGTATCGAACTGGACCAGTTCTGCCGGTACCATCAGTGGCACCGACAACACTGCTACCTTGAACACGACCGGAGCCGCGCCCGGGGCAATAACGGTAAATGCAACAGCAACCGATACTCGTGGCCTGACGGCGCAGGGTTCGACACAAGTGACGGTGGAGAATCCGCCGCCACCGCCCCCCCAGGCGTCGAAGCTCAGCCAGTGCGACTTCCCCAATGAGAAGAAACCCTGGAGGGTCGACAATACCTGCAAAGCGGTCCTGGATGATGTCGCGAAGAACCTGCAACAGAACCCAGATAACAAGCTGATCATTGTGGGCAACGCTGATCCGGCGGAGAAGCGCAAGAACCTGGCGGCAGAACGAGCCGTCGATTCCAAAGCGTACCTCACCGGCGGTGAGGCCAAGCAGGGGATTGACCCCAGCCGTATCGAAGTGCGTGCGGGCAGCGGTGGCACAAAGACAGCTGAATACTGGATAGTGCCCTCGGGTGCCAATTTTGACTCGGCGGGAACTCAAACTGTGGATGAGACCAAGGTAAAAGCTGTTCCCGATCATCCCAAGCCCGTGGCCAAGAAGAAGAAGAGCGCCAAAAAGCCCAGCTAGACCTCGGGCTGAGTACGGGCCGTTCATTTAGTGATGACCGGCCCGTTTTTCTTGGACTTCAGTAACTTGATGAGTCGTTTCCATCCTGTCAGGCTGGGCGTTGCATCCTAATCCTAGCTGGACGGGCGGAGTCTCGAATGAAATCAGTGGAAATGCGTGACGTCATCGGTAAGTTGTTGATTCTATTAGTATTAATTGTCGCCTTCGGCACTGTTTCCTGGGCCGGTCAGTGGACTGTTCTGGGTCCGGACGGGGGCGATGTCCGGAGCTTGGCTTACGATCCACATAATCCTAATCGTGTGCTTTTGGGCACCAGCACAGGCGTGATTTTCGAGTCCGAAAATGCCGGTCACGACTGGGTCCGTTTTGCTCACCTCGGTGCGGCTGATGACTATGTGCTCGATCACATCGCTTTCGATCCGCAAAATTCCAAGACAATTTTTGTATCCGCGTGGAGCGTGCAAGACCAGAGTGCAGGCGATATTTTCCGCACTCGCAACGGAGGTAAGGATTGGGAAGCCATACCCGGAATGCGTGGCAAGTCCGTGCGAGCTATGGCAATTGCTGCTTCCGATTCTAAGATCTTGGTGGCTGGCGCCTTGGATGGTGTTTACCGCAGCAATGATGGTGGCAACCATTGGGAGCGGATTTCTCCTGCGAACGACGCCAGTATCAAGAACGTTGAATCCATAGCCATCAATCCACAAGACCCGGGTGTGGTGTACGCCGGAACCTGGCATCTAGCGTGGAAGACCAGTGACGGGGGCGTCAGTTGGCAGCACATCAACAAGGGCATGATCGACGACTCAGATGTATTCTCAATCATCGTCAGTTCGGCAAGCCCATCGGAAGTGTTTGCCAGCGCCTGCTCGGGAATTTACAAGAGCATCAACGCGGGCGACCTGTTCCAAAAGATTCAGGGTATTCCATTCTCGGCGCGGCGGACCCGGGTGTTGAAGCAGGATCCCAGCAATCCGGCAATTGTGTATGCCGGAACTACTGAAGGGTTATGGAAGAGCAGCGACGAAGGCAAGTCGTGGAAGCGCGTGGGTAACCCTGAAATAGTCGTGAACGATGTGCTCATCGATCCGCGCAATTCGCAGCGTATTCTGCTAGCCACGGACCGTGGCGGCGTGTTGGCCAGTGACGATGGGGCGGCCACCTTCAGTGCGTCCAACCATGGATATACCCATCGCTACGTGAATGCGATTCTGGCCGACGCAAAGGATCCTAACTCTCTCTACGTTGGGGTGGTCAATGACCGCGAGTTTGGCGGAGTTTTTTATTCTCACGATGGCGGTCAGAACTGGGAGCAGAGGAGCGCCGGACTTGAGGGCCGCGACGTGTTCTCTCTCAAACAGTCGAGCAACGGATCTCTGATAGCCGGAACCAACCGCGGTGTGTTTGCACTGGCACGTGGCGGGGCTGCCTGGCATCCCATCAACAACATCGTGATCGAGAGCGCATCGGTCCGCGCGATCAAGCTGAAAAATGGGAAGAGTAAATCGCGAGTTAGCACGACGGGCGTACGATCGGTGCTGGGAGCACGCGTCAATGACGTCGAACTCGGCGCCCACCGCTGGTTTGCGGCTACCTCGGCTGGGTTGTTCAGCAGCAAAGACCAAGGCAAAATCTGGACCGGCGGGCCCATTGCCAATCAACAGGATTTTGTCTCCGTACAGTCACAAGGAGAGCTGGTGGTTGCGGCTACACGCTCGACCGTACTGGTATCTCACAATGAGGGCGTTACCTGGCAACCAGTGGTCCTCGCCTCCTACCCGACCAACATTCGTAGTGTCACGGTTACTCCCGACACTCAAATCTTTGTAGCGAGCCGCGAAGGTGCATTTCGCAGTGCAGATTCCGGCAAGAGCTGGAGCCACGTACTAGCAGGTCTACCCGACAAAGACATTACGTCTGTCGCCTATGACGGCTTCCACAAGCGCTTCCTGGCGGCCAGCGGTGCGAGCGGAGTGGTATTCGAGAGCGCTGACGGCAGCACTTGGCGGCGCGGACCGGATTCAGGTTTCCCGCTGCGTCACATCACCGTTGCGCACGGGCGCTATGTAGCCGCAACCCCGTTCGACGGTGTCATTGCTCAGCCTCAGAGTGAGTCACAGAGTGCGGCTGCACTCAATTCGGGTGCGTCGAACTGAATCACTCCTAGAGGTCGGTTGCCTTATTGAAGGAGGAGCGAATTCACGCTCCTCCTTAATCTCTGTTTTGAGTATGGAGTTGTGGGGAGCGCTTGGGCTCCGCACCCTTCCCGCCCCGGGTCTCGTCCACCCCGCGGAATCCTAAACCTAGCCAAGGGGCTCCGCCCCTTGAAATCCCTGCGAGCTGAGGCGCAAGTAACAATGTTACATGGCCGGAAAGTCTGAGAGACGAATTCTCAGACTTTGGCTCCAAGAGTCTAAATGGTAGCCATCGCGACCGTGGTCGTCATGACGCGCAAATTCTACACGGTATTCTCGCCAGCGCCTTCCTAAGTTATTGATTCATCGGATTGTAACTCTGGTACTCGATTTGCCACTTTCGGGTTACGGAAGCTGGAGCGAGGATCGTTCCGTAGCCATGCTAATGAACAGGAAAATCGAAGTGGCGATCGTGGTGTTGGGCGTAGCTTTGGCCGCAGGATGTTCCCGATCAGCCAGTTTGCAGGGCGCCGGTGCCAGCGCCGATCAGCAGAAAGCGCCCTTTCCCGAGGATACCGGCTCCAGCCTCCCCGAGGACCATGCCACAGTCGCTAGCCAAAAACCCGGGAAGGATGTGAACGCCAACCATGCGCCTCCCTTTACATCTGCAATGTCCCCCTCCCTTCCCGCAGGGACTCTTCTCACCGTTCGGCTTCAAGACTCGCTCTCCAGCCTGAGAGTCCGTGCCGGCGAGATCTTTTCGGCGGTGGTGGATGAGCCTGTCGTAATCGATGGGAATATCCTGGTAGGACGCGGTACCGGCGTTTCAGGACGCGTGGAGTCGGCTCAGACATCGCCGCCAACACGCAATTCCGCTTCGCTCCGCTTGATCTTGGACTCCATTACGATAAAGGGCAAGCAATGGCCGCTTCAAACTGCAAGCTTGTTCGCCAGAGGAGCACCCGGCGAAACCCACAATCTGCCGGTTGCCAGTGGGCCTGGCGAAGCGCCGTATTCGGTGGGTCTCACCACCGTTCGCCTTAAGAAGGGACGCCGTCTCACCTTCCGGCTGACCCAAGCCGTGTCTTTAGGGGGATGAAAGGCATCCCTGCTCACTCATCCAAACTGATCGCCTCTGAACTTAAGCCCCGCCGAATTAGCTGTGATCAAGCGCTCAGCCTCAACGGTGTCTTGTGTGCAAGATTTTGCGGCCGTGGTGGGTTGGAATACAAAAGGCTTCAACTCACGCGCCATTCACACTAGAATAGGCCAACGCAGCCCCTGGCCTGCCGCTTCTATCGCGGCATCCCGAAGGCTCTCCGGGAGGTTCTGTGCACGTTCTGGTTACGGCCGACACTTTGTCTGGTGCGTGGACATATGCCCGAGAGTTGGTGACTGGCCTTGTCACGCGCGGCGCACGCGTCACGCTGGTCACCTTCGGCGAAATCCCACTACCCGATCAGACCGTATGGATGGACAACCTGCATGGACTTGATTACCGCCCCACTGCGTTCCGTCTCGAGTGGATGCAGGAAGCCCAGCAGGACCTGCCCGACTCCTCGAATTTCCTAATTGATTTAGTCCGCGAAGTTCAGCCTGATGTGCTTCACCTCAACCAGTTTTGCTACGGCAACCTGCCGGTGGACGTGCCGCGGGTGGTCATGGCTCACGGCGATCTGATCAGCTGGACACAAGCTGTGCACGGTCACGGGCCGCGACCCACTCGCTGGCTTAAATGGTATCGCGATACTGTGATTCGCGGCATTGCCGGCGCCGATGCGCTGGTTGCGCCCTCGGCTTGGATGCTCGATACGCTCCGCAGCTGCTACACCCGGTCACGACGCGATGTGGTGATCTATCCGGGCAGGAATCCCATCTTCTTTAATCCTTACATCAGCAAAGACGATTCTGTCCTCGCCGTCGGCCGGCTTATCGACGCGGGCAGGCAAGTATTCCTGCTCACGCAGAATGTGCATCCATTATCAGTGTGCATTGTGGGGTCCGAGCAAACCGTTCCTGTGCCGCGCATTCCGATACGCGCTGATGTTAAAGTAGCCACCACCGATCAGAGCTCGGTAGCTATCCGCGGTCCGCAGACGGAAGCACAGTTACGCGCACTGTATGGCCGCGCCGTTATTTACGCCGCCACATCGCGCTATGAGCCACTTGGATTGCCTCCGCTTGAAGCCGCGCTCTCGCGCTGCGCCATCGTGGCCAATGATATTCCCAGCTTCCGCGAGATCTGGGGCGACACCGCTCTCTACTTCGAAACCAATGATGCCGACAGTCTCGCCGACGCCATCCGCCGTCTCAATGCCGACCGTCAAATGTGCCGCGCTTATGCCAACCTCGCCTACGCTCGCGCCCGCGATCGTTTCACCACCAAGCGCATGATCGATGACTATCTCGAGCTCTACCGAGGTCTGTCTTCGATAGATTCCGCAGCGGCCTAACAGGACTCTCGAGACGCCTGTGAAACCGAAATAGGAATCGGCAAGTTTCCGACTCGCGTGATATCGTTTTAGGCTTATTAGAAACCCGCAAGGTTGGAGGATTGGAATTCATGGCTGACGTTAAAATCACGGTAAAGCCCAACGGTCCCTATCGAGTCGAGGCTCCCGAAGGCTCGATCGATCTGGTCGATGCCAGCGGAAACAAGTTTGACCTCACGGGCAAGACTGCTTTTTCGCTCTGTCGCTGCGGTGGTTCGGTGAACAAACCTTTCTGCGACGGAACCCATAGCCGCATTGGCTTCCAGGGTGCGGAACTGGCAGTCAAGAAAGGCGAAGCTGGAAGTTAGGTTCGCGGCAATTCGGCCGCGGCTAAGGAATGGGGCTTAATTCGCGTCGCTCTGCAGCCGTGGAAAAGCTGTGCAAAACCTACATCCACAATCTACGAGATGCGTAAAAGCCACAGCAATCACCTCCAACATGCTTATCTTTCATATAGTTACAACTGCGCGTTCTGAGGGGTTGCGGAAAAAGTGTTCCCCGTGGAACACTCCGCTTGTTTCCTGTCAGTCTTCTCGCGCGGAATTTTCTGGGAGGTATTGGTGAGCGACCCACAAGACCGTGAGCTGGGTATGAAGCGCAAGATCACGCGCCGCGACTTCCTCAACGGCGTTCGGATCACTGCGGGCGCGGCCATGTTGCCGCCCCGTCTTTTTGGCGCGTTCGACCAGCCCGCCGAAAAATCTGCCAATTATTATCCGCCGGGGCTGACCGGGCTACGCGGCAGCCATCCGGGATCATTCGATGCGGCGCACTCGCTGCGCGACGGAACCTTCTGGGATTCCGCCGGCAAGCCCGAAGATACCGGCGAACTCTATGACCTCATCATCGTGGGCGGAGGCATCAGCGGACTCGCTGCTGCCCACTTCTATCGCAAGGCCGTGGGTGAGCGCGCGCGCATTCTCGTTCTTGATAACCACGACGACTTTGGCGGCCACGCCAAGCGCAATGAATTTCGTGTGGGCAATGCGTTTCGCATTGGATTCGGCGGCACGTTTTCCATCGAGAGTCCCGCGCCATACAGCTCGGTCGCCCAGGGCTTGGTCCGCGAGTTGGGCATTGACGTCGCCTCTTATCCCCAATATGTGGATAAGAATCTCTATCGTTCGCTCGGTTTGCGTCCTCACATATTCTTCGACAAGGAAACGTTTGACGCAGACAAGCTGGTGGTCAGCCCACAGACACTTCGGGGGAGTGAGGCTGAGGACACGACACCGGAGGGTGCGGAGGTCTGGAAGAAGTTTTACGCCGATGCTCCCATCGCTGAGCAAGCGAGGCGTGATTTGCAGCGCTTGTATCAGGAGAAGAAGGATTACTATCCCGGTCTCAGTTCAGACGAGAAAAAAGCCAAACTCGCGCGTATCAGTTATGCGAGCTTCCTCAAGGACGTCGCCGCGGCACACGAAGACATCGTGAAGATGTATCAAGCTCTCCCGCATCCCTTGTTCGGCGTTGGAATTGACGCCGTGGCCGCGCAGGACGCCTGGGGCTTCAACCTGCCCGGATTCGAAGGCATGAAACTTGATCCGGCGCCGGGGAAGGGAATGAACCGCGACGCCATTCCCAACGAAGAAGCCGATAAGTATTTCTTCCACTTTCCCGACGGCAATGCATCGATCGCGCGGCTGCTGGTGCGAAAACTGATTCCCGATGCCATGCCCGGCCAGTCGGCGAGGGATGTGGTCACGGCGAAGGCGAATTACTCCAAGCTCGATCAGTCCGGCTCCGGCGTGCGTATTCGACTGAACAGCACTGCCGTACGCGTGAAGCATCTCGGCGATCACGCTTCGGCAAAAGAAGTCGAGGTCGCATATGCGCGCGGCGGCAAGCTGTATACCGCGAAAGCAAAGAGCGCCATCTTGGCCTGCTGGCACGTGGTGATCCCTTACATTTGTGATGAGCTACCCGACCAGCAGAAAGAGGCGCTGGCTTCGGCACAGAAGGTTCCATTGCTTTATACCAATGTCGCCCTGCGAAACTGGACGTCGTTCCAGAAAATGGGTGCGAATTCGGTTTATGCCCCGGGCATGTATCACACCTATGTCAACCTTGATCTGCCGGTGAGCATTGGCGGTTATGAATGCGCTCGCAAGCCGGAGGAGGCAATGGTCGTGCATATGATGAAAACGCCGTGCCGCCCGGGACGACCCGCACGCGATCAGCATCGGCTTGGCCGAGCCGAATTGTTCAACACGACGTTTGAAACTATGGAGCGCAAGATCCGCGAGCAGTTAGCGCGCACGCTGGGGCCAGGAGGCTTCGATCCCGCACGCGACATCGCCGCGATCACGGTCAACCGCTGGCCGCACGGCTACGCCTACGAATACAATTCGCTGTTCGATTCCTTCTGGCTTGAGGGTGGCGAAACGCCCTGTTCGGTGGCGCGCAAGCCGTATGGGCGAATCGCCATTGCGAATGCCGACGCCGATGCGTATGCGTACACCGACAGTGCCATGGATCAGGCGTACCGCGCGGTGGGCGAGATTATGAAAGCCTGAGGTAATCGCGAACCGAGAAGTTAGCCAGTTCCTGAAACCCTGCCGCTGACCCTTGCTCGCCGTCCGTTGTCTATGCTGATGACTCCATGGATGGCTGCTCGCGGAGCATCGATCACCTTATTCGCTCCACTGCCTGATCGTTGAATGCGATCTACCGCGCGGTCAACAACCCGGGCAAGCTTCGCCCCGTAGTCGCGGTCTCGGTCTTCCCGTAAATTCCGCTTCGTGTCGGCGATGGAAAACCATGTGCGATTTCGATTTGATTCTTGCGGTGGATCCAGACGCAGGACCTCACAAAGATGAGCGCTGAAAGAAAGCTCTGTCTCCGCAGAGTTTTCGAAGCTGCCACCCTTGCGACGGATGTATTGGGCGAACGATGCTTCTTCCATGCGGCCGTGAACTCCTGCCTCCTCGAAAGCTTCGAGCGCCGCTGCCTGGGCGTGGGTCAATCCTGGCTCGGCACTGCCTTTAGGAAACGTCCAGCGTCCGTTGCGAGTTTGAACCAGCAAGAATTCGATTTCAGCCTTGCGCACGCGATAGCAAACCGCAGCGACCTGTTTGCATGCGCGCAGTTTTCGAAGCCGCGAAAGACGAATGAACTCAGTTGCTGTACTCGGCGTTCGGGGGCGTGACCAGCCGCTGTTCAATTGCGAGTCTCCACCACTCATATGGGCAGAGTGCATGAGGTATCTGGTTCTGGCTAGAGCACAACTTGGTTCCCGGGTCGGCGGAATAGGGCGATCCGAGCTTCCCTCGGGCCTTCCACCGCACATTGTGGATTCAGTCCACCTTGCGGGAATCCTTCTACGCACTTGCGCTCTGCCAAACCTAAAGACAGTATTTTCCTTTAGCCGCAACTGGCTGCCAGGATGGCACCTTTGGAAAACTTGTATTGCCTTCGCTGTAATCGAGAGCTCGAGGTGGGACACAAATCTGTCGCGGTATATATGTTCGCGCAGACCGTGGGAATAAGACCGCGACAAAAATCGGCGGCCCAGCGGATCTGTTTCTGTCCGCAGTGTTCCGTCTCGCTGGCTATGGGACCTCCACCCGAGGGCGCACTCAACCTGGCGGCGTGGAATATGATCCGCGATCTTGTCTGCTCCGACCCCGCGCTGAATCAGGCGGCGTGGGAAAATCTTCGAGGACTTGCAGGCCTGCTGCCTGCCACAGGAACCGACGGCCCGCCACGCAGAACCGCCCCCGGCCGATACTTCGAGTTCTAAGGGAGCGATAGGAACGGTCCCCCAGAGGCGTTCGCGAAAATGCGCCTCGCTTGCTTGGCGGGCAGCCGAGTCGGCTGTCGCCACCTGGTCCGCTTCAGTGAATCGTCTTGGTCTTCCGCGACATGTAGTCCATCAACAGGTATTGGCCGAGCGTGTAAGGAGTGGTGAAGTAGGCTTTGCCGCGGCACATCTCGGTAACTTTCTGCACGAACTGCACCAGACCATAGTCGGATGCAAGCATGAAGGTGTTGATTAGAACTCCGGCACGCTTGCACTTCGAGACCTCTTCCAGAGTCTGACTGACGACGAGAGGGTCGAGACCGAAGGCGTTTTTGTAGATGCGCCCGTCTTCGAGGGTGAGGGCGGAGGGCTTGCCGTCGGTGATCATGACGATCTGCTTCATGTCTTTTCTTTGGCGCTGCAAAATCCGTTGGGCTAGGCGCAGACCTTCGCGCGTGTTGGTGTAATACGGGCCCACTTTCACGCGAGCCAGCTGCGAGAGCGGGACTTCTTCAGCGGAGTCGTGGAAGAGCACCAGCGAGAGCGAGTCTCCGGGATACTGTGTGCGAATAGGTGCGACAGTGCCATGGCGACTTTTTTCGCGGGAGTGAAGCGGTCTTCGCCGTACAGAATCATCGAATGCGAGCAATCGAGCATGAGCACGGTAGCGCACGATGATTGATACTCGCACTGATGCACTTGCAGGTCGGAATATTCCATGTTCAACGGCAGCGCGAGACCTTCGCGCTGAATGGCGCTGGAGAGCGTGGCAGTGATGTCGAGGTTGAGCGTGTCCCCGAACTCGTAGGTCTTCGCGGAGCCACTGGTTTCGATGCCGGTGGCCAGGTCGCGGGTGTCGTGGCGTCCAAAGCTGGACTTGCCGAGCGAGGCCAGCAGATTGCGCAGTGACTTGAAGCCGAGGAAGTCGAGACTCTTGTCAGTAATTTCGAATTTGGCTTGCGGCTGGGCCGAGCCGAGCTGTCCGCCGACGCTGGATTGCCGGGTCGGATCGTTCGGCTGGTCGATGGAAATGTAATCTTCCTGCTGCATGCGCTCGATGAGCTGTTCGATGAGTTCGTCGAGCTGCCCTTCGGCTTGCATTTGCTCGATACGCTCGCGCATCTCGTCATCGAATAAATTGTTGTCGAGCAGCGCTTGTTCGATGGCGCGCTTCAGTTCGTCTACAGTCTGTTCGCCCTCGGGCATCTCGTAGAACATGTAATCCTGAAAGCCGCTTTGCAGAAGATAGTCGGAGAGCGCGCCGAGCAGGTCCTCCATGCTCATCTCGCCCGCAGGGTCGGGAACATATTTGGAATAGCGGATGCGCTTCATAAGCCGTGGCCAGGGGTCAGGGATCAGGGGGCAGGGATCAGGGCCAGCCACCCGAGCCCAACGGCTTTAACTGGCCACTGCCCACTGCTCACTGCTCACCGACCACTATTAGTTAAACTGTCTTCTCTGCCGATAGGGCCCTTCTTCACGTTCCAAAGTCTTCTCTCGTTCGCGAGGCTCGGGCTTTTTCTCTCCGGCTTTGAAAACGCGCTCCTCATTGCGCCCGATACGTTTGTGTGCGTGCAGACCTTCGAGCACGAACTCTGCGGCAGAGACCTGCTGCTCTGGGCTTTCTTTCTGCGAGACGCCGAGGGGGCTGAGTTTGTCGGCTAGTCCCTGGATTTCCTTCAGGTTTTCCAGCGCTTCCAAGGCGGGCACAGAGTCCGACAACTGGATTTCGCCGCCTAGGTCAAACCATTGCACCACGGGCTGGAGATTCGCGCCCGTGAAGTATTCGTCGTATGTCTTTGCGATGGCGGCGCGGATCAGGTCGCGGCCCACGAAGTCGGCACCCTTCATTTCGCCTTCGTACTCAAGTTCGAGCTTGCCCGTGATTGCGGGCAACGCGGCATAAACATCGCTGATGCGGGGCACTACGAGTTTTTCGGCGTTGGTGATGGCGCGGCGCTCGGCGTTCGAAATCACGTTCTCCATAGCGGAGATGGGCAGGCGCTGGCTGACGCCGCTGCGCTTGTCGATTTTCTTGTCTTCACGGGCGGCGAAGGCAATGCGCTCGATCACCTCCTGAACGTACTTGGGCAAGTGCAAGCGGTGACCGTTGCGGCGCGTCCAAGCTTCCTGCGCCGTGATGGTGATGCCTTCCTCGACGGTGGCGGGATAATGCGTGCGAATCTCGGAACCGATGCGGTCTTTTAACGGCGTGATAATTTTGCCGCGGGCAGTGTAGTCCTCGGGATTTGCGCTGAAGACCAGAGCGACGTCGAGCGCCAGGCGAATAGGATAACCCTTAATCTGCACGTCGCCTTCTTGCATGATGTTAAACAGACCGACCTGAATCTTTCCGGCCAGGTCGGGCAATTCGTTGATGGCGAAAATGCCGCGATTGGCGCGGGGAAGCAAGCCATAGTGAACCGTGAACTCGCTGCCGAGCTCGTGTCCCCCGCGGGCCGCTTTGATAGGGTCGATATCGCCGATGAGATCGGCGATGGTGACGTCGGGCGTAGCCAGCTTTTCCACATAACGATCGTTGGCAGTGAGATATGCGATGGGAGTGGCGTCTCCGAGACGAGCAATTTCCTCGCGACAGCGGCGGCAGATTGGCGCGTAGGGATTGTCGCGGATTTCGCAGCCGGCGAGGTAGGGAAGTTGGGGATCGAGCAGCGTCGTCATAGCGCGCAGGATACGGCTTTTCGCCTGCCCGCGCAGGCCGAGCAAAATGAAATTGTGGCGGGAAAGAATGGCGTTGATGATTTGCGGCACTACGGTGTCGTCGTAACCGACTATGCCGGGGAAGACGGGAGCGTCGCTATGAGATCGAAGACGCGCGACCAGGTTGTCACGGAGTTCGTCCTTCACCGACCGGGCGCGCGAACGTTCTTCGGAGAAAGCACTGCTGCGCAGCTCACCAAGTGTGCGAGGAAGACTCATGATAGGAACTCCCGGGATCAAGACTTTCCTGATTATACGCCGGGCTTCGCCGCTCACAGCTCGGTGTGAAGGGGACAATCGCTCAAGCGTCCTTGCACATTGGAATCATGTACGGCTACCGGAAGGCATGCCCTCACACCAATCGTGAGAGTGCGCCCGCACCCGATCACAGCAGCCAGCATGGCAAGTGAGTAGACAGCAGAGCGGCGTTAGCGCCCGTGCCCGTTGCCTCCAGCCCTCTCGCGAGCGCGCGTTGCGCGGCGCAAGCTGGGGAGAATGGTTTCAAAATAGTGTAGCAGCGAAGAAATGCGCGTCGATTCAGAGCGCAGTGCGAGCAGCTTTTGTTTGAAGTCAAGATCGAGAGGGAGGGAGCCGGCGAGATAGAAAGAGAGTGTTGATGGGTCGTTGCCGGACAGATCCTGCGAAGCCCCAGCCAGGCCGAGGATCTCTGAGTGCAGCGCCACGGCACGTGCGGCGTCTTCGCCGGTTGGAGTTCCAGGTTCGTCTTCGAACATGAGCACTTCGGCGCGCAAGAAGGAGACCTCCTGATTGACATTCAGAATTTGGAATCTCTCGCGGCCCTGGGTGACGATGTCAAGACGGCCGTCGGAGTACCTCTTCACCACTGTCACAATTTCCGCAGTGCACCCGACTTCGGCAAGCCCTTGCTCGACAGAGCGCACCACGCCGAAGGCCTCGCTCTGAGCCAGGCATTTGCCAATCATCTCCTTGTAGCGCGGCTCGAAAATGTGCAAGGGCAGAGGTAAGCCGGGAAACAGCACCACATCGAGCGGGAACAGGGGAAGCAGCGAATCCACGAAGTCTCCGGTCGCAGCCAGCTCAGATGAGCGAACTTTGTAGAATTGTACGCCTGTGCTTGACTCTCATCTGGTCACAGCATAAAACCCTGACATGGCACCTTCGAGCAGCAATCTCTCTGGCAGAGTCGTGGTGGTGACCGGCGCTTCGATGGGCATTGGGGAAGCTATTGCGAAGAGTTTCGCCGATCAGGGAGCAGGGGTTGTGTTGCTGTCGCGCGATGCGGGGAGAGTGGAAGCGGCGCGAGGACGCGTGGGCCACTCGGAGCGCACGCTGGCGCTGGCCTGCGACGTGAGCCATCGCGAGGAAATTGATCGCGTGATCGCGCTGACGGTGCATCACTTCCAGCGCATCGATGTATGGGTGAATAATGCCGGGCACGGGCTGCTGGATTCGGTGGCCGAGATGGATCTGGCCGCATGCCGAGCCATGTTCGACACGAATTTCTTTGGCGCTGTGGCCGGAATGCAGGCAGTCATTCCCGTAATGAGGCAGCAAGGCACAGGAACGATCATTAACATATCGAGTGTGGCCGGACACATTCCACTGCCCTTTCACGCCGCTTACAGCGCAACCAAGTTTGCCTTGAATGCGATCGGCAAGGGGGCGCGAATCGAACTGATGCGGGATGGGATTCACGTGCTCACGGTTTGTCCGGGTTATGTTCGCACGGAATTCGGAGCCAACGAGGTGGTGGGAACGGTGAACAAGAGGGTGCGTCCGGGTTCGGTGCGTGGGATTACTGCCGAACTTGTGGCGCGGGCTACCCTCGAGGGGTATCTGAAGAGAAAAAGGGAAGTAATCGTGCCCTGGACGATGCATCCGGTAGTGAAGCTGTATCAGATGTTTCCCGGGCTGGTGGAATGGGGAATGGCTAGGATGGCGGGGTGAGAGCACTTGGCGCCTCGGCCATGCCTGGTTACTGACTCAGTTCCGCCAACATGGCTTCCATTTCGGATTGTGCATGCAGGTTGCCGGTACGGCGGGCTGAGGCCATGCCATCCGTAAGCATCTTTTTCGCGTCTTCCTGGCGATCCGCTTTGGCTAGTGTTTGTGCGGCCATGAAGTAGCCGGCAGTATAGTCGGGGTGAGTTTTCAGGAGAGTTGAGAATTCCGCAAGGGCGTGTTCAAAGTCACCTCGGTTGGAATGTTCCAGGGCCAGGCCGTAACGAGCAAAAGCGTCGTTGGGGTTTTGCGTGAGCACTTCGATGAGGGCGGCGATGCGATCCATGGAAGCAGTGATGAGTGATCAGTGGATAGCGGCTAGTGATCACTGGCTCGCTCAAATGAGAGTACTACAACTCGATCTTCCCTTGCCCCATTCCGCGAAAGCTGGCGCAGATCTCAGCCGGTGAATACAATTGACCACTGACGACTGATCACTGAACACTCATCACTGCTCAAACTTCGATGCAAGAAAGTTGAGAGCTTGCCTGTGGCCTGTCCTTTTTTCATGCCCGTGGAGAAATTGGAGAACGGCGCGTGGCCGCATCCAGCGCGGCTCCCCTTGGGATGCGGATGGAGCGGGTGCTGCACTGCGCCGGGACACGAAGGAGAAGTTCCTTCGGCGCAAGAGTTGCAGGAATGCAATCTCGGCTATGCCTTGGGTTGCGGGCGGCTGCCTAAAGAGCGGGCGTGGGATGCGGTGCGCTTCTTCGTAATGGGTTCCGGCGACGCTGCCAAGGATAAGCGTGGCGAGCGGAGCGACGGGTGTGGCCTCGGCTTCGAGAGCTCCTCGGTTCAATTCCGGTACGTCTGTGAACGCGACTATCTTCCGGTTGAGCACGGCAGTGTGGAGTTTGAGATGAAGTCGAAGCGATGGGTGCGTAGCCACGCTGACGCGCGCGTGCAAAGAATGGCGGAATGTTGTCTGGAGTCGTATTTGGCGAAGTGTGGGCGGTCTGAAACGAGGCGCGTCGCAAGCTGATCGAGATTGCTCCGGGAATCATCGCGGCGAGGAAGAGAAACTGCATGGAGGAAGAAACGCTTACCGCGCGGCCCGTTCGGGATTCGCAATCGGAAATGGCGGAGATTGTTCTTCCGAATGATGCCAACCCTCTCGGCGCGCTGCTAGGAGGCCGGCTGATGCACTGGATTGATCTGGCCGGCGCGATGGCTGCTCATCGGCACTCGCGAAATTATGTGGTTACAGCTTCGGTGGATCACATGGACTTTGTGGTGCCGGTGCGAGTAGGAGACCTGGTTATCTTGCGTTCGTCGGTGAACCGTGTGTTCAACACCTCGATGGAAGTCGGAGTCAAAGTTCACGTCGAGAACTACATTGCGGACACCTCGCAGCACGTCAGCTCGGCGTACTTGACCTTTGTGGCCATAGATGATGCGGGGCACCATCTCAAGGTTGCGCCGGTGATTCCTGAGACGCAAGACGAGCAGCGGCGCTACGACGACGCGGGGCGGCGACGCGAAATCCGCCGGGCCGAACTAGAGCGCCGGCGCAGAGGCAAGCGATAGCGAAAACCCAGCTTACCGCCTCACTGTATAATCTAGAAAGGTTCTTCCTCATCTTGCAGTCGTCTGGAGTGTGATTCCTTGAATGCCCATGTACCGTCCCGTCCTGGCCCGCCTGCCCAGGGACCGCAACCTTTGCCTGGCGTGGATGCCATCATCGCCGTCGGATCCGGCAAGGGTGGCGTGGGAAAGACCACGTTGTCGGTGAACCTTGCGGTCGCGCTGGCCAAGCTGGGCCACAAGGTCGGGCTGCTGGATGCGGATGTTTACGGGCCCAATGTCCCTCTCATGTTAGGGGTGAACGGGCAGCCGAAGATGGTCGGCGAAAATCGCATCGAGCCGCTGGAGGCCTTTGGGTTAAAGGTGATCTCGGTCGGCTTTCTCAACCCCGGGGACAAGCCGATCATCTGGCGGGGGCCGATGTTGCACCAGATTATGAAACAGTTTCTGGGGCTGGTGGAGTGGGGCCAGCTCGACTACCTAGTCGTGGATCTGCCGCCGGGTACGGGCGACATCGCGCTTTCGCTGGTGCAGACGGTTCCCCTGACCGGTGCCATTGTGGTTTCGACTCCCTCCGATGTTTCGCTGCAAGATGCCCGCAAAGCTGTCGAGATGTTCCGCCAGATGAAGGTGGATATCGTCGGCATTGTCGAGAATATGAGCTACTTTGTTTGTCCGCATTGCCACAACGAAATTGACATCTTTTCACGCGGCGGGGCAGAGAAAATGGCTCAGCACTACGATGTGGCTTTCCTGGGAAATATTGAGCTCGATCCGGAAGTGCGCAAATCGGGAGATGGGGGCAAGCCCGTCGTGCTGGAAGGCGAGAACTCAGCCCATGCCAAGGCACTGTTCGCGTTTGCGCGCAAAGTGGAAGCACGGGTGGCTGAGATTAGAGCGACTGCGCCGGAAAGCGTGATTCAGATTCAGTAGCAAATCTCTTAGCTTCTGTTTTCCTTGAACCGGCCCAGCCGCCAACCTGCTTTTGGCTCGCCGCCCTTCAGAATCAAGTCTGCCATCATCTCTCCCATAGCCGGACCGTGTTTGAATCCGTGCCCGGAGCCTCCTCCGACTAGCCAGACATTTTCCATCGCAGGATGACGGTCGACAATGAATTGGCTGTCGGGCGTCTGCTCATACTGGCAGACGCGCGTCTCAATCAGCGGAGCATCTTTTAGGGCAGGGAAGCGGAAGGCCAAATACTCACGAACGAATTGCAGCGTCTCCTCGCTGATGACTCGTTCTCCCGAGGTGGGATCGAAGGCGGGACCGCGCGTGTCATCTGCAACTTTGAAACCACGGCGCGTGTGCCCCGGGATGCCATAAAGGAAACGGCCGCGATGGTCGCCCCACACGGGCAGCTGCTCGTCACTAAAGCGAGCGTCGCCCGCCGGCGTACCAAAGAAGAACACGTCCTGCTTGGTGGGTTGAATGAGATGGCCGATGGCGCCGGGAAAAAGTTGGCCGAGCCAGGGTCCGCAAGCGAACACGTAGTGGTCCGCGGTGAGACGCGACCCGTCAGTGAGAGTAAGCCGGGGCAGAATCGAATCCTCAAGACCGTGGGGCAAAACTGCGAGCTGCCGATACTTGCCGCCCTGGTCAACGAACCCCTCGACTACAGCCTGGCAACTGGCATCCACAGGACGCCGGAGCGATGAAGCAGGGTGCGCTTCCAGCGCCGCTCGTACTTTTCCCAGAGCTTGAGCGCCCGCGCGGCCATCTCCGTCGACCCCCGATCGTGACCGTAAGCCCCACGCATCACCCGTGTCTCGCCGCCTGAGGACGCGCGCGAATTGCCCGGGCCCCAAGCATCCAAGAGAGTTACACGGGCGCCACCGTCCCTCAGATGAAGGGCGGTCCAGCCCCCGAACGCTCCCGCCCCGATGACTGCGATATGAGGTTTTGCCGTCATGCGAGATATGCTTGCACGTGGCATTTCACGTGGCAATTGAGGATACGTGGAGGCGGCACGACAGGAAAGGGCGTTTAGGATGACTTTTTCGGCCTCATTCAGCCAGGTCCGGTAATAAGAAAGTGCTGTAGCGGGGTTCGCTCGGTGCTTGACAGGACCAGAGCCCGTTCCTAGAATCCACACAGGGTTCAGAAATTGGAGCCCTTGGCTAAGTTTTTGCATCTAAGATACTTACGAGATGGTTCCGGGATTGAGGAAATCCTGGCTGATCATAAAAAGCCCGGAAATGTTAATGCCCTCAGAACCTAATATCGACGCCCGCGAACGCGAGATCCTGACGGCCATCGTGGAGACGTTTATAACCACCGGCGAACCGGTCGGTTCGCGGACGTTAGCCAGGGCCAATCGCGAAGGGCTGAGCTCTGCGAGCATTCGCAGTGTCATGGCGGATCTGTCGGAAGCCGGCTACCTGGAGCAACCGCACACTTCCGCGGGCCGTGTGCCCACGCCAGAGGCCTATCGCTATTACGTGGAGCAGATAACCGGTACGGCGCGGCTGGCCCCGCAGGAAGAAAGCATGATTTCTGAGTCGCTCGCCGGGATCAGCGATGTACAGGAATTCATGGAGCGCACTTCGCATGTGCTTTCGCTGATCTCGCGGAACGTGGGCGTCGCCATGGCAACCGGCGGCTCCAAGAATGCGCTCGAGCATGTGTATTTTTCGAGGCTGAGCGATCAAAAGGTGCTTGCCGTCGTGGTCACGCGCTCAGGCTTGGTGCGAGATCGGATATTACGGCTGGATCTTTCGCAGTCCGATCTGGATCTGGCGGCCCGCTACATCAACGAGAATTTTCGCGGCTGGACCATGGAGGCGATGCGCGCCGAGTTAGGCCGACGATTGGAACAGGAGCGCAGCGAATACGATCGGATGATGCACTCGATCGAGCAACTCTATAAACAAGGCGCACTGGCGGCCGAGCCAGGGGGGCAGGTAGTGTTTGTTGAAGGTGCCGCCAACTTGGTGACCGGTGAGCATGACCGTGAGCGCTTGCAGGCTATGCTGAAGACGTTGGAAGAGAAAGAAAAAGTCGTTCAACTCCTTGGCGCTTATCTGGATGTGAAGCAGGAAGCTGTGAGAGTGGTCATCGGTCTCGATCAGACCTTGCCCTCCATGCAGAATTTTGTGCTGATTGGCGCTCCCGCGCGAGCCGGAAACGATGTGATGGGATCGCTGGCTGTCATCGGCCCTACGCGCATGGATTACCAGCACACCATGACGGCGGTTTCCTACATTGCGCGTTTGTTTGACAAGATCCTTAATGAATCGGAGTAACCCTAAATTACCTATGGTGAAAGTGAACGGAAGAACGGAAGCAGAACGAGCCCGGCTTGATGTAGAGCATGAACTTCCCGCGGGCGACGATGGAGACGAAACCGCCGAGGTCGCCGCAGTCGGCGGAGGCCAACCGCTGCGGGCAGCCGAGACCTCGGGGGTGGAAGCAGAACTGCAAAAAGTCAGGGCGGAGCGGGACTCACTACTCGATCGGCTGGCACGGTCGCAGGCGGAGTTTGAAAACGCGCGCCGGCGCGCCGGGCGCGAGCAGCAGGAATTTCGTGACTATGCAACCGTGGACGCGATCAAGTCCCTGCTGCCGGTGTTGGACAGCTTTGAGCGGGCGCTACAAGTGAAGGCGGAGGCCGGAGATTTCCGCAGCGGCGTGGAGCTGATCTACAAGCAACTGCAGGACGCGTTAGGCAAACTGGGCGTGCGCCGTATTCCCGCCAAGGGCGAGCAGTTCGATCCGCACCACCACGAAGCCATCGAACTGGTGGAGACCGCGGACGCGCCGGACCACGAAGTGCTAGAGGAACTGCAGCACGGCTACAAGCTAAAGGAACGCCTGTTGCGGCCCGCAATGGTAAAAATAGCGAAGAACCCCGGGAAGTAATCCCACCAATTGCATGCTTGAGTTGGAAGGCCATTCTGACCACAAACGCAAAACGTGACTATTACGAAGTCCTCGGTGTGAGCCGGACGGTGACCGAAGCGGAGCTGAAGAGCGCCTACCGCAAACTTGCTCTGCAACTGCATCCTGACCGGAACCCGAACAATCCCGACGCCGAGGAGAAGTTTAAGGAAGTGAGCGAAGCCTACGCCGTCCTCGCCGACTCCGAGAAAAGATCGCTCTATGACCGCTTTGGTCACGCCGGAGTGGGTGGCGGATTCTCTGCGGGCGGCGGATTCGATTCGACTGTGTTTCAGGACTTTGGGGACATTTTTGGCGAATTCTTCGGAGACGTTTTCGGCGCGGGCGGCAGCGGACGGCGGCGCAGCCGGGTGCAGCGCGGCGCCGATTTGCGGGAGGACTTGACGCTGGAGTTCGAGGAAGCGGTGTTCGGCACTGAGACCCGCGTAACCGTTCGCCGTCACGAAGCTTGCGGAGAATGCCAGGGCTCAGGAGCCGCGCCAGGAAAAGGCCCCACGACATGCCGCTCATGCGCTGGCCGCGGCCAGGTGCGCTATCAGCAAGGATTCTTCAGTATCGCCCGCGCCTGCCCGGCATGCCAGGGGACTGGGAGTGTGATTACCGATCCCTGCGCGAAGTGCAAGGGTGAAGGACGCGTGTTGCGTCAGCGAACCGTCGACGCGAAGATTCCCGCAGGGGTTGAGGATGGCACCCGAATCCGCTTCGCGGGGTCGGGTGAGGCAGGACAATTTGGAGGGCCGGCGGGTGATCTTTATGTTGTCTTGCATGTAAAGGAGCATCCGTTCTTCGCCCGTGAAGGCAACGACCTGCACTGTGTCGTCCCCATATCGGTAACCCAGGCAGCGATAGGAGCTGAAATCGGTGTGCCTACTCTCGAGGGTGAACACACTCTGAAAGTTCCCGATGGCACACAGCCGGGCACAACGTTCCGCATTCGCAATAAGGGCGTGCCGCTGCTCAACGGGCACGGCAAGGGCGATCTATACGTTGAAGTACGCGTGCAGATTCCGAGCAAGCTGAACAAGCGCCAGCGCGAACTGCTTCAGGAACTAGAGAGTACGACGAAAGTGGACAATCAGCCGCAACTGCGCTCGCTGATCGGCAAAGTGAAGGACATCTTCGGATAGTTGTAGGCTGGCTGCCCGCTGGGCCCAACTCGATACCCGCGACTCACTATGGGGTGCTGCCTCCTGACTCATGACTCGCCGCCGATGGATCGCCGACGAAGTATCGGGCAATCGCGCGATCCTCACCGGAAACCACGCCGAACATCTGGCACGTGTGCTCCGTGCTCGCGTGGGGCAGGAATTTGATATCGCCACCGGGCTTGCGGTGCGAAAGAGCCGAATCACTTCTATAGCGGAAAGTAGGGTTGAGTTTGAACTTGGGGAAGAGGTGCCGGCCGCCACTGCCGCGAAAATTACACTGGCCCTCGCTGTTTTCAAGTTTGACCGGATGGAGTGGGCCATCGAGAAATGCACGGAACTCGGGGTTGCCCACATTGTGCCCGTGATTGCCCAGCGCACGGACGTACATCTGGCGGCCGCAACCATAAAGCGCAGGGAGCGATGGCGGCGGATTGCACGACAGGCGGCAGAGCAGTCTCGCCGTGCCGCCCCACCCGAAATCGCGGCTCCGGTAGAACTCCCGGAGGCGCTCGGCCTTCCGGGTGATGTTCGCATCGTCCTGGCGGAATCTGAGGAGAAAGCTCTTTTGCGCGACCTCCTCGAATCCCTGCCGCAGGAGGCGGAAATCGTTCTCGCTGTCGGCCCAGAAGGTGGGTGGACCATAGAAGAGTTGCAGAGCTTCCAGCAGGCGGGATGGACCTCCGCGTCCTTGGGCAGGACAGTTCTTCGCGCCGAAACAGCCGCCATAGCCGCTACGGCGATTGCCACCGCAGAGCTGAGTTAATCCCTGTTTTCCTCAGGCAAACCGCGTTCTCACCATCACCACCCGCGGGTGATATTCTGGCAAGCGATGGCTGTGTCCAAGGCTTATTCCCGTCCTACTGCCTTTGTTCCCGATGATCGCCAGCGACAGGCCATCGAGCACGTGTACGGTCCCATGCTGGTGGTGGCTGGTGCCGGGACGGGAAAAACCTCTGTCCTGACGAATCGCGCCGCCCATCTTGTGGAAAGGGGCCATGCTCGTCCGGATCAGATTCTTGCCCTGACCTACACTCGCGCTGCCGCCACCGAGATGCGGCAGCGGGTACGTTCACTGTTGCACGGCGATGAGATTCAGACCGCCACGTTCCATGATTACTGCTTCAAATTTCTAGAACGTGTCGGACAGAAGTTTGGCGTCCTCGATGAGCAGGACCTGTGGATTTACTTGCGCAAGCGAATCCGCGAGCTTCATCTCGAGTATTTTGTCCGCGCCGCAAACGTGGGGCAGTTTCTGAGCGATTTGTTGAACTTTGTCAGCCGCTGCCACGACGAGCTTGTCACTCCGGAAAAATATGCGCAGTACGTGGACCGGCTGGAGCGCGGCGAATTGTCTGTCCCGCGTGTCGCGAAATCGAAGGACCCGCTGAGCGATGCCGAGGTCCTCGGCCGGTGCCGGGAAATTGCGCGAGTTTTTGCCACCCTGGAACACTGGCTGCGGGAGGAAAATCTGGGGACCTTCAGCCACATGATCACACGCGCCCTATCCTTGCTTCTCAGCGATGAGGGCCTTCGCGGCGCCGAGCGGGCGCGCTTTCGTTTTATCCTCGTCGATGAATTCCAGGACGTCAACTTCGCACAGGTGAAAATGCTGGCTGCCCTCACGGGAACAGAGGGGAATCTTTTTGCGGTGGGGGACCCGGACCAGGCAATTTACCGTTTTCGAGGCGCCTCGAGTGCCGCGTTTGAGTTGTTCCATCGTCACTTTCCCGCTGCCCGACTGGTTGTATTAGAGAACAATCGGCGTTCGACCTCGCCCATCCTACGTTGTGCCTTTCGAGTGATCAATGAGAATCCACAGGCGTTTGCCCGCGGTCGAGACGGAATGCTCGCCTACCAGCGTGCACCGCTACGGTCGGTGCGCGAAGAACAGGCGGAGAGAGACGGTAAGGCCTTGCCCTCGGTCCCGGTAAACGTGATTACGTTTACGCGCAAGGAGGCTGAGGGTCCAGACGTGGTCAGCGTCATCCGTGAGTTGCGCGGAAAACTGCGTTCGAAGTGGAGCGACTTCGGCGTTCTATATCGCTCGCACATGCATCGCGACGACGTGGTCCGTGAACTTGCGGATGCCAACCTCCCGTTTTCCATCGAGAGCATGGATGTTTCTGATACTTGCGAGGTGCGTGATCTGTTTGCCTGCCTGGGGGCCGTGACCTCGATTGGAGACGATGCCGGTGTCTTCCGTATGGCGGCTTTGCCCCAATTCAATGTGGACCCACTGCAGCTTCGCGCGGCCATGCGAGCGGTTGCAAAGGATTCCAAAGAAGGCCAATCGGTCCCACTGGCGACGGTGCTCAGCGGAATTGATGGCGGTGCGGCGGTGCGGGATGCTGTACGGCAGGCCCAGCAGGAAATCAGTCGCCAAGACGCGAAAGGTCGAAAGGCCGCCGAAATCATCGCCAAGCAATTCGGGCTCGATACGAATTCCGCGATCCTCGAGGCGGCTCTGCAGTTCATCGGCACTTGGGAGGAGAAACCCATCACCAAAACCGGCGAACTCAATGAGTTCCTAGATTACCTGAGCTTGTTTCGTGAGGCGAATGGCGTGATTCCGATGGCATCGGATGAAGATGACAATGCCGTCCGCTTGATGACTGCGCACTTAGCCAAGGGCCTGGAGTTCTCCCATGTCTTCATCTTGCGCGCCAATAAAGGTTCTTTCCCCAACGCGTACCGGGAGACGCTGGTCGAATTCCCCAACCAATTGCGCGATCCCGACTCGGCTGCAGAGGGGGATGACAAAACGCTCCACGATGAAGAGGAACGCCGGCTCTTCTATGTGGGCATGACCCGTGCCCGCGATTCACTGCAGGTTTATGCCAGACAGGGAACTGGCAAGGAGAAGACTCCCGCCGGACTGATGCGCAACTTGCTGCAAGACTCAAGCATGAGCGGTTGGCTGAGTTCGCGGTCCGCTCGCGGCTCGCAGACGTCCATGGATATTTTCGCGGGAACTTCTCCCGCGTATCCGTCTGCGTCCCGAACGGCGCAATGGCTGGACATTCCGGCGGTCACTGACCTGCACACCCGGCTGAGCGCGTCGGCTGTGGACACTTACGAGAGATGCCCCTTGCAATTCAAGCTCGAGCGGGACTGGAGAATGTCACGCCAAATCCCCGCTGCCATGCGGTACGGGGCGGCGATGCACCGTGTGCTGCGCACGTACTACGACGCCGTACGCCTCGGCCGGCCAAAGAGAGAGGAGGAACTCCTCGAACTATTCAGAGATGATCTGGCGAGCGAGGAAATTCAGGACAACTACCAGCATGAACTGTACGAGCGGCAGGGCGTAGAGCAATTGCAAGATTTTTTCGCGGCCGCGCGATCTGGCGCTGCACCCCAGGTTCTTCACACCGAGGAATGGTTCGAGATTCGCATCGGAGAGACCACGGTCGCTGGCCGGATCGATCGAATCGATGCCTCTGCCGGTGGTGGTGTGGCAATTGTGGATTACAAGACCGGCAAGGCCCGTCCCCAGGAAGAAGCCGATGAGAGTCTGCAGCTCTCGATTTATGCAATCGCGGCTAGGGAGAAGTGGGGATACCGAGTGAGTTCCCTGGCCTTTCATAACCTCGAGGAGAACGTCCCGGTCATTACCTCACGAAGCGAAGGTCAATTGAGCGAGGCCCGTGCCCGGGTTGAATCGGCAGCCCATGGTATCGCCAATGGGGAGTTCAGTCCGAAGGTTGATTATCACTGCGGCTTCTGTCCCTACCGTAATCTGTGCCCTGCAAAAGAAAAGCGCATCCCAAATCTGGCGCTGAGCGGAGCAAAGCGGCCGAGCTAGGCTGTAGCTTCGGCCGGTCGGACTGTCTCCCGGTGCTCCCCAGAAAAGAGCTGTTGCAATTCAATCCGGCAACGCCGGGGTAGGACACCGCCGGCGAATGTAAGCCGCAAAAAACTTAGGGGACGCAATTTGCGTCCCCCTATTTGACTTCATACAGAACTTCCTTAGTGCTTCTTTTTCTTTTTCGCCTTCTTCTTCGTTGCCATTGGTTCTATTCTCCCTTCCATTGTTCATGGAAATTTTGCAACGGTCTTTTGTTGCAACTAGTTGATGTATAGAGTCATTGAAAAATGAAGTCAAGAGAAAAATGAAGTCGCTCCCGCAGTCAGTCGCGGTACCAAAGTCACGAAGCGACGAGTGAAGGCCAAATTTTCGATGCGCGTGCGTCTTCAACCAGCCGTCGTCGCCGTTGTCAGCGCAATACGCAATGAGCGCAGACTCCAGATCAGCGGAGTCGCGCTCGGTCTGCGAGATACAAATTAACCCTGAATCAAGCGGGCGGTCTTTCATAAGTTCAACTTTCCGTGACCGAGCGCATCTATAATAGAGAGCGCGAAATCTTCGCGGGAGCTTGATTCATGGCCGCTTTTGACGATGTTGTCATCATTTCCGGGTGCCGCACTCCGGTTGGAAAATTCCAGGGGAGCCTCAGTGATCTGAGTGCTCCGCAGTTGGGCGCGATCGTGGTGCGCGAGGCCGTGAAGCGTGCTGAACTGGATGCCACGCAGGTGGACGAGTGCATTATGGGCAACGTCGTGTCCGCGGGGCTGGGACAAAATCCAGCGCGGCAGGCCGCCATCTTCGGCGGATTGGCTCCCGCGGTAGGTGCCATGACAATCAACAAAGTTTGCGGCTCCGGACTGAAAGCAGTCGCTCTCGCGGCGCAAGCGGTGCAAACCGGAAACAGTTCCGTCGTCGTTGCCGGTGGCATGGAATCCATGACCAACGCTCCCTATCTGCTGCCCCAGGCCCGCAAGGGATATCGCCTCGGCAACGCGCAAGTCGTCGACTCGATGGTTCACGATGGCCTGTGGGATATCTACAACAACTACCACATGGGCATCACCGGCGAAAACGTCGCCGAGAAATACGGCATCACGCGCAAAGAGCAGGATGAGTTTGCGTTCAATTCCCATGGCAAAGCTCTGGCCGCGATCCGCGAATGCCGTTTCAAGTCACAGATCGTCCCGGTAGAGATTCCTGCGAAGAAAAAAGGCGAGGCGCCAGCACGGTTTGAAAAAGATGAGGGGCCCCGCGAAGACACCACCATTGAAGTTTTGCGTTCCCTGAAACCTGCGTTCAAGAAAGATGGCACAGTGACTGCCGGTAATGCCCCAGGAGTTAACGACGGTGCGGCGGCGGTCGTGGTCACCAGCGCCAAACGTGCCCAAGAACTGGGCAGAGCGCCGATGGTGCGGATCGTAGCTCAGGCAACCAGCGGCGTCGAGCCGAAATGGGTCATGATGGCGCCTGTAGGCGCTGTGCGCCAGATCTGGGAAAAAACCGGCTGGAAGAACGAGGATGTTGATCTGTATGAACTCAACGAAGCATTTTCCGTGCAAGCCCTGGGAGTGATCCGCGAGCTCGGCCTCGACCTCAATAGAGTGAACGTGAACGGGGGAGCTGTAGCCATCGGACATCCAATCGGGGCTAGTGGAGCCCGAGTGCTGGTCACGCTAATCTACGAAATGATCCGCCGTAATGCACGCCGTGGCATCGCGGCACTGTGTCTCGGCGGTGGCAACGCAGTGGCAATGGCGGTAGAGCGCTAAGAAGTTTGCTGCGCAGATTCTGGTTGGGCCCGTCCACGCTGGCGGAGAGTGGAGTGCCTGCGAGCTTTTTGATGTCGGCGAGAAGATTCTCTATCCCTTGATGCACGTTTTTCTCCCAAGTTAGTTTTCGGAATGCAGCTTGCACAGGCTCTGTGAACGTCCACAGCACGAACTGTGTCTTGGTGTCAACGATTGACAGTCCCAGCTGGGGTTCATAAATCGCGGTTTTTCCCAGATCTGCAATTGGAGCGGTGAAGCGTATTTCAAAGACCAAGTCCGCCTCCGCGGGAGAGGCCACAAGTTCATATCGTCCCCAACTCTTCATGGCCGCGTAGAACCGGTTGTAGGGTTCATTGCTGCCGCCGGCACATTTGAAAGCAGCCAGCGCTGCACTGTCAACTCCGCCATTGGAAATGAATACTTTCTTGCCCGTGATGATCTGTGCGGGTATCGGAGCTGCCTCTACTTGTTGTCCGCCCGAGTAGGGAGCAAGTAGGAGCGCGAGCGCAAGCGACGCATACAGAGCCCTTTTCTCAACTACTTTCCCCAGGGGATTCTCCTACCGACCCGGTTGAGTGTACTTCGCCGCCGCGCGTAACCTTACCGTGAACACCGCCCCCCCGCCGGGAGCATTCGCAGCCTCCACGCTGCCATCGTGTTCCTTCATCACCGCCTTACAAATGCTAAGCCCCAGCCCCGTCCCGCGGCCCGGCCGCTTCGTGGTATAGAAGGGATCAAAAATGTTAGGCAGAATTTCTCCCGCGATGCCGGGACCATCATCGTGAAAGCTGGCCCAAACCGAATCGCCGGTGCAGCCCAGGCGTATTCGCAAGGTTCCGCGATCCCGGGCCTCGCGGATTGCCTGCTCCGCATTCAACACCAGATTGAGAAACACCTGCATAAGTTGATGCGGGTCCGCTTCGACGAGCGGCACCGTGGGTTCGCGGAGGAAGTCGACGGTGATGTTGTTCTTGCGCAGCGAATAGGCGTGGAGGTTCAGCGTGCGCTCCACGATCTCTGCCAGGTTCACGCGAGTCTTTCCCGGGGCAGGCGGACGGGAGAAATAGGTGAGGTTGTGAACAATTTCGGCCGCGCGCCGCGCCTGCTGCTGCAACATTACCAGTTGCTTGCGCGCGGCCTCGCTAGTCTGTGCATCCTGCAGCAATTCGCTTACCCCCAGAATGCTGGTCAGGGGATTGTTCAACTCGTGTGCGACGCCACCAATCATCTGGCCCATGGCGGCTAGGCGCTCGCTCTGCACAATCTGTTCTTCCAGCTTCTTTTCCACCGTGATATCGCGCACCGAGATGATTACGCCACTCAGTTTGGACTCAGCGTCGAAAAGTTGGCTGGCCGACGCCCGCATCGTGCGCCAGCTTCTGTCGCGATGGCGTGCCCCGTACTCAGCGGAAGCGAAAATCTGCCGGCTGGAAGCGACATCATGATAAAGCGAAGCCAGTTCCGGGGAGTGATCTTCGAGATCTGAGATCTTCTTCCGCAACAAGTCTTCGGGCTGGTAGCCAAGCAGGTCGCGTACGCGGGAGCTCACAAAGGTGTAATGCTCTCCGAGATCTATAACCAGGATCAAATCAGGAAAGCTCTCCAGCAATCGCCGGCGGAATTCTTCCTGCTGAAGCAATTCCCGCTCCATCTTTCGCTTGTCTGTAATATCGACCAGCGTGCCCTGGTAGCGGATCACGTTGCCGGAGACGTCCCACACCGCACGCGAGGAATCGAGAAAGAGCGCGGGAGTACCGTTCTTGCGCTTGAGCTTAATCTCCCGCGTGCGCACGGCGCCGCGGTCCCCGGAGGCACGGCCCAGAACCGGCTGCTGACCAGGATCGAAATTCAGGTCACCCGCGTCCAGCGAAAGCAATTCTTCCTTCTTCTCATATCCCAGCAGACCAACCAAAGCTGGGTTGGCATCCAGAAGATTGCCGTTGGGTGTGCTGAAATAAACTCCCTCCTGCAGAGTCTCGAACAATTCGGTGAAGCGCAGCTCCTTCTCGCGTTGCTCAGTGACGTCTCGTCCCAGCACACTCACGCCCACCACCTCATCGCTCTTGACGATGCCGTTGAGCACGCAATCGAAGTAAAGGGGTCGGGTGTTATTTTTCAGGACCACACGAACCGTGCCCGCCCAATGTTTCCGTTCCAGAAAACGGCCGAGGCCGGTTTCCACTCCACTCCGCGTCGGCTCTGCAATGAATTCATAGACGTCGTGTCCCACGATCGCGGTGTAGGGAAGTCCCACCATCTCCGCTACACGCTTATTTACGGTGCGTATGGTCCCATCGAGCGAAACCGCGCAAGCCGCGTCTTCAAACGAGTCAATCAGTTCCTTGAAGCTGCGCTGCGAGCGCTGGATCATCTGGCTGAGCTGGTCCAGTTGCGCTTCAGAAGGCGCCGCGCCCACATGCTCCTGCAATCCATGCAGGAGCGTCTTAAGTTCTGAAACTTCACGCCGCCGCCCGTACGCATAAACCGCAAACAAGACCGACAACACCAACGTGCCGACAGCAAGCGCCCCCAAGTGGTAGGGCAGGTTTTCAAGTCGCTCCCAGGCAAGTGCGGCGAACCCTGCCGCCAACAAAACCATGAACAGCAGCAACAATCGCCATAGCTGGGATTCTTCCCTTTCGAGGTTGCTGGGTGGACGTGCTGATCGTGAGACCTGAGAAGATTCTTGCGCCATGATTGATGGAACCGCCGGGCTCGCCCGCATATCAGCGGAGAGCCTCTCGCCTGACTGGCTCATCGTAATGCGTAGCGGCAAGGAACGACAACCCTATTTATTGGACAATTTGATACGTAGGAACGGCACAGCATCGCAAATCACTCGGCGGTGTACAGGCCGAGTTTTTGTGACGTAGGTCACATCGCGGACGCTCCCTTCCCGTGTAGATTGAACCATCTTCGCGATCGTCGGGAGCAGGGATTGTCTCCATCCGCGTAGACCTCGCGTGATGCTCTACCAGACTCTCTGCGCCGCGGTTTAACAGATGTCTTCCCGCTCCCCTCCGCACTTTCTGCGAGCTCTCCCACCGACTGCGAGCGCTTGCTCGAACGCGCCGTGACTCAGCAACGGCTAAGCGCCTGTGCCCACGACCGCATCCTCAAAGTGGCCCGCATCGGCGCCGACATCGAAGAACAAGCAAACATCGAGCCCAAGCACATCGCCGAAGCAATTCAGTATACGAGCTTGGGCCGGACATTAGTGGGCGTAGCCCTCGGCAGTTAGCATCCAGCACTCAGACATCTCACCCCCGGCCGGCGAAACAGCCGGCTTCTTTCGCCTCCCAGCGGCGCACATTATCGTCGAGTGAGTCTCTTTATGCCGCTGATTTTTCTTTCGCGATCACTTCCTCAAGCGTGCGCAACGTCCTGAACCCGGTATTGAGGGCGCGGTGTGTTGGTCACATGATGGGCGGGTTAGGATTTCTTCTGCCCTATCGGGGATCGCGTGGCGCGCATCAAGAGTTCTCCGTGGCAATTGGGCATGGTCGAGTTCGACGATGGCGCAATCATAAAGCTGTTCCCATGTGCCGGCAGGGTCTTATTGAAGCGAGGAACCGTGAAGAGGGTGTTGCTGGTGTCGGTACGTCGGCGCGCTCGCGGGGCTGCGTTGTGTCGGTTCGCAGTTTGTGCAAACAGTTAACGGGAGGTTCCACACCTTTCCGGCCATACGAGAAAAATACGGCGTTCATTTGCAGCAGTCTAGAGCCGCATTTACGGCAGTGGACGAGGGGCGGCAGCGCAGACAGCGGGTCGAAGAGTTCCTCTACAGATTGGACAACGGTTGACGAAATAGATAGATAGAGATTTATTTGCCATGATTGGAATTGAAATTCGGCTGGCTATCGCAGGGACCCGTCACCCAAGATAAGGTGCGCGGCGGAAAGATGCGTTGAGCAGTCTGGAAGGAAATTACACGCTAACGCAGATCTTGCACAATCCCTTATGCAGTTGCAGACTTTGATAGCTCGAAAGTATTTGGTTCGGGGCTGATTGCCTCGGGTTTGTTACCGCGTTTTGGTCGTCTGCTTGGGGACATCAGTCAGCAACCACGGACCGTAAGTCCACGGTCCGGCCGGGCGTAAAGCGCACCCTAATCCTAAAAGATCGCGTTCAGCCGTGAGCAGGGGGTGCCAAAAAAAGAGAACATGCGGCCTGCTCTCATGTGCCAAAGAAACAACTTGACCTCTACCCAATTTCCGTTCTACATTAACCTGTTCCCGGGACATGCGTGGCTTGCGGGCCTCTTTTCTGAGCACTTGCGCCTGCGGAGCCTAATCCAGAAAATCAAGCATCTTCGGTGTCCGTTAACGCATCTATTCAGGTGAGTAGTACGCTGACTCCTTTACAACTTGCTTGGAATCAGTGGCTTAGCCTCGATTGTTCGGTTTGGTCGCTGCCTGGCAAAAGGGGAAAGGTGAATGCCCACAATCAATAAGTAAGGAGAACTAAGGCATATGCGCTCTGATCGTGTGTTCGATGCTTTGCAAACTTTGCGGAATCGGTATATGCTGTGTCAGCTTGCCTCCAAGGCCACGCGGAAGTTCCACCGGCCCAGCACCAGAATCCAGGAAACCATGAACGGTGTTTTGGACCGGATTGCAGGCGCGGAGCGGCAAGATATTTTGTCGGAACCAGAGAATGTAGCTGAGGCACAACGGCGGGCTGCTTAACACCAGCCCCGTCTTCCTGCCCCGTGTAGTCATCTCCCTGTGTGACCCTCCTTTTGAAA
>WNGK01000282.1_pt1 | contig 63477 bp, 50 predicted proteins | sample 5400601 | NCBI WGS metagenome assembly WNGK01 (sample SAMN13153376, study PRJNA577476) | soil metagenome | isolation source: 60 cm soil or saprolite under Garry oak tree replicate 1 | place: USA:California | collected 2016-06-15
GAAAAAATGATGATGCCGGCGGCGACGATCCAGGTGACCAGCATCGAGTTTGTGATTCCGAAGCCGCCGAACTGGACAAGCATCTGCGGTTTTAACGAGACGCCCTCGTGCTCGGTCGCGCCCGCTTCGGCAGCAAAAGCGGACGTGGCAAGCATTGCGCTGGAGGCCAACGCCAGGATCGACATCAGTAAACAACGATTGCGCATTTTATAAGTACTCCTAACCGACATCGGGGTGATGCCGGCCTGCCGAGGTCGACCGCCTTAGCAAGTGCCATGACGGAAGGTTAATCCCCGCTACCACTCGACGCGCATACCAAAGCGCGTTTTACCCGAATGACAAACAAAATTCTTAGGAGCCTGTTGAAATACTCAGCCATGCCGCGCGAGAGTGCCTTGGGCTAAATGGCAAGGCGCGAGCGACAAACATGTTCGCAACGACCTGTGAGGAGCGAGCAACGCCGCCAGACAGCCCAAGGCGCTCTCGCCCTCCGGGTGGCGCCGCTTTTATTCGCCTCTCCCGCGTTGCTCGTCAGTCGCAGACCGCTGCGGGTTTCTTCCTCCTCGCGCCTTGGAGAGACGAAAAATCGGCAGCAACGCGGCATGGTTGCGCATTTCAACAGGCTCCTGACTGAACGTTATTTCGCGGGCAATCCCTGCGCAAACCGCGGAGCGAGCTGCGCCACTGGCTTCGATCTCAGCGGCACGGAAGCACCATTGAGGCTAATCGCTTCTTCGTAGAACGATTCTAACTGGTCGATTTGAGTGTCCTGCTCGAATCGTTCGACCACAGTGGCGTGTGCATGGGCTCCCATTTGCATTAACAGGCCCGGCGAACGCGTGATTAGCTGCATGGCGTTCGCCAGTCCAACGTGATCTTCCTCAGCTACCAGAAAGCCAGTGCGCTCATGTTCCACCGCCTCTGGTATCCCACCATGCCGCGTCGCAACTACCGGCAACCCGGTCGCCATCGCTTCCAGGACCGAGTTCGGCACACCTTCCTGGTCTTGATTCGCGGATATTTCGCTCGGATGCAAAAACAGATGCGAGCTCGCATAAAGCTCAAGCAGTTTCCGTTGCGACAGAAATCCAACGAAATGCACGTCTCTAAGAATTCCTAATCCGTCGGCAAGCATTTCCAGTTCTGGTTGGAGAGGTCCTTTGCCAGCGATGTAAAATTCCGCTTTGGGATTGTCTTTCTTAAAAACCGCAAAAGCGCGCAAGCTCGTCGCAACCCCCTTTTTCGGAATCAACCGGCACGCTTGCACGACTCTCCACTTTCCGTCGCCGGGTGCTTGTCTATCAACGAATGGAAATTCATTGAGCGGGATACCAGTGCGATTGATTCGCAGTTTTTCCGGCGGGCAGCCCAGGTGGATCAATCGGTCGGCCAGTGATTGGGAACGCGCAAACACGAGTGGAACCGCTTTGAAAAGACGGCGCAGCTTTGCCGGATAATCCTTGATGTCTTTTTTGTGGGCGACATCCGCGCCATGAAAAGATACCACGCACGGTTTGTCCCATTGCTCGATGAAAGGGAGCAGGTGCACGCCGGTATGTCCAAAATAGATATGCATTAGATCGGCGCCATGCCGCTCCAACAACGAATCAAGCGTTTGATACTCGCCCCGATAAACAATGGGCGGGCGTCGCTCTACGAATTTCAGCCAGCCGTGTACCAACAGATTTGTGCGCCGCTTCGGTATAACTTCCACAGCGGCAAAGGGAAATCGTTCCGCATTCTGGACCTCTTTTGTGACAACGAAAGTGTCGACGCCGCGCAGGGCCTTCACCTGCCGGTAAATATGCAGCATCTCTGGCTTCAGAAAGCTGGAGCAATAGCTCGCTACAACCCGCCTACCCATAAAACAGCGGCCAGTCTCGCTAGAGATTTCGGGCTTGTCCACCTTTAATTGGAGAGTCGATAGCTTGGTCAGCAGTCATTCTCTCTGCAAACGCCTCCCTTAACGCGTCGATTCCTTGCCCCTTCGCGGCCGAGGTTGGAAACATACTGATCTTGGGAAATCTCTCTCGCAGCATCTTGAGATTCTCGTTCGCAGTGGGCAAATCCATTTTGTTTGCGACGACCAACCATGGTCGCGATGAAAGCGCCGGATCGTACAAATCAATTTCCTTCCGAAGATTCTGTAAATCCTCCACCGGACTGCGTCCTTCGCTACCGGCGGCATCGATCACGAATATCAAAATGGGGCAGCGTGTGATGTGGCGTAAAAATTCGTGCCCCAGTCCGAGTCCACGATGTGCCCCTTCGATCAAACCGGGAACGTCTGCGATCGTGGCGTGACGATAACCGGGCAACTCCATCACGCCGACGACCGGATGCAACGTCGTGAACGGATATGGCGCGACCTTTGGCCGAGCAGCTGAAAGTTTTCGCAGTAATGTCGATTTGCCTGCATTCGGGTAACCAACCAACCCAGCATCCGCAATCGTTCGCAGCTCCAGTAGAAAGTATCCATGCTCGCCCTCTTCGCCTTCGGTGTATTGCCGCGGCGCGCGATTGCGCGAGCTCTTGAAATGCACGTTGCCTTTCCCTCCTTGTCCGCCGCGGCAAAGCACGAATTCCTGCCCATCGCGGGTAAGATCGACAACTGGAATTGCTGATTGCTGATTGCTAATTGCGAATTGCGTTCCGTTGGGCATTGGGCGTTTCTGTTCTTCGGCCTGCCAAACAATCGTGCCTACAGGAAGTTTCACGATCTTGTTTGCCGCTGCGCGGCCCGCCATTTTCTTGCCTTTGCCGTGGCTGCCATTCTTCGCTTTGATAATCGGCTCATAAAAAAGATTAGCTAAATTATCCACATGCCGGTCCGCACGTAGAATCACATCGCCACCCCGTCCACCGTCGCCACCGTCCGGTCCGCCTTTTGGCACAAATTTTTCACGCCGAAAACTCACGCACCCGCGCCCGCCCGTTCCAGCCTGGGCAAGAACTTTGATCCGATCAACAAACATAGCCGTGTGTTCAAAGTGCCACTTGCGACATTGAATGTCATCCCGAGCCAAGCGAGGGACCTCGCCACCGATCCTGGCTCACACGGTTTAGCTTGAGTAGTCAAACACCAAGCGTGAGATCCTTCACTTCGTTCAGGATGACCCAAGCCGATAGCTCACGTACCCGTACCCACCCTTGTCTGTTTGCGCAAAAATTGTAATGGATCACCAAACACCGCCGCCATTTTTTGGCTTTCCCTGCGAGCGCCGTTCAACGGAACTGCGTTTTGAGCGTCTAATTGGCATTAAATAACCGGACTATTCGTCTTCTTCATAAATCATGAAATCATCCTTCGTCATCGTCGCGCTCCTGAGCGCGTTTAGTTTGCAGGCTCAAACAGAATCGCCAGGCCAGCCGGCTCGAAGCGTCTCGCCAGTCAACCACAATCCCCCGCCGCTGGATCCTAAGAACATGGATACAGCCGTTAAACCGCAGGATGATTTTTATCTTTACGCCAATGGCGGGTGGTTAAAGCGCAATCCTGTACCTCCGGAATATGCGCGCTGGGGCAGCTTCAGTGAGCTGGAAGAGAAAAATAACGAAGCGCTCCACAAGATCGCCGAGAAAACTGCAAATACCCACGCCGACGCAAACGCGGCGCCGGAAGTACAAAAAGTAGGCGATTACTACGCGAGCGGCATGGACGAAAAAACAATCGAAGCGGCGCGAACCAAGCCACTCGAAGACGAGCTAAAGCGCATCGACGCAATCAAAGATCGCGCCGATCTGTTGAACGCGATCGCCCGATTGCACACGATTGGTGTCGACGCATTCTTCGAATTTGGCTCCGGTCAGGATGCAAAAGATAGCACGCGCGACATTGCGCAGGCGCACCAGGGCGGGCTTGGTCTTCCCGACCGCGATTATTACACAAAGACTGATCAGGACTCGAAAAAGAAACGGGCTGCTTACGTCGATCACGTCACAAAAATGCTGACGCTGCTGGGCGAGGCCCCGGGCAAAGCTGCCGACGACGCCAGGAAGATCATTGCTCTGGAGACTTCTCTCGCCAAAGCATCCCGCACTCGCGTGGAGCTGCGCGATCCGCAAAAGAACTACAACAAGATGTCGCAGGCCGATTTGCAAAAGCTCACGCCGGACTGGAATTGGGCTGATTATTTTAAAGCGATTAATCTCACGGAGCCGGGCGACATTAATGTAGGCCAACCCGAGTTCTTCAAGGCAGCCAACGCGATGTTCACTAAAACATCCATCGACGATTGGAAAACCTATCTGCGTTGGCATTTGATTGATGACGCGGCGGCGGAATTATCGAAGGATTTCGTAAACGAAGATTTTAATTTCAATCAGGGCGTCCTGCGCGGCACAAAGGAAATCAAGCCCCGCTGGAAACGCGTAGTCGCTTCTACCAACGGCGCTCTGGGCGAAGCACTGGGCAAGCTTTATGTTGCCGATTACTTCCCACCCGAAGCCAAGGCTCGCGCCTTGGAAATGATTAACAACCTGAAGGCTGCGCTGGCTGATCGAATTAAAACTGTCGATTGGATGGACGAACCGACCAAACAGGAAGCGCTCAAAAAACTCGCGGCCATGAACGTCAAGATCGGTTATCCGGATAAATGGCGCGATTACTCGCTGCTCAACATAGACAGGGACTCGTATGTCTCGAATGCCATGCGAGCCGCGAACTTCGAGGTAAATCGCGAGCTCAAGAAGATCGGCAAACCGGTCGATCGCAGCGAATGGGGAATGACGCCGCCAACAGTGAACGCCTATTACAACCCAATGATGAATGAGATCGTTTTCCCGGCGGGAATTCTGCAACCGCCGTTCTTCGACCCGAAAGCGGATGATCCCGTCAATTACGGCGGCATGGGCGCAGTAATCGGACACGAAATGACGCACGGGTTCGACGATCAAGGCCGGCAATTCGATGAAGTAGGAAATTTGCGCGACTGGTGGTCGAAGCAATCAGCGGACGAATATGACCGGCGTCGCAAAGCGGTTGTCGATCAATATTCGGAGTATCAGCCGGTGCCAGGCAAGCATATTAACGGCGAACTGACGCAAGGCGAAAACATCGCAGACATCGGTGGCATCAAGCTCGCTTATGCTGCGTTGCAAAAAGCGCTCGATAAGAATCCCCAGGCGCGCGACCAAAAGATCGACGGGTTCACGCCGGAACAGCGCTTCTTTCTCGGTTGGGCGCAGGTGTGGCGGGCGAACCAGCGCGAAGATGATTTGCTACTGCGCCTGAACACCGATCCGCATTCACCAACCCATTACCGGTGCAACGGCCCGATCTCGAACATGCCAGAATTTCAACAGGCGTTCAACATTCCCGACGGATCGCCAATGGTTAGGCCGACAGACAAGCGGGTCAATATTTGGTGAGATGTAAGAAGTGAGACGTGAGAGGTGCCACTCCTCACATCTCACCAATTACTTTTCACGGTTTATTCCTTCGACACCTTCCCGCCCCAACTCAGGATCTTTGCTTTCGTCCCGGCAGCTTCGGCTTCCTTGATATTCCCGGCGCGATTGTAAAATAGCGAAAGACTTGTCCAGCCGATCTGATCATTGGGCCGAAGCTCCACTGCTTTCTTGCCCGCTTCGATTGCTTCGGTAAAACGCCCCAGTTTCATCAGAGCCATTCCAAGCGCATGCCAGCCATCGAAAAAATCCGGCGCTATCTGCACACAGCGCCTGTACTTTTCCACAGCACTGTCCAGGTCGCCGACTGCCAGATCGCCGTTGGCATCGTCAAAGATTTCGTCGGCCGTCTCCATTTTCTATCACATTCAGCGGCTCATCAAAGAGCGCGGTGTCAAGTCCGCCGTCCTCCCTCGGCGATCTGGAGACCGCCGTTCCTTGGGCGTTATCCTTTGGTAAATTGCAGGCCGGCGGCCTGCCCGCGGTCACGCAACCATTCCATCAAAACAATTCGCCGTTTGTTATCGAGAAGCCGTTTCTCGAATGCTGCCTTCTTCTCAGAAACGTTCGCGTCGGCTAATGGCTCCCGCTTTTCCAAAATGGCCACAAATCCATCTTCACCCGCGGGGAGAAAATCGCTGACCTCACCCGCATTCAGAAATGCTACAGCCTGTTTGATGACAGGAAGATCAGCTGGTTCGTTCTTCTTCGGTTCTTTGGCGTCCGATTTTGATTTCTCTTCTTCGATCAGTGAAAACGGCGGGATCTTCTCAGCCTTCCCACCAGTCTTTTGAATTGCCGCCTCGAGTGGTTGCCCGGACTGCTTCGCTTCGCGTAATTGTTGAACCACATCCGCTGCTTTCGTCGACATTAGCTCCTTTGCTTTCGATTTCTTGAGCGTCTCCACGACTTTCGGTTTCGCTTCTTCGAGTGTGAGCGGGCGCGCCTCAGTAATCCCTGCGAGATGTAAGATATAAAATCCGTCCGCTACCTGAACGGGATCGCTGTTCGGCTCCTGTGTTGAGAGCTTGAAAGCAGCGGGGCCAAGTTGCGCATCGACTTTCAACTGCGGGTCAGGCTCCGCCTTGGCAAATTCGCCAGTTTCATGTACCGGCAACTGAAATTTCGCAGCTGCCTGCTTGAAATCTGCCCCCTTCTCCAATAGCGCCTGCGTAAAATCAGTCGCGCGGTCGGAGAGCTTTTGCAAAGCCTCGATACGCTCTTTGCCGGTTAATTTCTTTTCCTCATCGGTGAGCGCGAGGCTGACAAACTCGACCTTACGTTTTTCATCACTCTTAAGCTCGGCCTTATGGGCGTCATAATGCTTTTTTATCTCCTCATCGCTGACGGTGATGTCCTTACCAAGATCAGCGGCCTGAAATCGAATAACAGTCACAAATAAGGTGTCGTGGCCACGCTGAAAGTTTTCATCGAGCTCGCCTTTGGGAAGTGTAACGCCGGTGGCTAAAAGCTGCTTGATTTGATTCAACGACAGCTGGTCGCGGACCAGTTGCTCGATGTGCTCTTCAGCAAGACCCATCGGCGCCAGCGCATTCTGCGCAAAATCAGTGAACTTTTTCATGTCGAATCCGGAGTCGCCTTGAAACGCCGGCAACGTGCGCACGACTTCAGCAATCTCGGAGTACCCTGGACGAATACCGAGCCGAGCCGCTTCGTGACGAAGGACCAGCAGATTAACAACGAATTGGACGGCAGTCTGGTTCGGATTCATGCCGGCCCCTGCCGTCAACGTCTGGACAAAATCCGACATGCCGAGGGCCTGTGCCAGAGTGAGCAATCGCACCATCTGTTGCGCCTCCAACATCGAAACATTCCGATCATAAATGCGAGCAAATCCATCCGAGCGCATCGCGCCGTAATCCGGCCGTTGCACAAAATAGAAAATGAACGGGATCGCCAGAATCGCGATCACGATCATCAGCCAGTCCCGGTGCTTGCGCAGTAACTTCATCATAACGGAACGAATTGTAGAGGTGGCAAAGCTCAGCCGCAAATCTGTAGCCGCCGCTCTGTGAGCGGCGCGTCACGCGCGATCTATGCAATATCCAGTGCGCGCTTCGCACAGCGAAGCGGCTACAACTCGCCCGCTGTTTTCTGAATCATTTCCCAAGCGTTGCGCAAATGGCTCTCGGTCGTCAGTACATTGCCCAGACCAATTCGCATTACCGTTCGGCCTCGCAATTTTGTCTGGGTAAGATAAGCACGGCCACTTGCATTGATTTTTTCTACGATCTCGCTGTTTAGTTGGTCAATTTTGTCATCCGTTGTAGCCGGGGGCGGCCTGCCCGCCGTAGCCTTTGTGAAGGCGGATGACCCCGGCCCGGCGTCAACGACGCCGGCTACAGATCCCACAAACCGAAAGCAAACGACACCCATGCTAACCGGCGCGGTAATCTCGAAGCGATCGTCGCTTTTGATCCACTCAGCCAAAAGATTCGCGAGGCGGACACATTCGCGAAGCCGGGCCACCATTCCTTCACGGCCAAAACTGCGGAAAATCACCCACGCCTTCAACGCACGAAATCGGCGGCCGAGCTGGATGCCGTAGTCCATGTAATTTTTCTGTGCCTCGACTGTGTCGCCGCGCAGATATTCCGGCACGAGCGTGAAGACGCGTCGCAGCCGATCGAGGTCGCGCACGTAAAGCACGCTGAAATCGAGCGGGACAAAAAGGCTTTTGTGCGGGTTCACCACGATGGAATCCGCTTCGCTCCAACCGTTAGTCAGCCGCTTGTTCTCTGGGAGGACTGCGAAACCCGCGCCGTAAGCTCCGTCAATGTGGAGCCACATCTTGTTTTCGCGACAAATTCTCGCGATCTCAGGAACAGGATCAACGCTTGCGGTTGAAGTGGTGCCGACCGTCGCGATCACCGCCAATGCTTTGAAGTTGTCGCGAACATCACGCTCGATCATTTCGCGTAACGCGCTCGGATCCATACGAAAGTTCGCGTCCGCCGGAACGCGCTGCACGTTTTCTTCACCCAAGCCGAGCGCAATCGCCGCTTTTTCGGCCGAGCTATGCGCTTGCTCGGAAGCGTAAATCCGAAACACCGGCGCGCCGGCCCCGATTAAACCGCGCTTGCGAACGGATGGAGCAGCCTCCTCCCGAGCCACGGCCAGCGCGTGCATCACGCCTACGGACGCAGTGTCATACACGACGCCTCCAAATTCTCGCGGCAGATCCATCCATTGCCGGATCCAATCGATCACCAGCGTTTCCAATTCGGTCGCAGCTGGACATGTGCGCCACGTCATCGCGTTCACATTGAGCGGCGCGGTAATGATTTCTCCCAGAATTGCAGGAGCAGTAGTTGTCCAGCCGAAATAACCAAGAAACATCGGATGACTCCAGTGCACCATGCCGGGAACAATGACCCGATCGACATCGCCAAGAATTTTCTCGAATGACTCGGCTTCTTCGGGCGGCTCGTCGGGGAGCGCAGCCAGAATCGCGCCCGGCTTGTCGTTAGGCGCGACCCGCAGCGATCCTAAAGTTTGTCGAAAATCTGCAATCCAATCCGCCAGTTCGTGCAATTGTTTGCGGAATTCCTCCGGTGATGTGTCGCCAAGATTCTGTCGATTCTTCATTCGTTAGGAATCATTAGCCCGCGAATCACGTGAATTACACTAAGTACAGATGATTTCGCAGAGCATCGGCGTTGTCGATCAGGAGTCCATTCGCGTCATTCGTGTGATTCGCGGGTCCTGCTAAAACGCAAAGCCAAAACTGAAATGAAACGCGCCGAAATCTTCGTCGGGGCGCGGATCAGGATTGACGCCGTAGTCGAGGCGAATCGGTCCGACCGGTAGCTTGTAGCGCAAGCCCGCGCCTATGGCGTAACGCATATCGTTTAACCCAATGTCTTCCGACGACGGCAAAAGGTTGCCGGCATCAGTGAAGACGGCTCCCTGCAATTCTCCCAGAATCGGAAACGTATATTCCACATTGAACACAGTGAAGAATTCTCCGCCCACGGGATGCCCGTGATTATCATGCGGACCCAGTTCGCGCTCGCCGAAACTCCGCACCGTATCCGCGCCGCCGTTGAAGAAACGCTCGTCGATCGGAATCGCAGTTGCTTCATTCGAGCCACTCCCGTTGAGTGAATGAATAATGCCCGCGCGCGCGCCGAACGCGAGTGAGGACTGCTGGAACCAGTGCTGCAATGGAGTGCCTCCCTGGTCTTCCGTCACGCCGGGCGTGGTTACCTTCGGCGAAAATGGCAGGTAATAACTTACGCCCATGGTCCCTCGGATAAATTCAATGTCACTTCCGAAAGCACTCGGTGCCAGCTCTACTGTGTTTTTGATCAGAAGCCCGCGCGGGTTCACATACGGGCTTTGCCGCATATCCAGAGTGTTGGTAAGCCCGACCGTATTGACGACGTAGTCTTTTGGCCCGAGCAGGAACGTCGGCTTAATCTCAGAGTCGGTGATCTTCACATGGCGCGCGGCGACGGTCAGCCCAACCTCGTCGTATTTTGTAATCTTACGAGTGAGCTCGAATCGCCCGCCCAATTCGAATTTCGTGTAGCCATCGTAAGCGAAAGTGAAAGCAGCAAGCCGAGCTCTGAAGAAAAAATCCGTATCCAGGAAGAACGGATCTTCATACAAGATCTCGCCCTTATAGCTGCGTTGTGAAACCTCCACCGATGTTGTGAGCGGCCTGCCATAACCGAAAAGATCGCGATCACGCCATTGCACTCCGGCAATCGCGCCCTCGAAGGTGCCATAGCCGACCAAAAGACCGAATTCCTTGCTCTTGGCTTCCTCGGCCGAAACATCCAGACGCAGAAGATGTCCATCCACAGGGACAGGTTTGATTTGAAGAACATTAAAAAGCCCAGTGCGCATGAGCGTGCGAAATCGCTCGTCCAGCGCTTCCGGGCTATAGGCCTTTCCCTCCAGCTTGGTGAAACGTTTGGTGACATAACTGGGACGCAGTCGATCGAGCCCGCTGACGGTGACGCCGTCGAAGTAGTAAACTGGCCCTGCTGAGATTGTGATTTCCACCGGCACGCGGCCGTTGAGTGCATCCTCCGGCGTTCCGCTGGCAACCACCTTCACGTCGTAATAACCACGTGTCTTATAATACGCCTGGAGACGTCGCGGAATATCTTCGACTCGCGCATCGGTGTAAGGCCGCTGCAGTAGATCCAGCATCTGTCCGCGCAGAGTTTCGGAATCGTAAATCGTGCGCCCATGAAACGAAATGCTGCCGAAGAAATATTGGCGTCCCTCGTGGATCGGGATGACCACGTCCGCTTCGCTGCTCTCCCGGTGAAAGGTGTAACGTGGCGCATCAACCACCGCATCCAAAAAACCCTCGGAGAGATAGAAACGATGCACCAGGTTCGCTCCTTCCTGCATGTCAGCGGCAACGAAAGGCAATCTTTTCTCCGCCCTGGAATACCGCTCCCGCGTCGGTCCAACTGCGTACTCAAAGAGTTTGTCGCTTGGCTCGCGCACGTTCCCATCGAAGAGGATCGTCCCCAGCGTATAGCGCGGACCCTCTGTAATATCGAGTCGCAACCGGTTCTGCGCTTCGATCGTGTAATGCACATTCACGTCTGAGTAGCCGTGCTTGCGATAGAAGACTTCGAGAAAAAACGCCAGATCGTCGCCGCGCGCCGGACTCAGCCCGAAGTCTTCGATGGTGGTGATTTCCTCCTTGAGAGCGGCGCGCAGTTCCTTTTCCTTGAAGGCTTGCTCACCGCGAAATTCGATGATGCTCGCCTGTTTCGCGCGCTTTTCCTGTTCCTTCACAACGGCCTGCCGCTCTTCTTGGCGTTCTTCGGGCCGCGTCACATCGACCGCAGTTTGCGCTGCGACTCTAAGCGCGAGGGCCACACTGCCAAGACAGACCAGGACCCCGTGCCGCATCATAGGCTCCTAACGAAAACGAATTAGATACTTCAGCATCCCGCGATAATCGCCGCCGACGCCCACATCGCCAACAAGCACATACTGATCACTTATTTTGAATCTGGCGCTGACCTGCTGACGGCCAGTTCGAGGATCGACGGCGCCCACGTCCAAATCGAGACGATTAAACAATTCGTTGCTCTGGGTCGGCTCGCCTTTTTTGAAAATTTTCCGATAAAGCTGTTGCACGAGTAGCATGGCGGCCCGGCCGGCCAGAACATTGCCGCGACCGGACAATTCCTGCCTGGTTGCGCCGGTGGCGATCAAAGAAATAATTTCCTCCTGCGGCAGTGGCGGTTCGCTGGTGAAAATGGCTTCGGGCGCCAGCATAGTTCCGTAAACGTAAACGCGCACCGTGTAATCGCGGATCACCGACGTGCCACGCAGCTCAATCCGCGGGTTCATTGAATCGCTCGGGTCGAAATAAAGAAAACCCTGGGAAACCTCCAGCCGGCTGAATGGCAGGGTTGCTTCTACATTCTCCAGACGCACCGTTCCTTGCAATTCTGGATGTAACCCAGTCCCCGTGAGCTTTATGTCAGCGATCGCGCCGCCGGTCGCCAAGTTCCCGCGAATCAGCACCGGATCTTTTGTTTTAATTGCGACATCGAATTTCCAATCGCGGAGTGGCGGGTCCGGGAAAGAAAATTGCGGACGCTCCGATGGCGGCTCGGGCGCTGGTCTCCCTGGCAGGCCGATAGGGATGAGGTCGATATTCTTCAGAATGTGACTATTTGTCATCGCAACGTTGCCGTTGACTGTTGCGGCCGCGAATGGTCCGGTCACCTTGATGTCCGCGTCCGCGCGGGCGGTGAGCGTGTCGTTTCGCGCGACCAGCACACTGTTGGCCTTCAATTGTAAATCCAGAGTCGGTTCAGTCAGTTTCGGAAAGGTGACGCGGCCACTCATGGTAAAAGGGCCGCCGGCCAGATCGCCTCCGAATCGTTCCAGGCTAAGAGCGTTCTGCGCGAAGCTTAAGCGCGCACTGAAATTCGTTAGGGCCGGAATAGTCGCGTTCGTAAAACGCGCAACGTTCACCGTCATATCCCCTGCCCCGCTAAAGACCGGTTTGCCGATCGTTCCATTTACGTCAACATCCAATCCAAGATTGCCATCAAGTTGCTCGAGTGCTGGAACAAATTGCCGAACAAAATTCACGGAACTGCGTGGAAGCCGCGCTTTTGCAGCGATGGGTGTGTCGTCCGGCAATTTCCGGGCACGCGCAATTTTCGGAATATCCAAAGGCATGTCCGCGTTTAGCTCCAGAGGCTGAATTCGCGCCTGCTGTAGTTTGCCTAGAATCGTGAGGCGATCGTGTACGGACTGAGCGTTCAGAACAAATGTTGCTGGCTCCATCTTCGGCCAGCGATCATTTCGCAAATCCCGCATCTGCAGATCGAGACGCGCATTCAAATCTCCGATTGTCCCGTCCGCGTCGAGCCTCGCGCTCAGCGTACCGGATGTCCCCGCTTTGATTCCTAGGTCGTTAAACAATTTTTTTAGATCCAGGTTCTCCGACTGAACTGTGGCAAACACTTTGCCGGACGCCGGAATGGTCGCAGCGTTCGTTCCAAGATGTCTCCACACCAGCGGGAAAGAGACGTATCCCGATGCGAACCTCGCCTGCCCTTGATCGAGTTGAATCCTGGTTATCTCGAGCGTCTCGCCCTTTGCCTGCGCGACTGCCTGAAAATCCGTGTTGCCGCTGGCGAAAAAGATGATCGGCACATCAAGACCGTCGGGCGAGTAGGACGCATCGATATTCGCCCGGAGCGACTGCGTATTTCCGTAGCGTCCCTTCTCGAGCACGAATTTCAGCTTCCCTGAACTCCTGGAAATTTGGGCATTGCCGTTTCCCTCCCAATCAAGCGTAACTGAGCCTCCCAATTCGTTCTGATTACCAAAAGTGCGAAGCAACGGTTGAAGCGTAGACAAGTTTGCTACGTCCGCCGAAACCTTGCCGTTGTAGTCATAAGGCTGTCGCATATTCACCCTCCCGGTCGCATTAAAGAAGTCCGAATCGTTCAGACTCGCCCGGCAATCGTTTAAATAGACGATGTTGTTCGAGATTGAACATTGCGTGCTCAGTTGCTGGAAAACCAAGTCACGCATTTTGAGATTTGATCCGGAAATCGAAATCTGGCCGTTGGCTGTTTGCTGTTTCCATCCAATTTGTGCCGTCAGTTGCAATGGCCCACTCAATTTGTTGGGAGAATCCGTGGCCCAGAAGTCCGCGGCCTCGGGCGCGTTGAGCACAACATCCATTTCCGCAGGCTGCGAAGAAGCTTTACCAACTTCCGCCGGAAGCTTGTAGCGACCGCGAATATTTAGTTCGTTCTGATTTCGCCGCAGACTCAATCGGTCCAGCCCGAGAATATCATCGCTTCCATTTAGAGATCCTTCCACTGAATCAATGATGTGATCCCGATAGCGTATGCCGGCCAAATCGAACTCCATTGCGGTGCGAAGATCTGCAAACCACGGTCTTTTAGTATCGGCGCGCGCCACGCTCTTGGACGCGCGCAGCGTAGAGCTCAATTTCTCAATTGTTCCATCCGGAAACCCGATTGACTCTCCGGTCATGCCAAGCGTTGCCTCTACCTTCGCATTAACGATATCGATCTTGCCGGTGAACTGAGCCGAACCCGTTAATTGAACAGGTCTTTCTGTCGTTAGTCGTTGAAGGTCTGGTGCCGTTCCCGCGATTTCCAGAGTCGTCGGAGTCCGGCCGAAATCCTGAATCGTGGAAGGCATTTCCATTGTCCCGTGAAGATGAAACTCGTTCTTGTCCTGGACGATGTCGGCTGACCGTAGAGTCCCTTTGCCCTCTCCGACTGAAACGTCAACATTGCCACTGTCGAAATTGATTCCCAGCCCATGCATGTTGCCCGTCCGCAACGTCATTGTGCCGCTCCAGGCGCGTGGTTGATCGATTACACCCTTCCACGCAACAGTGAGCGCTTGAAGTTCCCCGGCAAGATAGCCTGAGGGAAGACCCAGGAATTTGTTCAGTGATTCAGCCGCAATGTTTTGCGCAGCCACGTTTATTTTTCCGGTCAGCGAAGAACCTGTTTCTGTTAGCGCAGCTGACGTGGATAATTGACCGCCGCCAATCGCGCAATCGAGTTTGAGTCCCAGCGTTTTGTCGTCGATGCGCGATGCATCAACGTTTAAGAGACGGATCTGTTCCTGGTCGCTCAGAATCAGATCACGCAGAACAAGGTTCTTGTTCGCGTAAGAAGCCTGCCCGGAAATCCTGGACCAACTGTCACCCGATGGAAGCTGCAGCTTCTCGATGCGTACCTCGCCTGGACTGCGCGGGTTCAAATCAAGGTCGACGTGTTCGATAACGAAGTCGTTAGGCTTGTTTCTGATAACCAGTGTTAGGTCTGCCAATCGAATCCGCTCTGGAAATACCGAAGGCAACGTCAGCTTTTGTTTCGGACGTGGTTTGCGTGCCGGCGCTCTCGCCGGATTCAACACAACCTGTGCAGAACGCAGTTCAACATCGTCCAAAAAGTGAGAGAGCCCATGTCTCGTCAATCCGAACAAACTGTAATCAACATATAACTGATCGATATCGATCGATTCGATAGTTGATGCCCCCGTCGGTAAGGCGCGAAAGTTTCGTACAGTCAGATGACTAAAAGGATTGCCTTCGAGGCGAAAGTCGATCTTTAGATTTTCTCGCGCAGCGTACCGCATTACGATCTGCCGTCCGATTGCCAGCAAAATTGGACGATGAAAAATGATCAGGAGCGCCGCGCACAGAGCGAGGCCGATCAACACACGATGCCAAATCCGACCGGGGCGCCGCACCTCTTTCTGATCGTTTTCGGCCACCACAACGATTGTATTGCCACCTGCTGAGAGAGCAAATATCAGATTTCGCGCGGACCTCCGACTTCATTATTGCGTGCAGAGACCTATGGCGTGACGCTTCCCACGTTCCCGAATAATGAATCCGGATAAACTTTTTGATTACCTCGAGGGCAATTTATCTGCAGCGGAGCGCGCCGCGCTGGAGGAACAATTGATCTCGGACAAACAATTGCAACGCGAGCTGGCGGTGGCGCGACAGATCCACGCTGGAATGCGCGGCGATTCTCGGGAGGTTCTGTTGCCGCCCGCGCAGGACGTTATTACGGAGCAAGGACGCAAAATGGCCCTTCGCGTAGGCGCGGCCTTTATCGTTCTTATGGCTGTCAACGTTGGAATTGGTCTCTGGTTAATCGCGCGACACGAAACGAAGAACCCGAATCGGTCCCTGCTTGAAACGCAAATGCGAGAGCAGATCGCGAAATCGCTGGAGCACGCAGCCGCGACCTTCACACCTGCGCCGTTGGGTGTTGGCGAAATCATGGTTCCCGCAGCAACTGGGAAACTGGAGACAGTTGCGGACGAAGTGGTAGCAATCGCAACTCGATACGGCGGTTCTGCTACAAAAGGTCTCGCGGACAAGAGCCGGCTCAGTGTTCTTGTTGATCTTCCATCAAGTCGCGAGCCAGAATTTCGCGCAGCGATTTCGTCGATCATGGGGGAAGCGCCGCCGGGGTCGGCGACACCGGCTACAGCAGCGCAACAAACGGGATCGACGATCCCGGCTACAGAGGAGAAGAAGAGTTTCGTTGTCCAAATTGTCGAGCAATCAGCAACGCCAAATTGATATCTATCGATTTTAACTTCCGGCTAGGATGAAAGCGGCGCAGCAGCGCCGCACTCCAAGACGCAAGCGCACAATGTGCCTGCGATTCACGGCCACGTTTTTGGAGTGCGGCAGTGCTCTGCCGCTTTCACCATTGATCGCCCGAAACAATTGCCACGACAAAATCACATGACGATCGCAGTCACGTTTGCGTTACCAGCCGAAAGTGCGGACTTCTTGCGCTGCCTGACAAACAAAACCCGCGTCGAGCGCAATGGCGTGGGGATAATTCGTGGCGAGATCGATCATCGGAAGATTGAAGTTCTTCATACGGGTGTCGGAGAGAAAGTGTGCCAGCAACGACTGGGAAAATTTCTGAACGATCAGGACTTCGCCTGTTCGATCAGTACCGGCTTTGCAGGGGCACTCAATGATGATCTGCAAGTCGGCGACCTTCTTCTGGCAGAGAATTTCTCGACAGTTGACTTGAGTGAGGCGCGCGCATCGCTTTCAGGTTTGCCCATTCATATCGCGGATCTTTTGACTGTGCCTGCGTTGATCGATTCCCCCGAGGAGCGAAACAAACTTGCACTCACATCGGGAGCGGTGGCAGCGGACATGGAGACTCGATTCATTGCACGCACCTGCGTTGCTCGGGGGGTTCCCCTGCTTTCACTTCGAGTAATCAGCGATACGCCGCGCGAGCTTTTCCCGGCTTCGGCGGATGTGCTGTTCGATATCGAACGACAACGAACGTCCATGTCGAAGCTGGCAAAATATTTTCTTGCGCATCCGAGCCAGATTCCACATCTGATCCGGTTCGCGAGGAGAATTGCACTCGCACGAAAGATTTTAGCCGATGCGCTGGTCGCTGTAGCCACGGCTCTGTGAGCCGTCGACATTTTCTAGTTTCGTTATCAACCGGCCACATGCCGGTGGCCACAGTTACAGTCGTGCCGGCTCGATGTGAACGAGCACGTCGGCAATGCGTGAATCGTTTTGCTGGATTGCGGTTTTTACTCGATGCGCGATCTCGTGGCCTTCGTGCACGGAAATTTTGCCGTCCACTCCGACGTGGAGATCGACGTAAAAATCCAAACCCATCTTGCGAGCGCGGCATTTTTCAACGTCGATGACGCCGGGGACTGTGCTGGCAACTGAGCAGACGAACTTGACGATTTTTCGTGGCGCGGTGTCCATGATTTCGTAAAAAGCAGGGCGCAAAAGTCTGAAGCCGTTTGCCGCGATGACCGCGCAGGCGAAAATGGCAGCCCAATCGTCGGCACTTTGCCAACGCTTGCCACCGATCAGGGCCAATGAAATCCCAATGAATGCAGCGGCAGACGTCAGCGCGTCGCTGCGATGATGCCAGGCGTCTGTTTGCACGGCGGTACTGTCAACGTCCCGCCCAATCCGGTTGACGTAACGAAACAAAGTTTCTTTTATCACGATCACCACGATCAATATCACCAGCGTGTACGGCGCCGGCGCGTGATGTGGCAGAAAGATTTCGCGAACGCTTTGAATGGCGAGGCCAACCGCGGCAGCCAGGACCCCAACTGCAACAATCATTGCTGCAATCGGCTCCGCTTTTCCGTGGCCATAGGGATGCGAAGCATCAGGCGGGCGCGCCGCAACTTTCAGCCCGCTCCAGATGACGAACGACCCCGCGATGTCGAGTCCGGATTCGATGCCATCGGCTATGAGCACGTAAGCGTGGCCGAAGAGTCCGCCGAGAATTTTTGCCACCGCGAAAATCGAATTCACGACCATGCCGAAAAGAGCGACCCGTGTAGCCGTCTGCCAGACAGACGAAGTCATCCCGCCCGGCGACCGGGGCGTTTGCGGATTGTTTGCGCAGGCGTGAGGATGCTGGGACGAGAACATCATGAAAACTATAAACGCAGCCGTGTACGAAACGCACGGAAATCCGGCGGACGTGTTACGCGTCGAATCACGACCATGGCCGACCCCAGCCGCCGGCGAGGTCATCGTGAAAATGCGCGCAGCGCCGATCAATCCGGCCGATTTAAACCAGATCGAAGGAAAATATCCGGTGCGGGCAGAACTTCCGGCTACGCCTGGATTCGAAGGTGCAGGAATCGTTGTGGATGGTGCCGCGGACGTAAAAGATCTATCGAATGACGCTTTGGTGATTTTGCCGCACAACACCGGAACATGGCGTGACGCTGTTGCAGTGAAAGCCGACGAACTGGTTGTCGTCCCTGCCGCAATCAACGCGGTGCATGCGTCTATGTTGAAAATCAATCCGATGACGGCGTGGCGTTTGCTCCACGATTATGTCGATCTTGCACGCGGCGACTGGCTGATTCAGAACGCGGCAAATTCGGCTGCAGGGCGCGCGGTCATCCAAATCGCGCGCGAGCTCGGTTACAAGACGGTGAATGTCGTCCGGCGGTCAGAGCTAATCGGCGAATTGCGATTGGAGGGCGGTGATGTCGTCCTGGTCGATAGCGAAAATCTTCGTCACGAAGTAAAAGACGCAATTGGCAGCCCGCCGGTTCGTCTCGGATTGAACGCCGTGGGCGGCGAAAGCGCACTGCGTCTGGCAAATTGTCTCGCTCCGGGATCAACGCTGGTGACTTACGGAGCAATGAGTTTGCAGCCGCTCAAAATCCCCAATGGCCTGCTCATTTTCAACGACCTCCGTTTCCGTGGTATTTGGATTAACAAATGGTACGACAATGCGACGCCGGCTCAGCGAATGGAAACGTTTCAACATTTATTCGAGATGGCGAAACGCGGTCTGCTACAAACGAAAGTAGAGAAAGCTTATCCATTGAGCGAAGCGAAGACGGCCGTGGCCCATGCAGCGCGCGGCCAGCGCAGCGGCAAAATCATTTTCGAGTTTGCGGCCTAGCCACAGGGGTGTACCCTCGAAAGTGGTGCGTTCCTTTCCCCTTCGCGCATTTTTTCTTATCGGAGTAGCCGGCAGTCTCGTCATAGGTCACGTTGAATCCGCCGCCGTTCCTGAACCCGGCGATTTGCGCGCGGCCGGGAAAGTAGAGTTCCCGGTATCGTGCGCGTCTTCCGTCCAATCTGAATTCTCCCGCGGCGTGGCGTTGCTGCATTCATTTTTCTACGAAGAGGCGCGGCGTGTTTTCACCTCGGTAGCCGAGCGCGACCCGAAATGCGCCATGGCTCAGTGGGGAATCGCCATGACATGGTGGCACCCGATCTGGACGCCCCCCAATCCCGATGAGATGAGCGCCGGTAAGGCGGCCATTGAAAAAGCAATGGCGATGAACGCCGGAACGGAACGCGAGCGAGGATTCATTACGGCGCTCAATGTATATTACAATTCGCCGGACAGTTCGAGCGCAGGTCCCGTCGGGCAATCGTGTCACGGACCAGTCGGCCCGCGCGACCGGGTGATCGCTTACGAAAAAGCGATGCACCAGCTACGCGACGAGTACCCGGACGATTTCGAGGTCCAAACCTTTTATGCCTTTTCCGTCCTCGCTGTTGGGTACGCCACGCCCAATGACACGAGTTTGTCGAAGCAACTCGAGGCAGCCACCATCTTCGAAAAGCTGTGGAAACAAAACGCAAATCATCCCGGCGTCGTTCACTACCTGATCCATTGCTACGATTATCCCGCGCTCGCCCAACGCGGACTGGCCGCCGCGCAGGCTTATGCTTCCATCGCGCCATGGGTACCTCACGCGCTGCACATGCCGTCGCACATCTTCACGCGTTTGGGCATGTGGGATGAATCGATCACTGCGAATGGAGCTTCAGCCGACGCTTCGCGGGCATACGCGGCCATGCGCCATCGCAACGCCGCCGAAGCCGAAGAGCTACACGCGCTCGATTACATGGCCTATTCTTATTTGCAGGAAGCCCAGGACACTGAGGCGAAAAAGATTGTCGATCTTGCCGCCAAAGTACGGACGACAAATCCTGAACTCGAATTCAGCGCGGCTTACGCTCTGGCAGCCATTCCGACACGTTACGCATTCGAACGAAATGATTGGGCAGCGGCGGCGACATTGACCATTCCAAAGCTCCCGCACTGGTCCTCGTTCCCATTCATGGAGGCCCTGATCGAATATGGTCACGCGCTCGGACGAGCGCACACCGGCGATCTCGACGGTGCGCGAAAAGCAATCGCGCGAATGCAGCAACTGCGCGATGCGACGAAGGATCCCAAGTTCGATTATTTCAAGAACCATCTCGATCTTCAGATGCAAGCGGCTTCGGCCTGGGTGGCAGCAGCTGAGGGTAAAAAGAACGAAGCGATTGACATGCTGCGGCGTGCGGCGGATGCCGAAGACATTCTGGGCAAACATCCAGTTTCACCCGGAGCGTTTGTTCCCATTCGCGAACAACTCGGCAGTCTCCTCCTCGAAGTGGGGCAACCAAAAGAAGCGCAGCAGGAATTTGAAGCTGCGCTCAAGATCTATCCAGGACGATTCAGAGGACTATATGGAGCGGCGCGAGCTGCCGAGCAAAACGGAGACAAGGAAAATGCGCACCGTTATTACGCCAAGCTGGCGGCGCAATCGGCAAAAGCCGCCGGCTCACGAGATGAATTGAATCACGTCCGCGAATTCCTTACCGCGGAAGCTAAAGCAAGCGGTCCGAATAACGTCAGGGCGCGCGAATAGAAAACCGTCGGCGCGTCTTGCGTGCAAAACGATCAAGCTAGCCGAACGGCGCTGCTGATTGCCGCGAGCCTGGTTCTTCTGGATCGCAGCCCACAATACACGGGCCTTGTTCCGGGGACGTCAGCAGACTTGTGTGCTCAGATGCTCGAGAGGCATTCGAGGCAGTCCCGCTTGTTCTTAAAGATTGTGCGACAGAACTGGTTTCGACCGATCGCAAAGTTGATCGAACGCATCACGATCCCGGGAATCTTGCTGCATTATGCCTTGCGAAAGAAATGTATCGCCGGGCTTGTGCGCTCAGCACTCATCAATGGAGCAACACAAGTCGTCATAATCGGTGCAGGTTTTGATCCGCTTAGTTTCGAATTACATCAGGAATTCCCAAGTGCCCAATTTTGGGAAATAGATCATCCGGCAACACAGCGCCATAAACGGAGCGCGTTGTCTAAAATCGACGCCGGACGATTGCATTTTGTCGCGATGGATTTGAGCGCCATTACCTTGGGTCGCGAGGCGCTGATCAAGACTGGTTTTGAATCGACTCTACGCTCGGTCTGGATCGCCGAAGGTCTTTTAATGTATCTGACACCGGATGCCGTCTCATCATTGATGCGAACTTTGAAAAGTCTGAGCGCGCCCGGTAGCCGGTTTGTGTTCACATTTATGGAAAAGCAAAGCGACGGCCGGATTCGTTTCGATTCGCAAAGTAAATTGGTTGATTGGTGGTTGCGCCGACATGGCGAGCCATTTCTCTGGGGAGCTACGCGAAGTGAGCTTGTTGACCTTGTGCGTCCCTGGCACGTTGCTCGATTTTTCGACCACGATGATCTGCGCAACCTGGGATCTGGATTGGCCAACGAACGCATTGCCAAAGGCGAGGTAATTTGCCTGGCTGAGAGTTAACCGGTCCGATTATACTTTCGCGTGCTTACCCGGCGTGAATTCATACGCACGGCGGCGCTCTTCGCGCTGGCGCCGCGCATACTAGCGGAACCCGAACGGGAGATTTGGGTAAATGACGTTCATTCACAGCTCAATCGCACCCGGGTTCGCGAGCTTCTAACGCCGCGTACCCGAGACGAACTCGCACAGATTGTGCGTTCCGCGTCACAAAAAGGTTTGCCCATCTCCGTTTCGGGCTGCCGGCATTCGATGGGTGGCCAACAATTCGCCACAGACAGTATTTGCATCGATATGCGTTCGCTCGATCGCGTAATTTCCTTCGATCGGGAGCATGGTTTGATCGAAGCGGAAGCGGGCATCCAATGGCCAAAATTGATTCGCACTTATCTGGACGCCCAGGGGAGTAGCGCAAAACAATGGGGTATCGCACAAAAACAAACCGGCGCAGACACATTTACCCTTGGAGGGAGTCTCTCCTCGAACGTGCATGGACGCGGACTGGCGATGAAGCCGCTTATCTCAAATGTTGAATCATTCACACTGATTAACGCCGATGGAAAAGCGATCCGCTGTTCGAGGGACGAAAATAGCGAATTGTTCCGACTTGCGATTGGTGGTTACGGACTGTTTGGATCAATCGACAGCGTAACGCTTCGGCTTGTTCCCCGGCAAAAACTACGACGGGTAGTCGAGATAATTCGGGCGAGTGATCTGCCCAAGCGCTTTGAAGAACGAATAGCGGCAACGTTTGTTTACGGGGATTTCCAGTTTTCAGTCGACGAAAAATCGCCGGAATTTCTCCAACGCGGCGTGTTTTCTTGCTACCAGCGTATCGACGATGACGAACCAATAGTCGCCAAGAGACAGCTACGCGACGAAGATTGGCTGGAGCTCCTGCGATTGGCCTACACCGACCGCGAAAAAGCTTTCAAGCGTTACTGCGATTACTATTTATCGACAAACGGACAGACTTATTGGTCCGACACAAATCAACTGAGCCCGTATCTGCCGAATTATGCGCAGAAGATCCGAAACCTGATCGGAGGAGACGAATCGAGTCTTATCATCACGGAAATTTATGTTCCGCGAGCAGACCTTCCTCAGTTTTTAGCGCACGCGGCGGAACTCCTGCGCTCAAATCGAACAATCGTCATCTATGGCACAGTCCGGTTAATCGAAAAAGATAATGAGAGCTTCCTGGCTTGGGCCAAGCAATCTTACGCGTGCATCATCTTTAATTTGCTCACGCTCCACACACCGGCAGGCATTGAAGCGTCCGCGCGCGCCTTTCGCGGATTGATTGATTTGGCGATACCCCGCGGCGGAAGTTATTATCTGACTTACCACAAATTCGCGAAACCAGAGCAGGTCATGGCGTGCTACCCGCAGTTCAAAGAATTTCTCGCGCTGAAAAGAAAATACGATCCGGCTGAATGCTTTCAGAGCGATTGGTACCGGTACTATCGGAAGCTATTCACGAGCTGATGTTCTGAGGCGCATTAACTCGATTCTTTCATGCAGTCGTTCGCCGTCGTTGCTTTGGTTTTAATTCTCGCGCGCGCCGTCACTGAACTATGGCTGAGCCGGCTAAATCGATGCCACGTATGCGCACACAGGAATGAAGTGCCGCCATCATTTCAAGGAATCATGGATGAATCGACGTATCGCCGTTCGATTGATTACACGCTGGCCAAGAGCCGCTTTGGAAACACCGTCAACGTATTTGACGCCGTGGTGTTGATCGCAGTGCTTTTTAGCGGCCTGTTGCCATGGGCGTTTGGAAAATTCGGTTTCGGTACTTCGATCTTGGCGATGGCTGGCTTTCTCTTCGTCACAGGGATCGCATTGAGCATACCGGGATTGCCATTCGCCTGGTACGCGCAATTCAAAATCGAAGAGCGATTCGGTTTCAACACGACAAGCACGAAGATGTGGATTGTGGATCGTCTCAAAGGATTGCTGCTCGCCGCGCTGCTTGGTTATCCGTTGCTTGTGCTGGTGTTGAAACTGATCGAATGGACGGGCGCCAGCTGGTGGCTCTGGGCTGCCGCAGTTGTTGTCGCGTTTCAATTGCTTGTGCTGCTCATCGCGCCGGCGATCATCATGCCGCTCTTCAATAAGTTTACGCCGCTGGCAGAAGGAGACTTGCGTGGGCGCCTGTTTGCGCTGGCGCGACGCACGGGTTTTCCCACCCGCAGCATCGAGGTGATGGATGGCAGCAAACGCTCATGTCACTCGAACGCGTTCTTCACCGGGTTCGGACGTTTTCGAAAAATCGTTGTGTTCGACACACTGCTCGCACAGCTCACTGAGCCAGAAGTGGAATCCGTCCTTGCGCATGAAATTGGCCATTACAAAAAGCGCCACATAATTAAAATGCTCAGGGTTTCTATCGCGGGCGTGTTTGTCGCTTTCGCCGCGATCGCATGGCTCGCGCGTCAACAGTGGTTTTATCGCGCGTTCGGTTTCGAGCATCAGACAGGCTTCGCCGCGGCAAATGTCGTTCCTGCAATACTGCTGTTCGCGCTGCTCGCAGAGACGTTCGGTTTCTGGTTTTCGCCGTTGATTCATATCTGGTCGCGCCGTTTTGAATATGAGGCGGACGCATTCGCCCGCGTGGCAATGGGAGAGAAGCAGTCACTAATTCAAGCTTTGCGCAAATTGAGCGAAAAAAACCTGAGCAATCTCACACCGCACCCTCTCTACAGCGGCTTTTATTATTCGCATCCGACCCTGCTTGAACGGGAACACGCGCTGCAAGGAACGGGTTAGGTCGTGTATGCCATGCCCGTTTGCACGCGGCGGTGCACATTTTCCTTGTCATGTTGAGCGAAGCGAAACATCTCTAGCCTTTCGATGGGGCGTTGCGGGAAATAACAATCTGAGATTCTTCTCCCGCGACTGCGGGATCAGAATGACAGGCTTCTAAAATGTGAAAGTCATCGTTGTTGGTGCAGGAGTTAACGGAGTCACGGCCGCTATTGAATTAAAGAAACGCGGCCACGGAGTGATTCTGGTCGATCCGGGACCGTTGCCGCACCCCCTCGCGGCATCTACCGACATCAGCAAAGCCGTTCGCGCAGCTTATGGAGCGGATGAAGACTACGCCGATCTCGCGGAACGCTCGATTAAACTCTGGCGGAAATGGAACGAAGAATTCGGAATTGAGTTGTATCACGAAGTCGGCGTGATGTTCGTTCGCCAAGGCGAAATGAAGCCGGGCGATTTCGAATACGAAAGTTTCAAAATACTGCAACGGCGCGGACACAAGGTTGAGCGGATGAATTCAGCGCAACTGTGGAGGCGATTTCCAGCCTGGAATCCAGAGTTGTTCCGAGACGGTCTTCTTGAAGTTGAAGCAGGCTATGCAGAAAGCGGCCGCGCGGTCGCGACGTTAGTCCAACGCGCAGAGTCTATCGGCGTCGAGCTACGAAGCAGCAGCCGTTTCGCTCATTTGGACGAACACGATCACCGCGTTAAGGGAATCGTCCTCCACAACGGAGAGCGCATCGCAGGCGATTGTGTCGTGATGGCCGTCGGCGCGTGGACGCCGTATCTGCTGCCTTTCACGAAAAAGTTTTTTCGCGCCAGCGGCCAGCCGGTTTTCCACTTGAAACCTCCGCGGCCCGATCTCTTCACACCTGAGCGTTTCCCTGTCTTTGGCGCGGACATCACGGCGACGGGCTACTACGGATTCCCGCTCAATCGTGATGGCGTTGTGAAGATCGCGAACCACGGGCCGGGACGTGAGATGTCGCCCGAATCTCCCCAACGCGCCGTTACTTCTGAGGAAGAAGAGAACCTGCATAAGTTTCTATCATGGGCATTCCCCGAGCTCGCCGATGCGCCAATTGTTCATACGCGCCTGTGCATGTATTGCGAAACGCATGATGGGAATTTCTGGATCGCGCCCGATCCGGGACGCGACGGACTCGTGATCGCTACAGGTGATTGCGGACATGGATTTAAATTTGCCCCCGTGCTAGGCGAAATTATCGCCGACGCGGTCGATGGAAAATCCAATCCGATCCTGGAAAAATTTCGCTGGCGACCAGAAGTGTCGTCGGGAGCCGGGACTGACGTAGCGCGCTTCCGAGGCGACCACGATCAACAGGATAATCGATCTCACAGTCATTAAGTGGGCACCTGCTATGCTCTACGTGCAATCCGACTAAACAAATGATGAATCGACTATCACAATTTTGTACGCTCGCCGCGACCCTCGTGGCTTTGAGCGGCTGCAGCACTATGACCGACCTGGTCACGTCGAAACTACCGGAGAGTCATTCCGGCCGGCCCACAATCGTCGTGAGCTTGCGGAACCAGGAAGCCTATATCTACCGCGCCGGGTATATAACCGCGTCGTCCCGCATATCCAGTGGTCGGGAAGGATACCGCACGCCGACTGGTCGTTTTCAAGTCATTCGCAAGGACGAAGATCATCGCTCCAGTCTCTATGGTGATTACGTTGATGACTCGGGCGGGATCGTCAAGGCCAACGTCGATAGTAGGCGAGACAGCAGACCGCCGCATTCGCACTTTGTGGGCACCCCGATGCCCTACTTTCTCGAATTCTCGCCGGGCTACGGATTGCACCAGGGCTACCTGCCAGGGCTACCCGCATCACATGGATGCATTAGAATGCCCTATTGGAAAGCACGCCAGTTTTATGACGCCGCGCACCTGGGGACACCGGTGGTGGTAAAACCTTAAGATAAAACAAACGCCGCAAAGCCCCAGTCGGTCAACAATCTTCGCGCTTATCGGCCAGCGACTATGCGGCGATACAACGATTCGTACTGAGGAACAACACGATCTGCTGAGAACCTTTCGAGCACGCGAGCGCGACTCTGTTCACCCAGTTCGCGGGCCAAATTCGGAGATTCGACCAACGCGTCTAACGCGGCAGCAGCCGCAGTTACATCGCCGAAAGGATGCAGGGAACGAGAGTCACCTAGAACTTCTGGAATACCGCCAACGCGAAAGGCGACGACGGGTTTACCATAAAATGCCGTCTCGAGAATGCTCAAACCAAAGCTTTCGTATTCGGACGTGTAGAGTCCGGCATCCGCGGCCTCCAAATACTCTTCCACCGTAGCTGCGTTCTGGCGAACAATCACGCTGTCGCGGAGAGCCAATTCATCCAGCAGTGGCTCATAGGGATCAAAAGGGCCGCCTGCCAAAATGAGCAATCGAAGGCGCGCCCGATTCTTGGACATGGCGACCGTGCGTAGCAGCAGATCGATGCGCTTGACCGGTCGCAAGTTCGACATGTGTAGCACAAGAAATTTGTCGGTTACGCCCAAATCGCGTCGAACTTCTTCGCGGCTTCTCTTCGGTTTATTTGGGGTGAAGAAATTTGGAATCACGTCGATCGCTCGTTTCAGAGAAAAGATTTCCTGGGTTTGATTCCGAAGATTTTCTGAAACTGCCGTCACCGCGTCGGAATGCACAAGAGCGTGCTCGATGGCGGTGCGGTAGTCGGGATCCTGCCCCAGCAAAGTGGTATCGCTTCCGTGCAAGGTTGTGATGATGCGCGGAGCTGACGGTCCTACAATCTGCGAGGCTAAACACGCGGCCAGCGCGTGTGGCACTGCATAATGAACGTGAAAAAGATCGAGTCGCTGGGAACGTGCCACCTCCGCCATTTTCACTGCGAGCGGCAGAGTGTAATCGGGACACGGAAACAAAGCGTTGTCCGCAAACTCGACTGGATGGAAATGAAGGCCCTCCTGCGGTAAGTCTAGTCGAACGGGTAGAGCATAACTGAACAAGTAAACTTCATGACCGCGGCGTGCCAGTTCTGAGCCGAGGGCCGTCGCCAAAATCCCACTCCCGCCAATCAACGGAAAACATGCAATCCCAATTTTCAGTGGCCCCGATTCCATCACAATTCCGTATACGCTCTGTCGAAGTCAGAAATTTCGTCGCGCTTGATGAATTTCACCAGGGGAGCATCTGTCTTGTTGATGTAATGCTGCTCGCTTGCACCGGCGACGTAATGGGTGCACCGAATCACCGACTGCATCCAATGGAAACGCGTATCGCGGGTCGGGCTGATCTGCTCAGGACCGAATTCTCCTTCGGGAATCTCCACAAAGCGATCGCCTCCTTTGTGTAGCAACAATTTCCCGTCGCGGTAGCGTGCGCGGACGATCTCTCCTTCGTAACGCTGATCGACGAAATAGTCTGAGACCGCCACAGCGCGCGCTCTGAAGTCGGCTGCACTGGATCGCTCTACCCTTACACCTTCCAGCAATCCCATTCGCCTGTACATTTCGAGGCAAAAATCGGCCACATTCGAGCATTTGATCTCCTTGAAGTGTGCGACCAGAGACTGTCCAACATAATTTGGAAGTTGGCGCGAAGTTTTCTCCTGCCATTCTGGAAGAACACGTTTGGCGTACAGAGGCGAAAACTGCTTTTGGATCCGATTTTTGAACTGAAAGTTTAGGGCTACTTCCTGGTTGCTGTTTCGGTCTCGTAAAGTGGTAATCGTCTCGCGCGGGTCGTGATCGCTGTCGTGAAAGAAAAAAACGATTTCTCCCCCAATCTCCTTTTGAATACGCCGGGCCGCCAGAATCTTAGCGAACAAGAATCGCTTTGGAAAAAATCCGCACGGTTGCTGGCCGAAACAAATAATCGGGTGATCCATCGTCCAGAATGATTTTCATACTCCGGCCGGAGCTTCCCTACCGCGAAAAATAGTTTGCTGCAGAACCGGCGCGAAAATCAGTACGGCCGCGCATCCAATAAAATTGTACCAGAGGTAGCCGATATTCGTTGTAGCGAACAGGACAAACACAAGCGTTTGTGCAAGGAGCGCCGCGAAAAACACCGCCGAGCCGGTAACACGACGGACAAAGAAACCTGCCAGAAAGAGCCCGAGGATGCTGCCATAGAACACCGAGCCCAAAATGTTACCCGCCTCAATCAGGTTTTCGACCAAACTGGCAAACGAAGCGACGCCGATGGCGATCAAACCCCACGCTGCTGTCAGCGCTTTCGCTGCGACCACGTAATGATGGTCGCTCGCGTCGGGGCGAATTAACGGGCGATAAAAGTCGATCGCCGTGGTGGAACCGAGAGCATTCAGAATTGCTGACGTCGCCGACATGGTCGCGCATAAGATCACTGCGATCAGTAATCCGACAATTCCGTGCGGCATCTGTTGAAGAATAAAAGTAATAAATACGTAATCCGATTCTTTGCTTTTTGGATCCGCGCCCGCTTGCTCGAGAACTGCCTTGGTTCGATTGCGCAACTCATGCGCCTGCGCGTCGAGTCCGCGGAGCCTTGTCATGGCCGCATCACGATCGTTTTCCAGATCACTCGACGATGCGCTGGAAACAGCGCGAATAGCAGCACGTTTCTGCGTGAAGACATCATCGAATTGCGTTTGCAACACCGCTAATTGCTGTGAATAGCCGTTCGCCGCCGCTCGTTGGTACGCCGGTTCATTGAAATACAGGGGCGGCTTTTCGAATTGATAGAACATGAAAACAATCGCGCCGAGCAGGAGAATGAAAAATTGCAGTGGCACCTTCACCACGGCGTTGAAGAGCAATCCGAGGCGACTCTCTTTGAGCGAGCCACCCGCGAGATATCGTTGCACTTGAGATTGGTCCGCTCCGAAATAGGAAAGCGCGAGAAAAAAGCCGCCAATCAAGCCGGACCAGAATGTGTAGCGCTTATGGGGATCGACCGAGAAATCGACCGCCTCCAGTTTTCCCATTTTGCCAGCGACCGAAAGGGTGCTTTCAAACGACAGATCGGGCGATAGCCGGTAAACCGCGATCGCAAATGCAATCGCCATGCCGACCAAAATCACGATCATCTGGTAGCGTTGGGTGATGCTGACAATCTTGGTTCCACCCACCACCGTGTAGATAATGACCAGTCCGCCTGCGAGCCAGATGGTCAGGTTCAAGCGCCACCCGAGCAAGGCCGAGAGAACAATGGCCGGTGCGTAAATCGTGATTCCAGCGGCGATGCCTCGTTGCACAAGAAACAGGAACGCGCCGAGCAACTGCGTCTTCTGATCGAATCGCTGGCCGAGGTACTGATAAGCCGTGTAAACTTTTAGACGCTGATAGATCGGAACGAAGACGGCGCACACAACGATCAGCGCGAGCGGCTGTCCAAAATAATTCTGAATAAAACCTATGCCGCTCTCATAGGCCTGGCCCGGCATGGAAAGAAACGTGATCGGGCCTGCCTGCGTTGCGAGGACGGAGAGTCCAATCGTGGCCCACCGAATACTCGCATCGCCCTTGAGGTATTGACCTAACGAGGCACTTCCGCGGGTTCGCCAAAGGCCATAAAGCGGGATCGCCAGAATTGTGGCGATGAGAACGAGATAATCCAGCCGGTTCACAAAAACCGGACGGTGAAGAGGTAGAGAAGCACTACCTCCACTGCAAAAAGGGAAAGCGCCAGGCCATAAGCTTTGCGCCAGGAACGCGCATCTGCCTTGTCATCCCCTGCGTTCATTTTCCCAGTGACAACATGTTCGCGAATAACCGGTAAGCTCCCGGGACGCCGGCCGGCAATTGCCGAAACCAGGAGTAGCTCGTGTAGATAAAGAAACCTTTGCCTAATTTTGCAACCAGCAAGCCACCATCGAGTGGCTTTTCCTTTGGATCGTTACACGACAGAATCGCGGTCCAAGCGGGGTCCCACTTTTTTGGAAAGTAAAGTCCGCGTTCCTGCACCCATCCTTCGAAATCTTTCGACGTAATCTTGTTTGGAGTGGTCATGAGCTGATGATTCGGCGCCAGAACACGCATCTCTGCGTTTTCGTCAGTAACGCGATCGCGGGAGATTTCCAGCGGATACGGCCCGAGTTGGTCAGTCTTGAGATCCGCCAGCGTGTTGTACTGCACGATCACAACTCCGCCAGCCTTTGCGTAGGCGAAAAGTTCCGGTAACCAATTGAAAATTCGATCCTGCGTGTTGTACGCTCGGATCCCTAGCACGACGGCAGAGAACTGTGCGAGGCTTTGCGCTGTGATATCAGATTCGGTCAGAATCTTCACTGAGTACCCAATCTCTTGGAGACTTTCTGGAACATCATCGCCAGCACCGGGAATGTAACCGATGCGATCGCCTTTTTTGCGAATGTCAGCCCGGACAAGCTTTACTTCTGCAGGCGGCATGAGCGTTTGGACGCCGATGTGCGGATAGGAAATCCGCACGCGCTCGAACGAATAGTCGCGCCCGTCGATCGAAATGATGGCTCGCAACATCCCTTCGCTATTCTGATCTGGTGGCTTGACGGTAAACGTCGACACCGTCTCGGCATTGGCTCCCTTCAAATCTATAGGCACAGATGGCGGATCGACTCGCCATCCCGACGGCACAGCTAGTTTAAGTTCTCCTTTCACAGGACCGGTGGCCGCGAAGACATGAACTGCTACGGGTTTCGGTTGATTCGTCGGGAATACCAACGCGCCGTCCCCGATCTTGGTGAAAACGGGTGGCGCAATGACCAACGATCGTCGCAACTCGCCCGCTATCGGGTCAACCGTGCGGTACTTCCCGTCGACAGTGTGACGGAGTTCCTGCCCGTTGATTTGAAGGACAATCTCTACCGGAAGATTGGGCGGATTTTCCGGCAGACCGATAAGCTGTTGATCATCTACAGCGAAGGTACCAAGCGTTCCTGGTTTACGAAGCCAATAAGGCTGGGAATAAGGAGTGTTCTCCGGGATCCTGCAAGACAGATCCTTCGTTACGAGTTCGTTTGGTGGAAGCGCCGCATCAATTTTCATCGAGTCGCCGGTGAGCGAACAACGTGCTTCCTGCAGTGTGACTGGAATATCGCACCGGTTAATTGCCTCCAGCTTTATCGTTACCGTTTGCCCTGGCGTGACGGTTTCATTGGTTGTCGACGCTTCGATATGCAAGCCGAGACACGCGGCGATAATCTTACCCAATTCGGCTTTTTTCTCAGGGACCCAGGAGTCATCCTTAATTCCGCTCATCGCCTGCCTTAGCTTTAATAACCCAGGCACCGAAGCAGCCGGATCGGCTGGACGGAACTGAGAAATGATCTGACGAATTTCGTTAGCAGCAGATCCTGAATTCGGAACACGCGACCAGGTGGTATCGATGCCCTCGAAAAGCGCAGTCCTCATGGGCTGCCCTTCCAACAGTTTGAAATATTCTTTTCGCGCTCCGCGTCGTGGCGGGCTTCCTACACCCTGGCTCTTGTGCATGCTCAGACTGGCTGCTGCGATTTCCGTGTACGCTTTCCCGAGAAGCGGATTGTAATCGCCTGCTTCCAAAACGGTCAGACCCGTCGGATCAAAAGGAAGGTTTCGGTTCGAGAAGAAAAATGGAGATGTGTTCCAAACCAACCGCGTCGGCTGCCACGGTTTTACGAAAGCCAGCTGCTCTGGAAAACGATTTGGGTCACCGGCAGCCGAGAATGCTTCCCGCGCCAGAATAGCTGACGCGGTGTGATGGCCATGCGTCAGTTGATCCTCCGGACTAAAACGTGTCACCATCACGTCTGGCCGGAACTTTCGGACCACCCAGACCACGTCGGCCAGAATTTTGTCGTGATCCCAGATGCGCATGCTCTCGTCGGCTGTCTTGGAAAAGCCGAAATCGATTGCTCGCGAGAAGAATTGTTTGCCATGATCGATGCGACGCGCTGCCAACAATTCCTCTGTTCGAATAATGCCGAGCCGCTCACGCAGTTCCGGTCCAATCAAATTCTGCCCGCCGTCACCGCGTGTAATCGATAGATAAGCGGCGTCGTACAGTGAGCCGTTCGACCACAAAGCCATGAGATTTGTGTTTTCATCGTCAGGGTGAGCCGCAACGTAAAGAACCCGACCAAGCACGTTGAGCTTCTGTAGTGCGAGCTGAATCTCGCCAGCGTCCATCTGGTCGGGAGTCAGCAACGGCGGCGCATCGGCGGAATTAGCCGTGCCCGCGATCGCGAGCATCGCAACAACAAGTGCAGCGCGCCAACAGCGCTTAATGCTGTGGTACATCACGCGTAGCGGCGCACTTTCCGATGAGCGTCCCATCTAGGCTATCGTCCCAAGTCCGAGATAGCCGCGTTACTTATTGATATCCTGCTTCGCCTCGAGCCGAGCGATGAGCCCTTGGATAGCCTGCTTCTGTGCATCACTAGGAGCGGCATCTTGCGCCTGCTTCACATCTTTTAGCGCGCCGGAGAAATCACCAGCTGCAGATTTAATGCGTGCTTGAGCCAAATATCCAAACACTCCTTGTGGAAACCGCTTGGCCACTTCTTTGAAGATCTCCATTGCTTCAGTTCCCTTTTTCTGATTCTGCAGCTGTCGACCATATGTATATAGTTGTGGTGCAGTGGCCTTCTGAAGCGCCTGGTCCCAGGTTTTCTTCGCCTCATCCGGCCGATTCAGCCCTTTAAGAATATCCGCTTTGGTGCTGAGATTTTCGAACCTCTCCTCATTCTGAATTGAGAGATCGGCCCAACGCAGTGCTTCATCCAGATTAGTCTTTTTGGTCAAACAAAATTGCGCCGCTTGGTCTGGAGCTTGCCAGGCAAACTGGCCTGCGCCTTTCATTTGAGCTCGAATATTCTGCAACGTTTGATCCGCATCGTTGATAGAGACGGTGAAAGGAACGCCTAATTTTTCCCATTTCAGCGTCACCGCCGTTGAATCTGGTTTCAAATTTTCAAATTCGTATTCAAGCGCCTCTTCCGATTGATCGAGGGGCTTCGGTTTCACATTTACGCGCAGCGCATCGTCTTTCTGATCATAGCTGTAGCTCCCCCACCCGGTGTTTGTTTTGGAAAAAATAATCGTCCACGAATCAGGATTCGGAATCATGTGCAGCCCATAAGTTCCCTTGTCCAACGGCTTGCCCTCCACAGCAACTGGATCGCTGAATTCAATCGTCGTGTTTTCATTAGCGCCCGCGCGCCAGACTTTGCCATAAGGAACGAGGCCGCCCCAAATTTTTCGCCCGTTCACCAGTGGGCGATGGTAGTTGACCGTGATATCCGTCAGGGCGATGCGCTGTTTTACCTCGGCAGCCTGGCTGACGTCAGGCATCTTCAAATCGCTTTGCGCGGAAACAGTCCCGCAGAGTCCGAAAATGACCAGACAAAGAGCAAATGGCTTCAGCGTAAGTGTTTTCATATTGTGGCGATTACCCTTCCCAGATTTTCAGCACTCCGCTACCAGATAATTGCTAATTTTTCTTTCGCGTCACCGGTCGAACTGGGTTCCGCCTTGGGAAGTAACTGTCTTGTGGCTGAGGCTTTGCTTGAAATAACTGATTTTTGTCGCAAATCTTGCGCTAACATAGAGCAGAAACAGATAGGGAGGCGTATAACTTTATGAATAACGGTCCAACACTCAGCATCGGCGCGACTGGCCACGACGTGCGAAGACTTCAACGTATCTTTGTGATGACCAAGGTGCTCGCTCCCAGCGGTATCACCGGCACCTTCGACGCGACGACGCAGCAAGCCGTCAAAGATTTCCAACAAGGCGCGGGTTTGACGGTTGACGGAATTGTCGGACCACAAACATGGCAGGCGCTTCCAGCCGACCCAAATACTCCGACATTGTCCCGAGGCGCCTCGGGCGATGCTGTGACTGGTTTACAAAAAGGTCTCAAGAAGTATTCAACCCCCGCGACCGATCCGGGGACGGTGGACGGTGATTTCGGTCCCAAAACCGAAGCCGCTGTGAAAGCATACCAACAGGATCGAGCTGTCCACGTGGACGGAATCGTCGGCGATCAAACGTGGTGGGCTCCGGTTGGCGCAGCCGGGGCTACTCTTGCCTCACTTTCCGGACTTACGACCGTGTAATTTAAGCAGGCAATGAAGCGGCATTCAGAACTGTCGCGCATGATCGGGTAGCGCCCGCTGATGCGGCTTAGTACACTGGCTAACAAGTAATCTGCGACTCCGAAAGAGATCGTTTGCTTCGCTCAGGATGATATTTGCGCCTTTGGCGCCGCTTCTTTTTTTGGTTGGCGCTTGACCAGCGTGATTTGCTTAATGCGCGCCGAATCGGATGGACTCCAAGTCGCCACATCCGGATCGTCTTTAAACGCATTGTGAACGAGACGCCGCTCGTAGGAATTCATCGGCTCGAGCTGAAGCGAACGGCCCGTAACGCGCACACGTTCGGCCAATTCCCGGACCCGTTGCACGATCCGGTCTTCCCGCATGGAGCGGTAATGCTCGCAATCCACAATTACTTTCTCAGCATCCTTGTCCCTGGCTTGCAACAGCCGGTTAAGCAAAAACTGAATGGCCTCGAGCGTTTCGCCGTTGCGCCCAATCAAGCGACCGCTTTCCTCGGTATAAATCTGCAGCGTCGCGTTGCCTCCCTCATTCCTGGTCTCCTCGATTTGCACAACGAAACCGAGATAACCCAGAATGGTGTCGAGCAGATCCTTTGGCGTCATCATCGTTTCTGTTTCCCCGGCGGCGAAACTTTTTCCAGTGTTGGCATGGGTTGTCGTTTGTTCTGATAAAATTGCAAGATACTGAAAAGATTCTGTGCGGTGTAATACAATGCCAGAGCCGCGGCAAAATTGTAGCAGATAAATAGAAAGATCAGTGGCGTGAACATCATGATTCGGCGCTGGGTGGGATCACCCGTTTTTGGCGTCATCGCCATGAGCCAAATCTGCGTCGCAGCCATGCAGAGCGGAATGATATTCACCGGCCAGCCGAGCAGCGGCAGGTGCGCTATCGTGTCCGGCTGGGAAAGGTCTTTTACCCAGAGAAATTTAGCATTTCGCAATTCCACCGCCTGCCCCAGCATTTTGAAAAGGCCGAAAAAGATCGGGATTTGAATCATCATGGGCAAACAACCTCCGACCGGATTGATGCCGTACTGTTTGTAAAGCTTCATCAGCTCCTGGTTCATCCGCGTCGGATCGTCTTTGTACTTGTCCCTCAACTCCTGCATTTTGGGATTGAGCGCGGCCATCTGGCGCATGGACCGGTTCGCCCGGTTTTGGATCGGCCATAGCGTCAGCTTGATAATCGTAGTGAGAGCCAGAATGGCGAGGCCATAGTCGTGCAGCCAGCTGTTGAGCAAGTTCATGAAGTTGAGCAAAAACTGGCAGACGATCTTGAACATCCCGAAATCCATCACCTCGGCTTCGTTATGCGGGAGTTGTGCGAGACGATGGTAAAGTTTCGGCCCGGCATAGATTTCAAAACGCGCGCTGTACGTTTGCCCGGGTTGCAACTGAAATCCCGGCATGCCAAGCGCTCCCTCGATACCGAGTAACTTCTGGTCCGGCGATCGTTCGACATCGAAACTTCGCCCCCATACCCCAGTGGCCTTGGCAGTAAGCGGTGCAAGCAGCGTGGTGAAAAACTGATTACTGACCGCAACCCACTCCGCACCGGCGATATTCTCCTGGTAATACGGTCGCGCGGCGCGCTGGCCCAGCCCAAGAAATCCGCCGCTGCTGCCAAACCAACCAACATCGATCCCTTTTGCTCTTCCATCGATGCACCAGACGAGCCGCGTGTAGGAAGGATAATCCTTGGGATGAATTGGCGCCGCCGATCCGAGCGCCACAAAATAACCACCACTTTGATATGGTTTGGTCCCCCGGTTTTCGAGATCGACGTCCATGTCGATCACGTAGCTGTCTTTGTTCTCCGAGGATTTTTCGAAGGAGAATTTCTTTCGAACGACAACTTGCTCGTCCGTAGTGCGCTCAAATTGCACAACCGAATTTGATTCGGTCGATGCACTGAACTCAGGAAGCGTTGGCGCTGATGGCTGCTCAATGATTGCGCCAATTGGCGCGCTTTGCGCCGAATTCAGGACAACGCGCTGCCCTTTCTCGGCGATTTGCCTCAGGAGAACGGCTTCCTTGATGCCACCTCCGCGATTCGTCAGGCGAAGCTCGATATCTGAATTTCGCAGCGTTTCGATCTTCTCGGCAAAGCTCGAAACCGGCTCGGTGCTCTTCGGCGTGGCTTCCGGGACAGCCGGCGGTGGGGAAGATTCAGAAACCTTCGGGGTCGCCGTGGGCGACGCTTGCCCCGACGCAACGTTGATCGGCGCGGGCCGCGGCGGCATCTGTTTCGCTACGTAAATCTGCCACGCCACGAGTCCGATTACACAAAGGATAACGACAATCCACGCAGTTCGATCCATAACAAATTCGGTTTCGCCCGATCACACGCAACGTCCCAGGTCAGCCCGTCCGGGTCAGACTGGTCGCCTGACATCCGTCAGTCGGCGTCGGGACCGGATCATAACCGCATCCGCCCCAGGGGTGACATCGCGCGAGGCGTCTTAATCCCAGCCAGCTTCCGCGGCCGATGCCGTGTGTCTCTACCGCTTCCAGAAAATACGCCGAGCACGTGGGCGTAAATCGGCAGCCCGAATCGGGTCCACACAGCAAACTGAGGAACGGCGACAGCGTGCATTGGTAAACGCGAATCATGGAACGAAGCAGCCAGAGCATCACAGCAGAATAGAAGCGCGTCTTGCGAGACGCAACCATTCATCTTCCAAGGCGCGATAGCTCGCGGTCGCAGCGTCGCGCCTCGCAACAATCACAATCCAAAAGTCTTGTCGCAAATCATGCTGGTGCCGGCGGAGAATCTCCCGCAAACGGCGGCGGACGCGATTGCGAGCGACTGCGCTTCCGAGGCGGCGAGAGGTAATGAAGCCGACGCGGGACAGGCCGGAATTCTCGACAGCCACCGTGCTAAGCATCAGCAGTTTGCCGCGCCCCACCAGCCCGTCTCGTTTTACGCGCTCATATTCTGAAGCCCGCGTCAGGCGGCGCTGCTTTGGAAATGAAAGCGAACTCAAGCGATTCATATCGGTTGTCGATTCTCTACCATACGCGGAACAGTGTTGGAGGGCGGAGCTCTGCGACGCCAATGCTGGGCTCGCGAAGTTCGCCCCCAAATTACGGACGAGCATCTGTACAGCAAAAGTCTTCTCCCTGAAGATTTCGGGAGAAGACTTCGCGAAGGAAGAAAGCCAGAGTTTACGGAGTAGGCGAGGCCTCAGCAGGAGATTCGGTTGTCGTCGCCGGAGATTCCGTCGTGGTCGCCGGAGATTCGGTTGTTGTAGTTGTTGGAGGACTCGTGGCTGCCGGGCTTGCCGCGGGTTCGGTTGTCTCGGTCTTTTGCTCGCACGCCGCAAGGAGCGCGGCACTGGCCAGAATGCAGATGTATTTTTTCATAGTGTTAATTGGAAGAGGCATATTGCTTTAACAGATTAATCGGGGCAAGGCAGTTTTTGATCGCGTTCGATTCCTGTTTTTAACAGCAAATGCTTGATAAACGCCGATTAAAGCGGGGCCTCGTATTTGAGGCCGTGCGCCTCCGCTACTGCCTTACAAGTAAGCCGCCCGTCGCGCGTGTTAATGCCGCCAATAAGGGCCGGTTGTTTTTTACAGGCGCCTTCGAGACCGAGATCGGCGAGCAATTCCACATAACGAAACGTGACGTTTGTGAGCGCCTGAGTAGCCGTGCGCGAGTACGCCGCGGGCATGTTTGCCACGCAATAATGCGTAACGCCTTCCTCGACATAAACTGGATCAAGGTGCGTAGTGGGTCGCGATGTTTCCGCACAGCCCCCTTGATCAATGGAAATATCCACGAGCACGCTGCCCGGCTTCATTTTTCGCAGCATCTGGCGAGTGATTAACTTCGGCGCCTTCGCTCCGGGCAACAGCACAGCGCCAATTAGTAAATCGCAATCTGCCATTAAATCGTACAAGTTCGCCTCGCTTGAATACAGCGTATTGGTGTTTTCCATTGCGAGATCGAGATAGCGCAAACGTTCCAGATCGATATCGAGGATCGTCACTTCTGCGCCCAGGCCCGTGGCCATGCGCGCCGCATTCACACCAGACGTCCCGCCGCCCACGACTACGACTCGTCCAGGCAGAACCCCCGGCACACCGCCCAACAAAACTCCGCTGCCGCCATTGTATTTGGCGAGAAAATTCGCGCCCATCACCGCTGACATGCGACCCGCGATCTCGCTCATCGGCTCGAGCAGTGGCAAACGATGATTGATCTGAATGGTCTCATACGCCACTGCAGTGACACCCGACTTCAGCAGCGCCTCAGTAAGAGATTTGCTCGCCGCCAGATGAAGATACGTGAAGAGGATTTGTCCCTTGCGCAACAATGGAAACTCCGCCTCAAGCGGCTCTTTCACTTTCACGACCATGTCGCTCCGCACGAAGACTTCTTTCGCTTGATCGACAATCTCAGCGCCGGCTTTGATATACTCATCGTCCGGATAACCCGAGCCAATGCCGGCGTTCCTCTGTACAACGACTGAATGACCGCGCCGAGTAAGCTGTCTCGCAGCCGACGGCAGCAGGGCGACGCGTTGCTCCTGCTCTTTAATTTCTTTCGGGACACCAATGATCATTAAGGAAGTGAAAAGTGGCGAGTGACGAGTGACAAGACAAGACAAAAACGCCTGCGACTCGTCACTCGTCACGCATCACTCGTCACTTTTATTTAGTTCAGCGATGGGTCGTCTGGCGCCGCAGCCAGCATTTTATACCACGGTCCCAGGCCGCGCATGATCTCGAACCACAGGTTCGGAAGGCGATCAAGTTTAAGCACCGAGGGATTGGCCTTTTGAAGAAGCCACGCTTTCTGCTTCATCTCGGTTTCAAGTTGGCCCGCTCCCCAACCCGCATAGCCCACGAACGCGCAAACCGTAATGATTTTCGTTTGGTCTAATTCGTCGCTTGTTTCTTTTAAATCGACATTGTGATTGAGTTTGAGTCCTCCGCTGTGGTGCCATTCGAACGCCGCAAACATCAATTGATTTTTCCCAACAGGTCCGCCGAGAAAGACGGGCACCTCAGCAAGGCCCGCTGGCGGCGTCTCGGTCACCAGATCCGCTACCTGTCTGTCCAGCGGCCGATTGATGATGACGCCAAGAGCACCCTCGCCCGGGTCGTGCTCGGAAATGAAAAGCACGGTGCGCCGGAAATTCGGGTCGAGCATATTCGGATGAGCGACCAGCAACGAACCAGCAAGGCTGCGCGAGGATGCCTCATCTTCAAAATCACGCATCTGAAAACTAGAAACTGCGACACGCGCTTCCGCAAGCTCGGGTCGGCGACAATGTCGCGGCGCGGCGAAGCAAAACGCATCTTGGAAATGACGAAATCCCAATTGCTTCTTTTCGGGTTTCGTCATTCGACATTCGCCTGCCGCGCCGTAGTTGCACGAAGGCGGGTGCTTCGTCATTCATTTCATCGGTCAATTTTGCTACGTCCTGAGTGTTGAATTTTTTCAGATAAAATTTGTTGCGATCTGCTGGAAGCTCGTTTAGTAGGCTCGAAGTTTTTTACGATTGTTCTGGGGGGAACAGCCGCCCTTCACGCCTATCGGGTGTGGGGGGCGGTAATTTTTTGGGGTCAAATCCGAATGACGACGAAACGATGACAGACAAACAATAACCGAATAAGGCCGGCCACTTATTCGCCATTTGTCATTCGTCATTAATTCGGCATTCGTCATTCGTGCTTTGTCATTCTATTTCAAGATCAGGACGCATTTCCTGGCCGCTCGCATTTACTTTAATGACGCTCGCCATTGCTGCTGTCGTCGTAGTCATTTTTTGGCGCATCGAAACCTGGCCAGCCCGCACAGCGCAACAAAGCACCGCCCAACTCGAGAAGCTGGGTAAGGATTTGCGCGCCGCTTTTATCGACATCGCGCATTTGCAGCCGCGCATCACGATTAACAACCGTATCTACATGGAACAAACGACGCCCGTCAGCGAACTGGTTGTTTTGTCACGGCGCATCGAAGTTGAACACGAGTTCCTCCATACCTGGGTGGGTAGTTCGAAACGAGTGAAGCTGCATGGCACATTCACCGCCAAAGCCGGCTTCGATCTACAGCACAACCTGTCGATCGATATCCGCCCGAATGAAATCATCGTCCAGCTGCCGCACGCCCAGATCCTTGGTATCGAGCAGGATCAGGTGGACGTCCTTGCGTTTGAAAATGGATTGTGGAACCGCATTTCAGGACAGGATATGCAAAGCGAATTATCGATCCTGCCTCAGCTTGCACGAGAAAAAGCAGCAGAAAGCGACTTGCCCGCCGAAGGCGAGCGCGCGCTGCAGCAGCAAATCGAGCAACGCGTTCACGCGCCGCAACCGCTGCATTTGATTTTCAAAGGCGGCACCGCAAATGAAGCCCGATGAATAAACAATGACGAATGAGTGTGGAAACTCGAATAACGACCAGAGCCGCGTGATTCGCTACATCGTTACACCGGATTTCCGGTTCAACGATTTAACGCGGCCTGGCCATTCGTCATTCGCCTGGCGCGCCGTAGCCTGGGGCGAAGGCGAGTGCGTTGTCATTCCTACAGCAACCTAGATGCCCCTCAAAAATCGATTTGTCCTCGTTGGTCTGTTCCTCCTGCTCGGAGCGTTGCTGGCGGTCTGGTTTACGCCATTTACCGTCTCCCACGGTGTTCGTTGGTGGATTTGGTGGCGGGCGCGACAGGAGGGCTTCACTGTTAACATCGACAAGATCGATGCACCGTTTCTGCGTCCCGTTGTGATCCGCCAACTTCGCCTGACAAACGCGCACGATGATACGCTCCGCGTCGATCTTACAATCGGGGAAGCGCTCTTCGACCTTGATTTCAAACATATCCTCCTCCACAGACGAGGTCGTGCCATTCGCAATCTGTCGATCCGGGAATTGCGTGGGGAACTTCGCCGGACTAATCCGACCGTGCGAGCAATCACCCGCCGTGGCTGGGCGACCTCGCACCGAATGCTTCCAGAGAACCTGACTATCACCGGCTCGGAGGTGCGGATCGAAAACGGGCCGACGCTTGTTTTGCTGCGAAACGGATTTCTGTCCGCGAATCAGACCGAAGCGGGCCATTTTACCGCTGCCGAGGTGATGATCGCGTCGCCATGGTTTCACCAGACATTTTCGCAATTGCGCGGTGCAACGCGTTGGGAAGCTAATCGTCTGACAATCGCTGGACTCACTTTAACACACGGTCTCGACCTGCAGTCCGCTACCGCGGACTTGTCGCGTCTGGGGAACCAGCGCGTGGGATTGCAGTTCGATGCCGACGCGTTCGGCGGAAAGATTCGCGGAAACATTTCGCACGAATGGCGCTCTCAACGTTCCAACTGGAAAATTGCCGGGGGTGCTACGGACATTTCTCTCGAGCAAACTTCGGAAGCATTCGGATTCGCCGATCGCATTAGCGGCCTGCTCCACGCTGGTAACTTCACTTTTCGCGGAAACCTTGCCGAACCAGACCGAGTCACCGCATCGCTCTGGAGCGAACTGACCGGGCTCACCTGGCGGAATCGCACGGCCGAAGCGATGATGCTGGGCGCGGCGTTGTACAACCGGCGGATTCAACTGCAACAGCTTTATATAAAACAGCGGGCAAATCAGTTCACCTTAAGCGGTGAAGCTGCATTTCCTACGAGCGCGTCGGGCTGGCTCAGTCCGGATTTTCGCGGCAACATTTCTGCATCGATCGATCAGCTGGGTGATTTTGCGGCTCTCTTTGGGGCGAACGCCGGCGATTTTGCGGGCAAAATCACGATCGATGGAGCGATGGACACCCGTGATCGAAAATTTGGCGGCCATCTCATGGTCGAAGGCGCATCGCTCACACTCTTCAAGACCGCCATCGACAACTTGAGCGCGAAACTGACTTTGAAAGCGACCGACCTGGGGATCGAACAATTTGCGATGACGCACAAAAACGATTCCCTCAGCGGACAGGGCAAGGTCGATTTGTCGCACGAGCACAACTATTCAGGGACGCTCGAAGCCCGACTGAATAACCTGCTCGATTATTTGCCGATTCCTCGCGAACGAAGTGAAAAAGCAAACCCAGTCCCTGCCGATGTTCAGGCAACCATCGATTCCGGCAAGTGGGACGTACGCGGTGTGATCCACATGCCCAATTCCAGCCCCATAAGCTTCACAGCCAATTTTCCTTTGGCAATCGGGACAGATTGGACCGCTTTTCGGAAGTCTCCGCTAAGTATCACACTCAACTTTCCATCACTCTTCCTCGCAAACGCGCCTCAGCTCTTTCACCCACAGCTTTTCCGTGACGGCATTCTGAGCGGAAACGTTTGGCTTTCCGAAACGTTGCAACATCCCCACATCGATGGCGACATCCAGTTGGTGAACGGAAAGCTGTCCGGGAACGGAGGAGGTCCCATCAATCTCACTGAAGCAAGCGGCAGCATTGCTTTTGGAGGAAACCGCGCGGCGATCGAGTTTCTCAATGTTGCGGCAAAGGATACGGATCTTTCACTTCGCGGAGAGATCGATTTTCAGGATACGAGCAATGTGACGCTGAAGGTAAATGGAGCGATGCCGTTGTTCGATCTGACTCAGTACCCAATCGGTTGCATGGAGAAGATCGAATTGACGTCGGTGCCCTTCACTCTCGCGCCGGCTGTTGCGGAGTTGGAATTTCGTGGAGGGCTCTTTCAACCGAACTGGACCATTGGTTTGAAAGACCGCACCATCGCCCAATCCTTTTACCCTCCAGATCCCAACGGCGTCAGCCGCGAATTTCCATTGTGTTTCTCAGGTGCTGGACCGGAACGAACAAAATTAGTGCTGGCAGCCCTTCCGCGGGCGGAAGCGCATCCCACGGCAACACCTCGCCCAAGAAAACGAACAAAAGGGCGGCAGTAACGCCGACGTTCATCGTCTTTTCAAATTCGCCTCGCATTTTGCTGGCGTCTTCCCGAGCAGAGCGAGGGACCACACATAGCAGATGAAGAAGTCCTGGTTTCCAGCGTGATCCAACCTTCGTGGGTGAGGTGCTTCGCTTCGCTCAGCATGACACGCGTGGGCGGGCAATCTTGGCACTCGGCGGCAGCGTTGGAAGCCACTCCAAACGCCGCTACGATTTCTCTGTCACCAGCCAGCGCGAAAGTTTTTCTTCGAGGTCCCGTGTGAGATTCACACTAAACTCTGCGCCTGCGTCCAGGCGCAGTGCGTTGCCGTTTGTGCGATCGAAGAGCAATCGAACCGGTCGCCGGCCCGGCGAACTGGCAAGGATCCTGCGCACCTCGCGTAATTCATCCCCAGTTGTAGCGGGAGAGAATTGCAAGAGCACCGCCGGTTCTTTGTCTGTCGATCCTTCAGTCGCCCCATTGGGCTTTCGCGGTGAAATCGTCCTGATTTCCTGCGCCACGGCGCGAGGAATTTCGTCGCGCTTGTCCAGCGTCCCTTTAATTTCGATAACACGCCCCGCCACCAAGGCTGCTGAGGCTTTCAGATAAACTTCATTCCATACCACTACTTCAAGCATGTCCGCCCGATCTTCGATCCAAACCACCGCGAAAGGTTTGCCCTCTTTTCTTGTGAACTTTTTCTCAACCTCCACAATTGCACCGGCAATCTTGAACGGCGCGCGATCATCCAACCCGCCTAATGAAGCAATCGATCGATAGTTTTTCACCGCAAAAACGTCTGCATACGCATCCAGTGGATGGCCGCTGACGTAAAAACCGAGTAGCTCTTTCTCGTAGGAAAGTTTTTCATGTTCGCTCCACGGAGTGGCCTGCCTCTTTCTCGATCCGGTCGGAGCAGTTGCTTCATCAAAGAGTGAAACCTGACCTGCCAGCCGGTCACGCTGCGCTGCAGCGGATGCCATGACCGCGTCGTCAATACAGCCAAAGAGTTCGGAACGGTCGCGGCCCAGAAAATCAAATGCGCCGGCCTTGATAAGGCTCTCAAGCATTTTGCGGTTGGCAACGCGCGAGTCGAGTCGTGTGCAGAAATCCTCCAGTGAACTGAAATCCCCTCGCTGCTCGCGCTCGCGAATTGCCGTTTCCATGGCCGCCTCGCCGACGTGTTTGATAGCGGCAAGGCCGTAACGAATGGCGCTGTAGCCCGGATCGGTGATCCCGGCGCCGGCATCAGCGATGCCGGCCACAGTTTCCGGAATAAATTTCAAGCCGCTCTTATTGACATCCGGTGGCAGGATGGAAACGCCCATCCTTTTGCATTCGCCAACGAAAATGGAAATTTTATCTGTGTTATTGATTTCGTTGCTCAGCAGACCCGCCATGAATTCCACGGGGTAATGCGCCTTGAGATACGCGGTTTGATAACTGATTACGCCGTAGGCTGCACTGTGGCTCTTGTTGAACCCATAACCCGCGAACTTTTCGAGCAAATCGAAAATGGCGTTCGCTTTCTTTTCCGGAATCTTGTTTGTGCGTGCGCAGCCTTCTATGAAATTCTTTCTCTCTTTTGCCATCTTCTCCTTGTCTTTCTTGCCCATGGCGCGCCGGAGAAGATCGGCTTGCGCGAGTGAGTAACCGGCGAGTTTGCTCGCCGCCGCCATCACCTGTTCCTGGTAAATCATCACGCCGTACGTATCCGCGCAGATACTTTCGAGCAGCGGATGCAGATATTTGATCGGTGTGATCCCCTTTTTCGCTTTCACGTATTCGGGGATGAGTTCCATGGGGCCGGGTCGATAAAGCGCGATCAACGCGATAATGTCATCGAGCTTTTTTACGTCGAACTGCTTCGACAAACTCGTCATCCCGCCGGACTCCATCTGGAAAAGACCGATCGTTTCGCCTCGGTTATAGAGTGCAAACGCCGCTGAATCGTCGAGTGGAATGTCCTTCAGTGAAAAGTTTGGCTCGCGCTGGTGAATCAGGGCCAGTGTATCTTCAATGACGGTCAGCGTTTTCAAGCCGAGGAAATCCATCTTCAGGAGGCCCAGATCATTGAGCGGTCCCATGGCGTACTGGCTGATCACGTCGTTGCCTTTCACGTCGCGACAGAGCGGGATGTAATCAGACAGGTCGCGGTCCGCGATCACCACTCCTGCCGCGTGCACGCCGGCATTGCGCGATAAACCTTCGAGAACTTTCGCGTAATCAAAAAGCTGCCGCGTCGGCGGTTCGTTGGCGACTGCTCGTTTCAGTTCCGGATTTTTTTCCACGGCTGAATCGAGCGTGATATTCAGCTCGTTTGGGATCATCTTTGCGACGCGATCCGCGTCGCGATAGCTCAATCCCATCACTCGCCCGACGTCGCGAACCACACTCTTCGCCTTGAGTTTGCCAAATGTGATGATCTGCGCGACGCGGCGTTCACCGTATTTCTGCCGCACGTATTCGAGCACTTCGCCGCGACGCGCTTCGCAAAAATCAACGTCGATATCCGGCGGCGAAACACGGTCCGGATTTAAAAACCGCTCGAAAAGCAATCCATACTGGAGCGGATCAATATCAGTTATTCCAAGAACGTAAGTAACCATCGAACCGGCGGCCGAGCCGCGTCCAGGTCCTACGGGAATGCCTTTCTCTTTGGCAAAATGAATGAAGTCCCAAACAATGAGCAGATAGCTCACGAAGCCGGTTTTTTCGAAAACGCCCAGCTCATAATCGAGCCGTCGAATCAATTCTGGGTCGCTCGCGGCGCGCTCGCCGTAGCGCTGCCGCAAACCGTCGTAACAAAGATCGCGCAAATATTCTTCGCGCGTTTTCCCTGGCGGCGCAGGATACTCCGGGTATTTGGAGCGGCCAAACTCGAGATCGAGCCTGCAGCGTTCGCCAATTTCCAGCGTGTTCGCAATCGCCTCGGGAAAATCGCGGAATAACTCGCGCATCTCGGCCGGTGATTTGAAATACAGCTCTGGCACATAACGCATCCGGTTCTCGTCCTGCACCATTTTGCCAGTGCCGATACAAAGCATTACGTCGTGCGCCTGATGATCGCTCCGGCGGAGAAAATGAACATCGTTTGCCGCGACTAATCCGACGCCAATGTCCCGCGCAATTTGCGGCAGCGCTGTCATGCATTTGCGCTGTTCTTCCATCCCGTGATCGTGCAACTCGATGAAAAAATTTTCCGCCCCGAGAATCTCGCGGTATTCGGCCGCGCTCTGCTTTGCCTTCTCGATGTTATTTGCCTGAATTGCACTGTTGATTTCACCCGCAAGGCAGCCGCTAAGCCCAATCAGACCCTCCGATCGCGCCGCGAGGAGTTCCTTATCGATCCTGGGCGCATAATGAAAACCTTCGAGGTGGGCGGCCGTGATCAGCTTGACCAGATTTCGGTAACCGGTCTCGTTTTCCGCCAAAAGAGTGAAGTGATACGCCGCGTCACGCCGCGATCCCGGACGGTCTTTATGTGATCCCGGGGCGATATAAGCTTCGCAACCGATGATCGGTTTCACCCCGGCGCGCTGCGCTTCCTGATAAAACTCAATCGCCCCGAACAAATTACCGTGATCGGTGATCGCAACGGCCGGCATTTCAAATTCAGCCGCTTTTTTCATCAGCTCTTTCATTCGGATGGCACCATCCAGCAGCGAATATTCAGTATGCAGATGGAGGTGAACGAAAGAGTCGCGAGTCATCAGTTTTCAGTATAGACGTCAAAAATATTTCGCAAAATTTGCCTAGCATGTCATTCCGAGCAGAGCGAGGAACCCCTCAATCGCAGCTTGCGTCACGCACAACTGATAAAGCGCCGGAACACCGAGAACATGGAGGGATTTTCTTGATATGCGTAATCCTCGAGATTTTGAGAGGTCCCTCGCTTCGCTCGGGATGACATCATGTTTTCCGCGCAGTCTTTTTCGCCTCTCCCCTGGCACAAGGGGAGAGGACTAAAGTGAGGGGTTGTGTTTACAGTTGCCCTGAGTGAACCCTCACTCCTCCTCACCCTTACCAAGGGAGAGGCGTCACCACTCCCACAGGGCTTATTCCGCGTGAGGGCAATCGAGACCCACGCGATCCTATCGCAGTTTATCACGCAAAAAAATTCGTGATTGCATTCGCATCGCGGCATTGTTAAGAGAGCGCGTGCTGCGTTTAGCTTTCGATTGCAAGAAACCGAGCGATGCGGAGTTCACTTTGACATGAAAAAACTGGAAGCCATCATCAAACCGTTCAAGCTCGAGGAGGTCAAAGAAGCACTGGCCGAGCTCGGGATTGAAGGGATGACCGTCACGGAAGTCAAAGGGTTCGGCCGGCAAAAGGGACATACCGAAATCTATCGCGGAAGCGAATATACGGTTGATTTCCTGCCCAAAGTGAAAGTGGAAGTGGTGATGGCCGACGACATGGTGGACAAGGCTGTGAGCGTGGTGGTAGCTGCCGCCAAAACAGGCAAGATCGGGGATGGAAAAGTGTTTGTGCTCCCGGTGGAACACGCGGTGCGCATCCGCACGGAAGAGATCGGCGAAAAAGCTGTTTGAATTTGATGACGAAGCTCGAATGCCGAATGACGAAATAATGACAAAAACCAAATGACGAATTCCAGCTGCGTGCAGCTTTCGTCATCTAGTCATTCCTTCGGCATTCGACATTCGGATTTCGTCATTTCCCTTTTCCATCAACTCTCAACCACCAACTAACAACCCTGAATATGGCCAAAGACAAAACTCCATCCGACGTCAGCAAAATGATCAAAGACGGCAACGTGAAATTGATCGACTTCAAATTCACGGATTTGCTCGGCACCTGGCAGCATTTCACGACCACGCTTACCGAATACAACGAGGAGATTTTCACGGATGGCCTTGGGTTTGACGGATCGAGCATTCGCGGCTGGCGCGTGATCAACGCCTCGGACATGCTCGTCATTCCGGATCCGACGACCGCATGGATCGATGTTTTCAACGCCGAACCGACGTTGAGCTTGATTTGCACCATCGTCGATCCGATCACTCGCCAACCGTACGATCGCGACCCGCGCGGTGTTGCCGAGAAAGCGGAGGCTTATTTGAAATCGACCGGTATCGCGGACACCGCATTCATCGGACCGGAAGCGGAGTTTTTTATTTTCGACGACGTGCGATTTGCGAATACCGGGAATGCAGCGTCATACCTCGTTGACAGTGTCGAAGGACATTGGAACAGCGCGCGCGAAGAGTTTCCAAATCTCGGTTACAAGATTCGCGCCAAGGAGGGTTATTTCCCGGTCTCGCCGATGGATTCGCTGCAAGACATTCGCAACGAAATGTGTTTGGAGCTGGAGAAAGCCGGCGTAGCGATCGAGCGCCAACATCACGAAGTAGCAACAGCCGGCCAGGCCGAGATCGATATCCGGTTCGCGCCGCTCAAACGCATGGGCGACAACATGCAGTATTACAAATACATCCTGCGCAATGTCGCCAAACGGCACAACAGAACGGTGACGTTCATGCCGAAACCGATCTTTGCCGATAACGGTTCAGGCATGCACACGCACATCTCGCTTTGGAAAGATGAAAAGCCGCTTTTTGCCGGCAACGGTTACGCCGGTCTTTCGGAGCTGGCGCTGTTTTTCATCGGCGGAATTTTGAAACACGCGCCCGCGCTCACCTGCCTGACGAATCCAACCACGAACAGCTACAAGCGGCTCGTGCCTGGGTTCGAAGCGCCGGTCAATCTCGCCTATTCCGCCCGCAATCGTTCCGCCGCGATTCGAATTCCGACCTATTCACCAAGTCCGAAAGCAAAGCGCATCGAATTCCGCACACCGGATGCTGCTGCAAATCCATATCTCGCGTTCTCGGCGATGCTTCTCGCGGGTCTCGACGGAATCCAAAACCGCATGGACCCCGGCGATCCGCTCGACAAAAATCTCTACGAACTGCCACCGGAAGAACTCGCGCAAGTCGCCAGCGTGCCGGATTCACTCCGCGGAGCAATCGAAGCGCTGCAAGCCGATCATTCCTTCCTGTTGCGCGGCGACGTCTTCAACGAAGACTTCATCGCCAACTGGATCGATATGAAACAAAAAGAATACGACGCCCTGCGACTGCGTCCGCATCCGTACGAGTTCGCGATGTATTACGACGCGTAATGGCAGAGCGCGACCATAGCCTGCCCGCCGTCGCAAGAGCGCGCCCCCGTCGGCGGCTTTGATTGCAACCGAATTAGACGAAAAATTTTCGCCTTGAATTACGAACTTTCGTCTAATTCTCGTTACACGGACTCAAATGGCGGCGGCAGTGAACAGTGCTGCGTGGCATGGCACTCGATGACAGGGCGACATAATGGAAAACACTGATTCTCGCATAACGATTCACATGGCGGCGAGCCTCGACGGCTTCATCGCTCGAAAGGACGGGCGCGTCGACTGGCTCGAGACCTCAGACGAATTCGCTGGCGGGGAGACCCTGGAGCCAGGATTCGTCGAGACCTTCCTCAAGACGATCGACTGCTACGTCATGGGGTCGCGAACCTATGAGACCGCGTTGAGTTTTGAAGCCAAAGGGTTGGGTTGGTCGTACGGCGACAAACCCACCTTCGTCCTCACTAGTCGCGATCTGCCGCGAACCCGGGATACCGTCGAGTTCTACTCAGGCGATCTTGCGCAGTTCGTGAATGGGCACCTGCGGCCCACGTTCCGTACCATCTGGTTTGTTGGAGGCGGTGTAGTTTCCGGCGAATGCCTTCGTCTCGGACTGGCCGACGAAGTTCGTTATTCGATCCTGCCGATCTTGATTGGCGATGGGATATCGTTCTTCGAGAAGCTCGACCGAGACGTCGCCCTCCATCTGGCGGAGATCAAAGCCTATAAGAGCGGCATGGTGGAGCTTTGTTACGAGGTGCGACATCGTGGCGAGCCACGGAACGCCGCCATCTAACAATTCACTCCAGCCGACGCCCACAAGCGGGCGCGGTTGAGTTCAAACGTGAGGCGAAGAGTAGAGTTCGACCTCGATTTCTCGACACCACCTGATTGGCTAGAGAACAATGAAGATCAAAAAGATCGCCTTCGTTTGCTGCGCTGTCAGTGATATGAGCCGGGCCCGAGCCCTTTACGAAGGCATTCTAGGATTTATTGCATCGAGTACGACGTCGGCGCCGGAACGTTCGCAATCGAAAGGAACCCGGATTGGCCCGTTTCTCCCGACGGTATGTCAGTCACATTTGAAGTCGACGACTTCGAAGCCGCTCTCAACCACCTGCGCGATCACGGCATCGCCTTCTTCCTCGGACCGACTGAAACGAAGGTTTGCCACTGGGCAGCGTTTCGCGATCCCGACGGGAATCGCCTGGTCATTCACAAGCGAAAGTGAATCGCGCAGATCTCATTCCTTTTCTCACTTTCGAATTGATCGAATAAGTCCGTTACTTCATAGAATTGCGCCATGAGAAAAATACAACTCGCATCTTGTTTCGTAATAGTCGGTTTGCTAAGCGCAAGCCAGTTTGCTGGAGCCGCCGATCCTGCACATTCGGATCAGCCGTCCGTAGCTCCCGCAGAGGCGATCTCCAAGCTCAAGGAAGGCAATGGCCGCTACACGAGCGGCAATCTTCAACATCCCGGTCAGACGACAGAACGGCGCACGGAATTGGCAAAGACTCAGCATCCGTTTGCCAGTATCGTCAGTTGCTCCGATTCACGCGTGCCGCCAGAAATTGTCTTCGATCAGGGGCTTGGTGACTTATTTATTGTTCGAGTGGCGGGAAACGTGATCAATGATGAAGGGCTGGGCAGCATCGAGTACTCGGTGGATCATCTGGGTACGCGCCTAATTTTGGTGCTTGGCCACCAGAGTTGCGGTGCCGTCAAAGCAGCCAAGGAGACGATCGCTGCCAAAGGCAAAGCACCTGGGCACATCGAATCATTAGTCACGGCCATCAAGCCCGCGGTCGAAGCCACGGCGAAAGATGATCTCGACACGACAGTAAAAGCGAACGTTAAAAACGTCGTGCAAGCGCTGCGTTCATCGACGCCGATTCTCAAGGCCGAAGTTGATTCCGGAAAAATACAGGTAATCGGCGGCTATTACAGTCTCGATACGGGCGCTGTCACTTTCCTCGAGGAGAAATAATCGCGCGATCTAGGACCTTCCATTCATGCTGCGAGTCTGGCAGACCGTCGCGATCACGCTGGTAGCTTTGACGATGGGCACGTCGTTTGCCCACGTGTTGGAATTGCCAGCAAAACTTCATTACATCGGCGAACTGTATCTGCGCCTTCAAACGTCACTGTATGCTTACTGGGGTCCACCGAGCATCACGGGATTCATTGAACCTGCGGCTGTTCTTTCAGTCCTTTTCCTGGCTGTCGTCTGTCGTCGTCGCCCGGTTACTCTGCGATTGGCAGTTGGTGCAGCTATCTGCCTTTTACTGGCTTTCCCGGTTGTCTTCTTTTGGCGAGTTGCGCCAGCAAACGCAACTTTCTTCCACGCGACGCATACAGGAATCCTGCCGTCTGACTGGAATGCCTGGCGCATGCGCTGGGAAACCGGCCATACAATCCGGTTTGTGCTGCATCTCATCGCGTTCGTTTTGCTTGCCGTTTCACTTACGAGTGAGCGTGCTGAAACTCTGCCGAAAGAAGCTCTTCAACAGCGTTAGACATCACCGGCTAACGATTGCCTCTACGCACTAGTTGTCTTCGTCTTTCCCTGGTCTTATTTCGATTGATGAGCATGATTGGAAAAGTGGACAAAACGGAGAAGGAGGAAAATCATGGCTAATCCCGAACAGACAGACGCGAACACGACCCCCACCCCTGCACAAGAAAACCTAAGCCAGCTATGGGAAGACCATGTGCGCTTCGAGTTTTCGACACGCAACACGGAAGACACTCTCGCGACGATGGTCGAAGACGCTTACGTAAATCACATTCCAGTGCTCACCGGCGGTGTCGGTAAGAATGAATTGCGCGAGTTCTACTCGAAACGATTCATTCCACAGATGCCGCCAGATACTGAAATGACGCCCGTCTCCCGCACGATCGGAGAAGACCAATTGGTGGATGAAATGGTTTTCAAGTTCACTCACACAATCCCGATGGATTGGATGTTGCCGGGTGTCGCTCCAACCGGAAAGCGCGTGAAGGTTCCGCTTGTCGCCATCGTTCGGTTCAGAGAAGGCAAACTGGCTCACGAGCATATTTACTGGGACCAGGCATCAGTGCTGGTTCAGATTGGATTGATGGACGCCACGAAGCTGCCTGTAGTAGGGGTCGAAAGCGCGCAGAAGGTTCTTGATCCGAGCTTACCGGCAAATGAACTGATTAAGCGTGCCGATCGAAACCAATAGTTGTTTTCTCGGCTGCGAATTAGTAAAAGGTTACAAGCGACCTATGCCAGAACAACCAACCCAGCCCTTTCTCTATGAACGTCTCGGCGGAATTTATAGCATTGCCTGCGTCGTCGACGATTTAATCGACCGCGTCATGATTGATCCCCGCCTGAACGCTAACCCAGCAGTAAACGAAGCCCACCACAAGGTCCCGCCACCCGGCTTCAAGTATCTCGTTACCGAAATGGTCGGCTGGGCTAGCGGCGGCCCGCAAAAATATTCGGGACGCCCGATGCGCGAGTCTCACGAGCACCTGAACATTATGCCGAAAGAATGGGATGCGTTCATGGACGATCTCCAACAAACACTCGACAAATTCAAAGTACCTGGCGCTGAGCAAGCAGAGTTGAAGGCAATCGTCAACAGCACGTATGACGACATCGTGATTGGCAAATCCTAGATCCATTTGTTAAACGCGGTGTCATGTTGAGCGAAGCGAAACATCTCTGGATTCGAGCGCACGATTATTCCAGATATGATCAGAGATTCTTCGCTTCGCTCAGAATGAGATTCAGTCCATGAGCCTCATTGGAAAAGTTGATAGCCTTTGGCGTTATCCCGTCAAAAGCATGCGAGGCGAAGAACTGGACGAAGCCTTCGCAGGTTACTCTGGAATTTATGGCGATCGCCTCTTCGCCTTCAGAAGTTCGGCCAGCCCCACGGGATTTCCTTATTTGACTGCGCGCGAACAGCGAAGGCTTCTGCAATATCGTCCGCGCTTCCGTCATCCCGACAAAGCGGCGCGTCCGATCAACTTGACCGAAGCCGAGAGCATGGGCGCGAATCCCGTCTCGGCCGATCCTTCTGAATTAATGGTCGACGTTGAAACTCCGGACGAACGAACGCTTGCGATCGATGATCCTGCTCTCATGGCCATGCTTCGGACCGATATCGATGAAAAACATCAGCTCACATTGATGCGATCCGAGCGTGCTCTAACCGATTGCCGTCCCGTATCGATTTTCAGTTTGCAGTCGGCGCAGCAATTGGCCGAAGAGACAGGGACACCGATCGACAAGCGGCGTTTCCGCGCAAATATCTATGTGGACTTGGCGGACGGCCACGGCTTCGCGGAAAACGAACTTGTCGGCCGATCGGTGCGCATCGGATCGAAAGCGGTCATCACAGTTCTGGAACGCGATGCGCGGTGTATGGTAATCACGCTCGACCCGGACACTGGAGAACAAACACCGGCGATTTTGAAGAAAGTGGCGCAAGCTCACGACGGGATGGCAGGCGTTTATGGCGCTGTCCTGGTGGAAGGGATGCTGCACAAGGGGGATCCGGTAGAAGTATTGGATTAATTTCATTTTTTGCTACTGCTGCGTCTTTTGTCATTCCGAGCGGAGTCGAGGAATGGAGCGAGCGGGGCAAGCGACATAGACGGTGGTGCCGCGAGGGTAGCGGAGAGAGAGTTGGGCGACGAACGAGTCAATCTCTATATTATTCGGGGAAGTCAGAGCGCATCGAGAGATGTGATTCGCTCACTTCCCGTTCGCTCAGCCTCCGGCCTTCCCGTCTATGGCGCGGCTTCCCCAGCCGCTCCATTCTCGACGGAGCCTGTCCTGAGCGAAGTCGAAAGGCTCGACATGACAAGCGCTCACTCTCTGGCGTCTAAGTAATCAGTTTCGTTAGGCCAAATGTGCATTTTGCGTCGCACGCTTCTTTGCGCGAAAGACTCACAGGATGGCAAATGGCGAAACGATCGAGTCGTACGTGCCTGCGCGGCTGGACGCCTTGCCGTGGAGTTCGTGGCACTGGCTGATCGTTGTCTCGCTGGGAGCAACTTGGATTCTCGATGGTCTTGAAGTCACATTGGCAGGCGCGCTAGGCGGAATTTTAACGCGACCGGAAACACTCGGGTTAACGCCTGCCCGGGTCGGCGCGAGCGCAACGTGCTACCTGGCGGGCGCAGTGCTCGGCGCACTGCTTTTCGGTTACGGTACCGATCGGTTTGGCCGCAAGAAATTATTCTTCATTACGGTCGCCGTTTATCTAATCGGAACTGCGCTGTCCGCTTTTTCCTGGAATTTCTGGAGCTACGCATTGTTTCGCGCGGTGACCGGCGCAGGCATCGGCGGCGAATACGCAGCAATCAACTCTGCAATTGACGAGCTGATTCCGGCGCGTGTACGCGGCCGTGTCGATCTGATAATTAACGGCTCATACTGGGCCGGCGCCGCGCTCGGTGCGGCCGCCACGCTTGTGCTCCTCGATCCGCGCTACGTGCCGATTTGGCTTGGATGGCGATTCGCCTTCGCAATCGGCGCGACGCTGGGCCTGATCGTCATTTTCTTTCGCCGTTGGATTCCGGAAAGTCCGCGCTGGTTGATGATTCATGGTCGGAATCCGGAAGCGGAACAGATTGTTGGCGGCGTCGAACGACGGATTTTTGGGACACGCGGAGCCGCGGTCAGCGACCGCGGCTACAGCGGGGCGTGGCCCACGAGGATTCGAACGCGGACGCATACGCCATGGCACGAAATTTGGGATGCGATCGTGCACGAGCACCGTCGCCGTTCGTTTCTCGGTTTTGTGCTGATGCTGACCCAGGCTTTCTTCTACAACGCGATCTTTTTCACTTACGCGCTGGTCCTGATGCGGTTTTACAAGGTGCCCGAGCAAAGTGTGGGCAGTTATCTGTTGCCATTTGCGTTGGGGAACGTGCTCGGTCCCCTGTTGCTTGGGCATCTCTTCGACACAATCGGACGCAAGAAGATGATCACTGCTACGTACGGGCTCGCCGGGATTTTACTCGCGCTCACCGGCCGGCTTTTTCACGCAGGCGTCCTCACCGCGCAAACGCAGACGCTGGCATGGACGATTATTTTCTTCATCGCATCGGCTGCGGCGAGCTCGGCGTACTTAACCGTGAGCGAAATTTTCCCGTTGGAAATCCGGGCATTGGCGATCGCAATTTTCTATGCAATCGGAACACTGGCCGGCGGAGTCGGCGCACCGCTGCTCTTTGGATGGATCATCGGCACTGGATCAAGTACGGGGTTGTTCGTGGGATATCTGGTAGCGGCGGCGCTGATGATCTTTGGCGCGGTGGTTGAAGCATGGATTGGCGTCCCAGCCGAGCGACGATCGCTCGAGCATGTGGCCGCACCGCTCTCGAGCAAGGGACTGTAAGGCGTCCGCCGCGGCGGACGCCGCCGTCTCACAGAGACAGCCTACAATGTCTCCGGCGCGCCGCGCTCAACGCCCGCGGCTACAGCTGACCGTTAGCTCGCGTGTGTGAATTGGACCCGCGGGTGTGAGCTTGCTCGAATAAAGATTGAACGCCTCGACGCGGATCATTCCGGCATCGAACTCGGCATTCGCCCGCAAAAACTTTCGAAGCGATTGCGCAGAAACATTCCTGCAACGCGCAATGGTTATGTGTGGATGCCAGGGACGAAGCTCCGGCTCGAGACCGACCGCGAGCGCGGCCTCTTGCACTCGCTTGTGAATTTGAAACAAGTGCGGGTGCGCCTTACCGACGCCGATCCAGATAATTTTCGGCGCGCCTTTTGCAGAAAACGTTCCGACGCCAACAATGGGCAAAAAGAACGCGCCAAACTCGATTGCGCTGAGTTTTTCTCGTAGTGCAAGATCGGTTTCATTTGGGACTTCATCGAAGAAACTGAGTGTCAGATGCATCTGCGCCGGATCGGTCCAGTGCACGCCGCGGACATGCGGATCAAGGGTTGCAAGCAACTGGTGCGTTGACTCCGGCAGGTCGATCGCAACGAACAGACGCTTAGGCATCAGCTAGGAAAACGTCCAACGCTCAACGCCCAACGTCCAATGCTCAATCATATCCGGCGTGATAAACGATTCGCGGCTACAAGGATTTAACTTCTTGTCTCGTTATTGCGCGCCGTTGCCTTGTCGGCTGAGCTAGTCAACCAACCGGGAATCAAACGGCGCACTTCGCAGCCAGCGCGCGCTTGGTTTCCTTCCCCACCGCTCGGTTTAGGCAAGAATTGATTCACCATGCGCATGGCGTAGCCGGTGAGATTTGGAAAGAGCGCGTTCCCGAGAATGGCTCCGCGCGCGGCAAATGTGAGTGTGAGCGATGGCTGACCCCGGCGACATGCAGCAAGAATTTTTCTCGCGGCGCGATCGGCGTTCATGGAAATCAGCGGTGCGCCCGCTGAAGCTGAAAACCAGGCAAATTCAATATCGTGTTTGCCTTTGAACTTTGCATTCACGTGCGAGCCGGTGCGCATCATTCCTGGCGCGACGGTGGTGACATGGATGTTGTCGCGTGCGAGCTCGGCGCGAATCGCATCTGAGAAACCGGTCAGTGCAAATTTGCTGGCACTGTATGGGGCGAGATGCGGCACGGCAACCTTGCCGCCAATTGAAGAAATATTAACAATACGTCCCCCACCCCACTTGCGCATTTCAGGAACGATCCGTGAAACTAATTCGTAGGGAGCCCAAAAATGCAGCCGCATGGCGCGTTCGAAATCCTCCCGCGTCATGTGCTCAAGCGGACCAACTTCGATAATGCCGGCGCTGTTGATCAAGATGTCGATCTTGCCGAGGCGATCGATGATTTGACGAATAGCGGCTTCGATTTGTGCGGCATCGAGCAAGTCGCACTGAATGGTCAGGACCGCGCCGCCACGAGGAGCGAGATCAGCCTTAGCGCGTGCCAGTTCGTCAGGATCACGTGCGATAAGGGCAACGTTACCACTTTGCGCACAAATGTGTCGCGCAACCACAAGACCGAGTCCCCGTGAACCACCCGTGATAACCGCAACTTTGTCGCGTAATGTATAACGCGCGGTGCGAGTGGCGCGAGCGGTTACCCAAGCGCCGAGTAACAGCGCACCTGAGGAAAGCAAGACGCGAACGTTCATTGCGACAATTTAGAATGCTGCACTGTGCGCTTCGCAGCAAGCAGCGGGTACAAAGGGCGACGGCTTGGGAAGCCGTCACTCCATGAGACAATTATCCGTGTTTGCGGTTGAAACGCGCGACTTCGCGCGCCGTCTCCCTATCTACGGCACGTTTCTTTAGGTCGGCCCTCTTGTCACGCGCTTCCTTACCCTGCCCTACACCCAACTCGGCCTTTAGCTTTCCGTTTTTCCAATAAAGTTTGAGAACGACCAGCGCGCGGCCTTTGACTTGGGTCTCGCCATAGAGCTTGTCGATCTCCTGCCGATGCAACAATAACTTACGGACCCGTTTTGCGTCCGGAATTTCGTGGCTGGCGCGTTCGTATGGTTGGATATCGGCATTGTAAAGGAACGCTTCGCCGTTCTCGATTCGCGCGAAAGCGTCGCTAATATTTGCTTTGCCTGCTCGAATCGATTTAACCTCGCTGCCTTTTAGTTCGATGCCCGCTTCGTAACGCTCGAGAATGTGATAATCCCGAAGGGCTTTGCGATTGGTAATCGACTCAGCTGCCATATTGCCAGGGAAATTGATAGCTTGTGTGTATTTAGCGCCATCGGCGCACGATTCAATTTCAAGCCTGGGGCAGCGCCCCAGGATTGTTAACCACCAAAGCCGCCAGCGCTGAAAGCGCGGATTCAGCTTCGCCCAACCGCAGAGCCGGATGAATCGCGCTTTTCAGCGCTTGTGTTCTATGCGATCAAATTACCTGGGGCGATGCCCCAGGCTCAACATGACACAACGCCCTTGGCGCGGGCATAGCTTCCTTTCCAAAACATCTTTGGACGCAACCTGGCGCGCCGCAGTATTCGATCGCTCTCTATGCGGCGCCGTCGGACGACTCCGGGAGCGACTCGTAGGTCAACTTGCCGGCAATGATCTCCTTGAGTGCAATATCGGTGAGCGACATCCGCGGTGTCGTTTCAACCATGGGCCGATGTCCTAAGCCAAGCTGGCGAACGCGTTTGGAAACAACGTTGATCAGAAGTTGCTGATTCGGGATTACCTGAGCTGCTTCTTGCAGAAGTTGAGTCGTCATATGGCGCAAGGAACGGACGGGGCTGGTCGCTCCCGTTGGGAATTGAAGAATGACCGGCATCCCGGCCGCGAGGGTGGATGGGGTAATTTGCGGGGCGAGCATGGTAAAAACGAGTGTGGACTTTCCAAGTGAAGCAGGCCGTTGTCAAGTCCGAACGCTTTTGGAATCTACGACTCGTTAGCGGAAACGCAATGTCACTGACCCGGGTATTCTTCGTACATAGTTTCCAAGTGATAGAGCGGCGCGCCGAACACAAGTGGAAAGTGGAAATCACATCGGGCTGGTGGGATTTGAACCCACGGCCTCCTGGTCCCGAACCAGGCGCTCTACCAAGCTGAGCCACAGCCCGAAAAAGAAATAATGCGCATCGGCATGCCACGTCGATGCGCCTATTACTTCGCGTATTTTACCGCAGATGGCAAGCAAATCGAACCTGTGGAGACGGTTTCATTTGGTTTTCGTCATTCGGATTTGTTTCGAGATTCGCCTGCCACGCCGTAGCGGCGCGAAGGCGGGAATTTCGGATTTCGAATTTCAGAATCGCAACGTGTAGCGATGCTTGTATCAAAGTTTCCGTCGATGCACTTCTCTGTCGCGATACTTGGCGCGCTGATCGGCGTCGTAATTCTGTTGACCGGCACGGATTGCTCAAGTGCATTTGCCAGGGAGTTCCCGAACCCATTTGTAGAACCGTTGGAACTCACCTCTGAATCGGACGGTTCGGTGTGCTAACGGTAGAAACTCCTTCTTGTGCTTCATCTCCAAGTCTTGCAGCGCCTTGGCGCATTCCTTGAGCACAATAATGGCAGTGCCGCGATGGATGCGTGCCGGAAAGACGTCCAGCTTTAGCTTGCGAGTGGTTCGCGAATTTAGATCGACGATTCTCCTAAACTTGCCGTCACCGTAACCTAGCAGTTGCACAGGGTGTTCTGCGAATTTTAGATTGTTCGGGGTCCATGCGACTTTGCCCGTCCAAAGGTGTGCGTGCGCTATTGCGTCGCGCACCACAAATATTTCCTCGATCTTATCAGCCAGAGCGTTTTCCCCGAAGGCGCGAAGTATCTCCGCTGCCGACCATCGTTTTGCTTGGTCTAAATCAGAGAAGTAGCGAGCTCGACCACACGCGCCTTCAAATAGAAATGCAGTGAGAGCAATGATGGAGCGGGCATATCCATTTTCCGGCCCAGCTGCTTGGACTTCGTTTGGTTCACCGCAAGGCAGGCGAAGCATACCATCGCAAAGGTCTGCAATCGGCTGCATGAACTCAGTGAAGACAGCGGTGATGTAATCAAATTTCTCTGTGGTCATTTAAGCCTTAGCGTTCTGAAATCCAAGGTACGGGGCAAAGGTCTTGGTCATCTCAGGAATTCGCTCAGATTTACTGCGCTTTACCCGTAGTAATCTTCAGGCAGACAGAGACGCGCAAAATCCTCTGGAACGAGGCGAATAGCTGCTTTGTTATGCACTAGAACAAAGTGTGTGCTGGGCGGCGGCAGCTTATCGGCTACGGGTGAAGGCACTCCCTCAAATCCCGCTCTCACGTGTTGCTCTTGTTCTTCATCGCTGAGTTTGGCAAACGCCTTGTTTCTCTCTATGTCTCTTGCAATCGTTAAAATACCGCTGATTTCCGGCTCAAAGTAGTACGGATACGGAAACAGGTGTTGAGCATAGAAGTCGAAAAAGAGAGCGACCAGCAATGGCAAGTCGGCGGTTCCCGGGTGATCAGCAATTAGCGCAGCGCGCTGGCTAACGGCTTCAGTGAGACGTTCGTTGGTCTTCTCTTTGGCGTCAGTCGGAATGGTTCCGAACGCCCCAACAAATTTATCGTCGAGCGTTGAGATATGGACGTGCTCAACGCCATACTTCTCCTTGTCGCGTGGATAGAAGGCAGAATCGATCGTTTTGACTTCGCAAAGCATTTGCGGGCCAGCGGAATTTAAAATGAGGAAGTCGGGGCGCTTCGGCTTGTTCGCTCCTCTGGTATCAAGTCGCTGGACTACGTATTTCAGATTCTCGAACTGCGCTTTAACAGCAGCTTCGTTCGCGTTCGACCTTTGCTGTGACAGCTTAGGATTGATCATTTGCGAGAGCGCCGACGTTTCCGCATTCTGGTCGCCGAACGGGTGGCGAGTTTATGCAGACAACGCGCTCTCGATCAACGCCAGATTTTCAGGCTGGGGCAGGCCGCCGGGGCGATTGCCCGTTCTGAGCGCGCTTGCGTTTGGCTCTTTCATCTGCGCAAACTGACCGCAAGGAGCAACGCTGCGCACAAGTGAGCACGATCGGATGGCCTCAGGTCATAGATAATTTCATTAAGATAGGATTGCCCTCGATCTGCACTGCTGCGGTAGCGTTGTTTGGATTCTGGTTCACGCGTTCGCACGAACTGGAGAAGGACCGGCGTCGGCGCCGCCAAGATGCGCTGGAGAAAATCAGTGACGATTTCCAAGCGGCGTGCGTCAGCCTGTCAGGTCTGACCATCAACTATTCAATCTACCGCGAATCAGGCGGCACGAATTTGGATGCATTATGGAAATCACACGACGCAATGGAGGCAGCGACAAAGGATCTCCATCGCATAAGGGGTCGGCTCACGCTCCTTCAGCTAAAAAAATGCAATGAAGTGTTCGGCGCATTCCTCGACCAGACGATCGCGTTTAGAAAAATAACGAAGCTGCCACCGGAGCCGATGGCAACGGTAGACGACGTCAATCGAGAATTTGGCAAGGTGCAAGCACTGCGACTTACTGTCGAGCGTTTGTTTGGTGAGGCTTTCAACTCTCTGTGAGTCACGCATTCTAAGCACCACCGGAACGATTTCTATCGTTCCCGCCTTCGTCCCGCGGCGCGGCTGCCCATAGACTAAAAAGGTAGCTGAGCACGATCACGAAGCCAACGACCATCAAGACAACTGTAGTGACGCCCCACGCCATGGAGAGGGCGTGAAACGATTCCTTGGTTTGTCCCGGTTCTGGCACTGGCGGGTGTCGTATCGAATTGGACGTTCCCGCCAGAAGAAGAAGTCCAACAATAAGTCGCCAGATGGGCTTTCTCTGCTTTTTTGGCGCATCAGTTGGTGTCATCCCTGATTCGACAATTCAATCACAAAGCGCCGTCAGCCGTAAAGCCCGCAAAGATCCGCACGCAATCGCTGCTAGATCGCGCAAATTGCGCAGTCGCTCGTTAGGTCTTTATGCATCTTTTTATGCATTCATTCTGCGTATCTGCGCTGATTTGGGCGTATTTGGATGATGCTCTCACCCTGCGATTTAGCTGAGAAATCCGCGTTATCGAAGGCGGCAGAATTTCTTCCCGAACCAGGCGCTCTACCAAGCTGAGCCACACCCGAAAAGGATTCGCTGCATGCCATGCCGAGCGTCCTTTACTTCGCGTATTTTGCGGTAGATGGCAAGAAGATCGAACTCGCGGAAAATGGTTTCATTTGATTTCCGCCATTCGGATTTGTTTTGACATTCGAATTTCGGATTTCGAATTTCAAAATCGCTCGGTGTAGCGGTGCTTGTGTCAAGCACCGAGATCGAATAGAAAGGCTTTCGCCGGCGGCGAACCTTTCTACAACAATGGCTATCCAAAATCCTTCGATGCATTTTTCTGTCGCGATTGTTGGCGCGCTAATCGGTGTCGTAATTTTGTTATTCGGTCGAAAGTTGTTTTGGTTGTGCGTCGCCGCAGTTGGGTTCGCAGCGGGTGTCGAGATTGCGCCGCACCTTGTTCATGAACCATCACCGCTGCTTGCGCTAACCATTGCGCTCGTTCTTGGCTTAATCGGAGCTTTGCTTGCGCTGTTCCTTCAGAAAATTGCGATTGCTGTTCTCGGTTTTCTTGCAGGTGGCAAACTTGCCGGGGCGATCGCTGCCGCATTCTTCGTTCAGTATGCGCAACACTCCACTGTGATTTTTCTCGTTGGCGGAATTATCGGCGCGATTCTCTTGCTCTTTCTGTTTGATTGGGCCCTCATCGTCGTCTCTTCCCTTATTGGCGCGCACCTGATTCAAAGCGCGATCGTGCTTCCGGCGTCCGGATCGACCATTGTATTCATCGGGCTTGTGATCCTCGGTATCCTGGTGCAAGCGACGTCCTTTCGGAGAAGCCAGGTATAGGCGCGCATTTTTGCTGACAAGCCGAAGCGCAATGACAACAATGCACGGATGAACTCACCAACAACTGGATTACGCGTCGCGAGCATCATTTTCGGTATCTTTGCCATCGGTCATCTGGTGCGACTGATTAAGCAGGCCCAAGTCACCGTCGGAACCTGTAGCATTCCAATGGGCGTAAGCTGGATCGCGCTTATCGTCGCCGCCATTCTCTGTATTTGGCTGTGGCGACTCGCCTCAAGCAAATGACGAAGCCGCGTAAAAATGTGCGCTCTCTTCTCGCGGTTTACGTTGGCTTATACGCGGCGAAGCACCCGCCTTCGCCAAGCCTACGACTGGCAGGCAAATGTCGAATGACGAAATCCGAATGCTGTAGAGTGCGCTGTCCTCAGCGCATTCGCCAGGCAGGTCGCCAAAAATCCCGCCCTTATCCGCTGAGGACAGCGGACGCTACAACCCTTTCAACGGTTCAACGTGGCGAAACCAATCCCTTGGCACATCCACATAGGATCGATCGAGCTCAGCGACTGACGGACAGCCGAGCAGTTTGAGAGTTCGAACGAGATCAGCGCGCAAGATTTCAATTGCCCGCGCAACACCCGCACCGCCAGCCGCGCCAAGCCCATAGGCATAAGCGCGCCCGGCCATTACCGCCCGGGCACCAAGGCACAGCGCTTTGACAATGTCGCTGCCTCGACGAATACCACCATCCAGAAGCACCTCGATCTGATCACCTACGCTTGCCACAACTTCAGGCAAAACGCGTAGAGTCGGCGCAACACTGTCGAGCTGGCGACCGCCGTGATTGGAAACGAC
>WNGK01000152.1_pt1 | contig 63451 bp, 62 predicted proteins | sample 5400601 | NCBI WGS metagenome assembly WNGK01 (sample SAMN13153376, study PRJNA577476) | soil metagenome | isolation source: 60 cm soil or saprolite under Garry oak tree replicate 1 | place: USA:California | collected 2016-06-15
TCAAATTGGCGATCGAGAAAGGAAAAGGGTTCGGTCACTTTCACCACACGGCCTATCACATTGCGTGCGCCTACGCGCTGATGAATAAACCTGAGCAGGCAGTCAAGTGGTTGGAGACGGCCGCCGATGATGGCTTTCCGTGTTTTCCGCTGTTCGAGACAGACAGGAACCTCAATAACCTGCGGCAAGATGCCGGGTTCGTAACGTTCCTGGCGAAGCAGAAGCAGCAGTGGGAGTATTACAAGACAATTGTGTAAAGCGTGAAAAGACGCCGCCAGCCCGATAGGGATAGGCCGCAGCTTTAAGGCCCCGGCGGCATGTCTAAGTTAACCCGGATTAATCAAGATTTTGATTCGCATCAGGTCCGCGCCACCGCGGTTTCCTTGTCCAACGCATTTGCCAACAGCAGGATGGTTCCGCTGAAGAGCAGCGTGTCGAAGAAAAAGTTCAGCGCAACCACGTCTGTGGGCGCTGCGAGGAGCATCGGCAGGTAAATCCACAACACCGTCAGCAGAATCGTGAGCCCTAAAAACGTGGCTGCCATTCGCGTTTTCTTATTCACGAGCAAGCAGACGCCGGCGAGAATCAGAATCACGCCAACAAAATAACTCAAGACAATTCGCCCGGGAATCCACTCGGGAGTGAGCTTTTGCAGCGGAATTCCGGGCACGTATTCCGGGTGCAGCAGATGCTCCACGCCATAGAATAGCGAAGGAATACCCACGAAGAATCGCGGAATGGCGGCCAGTGCCTTCGTCAGTTGTGCGCGCGATGGCAGGCTCGGCCGAGTGCTCCACGGCGACATCGCGAAAGCGAAAGCGCCGCCGCTGAAGGCGAGTTGTCTCAGAGCCAGGGCCCAAAAAAATCTGTTGCCAGGGTGCGCAAGTCACCGCTTTTTCCCCTCTCCCTTTTTGGGAGAGGGGCAGGGGTGAGGGTTTACGGAGCAATCCTTTTTTAAATTTCTACAGTGCGCGAATGGCATTCAACGACAAAGGTAATCAATTGGAGTTCGCAGCCTAAGCCCTCACCCTAGCCCTCTCCCACTGGGAGAGGGAAAAGGATAGCAACCAAAGAACTTGAAAACTCTTTTCGAGAATCTGCATAGATCGGTTACTGATTTGAGTCTTTCTCCCTTTTCCCACTGGGAGAAGGGTTGGGGATGAGGGTTTACGGAGCAATCCTTTTTTAAATTTCTACAGTGCGCGAATGGCATTCAACGACAAAGATAATCAATTGGAGTTCGCAGCCTAAGCCCTCACCCTAACCCTCTCCCAGTGGGAGAGGGAGACGATGATGCAAGCGCGTAGATCCCTTGCCTGAGGCGGATCGCATATCCTTCATCTACCAGTTGATGGTTTCCGGAACCCGCTTCAACGCGGCTCAAACCTGAAGCGCGCGCTGTCTCGCCGAGTACCGACATCCCGGCGCCCGCCAGATATGCCCGAGCGATCTCTCGCAGTGCCGTCTTGCGCGCGACACGTTTTCTCAGCTCTTCCGGAAACCGGTCTTCGGCCAGCATCCAGATATATGAAAACGTCGGTTGATAAATGACATCCTGAGGGATCACTTTCATCTGCCGTTGTAACTCATCGAGGGCGCGTGTGAATGCCGCACGTTCGGTGATTCGGCTTTCCGCGCGTAGGTCCGCGGTGGCCAGTTCGTGTTCGCGCCGGAGCACTTTGAGAACACGCTGGGCTGCGGTTGACAAAACCAGCGGCTCGTCTTTCCGCCGTGGCATCCAGATGGCGGCAAAATGGCTTATCAAGCGCGGCGCGACAAACATCGAACGACCGCCCGCGAGTTTCGCATAGTAAACGCGACCACGGCGCATGACTTCGTCCTTGAGGTGCCAGGTGAGGCGCGTCTCTTCGTCCTTCTGCCTCCTTCTCTGACTGGTGCGGGGCAAACTAACATCGCGGCGACCGCACACCGCGATGTACAACGACGGACCGGCGCGACGAGCATCTGTCAGCGTATTTGCAAAGCCCACGTCTTCGATGAAACGTTCGGCGTCAACAGCGCGCTCAACGCGGAGGTCTTCGTCACGGCGCCACATGCGGTCGCGATGGAGTTCGATCTGTTCGGGGAGAGGCGGAGTAGTCATTGGGTTAAGGGCGGAGGGGTCAGCAAAAGGGAAAGTGGTGGGGTCATAAGCATTGCGGATTGTAAATTGAAAAATGCAAATTGAAAATTTGTTCTATCCGAGATGAGAATAAAGTTGGTCCCACTACTGATTGAGAATCGCAAATCGCAGGCCTGACCCCGGTTTCGGTTTCGGTTTCGGAAAAAAAGAAGAAGCGTCTGCGTTGCTTGAGCAGCTTTTGAAAAATAATCCAGAAGATGCCGGCGGTCTCTTCACGAGTATATCGATGGGCGAACTTACATAAACGCGAGCAAACTAAAGGCTCCTGAAATCGGTCTGCTACTCTTAAATGAAGCCTATCCAAAAAGAGTAGGGCGAGAGTCCCTAATTGATCAAATTCGGAGACACGGTGTCAAACAAAATGCCGCAGCGGTTGCTGTTAGTCGTCTAAAGAACTTTGTCGACGATGATAATGGGCAATGGAAACTTCGCGGAACTGGTCGCAACCGAGCAGCTGAAATTCTTTCAGACATAAGGTCTCGAAAACACTAGCCTCAAACAGTAATCTGCAAAATGGGGTCAGGCCTTCGATTCTGCGATTCTCGCGGGTGAAGCTATCGCTCCTCATGACTCCAGAATGACTCGGCTTAGCAACATCTATCGAGAGGCTGATGTCCAAAGCCAAAGAAATAGGGGTCAGGCTTGCGATTTTGCGATTCTCAATCAGCGGCCAAGTAGTCGTAAAGACTCACGGCCACGTCGGTCGCGAGTTCAAACTGCGGCCCTTCTCGGCCGGTTCAATCTTGACGTTGCGGAATAGAATCGAGCCGCTTGCTTCCACGACCTCGCTGGCCCGCACGCCACGGAAGATGCAATCAAACAAAACTCACTCCGTCAATAACTGCGCCGGGAAAACTGGCGATCCATATTACCTGCGGACTGGGAGGCTTTCTCCCTTCTCCCATTGGGAGAAGGGTCGGGGATGAGGGCTTAGCGAGAAAGAAAGAACCCTAATCCTCCTCTTTCAATTGGAAGGTTTCTGATCCGATGGGACCAGGTACTCTGCTATCTCGCGCAAAACATTCTCCGTGTCATTGAGGATCTGATCGTTACTGAATCGCAATACACGGAGACCCTGGCTAAGCATGTAAGCATCGCGAACCTGGTCGTGTTGCCATTGCCCGTTCGAGTTGTGGGCCGAGCCATCACATTCCACTACCAGACACGCTTTGCGGCAGTAGAAGTCGGCGACATAACCCCCGAATTGATGCTGGCGCCGGAATTTGAAGCCCTGCAGCTGTCGATTGCGAAGTAGTTGCCAGAGCAGGTTCTCGGCCGGAGTCCGTTGTGCTCTTAATTCACGCGCCAGTTCTGTCAATGCTGCCAACTGATAGCCACCCCGATAGTGCCTGGCTGTTTTCATTTCTTTGAAAATGTGGCGTAACGATAGGAGAGGCTTGCACCAAGTACCCGGTCCCATCGGATTTGGAGGCCTCTAGTTGAAGAATTGGATTAGCGGTTTTCTCTTTTGTCGCTACGCCCTCATCCCTAACCCTTCTCCCAATGGGAGAAGGGAGTAAAAGCCCTCATCACCAACCCTTCTCCCAGCGGGAGAAGGGAGTAAGACCCGCATTTCGTTTGCGGCAATCAATAGCAATTTCAGCGATAAACTCGCTATTGCTTAGCAGGTCGCTTCAAAATCTCCGCCAAAGCCTGCGTTCGATTTACGTCGGTCGGACTCTTCGCCGTAGCCGCGCTCTTGTCCAAAGACATTCCCAGGCTCTTGAGCTTTGCTAGGGACGCCTTATTCATCTTTGAGCTTTCCGCGGATTGAATCGCCTGCCGCAAGTTCCGGATTTGATCAGCCGCTAGCGCTTGCGATCGCTCTAACTGATCGACGTACGCCTTCGCCACGATCAAGTTGTGCGGCCACTCGATCCTTTGTTGGTTCTGCACATTGAACTCAGACATTCGCACAGCGTTCGCAGCGTCGATCTCGTTCTGAGTGAGGTCCTTCGTCGGCGTCAGCTCAAAGATATCCAGGCCGCGGGCGATCTCCGAAGCATAGATGTGGCCGTTGTACCAGTACGCTGACCAGTCGCCGCCGAGCACGAGCATCTTGGGATCAATCGGCCCGCGATCGAAGTAGGCGATTTCAACTGGATGCTCCGCATCGGTGAAGTCCATCACGGAGAGGCCGCCCTGGTACCAGGCTTGGACTTCAATGTCGCGCCCCGGCACCGGAATCAGCGATCCGTTGTGCGCCACGCAGTTTTCGGTGTCGCCCTGCGCCGCCGGCATCTTGTAATAGCTGGCGAAGCTCAGCTTGTTATTGTTCAAGTTGAAGATCGCATCGGCGCCCCATTTGTTGGGATCGTTCGCCCGGCATCGCGCGCCGAGTCCGCCGCCCCATTCATCGGTGAACACAACCTTTTTCCCGTCGTTCGAAAACGAAGCCGAGTGCCAGTACGAATAGTTCGGATCGTTAACCGCGTCCACGCGTTTCGGATGAACCGGATCTTTGATGTCCAGAAGGATTCCATTTCCCGAGCACGCGCCGGCCGCCAAACCAATCGCTGAGTAGACGGTGATGTCGTGGCACTGATTGGTGAGCGACGGCTTTTCCATTTCCATTCCAGACTTGCCATGTGTGGCGCCGCTGCTTAGGCCGGCTATAGCACCCGTTCTTGGATCCATAAAAACGCGCGGGCTGGTCACCACTGCGGCATTCTGCGGCGCCGCCAGCGGCACCTTAATCACATCAATGCGAAACAGCGCTGTGTTGGGATCCTTGTCCGGCGCCTCGCCCGAGCACCCGGCCAACTCTTCACTTTGACGGACGAAGGAGGTGCCGGACACGTAGATGTAGACGTTGTTCTTATCATTCGGATCGACGACCAGCGTATGCGTATGCGAGCCGCGGCAAGTTTGCACCGCAGCCACCTGCTTCGGATTGCGCACGTCGGCAATGTCGAAAATCCGCACGCCACGGAAACGATCTTTCTGCGCGGCGGGTATAGTCCGCCTGTTCTCTTGTTCCGCGGGTGGCGGCGGGTTCGGTGGAAACCCTGCGGTGCCGCAATCCAGGCGACCGTTCGGCATCTCAACCGACATGAACATCAGGTTCTTGTAAACCGACACGTCACCTTGGCCGCCTGGACAAATCATCGAAGTCATCAAACTGGTCTTCGCCGGATTTGAGATGTCATAGATATTCACGCCGTAGAAGTTGCCCAGAAACAGTCGATTACCCTGGAACGCGATGTCCGAGTTCGCAAAGCCCAGCCCGGCAAGGACCAACTTCATCGCGCTTGGCATCTTCGAGGGATCGGCTACGCCTAGCACCGTACTGAGTGTGTTGTTCACTTTTGGATCATTAGGATCGTTGGAGCCTAAGTCGAATGCGTCAGGTTTCTTGAGCAGCAAGAGATGCTTGATGCCCATCGATGTTTCACCCGCGTCGTACATGCCGGGGCTGAGTTTCGCGCGCGGATCATTAACGTCCGAGCCCGTCATGCCGGCGGGTAGCGGCGGCGCAGGTTGAGGAGCAAACGGATTCGCCGGTTGAGCGGCCGGTGTGGCCGCAGGCGATGGCGAAGACGTTTGCGCCAATGTCTTCATTACCAAACAACCTGACAAAACAACGGCAGCTAATAGAAAACGGAAAGCGACCCGATTCATTGTTTCTCCTCCAAACCTTTTTCCCGCAATAAGAGCCTTGCCCAAAGTTAGCTATTGACGAGTCCGCGCAGCGGACTGTTGAAAATAGCCCGGCACTTCAGTGCTGGGTACGGCGTCAGCCCGCGATCGAATCCGTGAAACGGACGACTGGTCTGATAGAGCCCTCCAAACAATCTGCCAATCTTCAGCCGTCCGTTTCACGGACTGGATTATGAGACGGCTGCCGGTTTCCCCAGCGATGAATCGCTGGGCTATTTTCGGCCGTCCGTTTCACGGACTGTTGTTGGCGGGAGCCACTTGATCCCACCGATGAATCGGTGGGCTACTATCAATCGTCGGCTACGCCGACTCCACATGCGCCCTCCCTCACGGTCGGGCTACTGCCTCCAACATCTTTTGCATAATCCGAATCTCGGCGCGTTGGCCGCTGTCGACATCCGTCGTGAAATTGAACAGCACAGCATCCTGACCCGCGCCCGCCGTGTCGAACAGATCCTTCACCATCGTCAAAGCGCCGCCGTGATGCTGAATCATTCCCTCCAGGAACAGCCGGTCGAACTCTTTGCCCTTGGAATTTCTCAGCGCCTCCATCTGCTTCGGCGTAAGCATGCCCGGCATGAGCATAGGTTGCTTAGAAATATCCATACCCGACATGTTCATGCCTGACATATCCATACCTGCCATTTTCGCCATCGGCATCTCGGTAGGCGCACCTCGTGCCTCGAGCCATCGTTTCATGAATTTTATTTCTTCCGATTGCGAATGGCTAATTCGCGCGCCCAGCAAACGGAGATCTTTGTTCTCCGTACGCGATTCGATGAGTGCCGTCATTTCCACCGCTTGCGCGTGATGCGTAATCATGCCCTGCATGAACTCCACGTCCTTCGGCGAGCTTGGCGGGAGCGTGGCCCTCGTCGATGGCGGTAGTGTCCGCGTCGGCTGGCCTGGTGCACCAGGCTGTACTACGACTGGCGGCGCAGGATCAGCCTGCTGTGCGCAGACCGAGAACGACGCCGCGAGAGTACTGGCGACGATCAGGCCGCTCCGCCACACAACTCTCATCATTGACCTGAGCTTAGGTTTGCCGCTCAAATGAAAAGCTTTCATCGGCATTAATCCTAGTCATTGAACGTTTCAACTTATCACAAAGCGGCACAAGGGATCATCTGCGGTTAGATCAATCCGGTGATTAAGGCAGTACGCGAAAATTGCATGGAAATGCCCGCGTTCCATAGCCACATGTTGTCAAATTCTCCGATTTTGTTCTTACCCATTTCTGTGCCAATCATGACGCGCAGAAAGTAGCGCGAAGTCTGCGCGCTGCGCTGGATAAGGTTTAACCTCAAAGGATCAGCCGAAATAGCCATCCATTAAGCGCCCATTACGAGTGCCCGCGAGTGTGAGAGGTGCGGTATAGTGCTATCCCTGCCGCGAAGATTCCTGGAAGTACAGTGAATCTGTCCCTTTCACGATCGTAGTCTTGTTGAGCGCGTTTCAATAATGATTATGCGTGAAACGACGTAGATTTATTGTGGCAAATTTGTGACGTGAATACCGGCAAACACGTATGAACGGATGTCGCTAGATGTACTCCGAAGCGGCTGCAACCTGTGAAAAATGTTAATAGATCTCAAGAGCCGTGACTGGTTGTAATCGGCTTGATGGCTCTTTTAACCAGTGGGTCGCAGGTTCGAGTCCTGCTCGGCTCAAAACCCTATAGTAACAACACCTTAAGTACAAGCCCTCACACTAAGGAATCTGATAATTCGTCGCGTCAGTGTAGATTCGGGCGACGCTTTCTACCCGGAGATAAACCTCACACGCCCAAAATTTGAACTCCTCGCTTCATCAGTAGAGCGACCGACTTTGGAAAAACCAGTAGGTCGCAGCTTCGAGTCCGTGATAAACCCAGTCTGATCAATAATTGGGGCTACGCTTCTCTTCCCCGGTTTTTAGCTTGTGACAATTTTGTTCTGCATTACTTTCATGATTCAATGACGACATTAGTGTGGAAGCCTAGCGAATGAGGCTTCCCAACGGACTTAAAATTCGTTCCTCACCATAAATGACATAACTGACTTTAGGACCTGAGGTGCGTGGCCCTTTTCCATGTAGTAGTTAATCAACCCAGCGTAACCCGAAGCCTTATAGAGCCCTTTATTCAAATTCTCAAAAAACACGTTGATAAAGAGCGCGCCTAAACCTATTCGGAGCATCGATAGTGCGACTCGCGCGCCGGCTTGTCTTTCAGCGTTCCCGCGAAAACTCTTATTAGCATTGCTCATTTCTGTTTTCCCCCGACTGATTTGTTTTGATCTACTCCGGTGCGGCCAATGAACGCTTGGAAACTGATTACACAAGCGCTCCGAAATAAGTGATAATCCATCTATGAGAGTGGCACGCATTATTGTTCCGGCCGGTGGAAATCAGCAAGTAGTCTCTACGATTGCCGCATGTAATCTCGCTTACATAACCTCTGGATTGTATTCGACGGGACAGCAAGGCGATGCTTCGCGAGCTTGAGCGGTGCGGCCATATCGTTCATTTACCGCACGCTCAACATCGATTGTCGCGCTCATGGCAATACCGAACGACGGTCCCAGAGCTACGTTTTCCTTTTAAATCCCCTTGTGAGGCAGCGGCAGTATGTCCCAACGGAATTGCATCGGTTGTATGTCCATCATACCTGCTGTGGCTGCTACCGTTCATAGGGTCGACCTCAGGCGGCGGATCATCATCTAGACATTCAGCATCATCCCTTCTTATTATGTTTGGCATCTGCGCACACTTGGACGGCCGTGGATGGTTCCTGACGGGATCCTGTTGGAATACGGATCCGTGGCAGTAGCTGCTGCGATTATCGCTGTGCTCCGGATCACACGATCGGCCGCGCTGTAATGCTCAGCGGACCGGGTAGAGTGAAGTCATCCGCATCACACACGATTTGTGTATCCAGGAGCGTTTGTGCGTCATCCAACACGATATTCGTTTCATTTCACTGAGGAGGACTCCATGACAAAGTTGGGCTGTTCAAAGACGATCCGTTTCCTAGTTTTTGGGGTGCTGGTCCTTGCTGCAACCTCCTGCGCGCAGAAGCGCTCGTCCGTTCCCGAACAGATTGCCAAGACCTATGGCCTTGATTCGTTCGGGCAAATTGAAGCGATCCGTTATACGTGGAACGCACAGTTCCCCGGAGTGAATGTCTCCCGTTCGTGGGTTTGGGAGCCCAAGACCGGGCAAGTCTCCTATGAAGGAAAAGATAAGGATGGCAAGCCCGTAAAGGCTACATACCTTCGCTCTCAACTGAACAGCCAACCTGCGAATGTGAGGGACGACATCGACCCGGCTTTCATCAACGATAACTATTGGCTTCTGTTCCCCTTCCATGCTTACTGGGACACCAGCGCCACCGTGACCGATCAAGGCATGCAACAATTGCCGCTGGGCAACGGCTCGGCCGAACTGGTCGCGGTGAAGTATCCCTCGGAAGGCGGTTACACGCCCGGCGACGCCTGGGACCTCTACGTCGGTAAAGACAACCGCGTCGAGCAATTCGTCTACCACCGCGGGGGGCCCAAGAAGCCGAGCGTCGTCATCGCAACGTGGGAGGGCTACAAGAAAGCTGGCCCTCTCCTTATCTCGACGGACCACCACGGTACAGCGGATGGAAACCCCTTGCGGATTTTCATTTCAGATGTGTCCGTTAAATTGACGGGATCAGAAAACTGGATAAACGCACAATGAACATAGGAAGGTTCGTTCGAACGATTGATTGTCGTGTCTCACGAATCAGTCGTTTGCCGTCCCTGATCCAGTCGCTCGCCAGAACGTGGTCGCGCGGCCTTCTCGATGGAATGCGTGTGATCGGCGTTGAGAAAAATTGGGAAATTAAATTCCTCGTGCAGATTTCGCACCAGCGCCGCAGCCTGGCGAACGCCTATAAAATCCCGTTCGCCCTCGGACACACCAACCATGAGCGGCACGTTCAGTTCCTGCGCGGAAGTAAATACTGCCTTCAACGTAACCAGATCAGCGAAGTTGAAGTGGCCGATTGCCGCTCCTCTTTCCTGCGTCTGCACCAAGACATCCCGTAAGGCTTGCATGTCAACCTCCTTCACCTAACCTCTCGCCGATATCGACAACTGCATCGCGCCGTCCGCCAGGCGTTCAAATTCCACTGCTGGACGGAGTCCCGTAATCAATCGTAACTGGGGGAAAGCGCGTGGCTCATGCTGCCGGGTCCACTCGGCAGCGGATAGGGCCCGCCGAGTATCGGGAAGAGCAACAATCCGGCTTCTTTGGCTTCGCGCTCCAGCATGGCGTACATCGGCCGAGTGCGAGGTCCCGCTGGAATCCCGCCAGGCGGAATATCAGGGTGAGCCTGGAATGGCAACTCAACGACATGAAGCCCGTGCCGGACGAGGATTGCGGTTCGGTGCTGCCCGACGTAGCAAAACGGGCAAAGGAAGTCATACCATCACCTCAATCCTTATCTTTAATTCTGATCCATTTAGTCTTCAGCACCAGAAATCGCGAGCCCTTTATCACACCAGTTCACGTGCACATTCTCTTTAGTCTTGCGCGTTCGATTGCTATCTCTGATCTTGTCGAAGAAGAAGGCTATGGCGCGTTTTCCATAGGGCAATCAAATGTCGCCGCTCTGAAACGCTATATCCGAAGTCAGAAGCAACACCATCGGCGCGTATCTTTCGACAATGAGTATCGAACCCTCCTCAAGCGTTACGAGACAGAATTCGATGAACGGTACGTTTGGGTTTGATTTCTATCCCGCGCCTTTAGCGCTCAATGATATTGAAATGCACGTCCACCTGGGGCGTCGCCCCAGGCTTTCACATGTCGCGCCTTTGGGCGCTTCGGAACCCGAGTTTTCATACTCAGGTGACGATCGTCTTCGACGACGAAAGCTCAATTAAGGTCGAAATCGGGGGGAATCGGCTTACACGTGGATCCATCTTTGCCACTGGACCGGCCGAAACCCCGACGACTTCAGAACGGCCGTGCTGACTCGTGAGACATGAAGATTCGCTGGGCCACGAAAACGCCGCTTTGCCACTTGAATCGCGGCGATGACGTTTGCTCCGGAAGACGTCCCCCCGCGAAGAGGGCCTCCTCCCGCGCTAAGCCCTCGCCATTCCCTTGGCGTCGTCTGTTCTGACCGGCAGGATGTCGTCCACGAGGGCCGGGTCCCAGAGAGGAGGAGTGTAGCCAATCCCAACTCCTTCGATCTTGTGAGGCCTGCCTGACCGCCCAGCAACACGGAGGATTCCGCTGGCTCCAGGGGAGCTGAATGTTATAGACCGGAGCTGTGAATTCCCCGACTCGCGCTCCAGAGGAGCGCAATGTTTCCGGCGATGAATAGGCGACGTCGGCCAGGTTCCGCACCTCTGGAGCGCGAAGAATATTTGGAGCTTGCGTTCCTATAAACATTACGTCCCTACGGAGCCATGCTTTCGCCTGCTTCGCAGGCTGAGTATCTTCTTGGGCAACCTTTTTAACGGTTTTCTCGTAGGCTATTGAAACGGCCAGGTTAATTGAGGCAAAGCCCAATTTCCCCCTGAGGCGAGGCGTGAATGAGAATTTTCCATAAAAATTGAAACAGAATCCGGTTTCAGCCGTCTTTATCTTTGACCAGGCAAAAAAAAGAAACGGAACCGAGGGTTTTTGCACTAACTAGTCAGGAATCGCACTAATAAGCCAGGGAGATGGTTATGTTGAAAGTGCACGCCAGGAATTTGGGTAATGTTGCTTTTCTTTGCGTGCAAGGCCAAATAGTGAACGGTCAAACGGAAACTCTGCGTAATGCCGTTCATTCCCAGTCAGATGTCAGCACAGTCGTTCTCGACCTGGCGCTAGTAGGTACTGTCGATGCCGGCGGCTTGGGCGTTATGTTGGAGTTGCGCGAGCACGTTCAATCAAAAGGAATTGGCTTCAAACTAATGAATGTAAGCGAACTGGTAGGCAGGGTGCTGGAAGTCACGCGCCTGGATTCTGTTTTCGAAGTTACATCCGGAGTGGAATTTTTCGCCGCGGTCTCGCGGCGCCGGGCCGCGTCAGTGATGGAGCTTGCGTCCTGCGCCTAACTCCTAAGGAAAAGACGCCTTTGAATCCCGTCATGATTCCTTGTAGCCCGAACAAATCGCGTCAGGTCGACGACAGCTTTACTCGCATCGCCATTTCCTTCGCCTCGTCTCTTCTGACCGGGAGGATGTCATCCACGAGAGCCGGGTTCCAGAGTTGAGAAGTGTACCGAGCCTGCCGAGCGGAACACTGTTGGAAATCATCTTCAAACGTTGCTGGCCCGTTTCTGATGAAGCCGCGTTGGGACCCACCCGCTACCGCAGATGGTACTGACCTGTGCTCCTTCGTCTACCCTGGCCCTGCTCCTGTTTTCGGCTTTAAGTCCGTGGTCCAGGTCCGCGCGAACAAAGCGCAATTAAGGTGACTGAATAGGCCCGGTGATGTTACTGTCTGCGTCTTTTACGGACGCAATCAGCTTACCACCACCGACATCTTTGATCTCTTGCTGCATTTGTGCACCAGCATCCAGGAGCTGTTGCAGGCTTTTCCTGATGTCGTCAACCTCATAGTAGCCGACAGGCCCCGTCATTCCCTGCTTGTGACCATTGGGATCTAAACCTATTTCCTGGTCCCCAACCTTAAAGCCAACGTAATAGGGCTCGTCCACATAAGGCTCTGTACCCAAAAGCGCGCTGTACAGCGTCTTTGCTCTAGCTAAGTCTTTGATGGGATAGATGACCGTGCTGATTCCTTGATTCATGAAGAACTCCTAACATTGATTGATTTGAAACTCAATTTGTCTGGCCCTGCTTTCTGCTGTAACCATGACCGCGCTGCCTGGTGCCGCTCAGCTCCAGGCCGAGCCCGCCACCTGTCTCGTGGTGACGTTAAGCCGGTTCCAGACGTTGATGTTGGCGATTGCGATGATCAGGACTGCAAGCGCCGGCTCGTCGTAGTGCCGGGCAGCCTCCTCCCAAATCTCGTCGGGTACCGGGTCCGCCCGATCACTGAGGGCACTGAGCCGAGTGACGGCCTCGGTGAGCGCCAGCGCGGCGCGTTCGGCGTCGGTGAAGTAGGGCGCATCCCGCCAGGCCGCCTCTGCGGAGAGGCGCTCGTTTGTTTCGCCTGCCTGCTTGAGGTCGCGAGAGTGCATGTCAACGTAGGCGCTGCAGGCATTGATCTGGCTCGCGTGCAGGTGGACAAGGTCGAGTGTTGTCGACGGCACGCCGCCCTGTTTCGCGGACGTTCCCAGAGCCTGCAGGGCCTGCATGGTCTCAGGAACGATCATCGCCGGGTTGTTCATCCGTGCTCGCATGATTGGTGTGAATGAGACTTCGAGGCTTGAACAAGAAATTGCTCTTCCTCGAATTGAAGGCGTACTTCAGAAAGGTCTTCAAGTGTCTATACTGAACCGGTACGCTGAATATGCGTCTCCTTGTCACATCGGGGTTTCACTCGTCACTACTATGACGGAACGAGTCGAGGGGACGGCTGTTTAGGGCGCTTACCTTCACGATCGCGCGAGAAGATCGTCGAGATCAACGTGGTCGCCGACCCCGAGCGCCTCCGCCAACTCGACCTGGCGGTCCTCAACGACTAACGCTGTCGTCCAGCGGCTCGGCATTAAGGTCCATGCTCCGACACGGGCCACCAGTAACGAGTGCGATTTTCCTTCAAGCTTACCCATGTATTTCTCCTTAGTTGTCATTTGTTCGCTGTTCTTTGCGGGCGTCCCCGCGCTCGTGAACTCCACCGACCTAAGTTGTTCACTCCTCGAAGCGTCTGAAAACGAGTGTCGCGTTCGTACCGCCGAAGCCGAAACCGTTCGTGAGCGCGTACTCCACAAGCGCCTCGCGCCCTTTGTTCGCCACATAATCCAGATCGCATTCCGGGTCCGGAGTGTTGTAGTTAATCGTCGGGGGCAGCTTCCCGCGGTGGATTGCGAGCACGGTGAAGACGGCTTCTATTCCGCCCGCCGCGCCGAGCAGATGCCCCGTCATAGACTTCGTGGAACTGAACGCCAACTTGTAAGCATGCGCGCCGAAGGTTTTCTTGACGGCGAGCGTCTCGCCCTTGTCGCCGAGCGGAGTCGAAGTGCCGTGCGCGTTGATGTAGCCGATCTTCTCGGGGCTGATGCCCGCATCCTGAATGGCTCGCTGCATCGCGCGGATCACACCGCTCTGCGTCTCGTCCGGCGCGGTTATGTGATAAGCGTCGGCGGTCGCACCGTAGCCGGCGATCTCAGCGTAGATGTGCGCGCCGCGCTGACGGGCATGTTCCAATTCTTCGAGAATCACGATCCCTGCGCCTTCACCGACCACAAACCCATCGCGGTCGCGGTCGAAGGGACGTGAGGCACGTTCGGGCTCGTCGTTGCGTGTCGAGAGGGCGCGCATCGCCGCGAAACCCGCTATGCTCATCGGTGTGATGGTTGACTCCGCGCCGCCACAAATCATCGCGACGGCGTCCCCACGCTGGATGATCTTAAAGGAGTCGCCGATGGCGTGATTTCCGGCGGCGCACGCAGTCGCCGTCGCGGAGTTTGGTCCCTTCGCCCCGTTTCTGATCGAGACCTGTCCTGCCGCCATGTTGGCGAGCACCGAAACGATGAAGAAGGGCGAGACGCGTCTCGGTCCTCCGCGCAGAAACTTCAAGTGTTCGCGCTCGATGCCCCAGAAGTCCCCGATGCCGCTGCTGATGTAAGTGCCGATGCTTTCTGCGTTCTCGTCCGTGATCTTCAAGCCGCTGTCGGCGAGTGCTTCGTCCGAGGCGGCGATAGCGTAGTGTGTGAATGCGCCCATCTTGCGCGCCTCTTTCTTCTCGACATAGTCGAGCGGGTCGAAGCCTTTGACTTCGCAGGCAAACCGCACGGGAAAGTCGCTGGCATCGAACTTCGTGATCGGGCCCGCGCCACTCCTGCCCGCCATCAGCCCTGCCCACGTCGTCTCAACCGTGTTGCCGAGCGGGGTGACCAGACCAAGACCCGTGACGACCACACGATATTTCATCAACGCTGCATTCCGAGGTGTAACGATGTTCGAATCAGACATAATTCGTACGAGCGAGCGTTCATCTTCCCTGGGCTTGCTATTTCTCCTGACACGTTTAAGCTGCAGCCGCCGTTAACAGAGTCTCGATCTTCGCGTCTAGATCTTTCGCGACCTTCAGAGCTGCGGGACTTCCATAAGGAGCGAGCATCTTCTCATAAAGCGTTTGCCGCCACCGCCGTTGCCCAGCAACCGTTGCTCCTCCAGCCCCTGCAAGGCTTTTTTTAGGAAGTCATTCTCGAGCGTCAGCTGTCCAATCTTGCGTTCCAACCCGCCTGGCTAAAAGCCGCGGTGTGAATGAGAGATGAAGGATCCTGTTTTCTTTCCGACTAAGAGAGTGGGCTGCAATGGGTGGGCCAATAATAACCGTTAACAAGAACGGGCATTATCTCTGGGCAGGAATGCTGAATCGTCAGAAATTGCCGATTTGTCAGCAGACAACATCATAAGATTCTGAGCCCAGGTCAAGGCGTCTTCGACGGAAAGGACATCTTCGACCAGACGGCTCGTTGGAGTCTGTCGAGCTGCCTTGTCAATCCGTCGCTCCGGGTTCCAACTCGCCAATAGTTGGCTCACGAAATCCTGAGATTAGCGGTTGGCGATCAAGCCGACCGCTTCTGGTTTTGCCTTAAGTTCCTGTTCACTGTAATCACGGATCCAGTTCGCTAACGTTTCTACCCAAACCGGATCAGAGTTAAGCGATGGAACCAGCTTCAACTCTTCGCCGCCCGCCTCGACAAACGCGTCGCGGCCGCGAAGGCCAATCTCTTCCAGGGTTTCAAGGCAGTCGGCGACGAATGATGGGCACGATACCGCGACCCGCTTAATTCCCGTTCGCGCCAATGCTCGCAAAACATCCTCCGTCTGCGGCCCGATCCATTCGGCGCGTCCCAACCGAGATTGGAACGAAATGGTGTACCCGTTGTCATCGAAATTAAGCTCTCGCGCAATAGCTCTTGCCGTGAAGATGCACTGAGCCCGATAGCAATCCTTGTTGACGGCGCTAATCTGGTCACAACAACCAGACCTAACCGAACAATGGGCCTGCGTCGGATCCAACCTTTGCAGGTGGCGAACCGGCAGACTATGAAAACTGAAAACGAGATGATCGACCGGCCGATCCTTTACGCTATCGCGAACATGATCTGCAAAACACTCAATGAAATCAGTGCGGTTGTAGAACGGCGGAACAAACGACAGACGATCCGCCAGACCCAACTCGCTTGCTCTTGTCTTCGTTTCTTCCACAGCAGTTCGGTAACTCGACTCGGCATACTGCGGATAAAGCGGTATCACAATAATTCTCGAGATGCTACTCGAATGAAGTTTCATCAGCGCTGACTTTATCGAAGGATTCCCGTAGCGCATCGCATACTCCACAACATAACATTCGTCATGACTATCAAGCCGCTCAGCAACCTTCTTTGCAAGTTCGCGCGTGTGCACAAGGAGCGGCGAACCTTCCGGCATCTGGACCCTTTGATATGCCCGGGCCGACCTATGTTTGCGGCGCGGCACGATCATGACATTAACCAGAAACCAACGCAGAGGTTTCGCGATATCAATCACAAACCGGTCCATCAAAAATTCGCGCAGGTACCTGCCGACGGCTTCCGGTGTCGGAGCATCGGGTGTTCCGAGATTGATAAGAAGTACGCCAATCTTATTCATGATCTACCCACCCGCTACCGCAGGTGGTACTGACACACGCCCTCCCTCACGGTCGGGCTACTGACACTGCCTACTGCCTACTGCCTACTGCCTTCTGCCTACTGCCTACTGCCTACTGCCTACTGCCTACTGCTTTCTGCTTTCTAAGCCCTCCCTCACAGTCGGGCTACTGCGCCGAAAATCCTCGGCAACTACAGCGGCGCGCTCGATAAGTTTTGCCAGGCCAATTCGGCCCAGATAATTTCCCGCCAGGGTAATGTGCGTTGGTGGAGCGGGAAGAGTACTCAGAATCTGCTCGAGTTCAATGGAGTAATGAGGCAGTGCCGACGGCCTGCGGGTGACGTGAACAGCTAATGGTGCGTCGTTCCTGCCGTAGAACTTTTCCCGCTCGTGCGTGATGAGTTCAGCGAATTGCTGATCGTCTAATCTCAGAACATCCGGATCGAGCGCGCCGCCGAAGATCCAGGTCTCAGAGCGGGCCGGTCCGCGGCCTTCGAAGATGCAATCATTGAAAAGCACACCCCGCGCGCGAAAGCCTGCGTTGCGGGGAAACAAGCAACCAAAACCCTTCAGCTTTGCAGCGTCAGGAGCGAAGAAACAGGTCGTGGTAACTAGAGACAGCATTTCAATCCGGCGCAAAGCTTGCGCGACTTCCGAAGCAACCTCAGCAAGAAATTCCGACGCTGCTTGCGCCGAGAGACAAACCACGGTTAGTTCGTTTGCTTCAGCGCGCTCTAGATGATTGAAAAGGAATTCCACACCGTTGCCTTTGAGATATTCGTAAAGTCCATCAATCAGTTGCTGCATGCCGCGCGGCGGCGCGACCGTGCCACGAAGCTTTCCATGCTCTGGTCGATTTGTACGTAAATGGTCCGGCAGCTTTGCAGTTCCGAAGATCAAACTTGCACTGAGCCGATCCCGGTCTCCCGCATAAATCCCACCCAGCGCTGGAGCCAGGAGATTATCCGTCGCCCCTTTGCCAATCACTCGCCTTCCCCACTCGGCGATTGTCTCGAATTGTCGAGGGCGAAAGCTTGCGGCGTTCCGAGCCAGGTGAAAAGCAAGATTCAAAACGTCTAATGGAGTTAACGGCAATTGCCTGGGCCGGCCACGAAATATGAATCGCTTACGCCCTTCGCATCGTGTTGCCTGCAGCGGGACGCCGATTTCCGCGGCTATCGATTCAAGTTTTGCTGAATTAAGGATGCCGTTCGCCGCTGTTTCGACGAGACCATTCTCGGTCTGAACGGTTTGAATCAGGCCGCCGGGCCGCGAGCATTTTTCAATGACACTGACCTTGAAACCGTGTTTCACCAAGTAGTACGCGGTTACCAAACCCGAGAAACCGGCGCCTACAACTTTGACCGTTTGCATAGAGGGATTTAGAGCGCTTGAGAGAATATCCGCGGTGTTTCCTGCTGTTGACGCAGGCGCTGGTCGAAGAACATGCACGCGTTGCGAAGAAATGGACGTCCGCTGTCGGTCAGAATCAGCTTAGTATCCCGCAACTCGACCAAGCCATCGCGAATGAGGGGATCGAGAAAAACCGCGGCGTCACTAGTTTGCCCCGGCAGCAAGTCAACTTCGAACCGAGTCATAAAAGTGAGAATCTGTTCACGCAGTTGACGATCCTCATCTGAGAGCAGGTGTCCACGCAACGTGGGAATCTGGCCGTGCCGCACGCGTCGCTCGTAAACCGGGAAAGCCTTTTCGTTTTGATGAAAGCACGTCGGAGTTTCGGAAATTGCGCTGACACCGAGGCCAAGCAATACGCGCGTGCGTGTCTCGGTGTAACCCTGGAAGTTGCGGTGCAGAGTCCCTTTGCGCTGAGCTTGCGCAATACCATCGTGTGGCAGAGCAAAGTGATCCATGCCAATCTCAACGTAACCAGCACGGGCCAGCATCTCACGCGCAATCTCATAGAGCGCGCGTTTCTCGCCGGCTCGGGGCAAATCTTCATCCTTGTAACTGCGTTGGGCAGGCTTGATCCAGGGGACGAGCGCGAAGCTGTAGAGAGCGATCCGATCAGGCCGCAGCTCAATAGTCTTCTCAACTGTTTTAGGAAAACTTTCCTCAGTTTGCCGCGGTAGCCCGTAGATCAGATCATAATTGACAGATGTGTAACCGAGTTCGCGTGCGATATCGGTCACGGACTTAGTAACTTCGTAAGGTTGGTGACGATTTACGAGTCTTTGCACCTCTGGATCGAAATCCTGAACGCCGATCGAGATGCGCGTGAAGCCAAGTCGCCGCAGGCTAACTAATTGGTCGCGCGTCGTATGGCCAGGATGAACTTCCACCGAAGCTTCAAACTGAGCCGTAGCTGTGCGGGTCTCCGTCAGGATTGGCTTCAGGATACGTTCAAGGTTTTCGGCAGAGAAAAACGTCGGTGTGCCGCCACCTAGATGCAAGCCGAGCAGCGCTCGCTCTTGCAATGCCGGAATGCGATCGAGATAAAGCCGCCATTCCTTTGACAGTAAGTCGATGTAATCTTCCTCGCGCCCGTGGTCGCGCGTGATGACGGTATTGCAGGCGCAGAACGTGCAAAGCGATTCGCAGAAAGGGAGATGGAAATAGAGTGACCAGGTCGCACTCTCTTCAGCGAAAGCTGTTTCCAGTTCATTCAGCCATTGTTCGGTCGTAGGCGAATTGGTCCAGAACGGCACCGTGGGATAGCTTGTGTAACGCGGCGCGGGCACGTCATATTTGGCAAATAAATCTGTCACTGCATTACCTCTCTAACAGTGTCAACGAAAAGTCGGACATGCTCTTCGGGCGTGCCGGGCAAAACCCCGTGACCCAAACCGCAGATCCAGCCGGGCCAATCCTGGCGCCTGAGCGGGTCGAGATAACTACGTAGCAGCTTCTGCAAATCCTCTTTGGTGCAAAGCAGTAAAGCGGGATCGAAGTTGCCTTGAATAAAACCGTCCGGGAAACGATCAAACGCTTCCCGCAGGTCCCAGCGGTAATCGATGCCGATTCCTGAGAATCCACCTTCCGTGAAAAGCGAATGACGCAAATGCGCCGGCAGTGTTCCTTTCGAGTAATATCCTACTCTTGAGGAATTCTTCCCCGCCAGACGTTGCAGTTGCGGGACGATTTCGCTTTCGTATGTTTGAGGTGCCAGTTCACCCGCAGCAGTATCGAAGATCATTACCAGCTCTGCGCCACTGTTAAGTTGTAGCTCAATATTCCTCGCCAGTAACGGGACGAGGGTTTCGCAGAACCGGGAGAACAGTGGCAAAAGCTTCTTCGATTCGATGAGCGATCCTTTGTGCGAGCCTTCGACGGCATAAACGAACAATGTCCACGGCCCACCGACGAAACCAATCAGACTGCGATCCTTCGAGAGTCGCTCCCGTGTTGCGCGAACGGCCTCGCCTTGAAATAAAAGCTGGGGCCATGCTTCTTTCATCGAGCGCAAGCGCAGAAAAGTCTTTTCCTCGAGTTTCCATGCCAGCAGCGGTCCGCCCTCGGTGTATTCCAGTCCCATGCCCAAAGCTTCGAGCGGGAAAAGCAGATCACTAAACAGAATCGCCGCGTCGAAATCAAAATCCAGCACCGGACCCAGCGCAACTTCCGCCGCCAGCTCAGGTTGCTTGCACAAATCCATGAACGAATACTTCTGGCGCAGCGCCTGATAATGGCTGTGATAGCGACCCGCTTGTCGCATCATCCAAATTGGCGGCGTTGGTTGCCCACGTCGAACCAGCGCATTCTGAAAACGTCTATTGCCGACTGTCTCATTTATCGCGACTGAACTCATTTTTCTTTTGGGACCCGCTGGCGAATCATGCGCAAGTTAGCAACTTGCGCTACTCTGCATCGCCGCTCCATTGATACCCAATTCCCCGCACTGAACGGATGCAGGTGCTGCTGGTATCGCCCAGCAACTGCCGCAGACGGACCACCATGTTGTCTATTGTGCGCTGATTGAGAAACTTGTCCTCTCCCCACAACACATCGAGAATCTGGTTGCGACTAATAACCCGCGGACTAGTGGTAATCAGCAGTTGCAGTAATTCAAAATCGCGAGCAGCCGGATGCTCTCGCCGCCCGTCCGGCTGAACAATGGCGCGGTTTTCCAATTCAATCACTCGACCGTTACACACGATTTGACGGCGTACCGGATGGCTGTCGAGCACGTGTCTTATGCGCAGCAACAGCTCCTGCAAATGAAAGGGCTTGGGAATGAACTCTTCCGCACCGATCTCGAATCCTTCCAGGCGATGTTCGGCGGTGCTGAGTGCCGTCATGAACATCACCGGCAGAGAAGTGCTTGCTTTGATGTGGCGTGCCAATTCGAAACCCGAACCGTCCGGCAAGCCAATGTCCAGAATTACCAAATCCCAAAGTCCTTCGCCCAGCTTTTTTAACGCGCGCTGCTTGGTCTCAACCCATGCAACCTCATATTTTTCGCGCAGTAATCGCTCTTGCAGCGTCGCGCCCAGCGAACGATCATCTTCGACCAGCAACAGTCGCTTCATATCCTGTCCGTTCCGAAATCCGCTCCGGCGCCGGAAGCTCGACGCTGGGAAAATCCATGGACAATGCAAAGCCGCGGCCGCTTCCGCTTTGGAAACTAATCGCTCCATTCATCCGCTTCAATAACTGGCGAACGATGTAGAGGCCCACGCCGCTGCCGCTTCCTTGAGTATGCCTGACGAAGAGCTTGCCAAGGTGGCTGGCGTCGCCTTGAAAACCAGAGCCATTGTCAGTCAGGTATACGCTTATGCGACCATCCGGGCGTTGCTTTACGTTAACATCAACATGAGTTGCGCCCCCGTGGGTGACAGAGTTCTGAATCAGATTCGTCAAAATACTATCCAGCGCCCGCGCGTCGGCTTTTACAATTGCATCACCGGTTTGGGTGATCGTGAGATCGGGCCAGTGATGCCGCAAGGCGCTAATCCGATCACGCAAGCTAATTGGCTCAAAAAAGAATGTTCCCCGCGTCAGATTCACCAGAAACAGTGAATTCTCCAGCTGAAGTTGCAAACGCAGGGTATCGCTCAACAAGCGATCCAGTAGGGGAGACGGCCCGGCATTGGCGAAGTCTTCCCGCAAGCTTTCAGCCTGCAGCCTCAGACTTGCCAGCGCCGTCTTCGCATCATGTGTGAACGCGGCGAAGAATTCTTCGACCTGCGCGTGACGCTTCTGCTCGCGCCGAGCATAGTAGAAGAGCGCCAGACCGCCGCCGATCAAAGAGGCGATCAGAATGCCGCCTTCCCACATCAGCATTTGATAATGCCGATGCAGATCGGTCGCACCTTCGAGATTTAATCGATTAAGCAGATCGAGCTGACGCAGGCCGAATACTAACCACCAGCCGGCGAGGGTTACGGTGAAGATTACCCACAGCCCGACCAGTGCGATGACGATTCGATTGCGTTTGCGTTCAGTGCTCACTTTTCGTTATGTTACTAAGCCTGCGCCTCTTCAACCGCCGCCAGGATTGCATCATGCGCTCGTTCCAGCAAGTCGTCTGAATGAGCCAGCGACATGAAGTTTACTTCGAATCCGCTGGGCGCCAGATAAACACCGCGCGCCAGCGCGGCATGAAATACTTTCGCAAAAGCTGATGAGTGGTGCCGCGGAATCTCATCGATTCGCCGAATCGTATGGTCCGTTTGCGCATGTAACCAAAAAATAGACGCCGATCGTGTTAGTTGAAACGGAAGGCGGCGCCGTTGCAAACCATCATTCAGCTTATCGCAGAAATCTGCGGTTTTTGCTTCCAATTGTTTATAGGCATCATCCCGCTCGACCTTTTGCAGAGTAGCTAATCCTGCACGCATGCCAACTGGATTCGCGCTTAGCGTTCCTGCTTGATAGACGGGACCTGCCGGCGCAACCAGTTCCATCAGATCTCTTCGACCGCCATAACAGGCTACCGGAAAACCGCCACCAATTACCTTGCCGTACGTTACAAGATCAGGGCTAATGCCAAGCACTGCGACCATGCCACCCAGAGCGACGCGAAATCCGGAAATCACTTCGTCGAAAATAACGAGACTGCCATTTTCGCGCGCAATCCTAACCGTCTCCTCGATGAATTCTCGCCGTTGGATAAGCAAACCGTAGTTTGCGGGTAACGGTTCGAGAATAACTGCGGCGATTTCCTGGCCATATTTGATAAAGAGGCGACGCACCGCGTCCTCGTCATTCAACGGCGCCACCAGTGTCTCGCCGGCAACATTCGATGAAACTCCTGCGCTTGAACTCGCGGCTATGCCGGCTAACCCGCTTCCCGCTTTCACCAGCAACGAATCCGAATGGCCGTGATAGCACCCTTCGAATTTGAGAATGCGATTTCTCTCCGTGGCGGCGCGAGCAACGCGCAGCGCACTCATCACAGCTTCGGTACCGGACGAAACAAAGCGCAGCATCTCAACCCAGGGAAGGCGCGACGTAATCCATTCTCCCAGTTCCAGCGAGTAGGGCTCGCACGCGCCAAAGCTCCACGCTGTTTCGATTGTCTCTCGCACGGCTTCACTAACATCAGAATCGCGATGACCTAAAATCAGCGGGCCGAAGCTCTGACAGAAATCGACGTACTCGCGTCCATCGACAGAAGTCATCGTGCCGCCTTGGGCACTACGAAAGAAAACAGGAGCGCCGCCGACTCCTTTGAACGCGCGCACGGGGCTGTGCACGCCGCCCGGCGCGACGCGAAGCGCGCGAGCAAAGTACTCACGAGAAAGATCGCCTGCGGTCGACGTTGCTTGTTGAGGAATCATGTTTTGCTCTGTCCGAATCCCGTCCCCTCTCCCTCTGGGAGACGGTTAGAGAGATGACCCTGGCATTTGGCCATGAGGTCAGTACCACCTGCGTTAGCGGTGGGTCCATCGGTCAATCCGCGTTGACGCTCTGATCCACCCGCTCACGCGGGTGGTACTGACTTCATCCGGTCTTTCTCTCCCAAAGGGAGAGGGGGTACGCCATCTTGACATGGCACTCCGGATCATCTTCCGATACCTAATTGTCGCGCATACCGCGCGCCATAGGTGATGATAAATTGGGCACCGGCGCGCTTGAAGACGTGCCACGTTTCCAGCAACGCTTCTTCGAACTTAATCAGTCCTTGCTCGGCCAGCAAAGCGAGACCGGCGTACTCACCGCTTACCTGGTACGCCCCTACTTGTCGTCGGGTCTGCTTCTGAATCGGACGAATCAAGTCTAACGAAGTCATACCCGGTTTTACCATCAGTAAGTCCGCGCCCTCTTCGGCGCAACGACGGCTGGCCGCAAGGGCGTCGCTTCGATTACGCACGTCGAGCTGGTAATGACGTCGATCACCAAATTGTGGCGCCGAGTCGGCAGCGTTGCGAAACGGCCCGTAAAAATTGCTGGCGAACTTCGTGCTGTAACTCATCACCGGCACAAGGTTGAAACTTTTATCATCCAGGGCAGCGCGAATGCGAGCGACCCGTCCATCCATCATATCGCTTGGACTAATGCCGTCGGCGCCGGCTTCTGCGAACGCGACTGCCGACCTTGCCAATTCATCCAGCGTGGCCGAATGATTAATACCCTTGTCATTCATCACAGCGCAGTGACCGTGCGTTGTGTAAGAACAAAGACACGTATCAATCCACAAGCACAGACTGCTGCCAAATTCCCGACGAATCCCGGAAATCGTCTCCTGCGTAGAGTCATGCGAAAAACCGGCTTCCTCTTTCTGAGCGGGCACTGGAAAAAGGAGAAACTGAGTCACGCCGTCAGCCAAATCTTTTTCGATCTGCTTCAAGGCCGAGGCGACGCTATGGCGAACGTTTCCGCGCAATCCGGCAATCGGCTCCTCGCGCTCTAATCCTTCGACGACGAAGAATGGTTGAATCAATTGAGCGCGATTAAACTCAGTCTCCGCGCAAAGGTCGCGCAGGTGCGGAGAAGCTCGGAGCCGCATCAGACGCTTCATCAGAGAGACATCTCCTCCAACCACTGCGCGTGATCAAGAAATACGAAAGGCTCAATGCCATGTTTCCGCAAGGTTCGCTGCGTGTTGCCGGGGCCGCAAAAGTGAGTCATCTCCTCGATCCAAGGGTTTAGAGACAAGGCATGTTCAAAGCTCGATCCACTCTTCCAAAAGAAATAGTTCCTGCCTTTAAGATCAGGACTGCCGTTGAGAGCGATCAGCCGGTATGTTGCAAGGGCAGGCATTGCGCCATTCAGGTAGCCCGTAGCGTGCGTAAGCTTCATCCATTTCAAATCTGCACCGGCAATCGTTTCAATATTGGGCGACTCCTGTTCACCCAGGCTCTCGGCGCAACCGTTTACCCAAACGCCACGCTTCGCCAGATGCTTCCATGTTTGCACGCCGCTGGTCCAAACAATTTGCGCAGGCTCGACTTTCCAGTCGCCGGGTAATGCTTCAGCTTTTGCAACCCACAGCGCGGCAGAGTTGTCGGGATTCCTGACAGAAATTGCCTCTGCGGTGAACAGCTTTGCTTCTTTGGAGTTGAGCGGCCATAACCGTTCCTTTGAAACCTTCGCCGGCCGAGTCTTCGACGAATTTAGCGAATAGCTATCCAATAAGCGACCATCATCGGTCGTTCCGCGCAAAAAAGTGATGTCGCCGAATGGCCGCCGCAAAACATTCACACCGATTTTCTGATGACAGCCTCCGCCATAGCCTCGCAGAATCTCGCGCTCCTGCGTTACGGTCGCAAAAGTTTCAGGACAACCAATAGGCGCAAGCAAATCGCGCAGGTCTGTTCGCCGGCGCGAAACTTCAATCCCCAGCCCTCCCTGTCCGGGCGCCGATGGATTCGCGCGCAGAGGTAACACCATCCATCGACATTGGGATATAGCCCTTCGCAGATCGCTTTGAGTCGCGGTAAATTCACTCTGTGTCGTTTCCAACAAACGATCAATAGCAGCTTTCGCTACGACTAAGCCGTCCGTCTCCGATTGAAAAAGCTTGCGAACACGGGTCGGGACATTGCCTCGAACCGGGAGAAAATTCACTTCGGATATCTTTGCCGGCAGGGCATCGCGCAACAGCGAATTGAGATTGTAACCTCGACGTGGAGACGAAGTGAGGATCGACACAACGCCTGTACGCTCGATCTCCGGCCAGCGATCTTTCCGTACCAACAAGAGATCACGCGCATCGGCTCGCGGCAAAGTAGCCGCGATTTCAGTTTCAGGATCTTCTTCGATCGCCAGATCCTTCCACGAGTGCACTACCAGATCAAAATCACCGCGCAATAAGCCCTCGCGAAAATCCTGCGTGAAGACTCCCTTTTCCGGCATTTGCCAGAGCGGATCATTCTGGTTGCGGTCACCAAGGGATTCGTGAAAGGAATAGGTAATTTCGACTTGCGGGTGCGCACGTCGCAGAGCGTTCCCAACTTGATAAGCCTGAATCCGCGCCAGTTCGCTGCGACGCGACGCAATCGTCACGCGCATAAATCTTCCCATCCAAACGGGCGAAACTGGGCTTGCTGCGCCTGACGCTGGACCAACTGTTTGATTTCCGCGCGGGCTGCCGTGACACGGCCTTCTAATCTCTGTCGCTCATTGCGGAGTGCATCGAAGAGTTCGGACAGTTTTATCACCGGAAATGCCAACGAAAGCGGATCACTCAAAGCCTCACCGCGAAGATCCAGGCACTTCGAAAAGTTCGAGCTTTGCGACGTAACCCACTGTTTCACGTCGGTGGCTTTTAATGGAGCCGCGATCACGAGCCCCGCGTTTTCATTCTTCCAAATCGCATCCGCCAAAGCGTATTGCTCTAACTCAATCTCAGGATATTCATCGAGCAAGTCTTTTGCGCGCGCCAGATTACGGTAGAACAAACGCACGTTTGTTTTGCCGATAAGCCAGGGAAGAATTTCGCGCGCTAGTTGGCCCGCGCCCAGCACGGCCACGATCGGCATTTCTTTTACGTGCTGTCGTACGAGGCTGCCGTACGACTGGCTGCCCAGGCCTTGTAGATGATCGTGCCGCACTCGCTTGGCGTCGACGAGCAGGTTCGAAGTGAACTGACGAAGGAACCGGCCCCAGGAGGTGTCGGAAAATCTTGCGTGCGCGCAAAACTCGCGGAATTGACCCATTACCGCCGTCTCTCCGGTCAGCGGCGAGTTCAAGCCGCAAATTACTTCAAGCAGGAACCGATACGCGTCATTGCCGCAATAGATTGCGGCGGTCGCAGACAGTCCGTCATTGTTCTCGGCCGCCGCGATCAGCGCTCGATGCTCATTCCGATTTAGAAACAGAATTCTGCGCAGACAGGTTTGCCATTCCAGGCCGTTGAGGACCGTGGGCATCTTACCCATCGCTTCGCGTCGAAGATTGACGATGGCCAGTTGGTCCAGCACGCGTACATTCTAAGAAACGCCCAAATTTTATTGTCATCGATTTGTCATGATTAGGGCGCTTTTTTGGTCGTCAAACGGGGATCTTGAGTCTCGCTCAATTAGGCCCTAATATCGATTTTCAGCTACTAAAAACCGGATTGAAAGAGAGTTACCGCATGAAAATCTCGACCAAGCTGGCGATTCTGCTGCTCGTCTGTGGCTCGGCCAAAACTTCCGCCCAGCGAGTGATCAGAGTTACTGATCCCGATGCAATCAATCCGGCTGAAGTTTCCATCGCCATCAATCCCAAAAACCCCGAGAACGTCGTGGCGGCGTCCTTCCAAACTGGCCGACCGCCACGACCGCGCGCCGGAAGTTATAACTATGTTTCGATGGACGGGGGGAAAACCTGGAAGACGATCCCAGCCAATGATCCAAAAGGGCTGACGCAAGGAGACGACGCGGTCTATTTCAGCAATGACGGCACTGCTTATCACACCCATCTTTCTTTTGTCGGAATTCGGGTCGCCAAGCCCCCGCGGGCCGAGAGCGGAATTCTTGTTGATACGTCATTAGACGGTGGCCTGACCTGGAACGAATCTGTCCCGGCAATCAACCATGTCAATTCGGTTACTCCGTTCGAAGATAAGCCCGGTATCGTCACAGATAACGCGCCGGATTCCCCTAACAAGGGAAACGTCTATCTGGCGTGGACGCGCTTTGACGTTTATGGGAGTAGCGATCCTGAATGCCATTCACAGATTTATTTTTCACGTTCGCCTGATGGCGGCAAGACTTTCTCGATGCCGTTTCGGATTTCAGATACTGGGGGCGATTGCCGCGACAGTGACGATACAGTGGAAGGCGCGGTTCCCGCCGTTGGGCCAAAGGGCGAGGTCTACATAGTTTGGGCGGGACCGCTCGGCCTCGTTTTTAAAAAGTCGCTTGACGGCGGTCTGACTTTTAGCAAGGACAAAGTTATCGGACAGATGCCAGGGGGCTGGGACTTTTCAGTTGAAGGCCTTGATCGCGCAAACGGGATGCCCGTCACGGGTGTCGACCTGAGCAGCGGACCTAGTAAGGGAATGCTCTACGTCAATTGGATCGACGCCCGTAATGCTGACCCAGATGTTTTTGTAATGTCCTCGCGCGACGGTGGCGAAACCTGGTCCTCTCCGGTTCGCGTCAACGACGACCTTTTGAAGAATGGTAAGGTCCAATTCTTTACCTGGATGTCCATCGATCCGATCGATGGATCGCTAAACATCGTTTTCTATGATCGTCGCGATACCGAAGGCGCGCTAACGAGACTCACCCTGGCGCGTAGCATTGATGGCGGCCGAACGTTCGTCAATTACAAGATCGATCTGGTGCCCTTCGCCTGTAATTCCAGCGTTTTCTTTGGCGATTACAGCGGCATCTCGGCCTACAATGGCCGCGTCGTGCCAATCTTCATGCACTTTCTTGACGACCGGAGGTTAGCTGTGTCGGTAGCGCTGTTTCGTTTCAAGCCGGGGACGCAGCAGCGGATTGAGTGAAGTTGTAAATCGTCACTATAGCAGAGCAACAAATTCATCTACCGTTAGACCTGTTTGCCGAATGATCGCGCGCAGCGTCCCTCGGTCAAGCTCTTTGTGGTTGGGAATGGTGGTTTGGGCGGGCGGCGTCTTTCTGACCATAGTGATGTGACTTCCCCGTTGTCGATAAACGACAAACCGACTTTGCCGAGCGCCTTGACGCATTCAGCGCCAGAGACGACCGGCAGCTTGCTCACGCCGCAACCTCAACGATCTCGACTTTATCGTCGGGGATCGGTTCCCCACGATCCCGCAGGACATCTTCGTGTAAAGAGATGGCTTCGCGAACATTTTCCAATGCTTCCTCGCGCGACTTCCCTTGGCTTACACAGCCGGGGAGGCTCGGCACCTCTGCCACGATATAACCATCTTCGCCGGGATATAAGAGAACTCGTCTTATCATGAATGCGATTGTACTCAGGGACCGCTTTCTCCGACAAGAGCTATCCCCTCGACTAGGAGAGTCCGCGAAACGGATGATTGAAAATAGCCGAGCGATTTCATCGGTGGGTCAGGTCGAGAATATGAAATACAGTCCGCATAGTGGACGACTGAAACGGGTACGGAACCGGTCGCGGTAGCGACCGGGTTATACGAGCGACGTTACCCGCTTGCTACCGCAAGCGGTTCTGTATCAGCCGTCCGCTTCGCGGATTTAGCAGGACCAATTCGATTCAGCCTTTCGAGGCGCCATAAATACGAATCGTGGGGCTTCACTTCTTCAACACCGGCAGCACAATCCGGGATTGATACGCCGCGCTGTGGTAGACGCGCTCCGTTGCCTTTTGAAAGTCGGCGTCGGTGCCCACCTTGTAGTTCGGCAGGAACTTTTGCGGATTGCGCGCGACCAGCGGAAACCAGGTGCTCTGGATTTGCACCATGATGCGGTGGCCCTTCTTGAAGGTGTGCACCACGCCCGGCATCACGTAAGAAATCTTTGTCGGCACGTTCGGTCTGAGCGGCACCGGTTTTTCAAAGCTGTCGCGGAAACGGGCGGGAAACGGCTCGCCGCGCAGGAGCATTTCATAACCACCAGGCCGGAAGATGCACGCGGCTGAATCATCGGGCGGCTTCACTCGTTCGGGCTGACCGTCAGGCATCTTGTTCCCACTTTCCGGATATTGGTAATCGTCCAGGAAAACGTCGATCAATTTCACGATGAAATCCGAATCCGTCCCGCTGGAGGAAATAAAAAGCTCAGGCTTGATGCTGCCTGCCACGGTGATATCCGCAGTCAAAGGATCAGTTTGATAGACAAGGACATCCGGACGAGCGGCAGCAAATCTCTGATCCTCAGTCATGAAATCGCGCGGATAGTTGAGCGTGATTTTTTGCGTGTAAGGAACCGGGTTAATAGGATCGCTCACGTACTCGTCATAGGGCCGGCCACCCGTTGGCGGACGTCTGCCCGTTACTCCGTTGCCAAAAATGAGCTTTCCGTTCGATGAAAGATAAAGCGGCGTGTCTGCAGAAACACTCGGCGACCAGTTCGCAAGATCCGTCCACTGATTCGCACCAGTATCGAACACATTGACCTCCTTGATTTGCGAAATGTCGCCTTTGTCTTTTAGAAAGTAATTGAAGAAAGGGAACTCGAAATGCTCGCGATAGTAAACGCCGGTCTTGCCTCCGAAGTAGGCGGTACCCAGCCAGTCACCATCTGTTCGCGCCCAACAGCCGTGACACCACGGGCCCATCACCAGCACGTTGAAGATTCCCGGGTTCTGTCGCTCGATGCTTTGATAAGTACCAAGCGCGCCGAATAGATCTTCATTGTCGTACCAACCACCGACGGTCATCACAGCCGTGTGAATATTCTTCAAGTTCGGAAAGATGTTGCGCTCTTTCCAAAATTGATCGTAATTGGGATGCTGCATCATCTCTTCCCAGAACCTGATGCGAAAGCCGAGCTGTTTCTGGTAGGTATCCCCGGAATTTTTCAACCCGCCCATGTTTAAATAAAATTTGTAGCCGTCCTGCGTCCCAAAATTGAATCGCTTCAGATAGTTGTTGTTCGAGATTGGCACCGGGCGCGGTTGGCCAAAGCCCGTGAAGAAAACATAGTTCTGTGCCAGAAAGAGCGCGCCGTTATGATGCATGTCATCGCCGTGAAACCAGTCAGAAACCGGAGCCTGCGGCGAGATGGCCTTGATCGCAGGATGATTGTCGATGCCGGCCATTGAGGTGTAAAAGCCGGGATAAGAGATGCCGTAAACTCCAACGCGGCCATTATTGTTCGGAATGTTCTTGATCAGCCAATCGACCGTGTCGTGAGTGTCGGTCGTTTCATCAATCTGATTTCCCGTCTTGTTGGGAATATAAGGACGGACATCCTCGTATTGGCCCTCGCTCATGTAACGCCCACGCACGTCCTCGTAGACGAAGATGTAACCTTCCCGAGGAAACAGCTCATCAGGACCCAGAAAAGACTTATAGGCGTCAGGCCCATACGGACCGACACTGTATGGCGTGCGGTCAAACATGATTGGATACTTCTGCTTCTTGTCCTTCGGTTCATAAATGCATGCAAAAAGTTTGACACCATCGCGCATGGGAATCATTACTTCGCGCTTGGTGTAGTGACTTTTGATATAGTCGGCGAGTTCGCGTTGTTGCTTAGTCATTTGCCTCGGTTGGGCAAACGAAGCAAGTGCGGAAGAGATGACCAACAAAACAGCAATTGAAAGCTTCAAGAAGCGATTTGGTTTCATTAGTGTCTCCAATGGAATTTGGTTAGCAGAATAAGTCTACCTGGGAATTGAACCCTTCGGGCTCCTGTTCCTCGATGTCGACGGATGTGGTTCATTTTCTTCCGAAATACGCGCTGAGTGTGGTGGATTCCGACTTTGGCATCTAAGTCCGCAAAGTGGACGATTGAGAATAGCCCAGCACTTCAGTGGCCGTGTCAAAAATAAGAATGGCTGATTGCCAAAGCCATTTTGCCGCAGAGATCGCAGAGTTCTTCGCAAAGGACGCAGAGGAAAACGCCTTTGCGGACCTCTGCGAGTGCCTCAGCGTCCTCTGCGTTTAAAAAAATACTCCCGTTGCGTTCATATCTGAGTTCTGACACAGACTCTGAAGTGCTTGGAACCGCGCATCAATCCCCTTGCAAGTCCGTGAAACGGACGGCTGCGAAAACGGGTGAATAGTAAATCGTGAATCTTAAATAGTGAAGAGGAGCGATCCAATCGTCCGCTTTGCGGACTTTGCGGCTTCCCCGACGGTCGAGTTAGTGGCCCCTCGGTCATCGTTTTCACAAACTTGCAAAGGCAGAGTTATACTTATGGCCTCCACTCAATCAGCGGTCTTGAAGTCACAATGCCGGAGGTTCTTATGGCCAGAGTCACCGTACTCAACGTTAACGGAAAGAAGATGGCAGTTGATGTGGATTCGACTACGAGTCTGCTCAGCGTCTTGCGTACTGATCTCGATCTGACTGGCAGTAAGTACGGATGCGGCGAAGGCCAGTGCGGAGCCTGCACTGTACTGCTCGATGGTCAACCCACGCGTTCGTGCATTACTCAAGTAGGTCGGGCGGCAAGCAAACAAATCACGACGATCGAAGGGCTCGAGCAAGGTGGAAAGCTGCATGCGTTGCAGGAAGCCTTCATTAGAGCCGATGCGATGCAATGCGCTTACTGCACTTCGGGAATGATAATGTCGGCCGGCGCGCTCCTAAGTAAGAATCCCCGACCAAACAGAGACGACATCATCAGCGCGATGAACGGCAATATCTGTCGCTGTGGGACCTATCAACGAATCATCGAAGGGATTCAGATTGCCTCGGGCCAAAGTGCTTCCGGCGCTGCGAAGGAGGTGACGAAATGATCGACGAACGAAACGACATAAACGTGATCGAAGTTGAGCGATATGAACTTTTCGAAGGACCAACCTACAACTTCCAATTCGATCGTCGTGATTTTATCAAGGCTTTCGGCCTCGGCATCCTCTTTATCGTTCCGGTCACACGCGCTCTTGCTCAACAACGCGGACAGGGTGAATCAGGACGCGGAGGCTTCAATGAGCGTCTGCCCAACGATATTGGCGCGTGGATACACATTGATGAAGACGGCGTCGTGACGGTTCTTACCGGAAAAGTTGAGATGGGCCAGAACATTCGCACGTCGTTGACGCAAGCCGTCGCTGAAGAACTACATGTGCCGGTTTCGTCGATTCGCATGGTGATGGGCGACACCGACCTGACGCCTTTCGACTTGGGAACGTTCGGTAGTCGCACGACCCCGACGATGGCGCCGCAACTTCGCAAAGCAGCCGCGGCCGCTCGTGAAATGCTTATTGTTTTAGCGGCGGAACAACTGAACGTTGAACCCAACACCGTGCGAATCGTCGACGCGCGTTTCGTAAATCATGACAAGTCGAAATCACTCACATTAGCGGAAGTTGCCAAAGGCCGAAAGCTGGTCAAAATAATTCCCGATAACATCGCTACGACGCCGCCGAAGGATTGGACGATTGCCGGCACCTCAGTCACCAAAGTTAATGCTAAGGATTTCGTCAACGGAAGGCATCGATACACTTCCGACATCAAGCGCGAAGGGATGCTTTACGGCAAAGTGGTTCGGCCTGCAACGTTTAATGCAACGTTGATCTCATCCGACACCAAGGCTGCCGAAGCGATGCCAGGCGTCAAGGTGGCTCGCGATGGAAATTTTATCGGCGTAGCGGCGCCTGATCAGCAAACGGCTACGAAAGCAGCGAACGCGATCGCCGTCGATTCGAAGTCGCCGGGCCAACCTTCAAACGCCGAACTATTTGATCTCTTGCGAAAGGCCGTGGCGCAAAGACGTGAAGGCGGCGAGGGTGGTGGTGGCGGAGCGCGGCCAAGCGGATCGATCGCAGATGGCCTGGCTGCTGCGGACAAGAAGCTTGAGCAAACGTATACGGTTGCCTACATCGCGCACGCGCCGCTCGAGCCGCGCGCGGCAGTTGCCGAATGGAAAGATGACAAGCTGACTGTCTGGACGGGCACGCAGAGACCTTTCGGAGTGCGCCGCGAACTGGCAGAAGCGTTTCACATTTCCGAAGACAAAGTTCGTGTGATCGTTCCTGATACTGGATCCGGCTATGGCGGCAAGCACACGGGAGAATGCGCGATTGAAGCTGCGCGTCTGGCTCGTGAAGCCGGGAAACCGGTGAAGTTGGTCTGGTCACGCGAAGAAGAATTCACCTGGGCGTACTTTCGACCTGCCGGCGTGATCGACATAAAGAGCGGTGCTAAATCTGATGGCACGATCACCGCGTGGGAATTTCACAACTACAACTCCGGACCAGCAGGCATACAAATCAAATACGACATTCCGAATACTGACATCCAGTTTCATCCTTCGAACTCGCCGCTACGACAAGGTTCATATCGTGGTCTGGCCGCCTCAGCGAATCACTTTGCGCGCGAGACGCATATTGATGAACTCGCGCACGCTCTCAAAATGGATCCGCTTGCCTGTCGTCTGAAGAATATCAAGGACGATCGCATGCGCGCCGTTCTGGAAGCGGCGGCGAAAGCTTTTGGCTGGGGCCATACGAGACCCGCCGCGGGTCGAGGCTTTGGCATCGCGTGCGGTTTTGAAAAGAATGGTTACATCGCCACGTGCTCGGAGATCTCCATCGAGTCGCCATCAGCGAAAGAGGGTAAGAGTAACAAGCAGGTCAGGATCGTTCGCGTGGTTGAAGCATTTGATTGCGGCGCGATTGTCAATCCGCTGCACTTAAAGAATCAGATCGAAGGCGCGATCACAATGGCGATTGGCGGCGCTTTGTTCGAATCGATCCAGTTTGAAAACGGGAAGATTCTTAATCCACATTTTGCCAGTTATCGCGTGCCGCGATTCAGCGACGTGCCGATGATCGAAGTCGTTCTCCTCGATCGCAAAGACATTCCATCTGCGGGCGCCGGTGAAACTCCGATCGTCGGCCTGGCGCCCGCCGTCGGCAATGCGATCTTCAACGCCACCGGCGTCCGCCTGAGATCGCTTCCCTTGGTTCCTAAAGGAGTAACTATCGATGCTGAAAGTTGAAGACATGGCGCCAGCCGAAATGCATGCGCTGCTGCAGCGGTCAAGGTTCGGTCACCTGGGGTGTTCGCACGATGGCCGGCCTTATGTCGTGCCGATGAACTATGCGTACGACGGCAAAGAACTCTATTTCTTTACTACCGAAGGAATGAAAACGCAGTTTATCGAAGCCAATCCCAAAGTCTGTCTGCAGGTTGAAGAAGTAACTGACAGCTCGCATTGGCGCAGCGTCATGGTGATCGGCCAGGCTGAGCGGCTCACAAAAAGCGAAGACACTCAACGGGCCATGCAACTAATCGTCGAGCGAAATCCCTCGCTCACGCCCGCAATCAGCGCTACTCAAGTCGACACCTGGGGCCGCGCGGACGATATTGCGCTTTACCGCATCACGCCGGAACTGATCGATGGCCGGAAGACGACTATTTAAGAAGTGAATGGTTGAATAAGCGACTGATAATCACGCCTGCGGGATTCCTATTCGCTTCATCAAGTCTGAAAAGCGCGGATCACTTCGAAGATTGTCCCAGCTTGGCTCGCTCGAATAAAAGACTCCAATGGTGCCTGTTCCTAATCCGCGACTAAGCCAGGCAAAGGCCTGATTCTTTTCGTCAAGCGCCGAGTAAATCTTTGCAATCCATTGCGCTTCGCCAAAATCGGGAGCGAGCTGTTCGAGTTCATTTTCGATCTTCTGCGCCTCAGCACGCCGACCCTGCGCCGCATAAATCATCGCGCGGCTGTACATCAGCATCGGATCTTGCTTGCGGTCGCGGCTTTCCTTATCCAGAATCGGCAAGGCCTCGTCGTACAACTTGTTCTCAATGTAGATCCCTACTTCATTTGTCGTAGTGAAAGGCGGGCCCAGCTCATTAGCTTGTTTGAGGATTTGCAAAGCGCGCGGGTAATCAACGAGGGGGTGAGATAGAAACAAAAGAAAGAAAGGTAAAGCACATGAGAAGCAACTACCTGTTACGAGCAATCACGGCGCTGACAATGTGCCTGTCATCGCCATTCCTCGTTGCTGCCCAACGAGATGGTCAGCCGAAAGTCACCCTCGCACCGTGCCATGACCACCTCCGGTTGTGCCTTAGGGAAATGAATTCCCAGATTGGTCTCCTGCGCGCCTACGTGCGCCGTCTGAAGCCAGGCGATACCGTTACGTGGAAACGTGGCGGTGACCTCTTTAAACGCGTCCGTGCAACGGCTTTCGAGCGCCCTGGGGAACCAACGCCGGCACAGGTCGAGTTATAGTTCGTCAAATACCGGAGGCGCGACCACTCCAAAGAGAAACTAGATCGAGCGGACTCTCTTAAGGCCGGTTTAAGATTCAACCCGTCAGCAGATTTGAATGGAGGAAATGATGACAGACGATCGCACGCACAAAGGAACGCCTGCCTCACGCCGCGCCGTACGCCCTGGCTTACTATCACTGCTCAAATCGTTGCTGTCACGCCGCGCTTGGCTCGGCTCACTATCATTGTTAGCTTGCTGTCTGTCTTGCGCTCTCCTTGCTCAGAGCGCGAACGGGCAACAGAGAGTGCGGCGGCAACCGACGGGTCAGCAGGTGAAGTCCGGGATAAATAAGAACAACAATCAGCTAGAGGCGAGCTCCGCCGGAACATTGAAGGGGTTGGTGCAGTGGGAAACTGAAAATCCCAGCGGGGGCGAGAAGCTCTATCAGCCGGCGACTCCGGTGAAGGTTACGGTTGTCGAAGTCCCCGCCAGCAGAGTGCCGCCTGGCCCACAAGCACAAGGTAGCCGCAACAGTTATGCGGCGATCACGGACGCGGCGGGTGTTTACCTCATCAGCTTGCCTCCGGGCACGTATAAAGTTAACTACCAGGAACCTTTCAATCAAATGCACGGATGGTCTCTCCCGGATGCCGCGTACTACACGCAACACAACACGGTGACGGTTGAGTCGGGCTTGACCTCAATCTTCAATTTTAACGTCTGTAGCCAGAAGTCTTTGCAAGAGGGTTTCCAGTGCCATCCGGCGCTAAACGCGAATCAGCAAGGGGAAGTGCGGCTGCCACAAAAGGTGGCGATTAATAAGGTTCCGCAAAAGTTAAACGATACGGGAATCTTGAAGGGGCATGTGGACTGGTTTTGCCAGAATTGTCCGTTTCAGCCAGAGCTTGTCCCGGCCAAAGGGGTAAGGATTACCGTAAAGGGCATCGCCGCAATCACGGACGAAAAGGGCAATTTCGTCCTGTATTTGACTCCGGGAACATACAGAGTTAACTACGAGGAAACCCTCAATTGGGATTACGGTCACTGGATATTCCTGAAACCTCTTCCTGGTATGGTGACGATACCTAGAGTAAACGAGACCGTATATCTTAATTTTAAGGTCTGTGCGAACAGTTGTACGTCCTATTAAAACCGTGGGTGTAACGCTTAATGGGAAACGAGCTGTTGCGCAAAATAATGACACTAATGGTTGCCCGAGTTTTTCAGAAGGAGTGGAAAAGATGATTAATAAGATGCGCGCCGTGAAGAGCATTGTTCTTCTGTTGGGTCTTGTCGTGTTGTTTGCCGTAACTACCAAAGTCGGCCACGGTCAGTTGCGAGGCACTGCAAAGGCAAACCCGGGATTAAAGTACGGCAGTTTGGCAGGACGAGTCACGAATGCGGCGAATGGTAATCCCGTCACCGGCGTTAGTATCGGCGTTGCCGTAGGCCGCATCGCCAGGGGCCAACGTGAGGGGAGTGTTGACGCCGAGGGTCGCTACTCGATCACCGGCTTGTCGCCAGGTACTTACGTCGTTATTTTCCGTGGAGGCTCAATCTTTGGACAACAGCGTCGCCGCGTGACCATTCACGCCGGCGAAACCACGACTCTAGACTTTAGCGTCTTACCCAGAACAGCTCCCCCTCCGCGCTGACAACGAAACTGACGGCCATCAACACCACGCACGCTGAAGAGTTTAGGGCGCGCTTGCTTTCCAGGAGGTTAGATGATGAAAAAGAACGTCGGACAAACCACTAAACGACAATTGCAGTCTCTTATCAGTGTGACAGCAGTCATGCTCGGCGGGCTGATCGTTCACTTCTCGTTTCGATCAGTCGAAGCCACGCCACAGGATAACTGCGCGGCAATCACGAACCAGATAAAAGGGCTCGAGTCAGATCGCGCCAGTCTGCAAAAGGACTTACAAAAAGCAGCGGGTTCGGAAAAGCAGGGACTGATGAATCAAATCAAACAAATCAACCAGCAGATCCAGCAAAAACAAGCCGAATTCAAGAAGTGTCCCGGCGGCAATCAGTCCGAGGCTTCGGGGGGTGAGGTCATGAGGTGGACCGTTGACAAAGATAAACGCGAAGCGCTGGTCTTTGCGCAGTGCAAATCACGGATATGGCCGTCAAGCATCCGCTCGTCTTCGCGTTTCACGGGCATGGCGGCAACATGCAAGGCACTTCGCAGTTGATGCGCATTCAGACTATTTGGCCGGAAGCGATTGTCGTTTATCCGCAAGGCCTGAATACCCCAAGTCACGTCGATCCGCAGGGAAACAAGCCGGGGTGGCAGGTCGAAAAAAATCAATCCGATGGAGTCGGAAATCGGGATCTGGATTTCTTTGACGCAATGGTCGCCACGATGCGACAGAAATACACCGTTGATGACGATCGCATCTACGCGACTGGCTTTTCGAATGGCGCGATCTTCAGCTACTTGCTGTGGGCTGAACGCAGCAACGTGATCGCGGCCATCGGCGAAGTCGCAGGCAGGCTGTATGATTCGGAACATCTAACGCAGCCACGGCCGGTCCTGGCCATTGCGGGCGTGATGGATACGACCGATCCATACGCCTATCAATTACAGTCGATCGAAAACGATAAGAAGATTGATAACGCCACCGGCAACGGCCAGCCGTGCGGCCAGTTCTGCACCTTCTATCCGTCCACAACCCATACGCCGGTCAAGACCTTCATTCATCCCGGCGCCCATGTTTATCCGTCGTGGGCGCCCGCGGAGATCGTTAAGTTCTTCAAGAACCACAAGCAGGTTTGATTCGGGGCGAACGCGTAAGGAAGAAATTATGAAGAGACTAGTAACGGTTACGGAACCGTGAGCGGCAGCGACCGGATCATTTGTCATTTTCCATTTGACGTTTGTCATTTGCCTTATGGACATGAATCCGCGCGCCATACTCTGAAAGTCTATGCGCACGAACGTCGAGGAGTATTACCAGCGGCCTGTGATTCAACCTCTGGTAACCGCGATAGTAGGAACGGCGCTGCTTTTTTTCGCTCTGATTGTTTCCAGCGTGGCAGGATCACGATGGTTGGCGGCCAGAACCAGCAGATCCTGGACTGGAGTTGAAGGCGTCGTCATCGAATCCAGACTCTATTCAAACTGCAAGCACTGTTGGCCCATCATCAATTATCGCTACGTAGTCAATGGTCAAAGTTTCGTCGGCGATCACATCGTCGCCGGACCGCAGGACTATTACAATTCCGGCGAGGCGGAAATCAAGGTCGGCCTTTATTCAATGGGCCGAAACGTAATCGTCTACTACGATCCTTCGAATCCGGCAAGGTCTTGTCTCGAGGCTGGGGTCTTTCGCTGGTCGGTCTATCTCTTTTCGATTATCGGCGCATGCCTTCTCGGATCGGCTCTGTTTCTTTTCTGGCGACTGTTTCGCGGCCGGCCGATTTTTCTGGCGCGAAGTGGCGAGCCCCCGCCTGCTGTCAAAGGCTATTCGTTCGTTCCAAGAGACGGCGCCAGTTAACATCAAGCTGGTTGAATCCACGCGACGGATGGAACCTGTACCGGTGGGACTGAATCTCGAATGAAGAATTGAGATGAACTCTGTGGCACGTATCCCTCGACAACCGTTTCATCGCGTCGTCTTTTGCGCCGCGGCCATTTACAACATCGCGTGGGGCCTGTACTCGGTTTACGATCCGCAATGGTTGTTTCGTTTTGCCGGCTTACCTCCGCTGAACCATCCGCAAATCTTTGCTTGTCTGGGAATGGTTGTTGGACTGTACGGCATCATCTACTTTGAAGTCGCGCGCGTTCCTGAACGCGGTTTCCTCTTGGCCGCCATTGGTTTGCTTGGAAAAATTCTTGGTCCGATCGGTTTGGGGAGATTGATTTGGAATGGAGTCTGGCCGACTTCGACCATCGTTTTGTGTCTGACGAACGATCTGATCTGGTGGATTCCGTTCTCGATTTATCTGTATGATTCGTGGCCGACATTTATTGCAAACTTTCTCCGATCAGAAAAGAATACAGTCGGTTCGTCTGGATCCTTCTACTCTTGAAGAGATGATTGGAGGCAAAAAAAGGAAATGAGGACTTCCAGCCCAGTAATGATCCTGTTGAGCCTTCTTCTTTTTGCGTCATTATTCACCGCTCAAACTCGACAGCAACAAGCTCGCGACCTCTTTCCGGTCGAGAAAGACGGTAAGTATGGCTTCATAGATCGGCAGGGAAAGATCGTGATTCCCATACAGTTCGATGGAGTCAACGAATTTCACGAAGGTCTGGCGCTGGTTACCGCAGGCAAGAAGAAAATGTTTATTGATGCAACCGCAAAGGTTGTAATCAGTCCCCAGTTCGATATAGTCGATGATTTCTCAGAAGGCGTCGCTGCGGTAAATATCGGGCAAACAAGAATTCCAAATATCGGTTTGATTTCAAATCCCGGCAAGTGGGGCTATATCGATAAGACCGGCAAGCTGGTTATCCCGATGAAGTTCACACACGCCGAGGACTTCAGCGAAGGTCTGGCCGCTATCACTGATGGCGATCGTGGCGGTTTCATCGACCACACCGGAAAGATTCTCTTCGAAATGCCACTGGATGTGACCCTGGGATTTCACGAAGGCATGGTTGGAGTGCTATTTAGAGGCACTGTCAGCTACTACGATCGAACCGGAAAGAAGATTCCAGTTACAACCGATTATGGCCCGAAGAGCAATTCGTTTTCAGAAGGTCTGGTCCCCATTTCAATCAGAGGCAAGTGGGGCTTCATGGACAAGACGGGCAGACTTTTAGTTCAAGCGCAGTTTGAAGACACCGACGACTTTAGCGAAGGCTTGGCGCCGGTTAAGGTCAAAGGCGAAGAAACTGTCTGGTGTCCGCGGGACGAATCAGGGTCGCGCTCGGGCTTCACGATGAGGTGGGGCTATATTGACAAAGCTGGAAAATTTGTCATCCCGGCGCAATTCGAATCAGCCGCGTCATTCTCAGAAGGATTAGCGGTAATTCATCAGTGCGACCAGGCTTTTTTCATCGACAAGACGGGTAAGACTGTCCTCTCCGGAAACTTTCGTTATGCTATGTCATTCTCCGGCGGCCTGGCGCACGTCTCGATCGCGAACAAGGACAATCTGCTGGAAACTTACATAGACAGAACTGGAAAGATTGTCTGGGATCCTGCGAAGTAATCGATCGGCGAAATCGCGGTTTGAAAAAATAAAGCCCACGGTTTTCGCCGCGGGCCTTATTCAATTAAGTTAGTCGGAATCCTTACTGAATCGTGTCAGTTGATCCCTTGAAGCCATGCATCGCCTGCTTCATGATCCACTTCATCACCCGCTTCGTGTCATAGCAGTAAGCGAGAATGTAGTTGCAGGTTGACAGGCAATGCTTCGAGCATTCCAGCTTCATCTCGTCCAACTGTTTGACATCGAATTTCGGGTTCTCGATCGTGCCCCAGTCGTGCGTAGCTGAATACATCGGGAAGCACGGCGCCAAAGTTCCATCTGTGCGAATGATCAGAGAGTTTTGCCCCGCACGGCACTTCCACGGTGGCACCTCACCCCGCATCAGCATCTTCATATCCTGCATGTGCCGGCTCTGATTGACCATTTTATAGCCCTCGTTGTGACGCTTGGCGTCGAGCCAATCAAGCAAATCGTCAACCTTTGGCCAATCTTCAGGCGTCAGATAGGTGACGTTCTCGTCGAGATGCTTGAAGTGGTCCTGCTCCATCATCGGCGACTCGTTGATGTGATAATCGGTGGCGATGCCGTTGTCGCGCGCGATCAGCGTCAGCTCCCTCACGTCGTCGAGATTGTTGCGGCAGATGTTGATATTGAACATCACTGTATAGCCGTAGTGATGCTGCCGCTTCACCAGGTAATCAAAAAAGGGACGAATCGGATCGAGCGCTTTCGGCAGAGACTTTCGGTCCTTCACCGAGTCCACCGCAAGATTGACGGTGGCGATTCCGGCATCGCCCAGACGGTCGATAACGTCCGGCTTCATCAAACGCCCATTCGTCGGCAGGTAAACAAAGATATCTTTCTTGGCGCTGTAATGAACGATCTTGTGAATGAATTTCGGCCGCAAGAGCGGTTCGCCGCCCATCAGTGCCAGCACGCGTGACCCAATCGAATGCAGCCAATCGATCGAGCGCTTCGCCGTGTCCTCAGTCATGCCTTTGACTTTATTGTTGTAAGACCAGCAGTAGTGACAATCCAGATTGCACTTCCATTCGGTAAACAGATAAGGAATGATTGGCCGTAAATCGTTTCGATACCAGCGCGACTTGAAATATGGCGCGCCCCAGGTCTTCCAGGTGCGAATAGCGTTCAGCTTCTGGTATTCCGCTTTGCTCATCGGCTGAGGATCGGAGTGAATGGGATAGGGAGGCTCCGGCAAAACTTCCGGTTCGGGCTTTGGTTCAAGCACCGTGCGCGGCTCAGGCTTGTAAAGAATTTGATGAAGTTTCTGATCAAGCCTGAACGGCGGCGCTGATGAGGTCGGAGCAGTCTCTTGCTGAAGTGCTGGCGGCATATCTTCTCCTCTGATCGTCCGCTTGTTCCAGCGGAACCGGTTTTTAAAAGCCCTCACATTTAACTGGCATGTCGGCCAAACGGTGGAGGGATGAACACCTAAAATCGACCGCCAATATTCGCCCATTTACGAGTTAATTGCAAGCTCCTCTTTAACGGGCCCATGTCTTAATTTGCGGTTTTTCTTTGCGGCTTCAGTGGTCGCTTTTGCGCCTTTGCGTAAAATATTGCGCGGTGAAAGCATTTCATGCAAAGGAGCGAAGCGCAACGAAGGGCGCAAACCGAGCTCGACAGTTGCTCCCCGGATCGATTAAGGCTAAGCTTTGCCGTTTATTTCACTGGCCGCTTGATTTGCATTGGCGGCAATCGCACTCTTATTTTGTAGTTTGTCGCGGAGGCCATTAATACCTTGTCCGCTCCCGTCCTTCCAATTGTTACCGCCGGATTAAGACCTGAATTGTTCAGTGAAGCCGGGGCACGCTCGCTTAGCCGGGTAATCCTGGCCGCCGCGTTGGCAGCGCTGATAATCGTCGGCTTCGGTTTCCGCGCAACTGGATTGAGCACTGAAGGCCTGAGCGAGGACGAATTGAATAAGCTCAATGCGGTTACCGACTATCGCGCGCATGGATTGACTTCGGCGAACGGCGAACATCCGCTATTGATGAAAGCTCTCCTAACGATCAGCGTTGTCGGTACTGAAAAATGGAATAGCACATCGCTGGTGGCCTCGCATCCTGAACTGAGCTTTCCGCTTGAAACATCGTTGCGTTTACCCGGCGCGTTGTTCGGAGCGCTGACTGTGTTAGTGATATTTCTGGTCGCATCAGAACTGTTCGGTGTCGAGGTTGCGCTCATCGCTGGCGCGCTCTGGGCGTTCGATCCGTTAGTCATCGGATTCAATCGCATCGCCAAGGAAGATACCTTCCTGGTTTTCTTCTTTCTGCTCGCGAACGTCTTTTGGTTGCGCGGCCAACGGGTTGCGGAAAGCCAGCCCGCTCGCCGGCCCGAGCCTTTTTATTGGGCAACCGCCGCCTGTTTCGGCGCCATGCTCGCTTCCAAGTACCTTCCCCAAATGTTAGTGGTTAGCATTGCTTACAATTACACCTTCCAGGGAATTCCATCGACGCGATGGAAAATCGGAAAGATACGATTTCTAAAATTTTTTATCGTCATGGGTATTGTGTTTGCAATTTGCAATCCCACAATATTCTTGCCGGGAACCTGGCGAGCGATGTCGAACTTCGCGGGCTATCGCATGATAGGCCACGACAGCTACGAGTTCATGGGAAAGCTTTATCCTCACAAGTACACAGACTACCTGAAAGGTGAACCCTGGTATTTTTATTTTCTATTGATCGGAATAAAGCTTCCGGTGTTGACCCTGCTCGCGTTTGCGACTGGGCTGGGTCTGTTGTTCCGGCGAAAGAGCGGAGATGGTCGCTATTTCCTGCTTTTTTGGCTGTTCGTGTGGGCGCTGGCGTTCGCATTCGCGGGTGGTAAGTTCACGCGTTATGCAACAGCGCTTTTGCCCGCCGTCCTGATCACCGCCGCGCTTGGTGTTCAGTTTGTCGGGCGCAAGGTGGGAAGGGTTTGCGCGCGGCTGTTCGACAGCAATTCGGTAAAGGATTACGCGCGGGCTGCGCTGGCTTCGCTGGTAATTATTTCGGCCTTCTGGTCAGCCACGCACGCTGCGCCACACTATCGACTATATGGGAACGTTATTGGTGGCGATCCGGCGCGCTCCGGGGCTTATTTTCCACAGGATGAGTTCTATGATGCCTATGTAAGAGACGCAATCATCGAAATAGCAAAACGAGCGCGACCGGGCGCCCGGATCGCAAGCGAACTTCCGACGGTCGCAGCATTTTATGCGCAGCGAGTGAATCGCCCCGATTTGATCTTCGTCGAACTGTCGGATCCGAGGGAGACTGAAAAGCTTGATGTTGGAGATTTTGTAATCGACGGGCGCGGCCGAACTTATTTTAGTAACCAGGCGCTATTGACTCGCTTGCGTCAGGCTGGCAAACCGGCGTTTACTATTGCGGTCGGATCGGCGCCAGCGGCAGACGTGTACATTTTAGATAAGGATGGGCTCGAGGCATTGCTCGGGCTTTCACGCTAAAAGGGATGCCAACCCTCGAACAACTTCTCGCTAAATCGATCCCCGAACTGAAGGAGCGGTTCGTAGATCGTGGGCGTCCAGTCCCCAAAGGTCTGGTCGAAGCGCTTGAATCTGATACCCGCCAGGGCGCGCATCATCTCGCCAAACAGATTCGCGAACGCTGGCGCAAGAACCGGGCCGAGGGCCAGCGGCTTCACAATCTCCTGCGCTTCGAAATTGAGTTGTGGGCTCAAGGCTTCAATCTTATCGCCGGAGTTGATGAAGCAGGCATGGCGCCGTTGGCCGGGCCCGTGGTCGCCGCTGCCGTGATCCTGCCGCGCAATTACAAACTGCGGCGGCTGAATGATTCCAAGCAGATTCTCGACGAAACGGTGCGCGCTGAACTGGGCCAACACATTAAGGAGGATGCGTTGTTTTGGTCGGTCGGTTGCGCGGAGGTTGAAGAGATCGACACTCTGAACATCTATCACGCCGGTCTGCTCGCCATGCGACGCGCGGTTGAAGGCCTGGCTTCGCAACCTGATTTTGTCCTGGTAGATGCCCGGCGGATTCCGCACTGCGCCACGCCGCAGCGCGGCATCATTCGCGGCGACGCGCTTTCGGCCAGCATTGCTGCTGCTTCAATCATCGCCAAGACGACGCGCGATGCTTTGATGGCCGAATTGGATTCGTTGCATCCGGGTTATAACTTCGCGACCCACAAAGGATACCCAACTCCAGAGCACTGCCGCTTGTTAAAGGAACTGGGCGCCGCCCCAATTCATCGCCGGAGTTTTGCGCGCGTGCGCGAAGTCCTCGGCCTCGATCCAATTCAGAGTGATCTGTTCGAAGAGAGGGTCGAAACCGCGCACGGTTGACACCGTGAGACCAGACTTAGGATTGAAACCTGACATTCCGGGCAGTAGCCCGACCGTGAGAGAGAGCGTGTTTGGGGCAGTAGCCCGACCGTGAGGGAGGGCTCAGCAACTTGAACTTGAGATTCGGGGCAGTAGCCCAACCATGACGGAGTGCTCAGCAACTTGAAACTTGAAACCTTAAACCCGAAACCAGATCCATGGGTCTAGCCGAATACAAAAAGAAACGCCGCTTCAACAAGACACCGGAACCCGGCCCAGACAAGAAAACCTCCGAGCTCGGCAACATCTTTGTCGTGCAAAAGCATCGTGCTACGCAACTACACTACGACTTTCGCCTGGAGGCCGATGGCGTTTTGAAATCGTGGGCTGTGCCAAAAGGCCCTTCGCTCGATCCGACCGTGAAACGCCTGGCCATGCAGGTCGAAGATCATCCGGTCGATTATGCCGACTTTGAAGGCGTGATTCCCGAAGGCGAATACGGCGGTGGCACGGTAATGGTCTGGGATCACGGCGTCTACGCACCTGAGAATGCGAAGAGCGTTTCGCAGGCACTCGCGAAAGGCGAACTGAAATTCGTGCTGCTGGGAAAGAAATTGAAAGGATCCTTCGTGCTGGTCCGGACTCGCGATCGTCAATGGCTGCTTATCAAGCACCGTGACCAGTATGCGAAAGATGAAGACATTTCTGCGACCGCTCCCTTCTCTGCCGTGACCAAGCGCACACTCGCCGAAATCGCCGAAGACGAAGGCGGCAACGTAAAGAAAGCTGCCACCGGCGATCCGAAAAAACTTCCCCGCCGCTCCGGCACCAAGCGCCGCAAGAAAGGCGCTAAGCGGAAGGTCTGGGCGAATTAAGTGGGCAGTGGGCAGTGTTCGATGAACAAGAGCAGTCGCAAATTCCCTGCTTTCTGCTTTCTGCCTTACCCGGCTCGTCTTAATCTTTCGGGCTCTTGCTCTCTAGCACGCTCATCGCGGACCACTTGCCTTACCGGCTGCAGACCGCCGTCGTGAAGCAAATCAGCAAACAAGGCGCGATAGTGAAGTATCGCTTCCCTAAGTTTCTCGATGCCGACGTCTTCACGTTCGTGCCGGACGGCGATGTCGTGTGCGATCCGATAATTCTGCGCTACCGCGGGATGATCCACTGAAACATCGGCGACTCGCTGCTCGAAATCGGTGACCGGATAGCCGCACACCTTCATTACTTCCTGGACCAGGACATCTGCGTTAGCGACCGCGGTCGACGGGTTATCGACAAAGCGCGCTTGTTCGTGCTCCCACGCTCGGGCAAAATCATCACGCTGCTGTTCAGTGAGCGTAACGATATTGAGCTTCTCCACGCGCTTCTGGCGTTCCTGCAAGACTTGCTCGCCTTGCCTTGTGTCTCCTTCCGCGCGCGCGACTCGATTATATTCAGGGCCGAACTTTGCACGCAGCTGCTTCGTTCGTTTGGCCTTTGTGGAAAACCAGATGGCTATCGCGATTGCCATGATTACGGCTACCGCGAAAAAGGCAAGAATTACTATCGTCGTGGTGTTCATTGCTCTTCCTCCCCAACCTCAATACGAATTCATGAAGACATAAGGCAACACGCAAGCCAATCGTGAAGATTTAGTCTTCAAAGCGGCAAGATGCGAACTCGATGCAGTTTGAGAAGGGTTTAGAGATTAGTGATCGCGCAAGTTAGACGGTGCAGAGTACCGAATCACGACGGTCTGTATCGCATCGGAGCAACTAGATTGTTTCACGCGGGGGTCTTCACGCCAGCGGCGTGAAATAAAATAGCCCAAGGCGGGTCCCCAGCCGAGCATCTCGGCTGGAGTGCTAGACTTTCATATTCCGCGCCGGTTGGCGCTGCAATTATTCTTAACCCTAAACGACGCATTCCCCTCAGCTTCTCTTTAACACACAACGCCAAAAACTTCTTTCGCATCCTAGACTCATCGTGAAGAAACGAATCCTCGCCGTCTTTTTAGTCTTGTTGACATTCCTCATTCTCAGCAATGGGTCGGCTATCTCTGCCGGCGCCGAAAAAATCGCTGACAAGTTTCTCTTCGTCGTCCATGTGGCGCGCCTTTACGCAGAAGAGCCCGATCGCAACTTGGCAATGCCGGTTCAGGGTATTTCGAAGAATCAGATAGCCGACTCATGGCATGCGCCGCGGGACGGTGACCGCCTGCACGAAGGTCAGGATATCTTCGCATCGCGAGATACTCCCGTCCTTTCAGCCACGGAAGGCTACATCGCGCGCATCGGTGAAAATAAACTCGGCGGTCAGACAGTTTCGGTAATCGGCGCGGGCGGAAGAATCTATTACTACGCTCATCTGAGTTCTTACGCGTCTAACATCTCCATCAGCGATCACGTCACCACACAGACGGTGCTCGGCTACGTCGGCACCACCGGAAATGCGACCGGTACGCCTCCGCATCTTCACTTCGGCGTCTACGCACCCGGCCGAGCCCTGAATCCCTTGCCGCTGCTTATCGATCGGCCTAAGGAGGAAAACAGCGCAACCAAAGACGAGAGGGTTCGAAAAAAGAAGAAGCATTGATCCGGCAGAGGGGGGCAGTAGCCCGACCGACGGAAGGACTTACGCGGGAAGAAGGTAGTGGGATTTTGACGGGTGGGAGCATTCCGTTGGAGCGGTTTGCGAAGTTGGTGACGGCGAGGTCGGTGCAGTAGCACGACCATGAGGGAGGGCGTTGGCATAGAACCGCTCGCGGCGGCGAGCGGGTGTCTTCACGCTGAAGGCGTGAGATACAATAGCCAGGGGCAACGCCCCTGGATCGATAAGAGAGAGATTATTAAGCGCTGCAAGCGCGAAATGATCTATGTCGGGCGGTCAACAACATCATTACTCTTATTCCGCGCCTTCAGCGCTCGACGATCTTAATTGGATTTGAACCTGGGCCGTTGGCCCAGGCTCTTACATTACGCGCCGTTGGCGCTTTGTGGGAGCTGCTCAACGATTTCGTTCTGGTGAGGACAACGCCCTTGCTTAGTCCGCCGAGGTCTTTCTGTCGCCCGCTAAAGCGGGCTTGAACATCTTGTTTGGCTCTTGATCCAGGGGCGTTGCCCCTGGCTATCTTATTTCACGCCTTCAGCGTGAAGACAACGTCAGCCCTTGCCTACGCGCGGGCTTCTGCCCCCTTCAGCGTGAGGACTGCTCACCTCCCACTGCGCGCACTCACCGCCCACCGCCCCATTCGCATCACCACTTCGGCGTTACACCCAGGTTCTGAAAGATAAAAGCGTAAATGTCCGCGGTTTGCTCGAGCGTCTTTGTGGTGCTGCTCGGTCCATGGCCTGATTTCGTATCAATGCGAATCAGAACCGGATTATCTCCCGCCTGCGCTGTTTGCAACGCCGCCGCGTACTTGAACGAATGTCCGGGTACTACGCGGTCGTCGTGATCCGCAGTTGTAATCAACGTCGCCGGGTACTTCGTTCCGGGCTTAACGTTATGAACTGGAGAATAGGCGTACAACGCTTTGAACTGCGCTTCATTCTGCTCGCTCGATCCGTAGTCCGAGATCCAGGCGGAGCCAATGGTGAACTTGTGAAAGCGCAACATATCCATCACGCCTGCCTGCTGAATGACGACTTTGTACAAGTCCGGTCTTTCATTCGATACGGCGCCCACCAACAGCCCGCCGTTGGAAACACCATGGATCGCCAGCCGGCTTGGCGAGGTGAACTTTTCCTTGATCAAATACTCAGCCGCGGCGATGAAGTCGTCAAACACGTTCTGCTTCTGCAGCTTCGTTCCCGCTTCATGCCACTTTTCGCCATACTCGCCGCCGCCGCGCATGTTCGCGGACGCATAGACGATGCCCTGCTCAAGCAAAGCGATCCGTAGCGCGCTAAATGCCGGCGAATTCGTAATGTTGAAACCGCCGTAGCCGTAAAGCAGCGTCGGATTGTTTCCATCGAGCTTGATGCCTTTTTTGTAAGTCAGAAACATCGGCACGCGCGTGCCGTCTTTGCTATTGTAGAAAACTTCTTTGGTTTCATAATCGGCAGACTTGAACCCGGGAATATCCACCGTGCGAAAGACAGAAGATTTCTGGGTGGCAATGTCATATTTATAAATCGTCGGCGGATAATTCAACGATGTGAAGACATAAAAGGTAACCTTGTCATCGTTGCGGCCGCCGAATCCCTGAGCCGTACCCGGTCCCGGCAGCGCGATTTCGTTCTCAGGTTTGCCGTTGACACTGTAAACGTAGGCGCGCGTGGTCACGTCCTTCAGGTAAGTAACGAACAGCTTGCCGCCGACCGTGTTCGCAATCTCCAACGGCTCGGGCTTTTCAGGAACTATATCTTTCCATGTGCTGGTTATGGGATCGTAAAGCACGACTTTGCCGTTCGGCGCGTTGTGATTGGTTTCGATCAGAAACTTGTCGCCAACATTATCAATTACGCCGTAACGGTCATCGCCAATATCGGCAATGATCGGAGTAAAAGTCTTCTCGTTCCCGGAAAGATCACGAAAGAAGACTGAGTTTCCCTTCTTTCCACTGGCTGAATCAGAGTGTGAGAGAATCTCGAAGCGCAGATCGTCCGTAAGGCCGACACCATGAAATCGGCCAGGGTGTTCATTATCTTCATAGATGAGCTGGTCTTCCGATTGTGGCGTTCCGATTTTGTGATAATAGACCTTTTGAAATTCATTCTTGGTCGTCATCTTCTTGCCTTCGGGAGGCGTGGGATAACGATTGTAATAGAAGCCTTCGTCGCCTCGCCAAGACGCGCCGGAAAACTTCACCCACTCCAAATGATCGGTAAGCCGCTTCTTCGTTGCCACGTCCAGAATATAGATGTCGTTCCAGTCAGAGCCACCTTCAGAGATGCCATAGCCAACGTACTTTCCGGTGTGTGAAAGTGAGTACGATCCCAGGCGCGAAGTTCCGTCAGCGGAGAATTTGTTCGGATCGAGAAGGACATCGGACGTGCCCTCCAGACCTTTTTGAATGTACTGCACGCTTTGATTCTGGAGGCCGTCATTCTTCGAAAAGAAATAATATGCGCCGCGACGCGTGGGTGCGGAGTACTTGGGATAGTTAAGCAGTTTCGTCAAACGATCTTTGAGCTGACTGCGGTAAGCAATCTTATCGAGATAGGCAAACGTGACTTTGTTCTCTGCTTCGACCCAGGCTGCAACTTCCGGCGAACGATCGTCTTCAAGCCAGCGATAAGGGTCGGCGACCTTCGTTCCAAAGTAGTCGTCAACAACATCAACCTTCTTCGTTGCCGGATACGAAGGCCGATTCGCTCCATCACTTTCTTGCGCGCTAACGAAATGCGATAGAGGTGAAATGGAAAGGCTGGCGAGCGCCAGGGCAAATACCGCCAGCGCCAAAAAACCGAACTTCATCTTCTTCATTGGGATTGGTGCCTCCGGAAAAATCTCGACTCTGAGTCTGGGCGCAGATACTTTAGTCGAGCCGCGCAAAAAATCCAATTCGCGAGAGCTGATCTTCGTCTGAGTACAAGATAGTTCGTTTCAAGCCTCCATCCTCTCCCGACTCAGCCGATGGCTCCGCGGTTCCGGCGTAGGGCTGCCTCCCAGGCCAGTTAACATATTGGGGCTGCTGAAACGTCTTTATGTCGGCGCGTAAACCGGCTATTATCTTTCGAATCCATCGGCACTCTCCCCGCGAAAATAGAAGGCAGTAAGCAGACGGCAGCAGGCAGAAAATGCCCTTCTGCCCGGTCACTTAAGCGTGGAGGTGCTTATGAAAGACCCGATATTTCTGAAGCAGCTAACTTCATCCTTCTCAAAGAAATTGCGCTGGCCCTCAAGCCCAGAGTACGCGGCTTCGATTCTGCTTCTGTTACTGGTAGTTTCCCTTTCCTATTTCTTTTCGCGGGCTAGTTCCCAAACCCGGCAGCGGACGGTTAGGAATAATGGGTCGCCTGCAGAAATGAGGGCAGACCGGGCGCCGGCACGCTCGGAAGAAGTGGTTAAGGTCGATGTGGATCTAATTACTATTGACGCACTCGTTCTGCAAAAGAACACGGCGCGCGTCGTAGGTGATTTAAAGCGCGAAGACTTCGTCTTGTCCGAAGACGGTGTCAAGCAGCAGATCACGCATTTCAGCCAGGACAGTCTGCCGCTTTCCGTACTGTTGCTCATCGACCGGGGCGGTTGTTTGGATCCGTTTGGGACGCACGTACGCGCGGCGGCCCTTGACGCGATTGCTCATTTGAAGCCAACGGACGAAGTTGCGGTCATGAGTTATCACAACGACGTAGAGCTGCTGCAAAGATTCACTCGCGATCGCGCGTTAATTGTTGACGCCCTGAACCACGTGCCGCCGCACGATGAACAAGCGGCACACTGCCTCAACAAAGCTTTTGCGGATGCGGCGGACTACGTTCAGAGGGCGGGCAATCCGATCGGCCGCCGCGTCATAATCGCTATTACCGGCGTAACTCGCAATTTTGATTGTCCGAATGGGCCGTCCGGTAAGTCCGCGGCACAAGCTATATACGAATCAGGCGCGGTGGTGTGTGGAATTATTCCGAAGACAGCGGATCAGAAATTCGAGAACGGCATCATGATCTGGGCGACGCGCATGGGCCATCTGGGCGGCGCTCCTTACCTCGACATCGAGACCCTGGCGAACGAAACTGGCGGCGAATTGCTTCAGGACAAGCCGGAGAATCTCGATGTTACCTTTCAGACACTAGTGAATCATCTGCGCAGCCGTTACAGTCTTGCCTTTGTTTCGTCGAATAAGAAACGGGACGGCACGCTGCGTAAACTGAAGATCGATATGGATTCTTCGGCGCAGAAATCTCAGGGAAAACTGGTCGTCAAGGCGCGTCGCAGTTACGTGGCGCCGAGAAGCTAAAATCTCCCCCTGGGGGACCTGCCGCTTGCTTTGCAGGATAATTCCTTTCAACGTTTTTCGAAAGCTGCAAAGCCAACGAAGGAGTCATTGGAATGCAAAGCGGAGGACGTGACGAGGTATTAAAGGAGGGCTCGGGGCAATGAACAAAGGAGGCAAAGGGGTCGAGCGTTAGCATTCTCACTTTTTGGTTTGTCGAACCGCAGTCGAGCTAATTCCTGAGCTCATCGCCTGCGCATTCGCCTGAGGGGCTGATAGGTCGGCTGATCGCTCACCGTGGCCAAGATCAGCGGCCGCTACGATGATTAACAACGTAGTCACACCCAAAGTCGCCAGCACATACAATAAGGCAGTTTGCTCAAAATAAATTAGCAGAAACACGACAATCGCCAGGGCGAAGATCCATAGATAAGTAAAGCCTCGTCGTCTTCTAATTTTGTTGGTTTTGATTCTTTGACTCATTGTTGATTCTCGACTTTACTGGTGACGCTGAACAATTGAAAGGCTGGCAATTCACTCGCCAGCCTGACAAAGCCTGCATTGCGCCGAGCTTAGTAAATTATCCTCTGGGGTAGGACTCCCATCGTACCTCTGCCTATCCCCACCAACATGTCCCCGAGATTCTTGGGAGAGAACGTTCCGCTGGCCCGAACATCTATGATGTCGTAAGGCTGAAGGACCACGTCCTTCTGCTGGCCTTTTTTGATCGCTTCGAAGTTGAACTTTAGATCCTCCGAGCCGATCTGGCCATCTTTCTGACGATAGATGTGAACCTCGGATGTCTTTGCAAGTCTCTGCGCACCACCGGCCATAGCTATGGCCCTGGCCAGAGTCATTTGATCCTTCATAACAATCTCACGCGGCGAAACGACTGCGCCCGTGATATAGATGGGCAAACCTTCGGTCACAATTACAATATCACCTGGCCGAACATAGGGATCACTTTTTCCCAGACCGGCTTTGACAGTATTGACCTGGTAAACCTCAAGCTGACCGAGATCTAAGTTTGACGTTTTTTCCTGGGCCCCGGCAGAAACCAGTTGCACGTCCTCCGGCTCTGGGCACATTTCAGGTTCTGTATGCATGATCTGAATGGTGCCGCTGGCGTTCGCAGTGATTCCTCCCGCTGTTGCCAGCAACTCATGCAGTCGCACGCGGCGCATCATTTGAACGCGCGTGGGGTTACGGACGGCGCCGAATATGACAGCGGGCTGCCGACTCCGCCGTTCGAGAATACGCACACTGACACGCGGCTTAATCAGGTACTTCGCATAAGCGTCGGTAATGCTCTTTTGCACTTCTTTTTCATTGCGACACCTGGCCGGAATCGGCTCCTCAATAAAAGGCAGCGAAGAGATGTTGCCATCCTCATCGATCTCTACCGTCGAGTTTAGATCCGGTTGACCAAAGACCCTGACGTCTAGAAGATCGCCTGGACCCAATCGATACCGCCTGATTCCCTGATTATCGAGTGAAGGCTGAGACGACTGCGATTCTTGAGAAGCGCCAGTAGTCACCGGATCACTGGGTGTCTGGCTTTGTGCCAGGACCGAAAGCACCGCGACCAAACCAAACATCAACGCGAAGACGAGCAAACTTTTCTTGTTCATAGCGTAATCCCGAAATCAAGTCACTGAACTGCTAATTGCTAAGACCGGCACTGTGGTTCGCTTCAACAGCGCGAAAGCCAGGAGGTAGGCGTCTGGGGAACCCTAACTTCGTCGCTTGAAGCGTCTTGGAACAAGCCCGGGGAATCCAAATCCAGTGAATAACCAGTTGCAATGATCGCACAAAAGACTATGTATGCCAAACAATCGCAGCAGCCACGAGGTTTGGCGGTATCCGCGCCTGATTTTATTGCTTCGACACCTGGGACATCTGCTTACGAGCATTTCGTTCTGATCCTAAAGCGAAACTGAATTACGCGGTTTCCGCATGACTCATATTCATTGCCGATCTGATTCGCCTGAACCTTGTACTTCTTTTTGAGTAGTGAGGCGCGCACGTAGCATTTCGATTTCTCGGCTAATGCGCTCAGCGGTCGCTTCGCGAGCCTGGTCCGATCCATCGCGCATCAAATAAAACAAAGCATCGCGATAGCAATCGGTCGCTCGTCGATAATAGCCCTTGAACGCTGCGCGCTCACCCAGCTCAACCCAGTGTGCGACTCGGCTGGACGTGATGAATTCCCGCACGGCGCCGGCTGACTGATTCAGTTCCTCCTCATCGGGATACGCGAGTAACGCAGAATCTATACAATTGAGGGCCCGATTAGCTATCTCGATTTTTTCGTGAAGGCGAACGTGTTGTTGTGCTTCCCGCGTAAGAGAACGCGCGGAGTCTCGAGCCCACGTTAATAGATGGTGTCTTTGCAGAGATCGCGCGCGTTGCTGTGCAGCTCGCAAGGCAAGACGATTCTCAGCCGTTACACCAGGCTCGCGCAAGGCCTCTTCCGTACTGGCCAGATAATCGGTACACAGTTGATATATTTCGCGATGAGCTTCCGGCAGCGAATCGTTCGCATTAACTTCGGCGGATTGTCTTTGCAACGCACGCCAGGCTGCGCTTTGCAAGCTTGCCACGCGCGCACTCCGTGAGGATCGCCTACCGCTTCCGTGTTCGCGTCGCCCGGAGCTGTCGTGCTCCAGAACATGCCGCGTCAGCGCGCGGCGAATGACAACCTCTCGCGCCGCAACGGCCACCAGTATTACCACACTGGCAGCCAAACCGGCGGGCACCCAGGGGTTTTCTTCCCCTTGCAACATCCACCAAAGCAGGAAGAACAAAGCTCCGGCGGTTGCGCTCGCCGCGACCATGTAGCCGGACGTTGAGGGCATTCGAGGACGCGAATGCCGGCGTGTTGAAGCAAACTCGCCCGATTCGCGCATCGATCTGTGAAAGGTCCGGTCTTGCGATTCCATTGGCTAACTTTCCGACTGCAGAAGGTAACTACCGATGACTAGCGAAGTGCGATGATGACTGAAAATAAATCAAGCTCGCAAGACCAATAGGCGGTCGCAACCAGGCCGCGATTGAATTATAGTCAACCCCAAGGCTCATATGTCAATATACGCGCCGAATAAACTCTGGTTCAGTCGGAGAAACTCGACGCTAACGGTGCCGCTTTCGGTAAGCCAGCCGTTTGGAGTCGCCGAGGAAAGGATGCTGTATGGAGGATGGCTTCGTCAACAAAGTCGTAATGGTAACCGGAGCAACTTCGGGAATTGGCCGGGCCATCGCTTTTCGTTTTGGGCAAAGTCGCGCGCGCGTGGTGGCGTTGGCCCGCAATTCCCAGGTACTGCAGCAAGTCGAGAGCGAAATCAACGCAGCCGGAGGCCAGACGCTGACAATTTCGGCTGACGTAACAAATGTGAGTGATGTGCAACGCGCACTCGAGAGTGCAACGCAGAACTTTGGCGAACTGGATGTCCTGGTAAACGCGGCGGGTCACATCTCTAACGGGACGATCGAGAACACTTCACTGGAGGCCTGGGACGCGATGATGAATGTAAACCTTCGCGCGGTCTTTCAGCTTATGCAACTAGCCTCGCCGCACCTGATCAAGACAAAAGGCAATATCGTGAATGTTTCCAGCGTGACCGGCTTGCGCTCGTTCCCGGGCGTCCTGGCTTATTGCGTCTCAAAAGCCGGCGTGGATCAATTGACACGCTGTGCCGCACTGGAACTCGCGTCCAAAGGAGTGCGGGTAAACGCCGTGAATCCCGGCGTCGTCGTTACTGAGATTCATAAGCGTGGTGGGATGGCAGAAGATGAGTATCAACGCTTTCTGGAGCACTCTAAAACCACGCATCCGCTTGGACGCGTCGGCAACCCTCAGGAGATTGCAGAGCTGGTACTCTATCTGGCCTCCGAAAAAGCTTCGTGGATCACCGGCGCTACTTATTCGATTGACGGCGGAAGGGCGCTTACCTGCGCACGATGAGGCTGAAGCCTAAATGTCCGCGGGCCCATCTTCCAGCAGCCGGCCGATCGTCGATGGCAGTTCAGTAATCTGTTCGGGCTTTCTCAGGAAAGCATCTACGCCAGCAGCCCAGGCTTCATTCTCGCAATCACTTCCTGAAAGCATGACGATTGGCGTGCGCCGGCGGTGCGTCATTTTGCGGGCTCGCCTCACCAACTCAAGACCACTCAGGCCCGGCAGCTCGTTATCAACCACAAGCACATCATAATGATCGTTGCCAGTGAGCTTTCTCAAAGCACTGTCGCCGTCGATGCAAACCTCCACAAGCCATTTTCCAGAACTGAACATGTCATTAACCAGGTTGGCAATGAGTGGGTTGTCCTCGACGTGCAAAATGGAGATCTTGGACGTGGTCCGCTCGGGTCCGCGCTTTTCGACTTTCTTTCTGCTTTTTCTGGACTTGAAAAAAAGGTGATGTCTTCGCTTTCGCACCGCTGACCGTGTGTGGAGTAAGTCCTTATGCCGACCTTGTATTAGTGAAATCAGACTCTGATGATGCTTGAAACCAAGCAGACGTGCGGCTTTCGATACTGAGCCTCCAGAGTCCCTCAGCGCGCGTTCGATTAAAGTTTTTTCAATCTTTACTATTTCCTGTTTGAAAGAGAAGCCTTCCCACGAATGTTTCTGCGCGTCAGTGTCCTGCTCGTGCTCTGCGGCTGCCAACGCGTCAATCACTTTTCGCGCACAAGAAATCAACCGTTTGCTGGCTGATGGATCTTGCGAGCGCTCCAGTAGATCGGCCGCAGATTCGTAGATCGACGCCAGGACCAGGGCGGATGTCTGGTTGCTTAGCTCTTCGATCATGCTCAGCTTGGCACGGCCGGCACCTTCCGGGTCGCCCGCTGTTTCGGCAATCTCAACTGCGTGTTCCAGTAAAACTTTCGCTCGCGAGTATTTGCCCAGGCGCGCGAGCGCCGTTCCGTGAGTAGTCAGGGCTTCCGCCAGGACCGCTTGCTGTCCGCCTCTTTCAAGCGTCTTGACCGCGGATCGTACCACCCGCTCAGCTTCGGCATCGCGTCCTTCGGCGAGCAGAGTGCGCGCGCGCGTCTCGTCAACCTGCGCAACTGTACCGACGTCCTTTAATTGAAAGAAGAGATGGCGAGCGCGATCGAGATGGGCGTGCGCGTCCTTGTATCTTCCGATGGTAAAGAACAAGAAACCGAGATTGTTTTCCACACGAGCGAGATAACGACTGTTCCCAGCCTGTTCGAAGTGGAAACTGGCGGCCGAGTATTCGATTAGAGCTTTGTCTAAATAATCCTCACGGTTATCTACGTCAGCCAAACGTCTTAAAGCTAATCCGAAACTATTGTGGAAGGTTCCCTTCAGAGCATGATCAGTACTCTGCTCTAATAAAGCCGCGGCTTCGTGATAAAGGCGTAGCGCCTCAGTGAATCGACCCGCATCGACTTCCACTATGCCGGCACGAATAAGCACGCATATTTTGAGATCGCTGTCATCGCTTTTCAGACGGCTTAATGCATCAGCAACGTTAATCCGCGCCTCATCATATGAACCCTCACGCCAGTAACAAAGCGCGAGCTCGGCCCGCGCCTCCGCTAATTGGTCAGGGTGCCCCAGGTCTTCAAAGATCTCGATCGCCTGTGTGATCAGGTTCTTTCCTGTCTCCTCCTCACGCTCGGTCTGATTCGTACTGCCCATCCAGCCTGTCAAAACACCAACCCGAAGCAGGATCTCCGCTTTCATCGCTTCGTCAAGACCCTCAAGCTTCGGTAGGTGTCGCTCGGGCCAAAACTCCGCTAGCGCTTCACAGGCCGCTTCATATTCACCAGCCTTCTCAAGCTGTTTGGCTATGCGGCACGAAAGTTCGGCCCGCTCCGTTAAAGTGAGGTCGCCATTCTGATTCCTAAGAGCCGTTAGCTGGGACTGTAAATTCATGTGAGGTCTACCTTTCTGTATACTTGATAACAGACATGCACTGGGATGCGTTGGGGCCGTCACTGTTTGTAATCAAGAGTCTGAGGTCGCCTCTGAAAAGCCGCTCCCTCTTGTTCGTCTTCAGAAAGAACCATTACTCCAATCCACATTTAAGGAGAAAACATGAAGAGTCTAAAGAGACTGGTTGCCGCCATCGTTTTGACATGTGCGCTAAGCTTGTCTGCTTTCGCCGGCGAGACGCAAACACCGCCTTGCGCGCCACCAGAACCCGGTGAAACGCAAACACCTCCGTGCGCCGCGGTTCAAATGTCCGATGATCCTTCGGCTCCCGGAGAAACGAGCACACCGCCTGCTGCAAACGCAGTAGATGTCCTCTCAGTTGCCGAGACCGCAATGAATTTGCTGCTGGTCTTGTAGCAGCTAGCAGCCGCCTGATTTTCAAAAGCTTCTTCTTCGTTGCCATGAGCTCTCTTTGGCAAAACGGTCTTTGTGTGTCTTCTTCTTTTTGAGAGTCTCCGGATTGGCCGGAGCCCGACGAAAAGGCCCTCAGAGCCGCGTAGCATAAACTCTACGTTGCTTGAATGCAACCATGTTGCAGTCCGCGCCTAATCATATGACGCACATTGTCTTAGCATAGCTGGCAATGAGTCACGCAAGATGATTTGTTCGACAGCAGCCCTGGTTTGACGCAGATGATCTTGCAATGAACAGCGAGCGCTCCAAACAGGTTCGAGGCCTACTGGACTTGCCCTTTAGCCGATCCCAACACATAATCCGATGGCCTTGAAAAAAACACCCGCAGCCTCGAAAGAGTTGCGGGTGTTGAATGTACAAAATGATCTTCGGATCATTCGTGCGTAGCATCGAATCGAAAAGAAAAAATCCAGTTTTGCCTCGCGATTCGATTGATCATAGTGTCTCCTTCGGTTTATGAGTGGAAGAACCGAGGCTGACTACCGAGACATCCGGTGACGTGGGGTAGGAAGCCAAATAAGCAACAGCAAGTATACTTTCTAGTTTCGATCCGTCAAGCAAGTTTCCCGGCCTGCGTAAGTGCAGTGTGTGCTCTGGAAGAGGTACCAAGCAAAGAAAATTACTAGCAAAAACAAAGCGGATAGTGGGGTCGCGTTCAGGTTCTTGGCGGTTCAATGACGCATCCGGAACTAACGGCTCACGCCTGTTCTCGTATCAGAAGCCCGACCGTCAGGCAGGGCCACGTTGCTTTAACAACTGAGCCCTCCCTGACGGTCGGGCTTCTGACTCTAGTCGCTTTAATAAAATCTGGATATACTTCGCTGGAATTGTAGTAGCGTTTCCGTCAAGCAGATGAATAACTCTTTCATGCCTAACGCGCCAGGTCCTCAAGCGCCGGTCGTAATGGCACCTTCCGGCCATCGAAGCGCGTTAAAGATTATTCTCGCCATCTTCGCCGCAATGTTTGCGGCGCTGTTGGGACTAATTGTATTACTGATTATCGGAGCCGAAACGGGCCCGGTAGAAATGATTATCGGATTGATTTGCGCCAGTATACCGGTGCCGATCTACGTGATGCTTCTGCTGTGTATCGATCGTTATGAATCCGAGCCACTGTGGATGCTGGCCACAGCTTTCTTCTGGGGCGCTCTGATCGCCGTTTTCATTGCGTTAATTCTTAATACGTTCAACGAGCTGGTTGTGGCTGCCGCAACCAACAGCATGCGCATCGGTCAAAACTTTGGCGCGGTGATCTCGGCGCCCGTGGTCGAGGAAAGCGCCAAGGCCTTTATTCTCCTTGTCCTGTTCTTCTTTAAGAAAGACGAGTTCGACGGCATCATCGACGGCATCGTTTACGCCGGCATGGTCGGCTTGGGTTTTGCCATGACGGAAAATATTCTTTATTACGGCAGGGCAGTTCAGGGGGGACTCGGCAGCTTAACTGTCGTCTTCATAATGCGGGGAATGGCGGCGCCTTTCTTTCATCCGCTGGCTACCAGCATGACTGGCATTGGGCTGGGCTGGGCGCGCCAGTCCGACAACGGTTTTGTGAAAGTCACAATGCCGGTGCTGGGCTTCATGCTTGCCGTACTGATTCACGGTACCTGGAATGGCTTCGCTACTTATGGCAACCTTCCCGCTTTCTTCGCAGCGTACTTTCTGATCATGGGACCTGCGTTCATTATTACTCTGATGACCATCGTTTTCTCGTTGCGTCGCGAAGGTCGTATTGTTCGAGAGTTTTTGTACCCCGATTACCAGCGTGGGCTATTCGAGCCGCAAGAATACGAACGGCTCTGCAGTGTTCGGGGCCGCATGGGGATGTCGTGGGAGGCGCTTATGTCGGGCGGCTTTTCAGACTGGCGCCTGCGTATGCGTTGCAACCAAATTGCCAGCGAGTTGGCTTTTCATCGCAGTCGAGTGGCGCGGGGAATCGGCCGCAATCCACAGTCGATAAAGGAGCGCGAGCACATCTATCTGCAAACATTGCAGCAGCTTCGACAGCAACTCGCTTCACGGCGAATCAGCCGTTAGCTTGATTCTCCGAACAAGGAAAAACTCTCGCGACTTCACAGCGGTTGGCTTATACTTGGGGCGCTCCAACTGAACCTGAACTCGACAAAACCCGATTCTTGCAAATACAACTTTTACCTAGTTCGTTCGATGCCCAGGGGCGCGCAACTCCGGCGCAGCGGCTAACTTGCTTCCTTATCGACGATCGAGTGACCGTTGACGCCGGCAGTATTGGCATCGCGCTTACCGAAGCGCAACGGCGAACCGTGCGCGATGTTATCGTCACGCATCCACACATGGATCATATCGCCAGCTTGCCGATCTACGTGGACGATCTCTTTGGAGAATTGGAAGAGCCTATCCGGATCCATGCAACGCAGGAAGTCATCGACCTGCTGAAGCGCGATGTATTCAACGACAACGTCTATCCGCGATTTGATGAGTTGAAGAATAATCGCGGGCGAGTGATGGAGTACGTGCCTTTTAATCCAGGCAAAGAATTCAAGGTCGCCCATCTGACGGTCACCGCGGTCCCGGTAAATCATATCGTCCCGACCGTTGGCCTGTTGATGAGCGATGGCGCGTGCACAGTCGCTTTTAGCTCCGACACGGCAGAAACCAATGAATTCTGGAGCATGGTTAATCGTGCCCCTCACCTGGAGGCGTTGTTCATCGAGGCATCATTTCCAAACTCGATGAACGAGCTAGCCAAAGCCTCAAAGCACTTAACTCCGTCAATGCTGAGGACAGAATTGACCAAGCTTAGCCACAACGGCATGGACATTCTCGCTGTTCACGTCAAGCCTGCTTATCGACAAGCCGTGGCAAACGAATTAGCTGCCCTGGGAATTGATAAGTTAAGCGTAATGGAAATGGGCAGGGTGTATAAGTGGTAAGCCAATCAGCTACCTAAGCGGCTCAAATTCCTTTTCCGCATGCTCACCTGCAACTCTGTCCAGCAAAACGCGGCCGCTTGGCAGTAACTCCACGACATGGAAAGTTCGTTCTGAAGTTTCGCGCCCGGGCATCAGCTCCGCGCGAAAAGTAACTTTCATGCCTGGACGCGCCCAACTGTTCTCTGAGCGCAATTGTTTGTAGCGCCGGTCACGCCGGGATCCCCTATTCTTTCTCATTAACACAGCTCCCATTGCGCCCACGGCCCCGGCCGCTATCGCTAGTCCGCCAAACAAGCGCTTCGTGCTCTTTTTCATTTCGGGATTCGACTACAACATCAAACGAGTTCGTTTGCAAGGTGTGTTCCTGAAGAAACTAAAAAGGCGCGACTCCCGCTTTCGTTGGCTGCGGTCGCCGCGCCCCTGCGAAATGCAGTCGCTGCCATCCGATTCACTGGCATAACGGATCGAGCCGAACATTGATTGTCGGCAGGCCACTCAGCGACCGATCGGCGTTTATCTGCGTAAAGCTGGCCCATTCTTTCGGCAGCTTGTCTTCGGCAAAGATTGCTTCAACCGGACATTCCGGCACGCAGGCGTCGCAATCGATGCAGGTTTCCGGGTTAATAACCAGCATGTCATCGTCGAGATGAAACGCATCCACCGGACAAACTAACGCACAATCCGTGTAGCGGCAGTTAACACAAGGTTCAGCAACGATGTAGGTCATCCAAATCAGCCTCCACGTGTGATTCAGTTATTGCTCTTGCTTAGAATTACCGGACAGTGGGAATCGTAGCACAAAGTTCAGGCTGCGTTGCAAGCACATGCATGACCTGGTAGTGGTTCAATTTTGTAAGGCCGGCTATTACTGGGAGCGCGGGCGCCCTCGCCCGCACCGCTCCACCAGCGCGCTCGATCGAAAACAAACGAAAACCTACATCGAAGTATATTTTCGCGCTGCGCACTCATTGCGGGCGCGGGCGCCCGCGTTCCCAGTGACATATAGCCTCCTGTTTTGAAATTTCAGCCAGTAACCCGGGAGCTGGTAATAGGCAGTTTAAGGTTAGCCTGCTCCTGGTAAGCAGCAACCCAAACGTTCGACTCTCGACGCAAGCTGACTCAAAGAGCATGACCTAAAGCTCACGCCAATTTGCTACCGGCGCGGAGCCGCTAAAGTCATAGAACTCAAGATCAACTTCGGCAAAGAATTTCGACAACAGGATGATCTGCCGGTGTGTATCGAAATGGCAAGCGGAATCACAACCGCTGCGGCATACAGCCGCAACCAGACTCGGGAAGGCGGGAAAGGTTGTCTTTGTCCTCACCGTCGCACGTCCCCAACCATACTAACCGGGCTGCCGCGCGGCCGTCAGTGAGGGCGTGTCTGATAGTTCCGGCGCTTCGCCGGGAACTTGCCGTGGCATCAATCGTTTTAGTGCGCGGGGTTTTTGCAATCCCAATTCGTGTCTATAATCCTCCAGCCGTCTTATGCAACAAAAGCTTATTCAGATCGCCGGCATTATTTGGACTCTGGTCTACGCAAGCATCATTGTATGGATCTATGCCACTGAGCCGCGCTCGTTTAAGGAGGTAGCGACGAACTCACAAGTCGCTGCCGGGATCTACGAAATCAATCAGGAAAAATTTAACAACGGCCTGGCACTCTTCCATCGCGATCAATTTCACGCGGCGCGTGACGAGTGGGCCGGCGCCGATCCGGCCCAGAGAGATCCGCGCACACAGTTCTATATCGGCTACGCCTGCTACCGAGAGGGCTGGGGTCGCGTCTATTACGACGATGCGCTTTTCAAGCAAGGGCTGGAGGCCGTCAATCGGGCGATCAACCTGGCGCCAAACGGCACGCTTATAGTTGATGATCCGAATCTGCAAATGCACACTGCCGCCGAATTGAAGACGGAGCTGGAACAGGGAACCGAAACGAGTTGGAAAGATCTCAATCCATTGAAGCTTTTTCGCCAACGAAAATGAAGGACTACGCGGAGAGAAATCGAGCGCTGCTGCACTTCATTGTACTGCCGACTATCCTGCTTACGGTGGGATTGCTGGGTGGACTGCGAATAGACGGGCAAACCAGACAATTTGTATTCATTGCTCCGCCGTTGGTGACACTGGTGCTGGCGATTCTTTTAGGATCGCTCTTTG